>Ga0187892_10011706_pt1 | contig 10644 bp, 11 predicted proteins | sample MA1701073metaG_FD_139345 | JGI IMG/M metagenome (GOLD analysis project Ga0187892, IMG submission 139345) | Bio-ooze microbial communities from a basaltic lava cave in the Kipuka Kanohina Cave System on the Island of Hawaii, USA - MA170107-3 metaG ...
CCCGTGGTTTGTTAGGTTGCTTCGCCGCACCCAGGATCCCAACCTAACCAACCACGGGGCAAGCCCGTGGGATTGACTCGCAGCCGGCAACCGTGGAGGTAGCTTACGAACCCAACGATCCCCACGGCAAGCGTGGGGGATTCCTACCAACAACCTCTGGATGTACCCCCTACCGCTGCCAGCGCTTGAGGCAGCCTTCATCTTCTGGCAGATTCAGGTTGCTTTGCGCACATCTCAAATAGCCCAGGTAGGGAAACGGAAGATCGAACTTTCGAATCTGACGAAGGTGTTGTTCCCCGACGACCACGTCGTCAAGGCGCAGTTGATCGAATATTACCTGAAGATTGCGCCGACGATTCTCGCGCATCTGAAGGGGCGACCGCTTTCGCTGGTGCGTTACCCCGACGGCATCGGCGGCGGATCCTTCTTTCAAAAGAACCGACCGGATTGGGCGCCGGCTTGGATCGAGCATGTCACGCTTGGGGAAGAAAAGAAGGATTACGTGATCGCGACCGAAGATGCTTCTCTGGTCTGGCTGGCGAACCTGGCGTGCATCGAACTGCACCAGATGCATTCGCGCGCGCCGCATTTCGATGAGCCCGATTACATCGTGTACGACCTGGACCCGCCGGAGACCTTCACGTTTCCATCCGTCGCGGAACTCGCGCTGGAATTCAAAGAGCATCTCGAGAGCTTCGGTTACCATGCGTTTGTCAAAACGACCGGGCGCAAGGGGTTGCACGTCCTGGCGCCCATCGAACCGAAATGGGGATTTCACGAAGCGTTCGAGGCGGCCAAGGCGGTGGCGCAGCCGTTCGTGGAGTCGCACGCTTCGGCGCTGACGTTGCAGATCAAAAAGGAACACCGAAAAGGCAAAGTCCTGCTGGACATTTACCGCAACCGGCAATCCCAGACGATCGTGGCCGCGTACAGTGTCCGCGGACTTCCCGGCGCGCCGGTTTCGACGCCGCTGCGCTGGGAGGAATTGAATTCACTCGAAAGCCCAAAAGCATTCGATTTGCACAGCGTCCCGCAACGCGTCATGGAAAATGGGGATCCGTGGGAAACGTTCGCCGCCTTCGCGACGCCGATTCACACGGAACGGAAGCCGGCGAGACCTTCGAAGAAGAATCTCCAGACGGCTCGCACCTACAAGACACCGGAACAGCTTGCTGATTATTCCAAGAAGCGAAGTTTCGACAAGACACCCGAGCCGCCAGCAGTCGAGATCGTGGGAGAAGGCAGTGCGTTCGTGGTTCACCGGCATCATGCTTCGCGGCTTCACTACGATCTGCGACTCGAGCAAGACGGGGTCTTGAAGTCGTGGGCCGTTCCCAAAGGCCTGCCGCCCCGACCCGGCATCATGCGGCTGGCGGTCAACGTGGAGGACCATCCGTTGGAATACGTGAATTTCGAGGGCGCGATTCCGAAAGGCGAGTACGGCGGCGGCATGATGTGGAAGTTTGCCCAGGGCCGGTACGAGATCACGAAACAGAAAAAGGACGGCTTCTATTTCCGGCTGCAATCGCGCGAACTGACCGCTGAATACCGGGCGCATCACACCAAGGAAAACCAGTGGCTGCTCCAGCGCGTCGATACGCCGCAAACCGATTGGCTCCGCGATCCGGTTGCGCCCATGCTCGCCCGGCCCGCGCCGAAACCGCCGGCCTCGCCCGACTATCTCTACGAAGTCAAATGGGACGGCATCCGCGCGCTGATCGCTTTGGACGAAGGAGAAGTCAGAATCCACGGACGCAATCGGCTGGACCTTACGAAGCAGTTTCCCGAGCTGCTGATTCCCCAACAAGCGTTTCGCGCCACGTCCGCATTGTTCGACGCGGAGATCGTCTGTCTCGAAGCCGACGGGCGGCCCAATTTCCGAAACGTGATCCATCGCATGCAGCAAAAGGCGGATGCGGCGATCGAACGAGCAAAGGCCAAACACCCGGCCGTGTGTTACGTCTTCGACTGTCTGTATCTGGACGGGCGCCCGATCGTCAACGAGCCGCTCGTCCGCCGACGCGAGTGGCTGGACGACGCGATCAAAAAGGGTTCGCCCTACCGCGTGAGCGAAGTGGTCGAAGACGGACCGGCCTTCTTCGAAGCCGTCAAGGCAATGGGTCTCGAAGGGATCATGGTCAAACAGCGCCATAGCGCGTACCTGCCCGGCAAGCGAAGCGATTCCTGGCTGAAGATCAAAACGCGCCAGACCATCGAGTGCGTGATCATCGGTTACACGCGGGGCAAGGGCGATCGGGAGAACATCTTCGGCGCGCTCCATCTCGCCGAGGCCAACGGCGAGGGTCTGAAGTATCGCGGCAAAGTCGGCACGGGGTTCGACGAGCAATCCTTTCAGGCGGTCTGGGCCGAATTGCAGAAACTGGCGACGACCAAACGACCCGTCAAAGAGAAGCCGCTCGACGACGCGCAGTCCGTCTGGGTCGATCCGAAACTGGTGTGCGAAGTGCAATGTTCTTCGCTGACACCGGATGGTCTGTTGCGCGAAGCCGTTTTCGTAAGACTGAGGCCGGATTTGACAGGACAAAATTCCGTCCCGCCTTAACTGATCGAATCGTAGATGGGGATGAAGCCGAGCAATGTCCCGGTGGCGTCGTAGATCGGTAGCTTGCCGGTCACGGTGCCGGGGGTCGTCGCCGGCGAGGTCTGCGCGGTCCGAATGTCGCCGTCGGCTTCGATGGCGAATGCGACGTTGCCGGCACTGTCCGTACACTGAAACAGATTGGCCGTTTGCCCGACCGCTCCCTGGCACGCGAACGGAACATGGCCCGCCGTCGCCGTCTGCGCCTTCCATTGGATGCCGGTGTTGTTGTCGTTGGTTCGCAGGATGCCGTTGGCCCAATCGAGACAATTCTGCGACGAAGACAAGCGCAACAGCCGATTCTGAAAATCCAAACTTTGAATTCCGCCGGAAGTCAGCAACACGCCCTGGCTCACTCGAATCCGTTCTCCGCCGTTACGATTGTCTCGGCCTTCGTGCCAAACCGGGCTTCGCCCCAGTACAGGAAGTCCACCAATAATTTGAACAACATATGTGTTTCCCTCACGCTGATGGGGAGCGTCGGTTGGTCCCAGCGGCCGTTGCCGGACCCATGCCAGGCGACGCAGAAAGTTCTTTAAGTTTCTTTAAGAAATGCGGAATGGCTGTGGAAAGCGACGATTCCGTCCCTGCTTATGGCTTATGGCGGAGTTGTTTGCCACGAGAAGGCGCAACAGATCACAAAATGGAGACTCCGAATTTTTGTGCATCTTCGTGCCTCTTTGTGGCTGCTAATTCTGGTGTTTGGACCGAAACAGCTTCAAAAGGACGACTTCCGACCAAAAGCGCCGCGCACGCGACGGGTCGTTGATGGGCACACGGCGGTTCATCCTTCCGGGCGACCAGACCGAGGGCGCCTGGCGGGTCGAGTGACTCTGCTCTTATGGCCGACCGCCACCACTCCGAGGACCCGGCGCATCCCGAAGTTGTTGGTGGTGTCGGCAATCCCCCACGCTTGCCGTGGGGATGCGTTAGGCGGGCTCGCTACCAAATGCGCGACCACTCTTCACGCCAATCACCGGCGACCTTCGAGATCGCATGCGAGCCCAACGATCCCCACGGCAAGCGCGGGGGATTCCCACCAACAACCTCGGGATGCGCCGTCGAGGACCATCCGCACGACATTGACGGCATCGGTTGCGGCTTGTATTCTCTCGCCCGTCATGCCCGTCATCTCGATGGTTTACGGAATCAAACCCACATGAATCCGCGCGTGACCGATGTCAAGCCGCAACCCGAATACAAGCTGAAGCTCACCTTCACCAACGGCGAGGTGCGAGTCTTCGACATGAAGCCGTATCTTGACACCGGCATCTTTCAGCAACTCCGCGAGGAAAAGCTCTTCAACTCCGTACGCCCAGTGCTGGGCAGCATCCAATGTGAAAATGAAGCCGATCTCTGCCCCGACACGTTGTACGAGAAGAGCCGTCCCGTCGCGTCAGCCAAACCGCAACGATTTCAAGTCGCCGAATCGCGCACTCGTTATGGGCGCAAACGCCGTTAGCGAATACGAGGTCTTCCTTCGGCCTCCATCTCTCAACCCTCAACCCTCATCATTCCTTTGGTCGAGTGACCTCCCGGGCGGCGCGACTGACCTCACACGACGTGCCGAGTAACCCCACATTGGGGACCAATCATCAACTTCCTGACACGGTGTTTCGGCTTAGTGGGTCGGAGCTTGACACGTGACAGAGCCGTCATGAGTCAAAGCTCTGACCCTACTGATGACCCCGGTACGGCACGTACGTTCGTTCGTTAAGACGCGACCCCCGGCACGTACGTTCGCCCGGCACAGATCGCGAATCGCCTCGTCGGCCGGGTCCGGCACCCAAAAGGAGAGATAACACATGGACGCACCACCAGCCGGTATGAGCGCGGAAGCCACTCACTGGATTCTTGGCTTATTGGCGATGACGATAGTCGTCGCCGGAGTCGTCGCATATTCGTTCATTCACCAAATGATGAAGCAGCCAGCGGCGGTCGTAGGCAAGAAGGACATCTATACGCGAGTGTTCTTCCTGTTCGGTGTTGTCGCATGTCTGGCGATCATTTCCGCCTTGGCTGTCAGCGGTGCGCTGGAGAAGACCGCGCTTGGGCAAGTTATCGTGATGATTGTGACGGCGCTGGGCGTGAAGAAGATTGATGATTCGACCAAGGACTAAGAGCCGGACAATTCGGTCGAGTGGCTCAGTCACGCCTTGTCACAAAGGTTTCTTTGAACACCGATTCTCGAAGCGACCTTTGCCAAGCCGTTGGCATGACCGTCCTTCCGCAAACTCGGTGTCAAGGACATTTTTTGCGGGTTTCGTCCGAAAAACAAATGTTTTGACAGGGGGGGGGGCGTTCGCGGTACATGCGGTGCAACTCTCGAAAAGGCTCGAACGATGAAGCGGGGAGAACAATGGAACGACAAGGACAGCAGCTTCAGCAGGATTCTACGCACTTCGTCAGTCAGCGTCGGGGCGACCGTTGTGTTGCTTGCCATAGCGAGCGGATGCACGACGGCTAGGCAATCGACCACCAAGCCGGAAATTAAGCAACAGACCTATGCGCTGCCGGAGGGTCTGCACGCTGAAGCCCAATACCGGCCTGGTGTTGATCCATCTCAGTATCCGTTGATCGAAGTTTATCTTCAGAATCGCACGAGCAAGCAAGTCGAATGGAAACAAGCCTCCCTGAATGGCGAGCAACTTCAGATGCTCACGAACGGAGTAGTTTGGTATCAATTTTATCCCTCGGAAAGGGCAGATCCAGGTGAAACCGTGCTCCTGCAGATAAATCTGGTGGCAAACCCGCGTAAAGAGCAGACCGTGGAGTGCGGAACCCGTGATGGTCAGCGTGTCAAAACAATTATTCCAGCGTTCTCTATCCCGCCTGTGCGGATTGATGGGGTTACCTTCGGTTGGGATTTTCGGAAAGTGTTCGTCGCGTACTCTCCGCAGAGCTATTTCGATTGCTCGCAGTTGGTTCCGGCCCGCGTGACCGTAAACGGAACCGAGTTGAGCCGCGCGTCGTACCTTATGAGCGAACCGGCACTGGAACAGCCCGCCATGTTGCGTGTGGCTCTTCCAGGACCAACCAAGCAGGGATGCCCGGTGCATCTCCGGTTGGAATTCAAGAACGGCATCGTCAGGCAGTGTTTGCTTCGCGCTCACAAGGGCGTGTTCTTGGATGCATTTGGTGTGGCAGAATCAGATCGCAAACTTCGCACCCAGCTGGGACTGGACTTGCGGCCGTTCGGGCGATTTTCCGGCGGTGACCCCGCTTGCACGGATCTGGAGCTTGGCCGCAAGTACGGCGCCTCGATGCCGACACTACTGGCGACACGCAAGACGTGGTGGGAAGAGAGTGATGATCGTCTCAGTTATGTTTCGCTTTGCACGGCGGCGACGCCGAATGCCGCTTACTCGATCTACGGGCAGTGTATGGACGCCACCGAAGCGAACCCGTATCGGCTGCACTGGTCGCAGGATGCAAGGTTTGTTGAAATCGAGGAGAGGTATTTGCGCTGGGCGCGCCAGGCAGCGGCGCCCCGTCCTTGGTTTTGGTTTCCGGAGGCGTGGGAAGTGAATCGCCGTATCCTGGAGCCCGAGGAACTACGCTTGCTTACGTGCGCCGCGATCGGTCTGGGCGTCAAGGGCATCAATTACTTCACCTACTCCTACCGAGGCTCCAAGCCTGTCACCGGTTTTGATCAGAGTCCAAGGCTACTTGCGGAGATCAAAACTCTGAATCGCATGCTCAAGAAATATGAACGGGTCTTCTCCGCCGCAATTCCGATTTCGGAAGCGACCATCGGGGCGGACGGGAACAGTGTTCGTGTTCACACATTATGGTCCGGCGAGGAAGGCGTGTTGGTCGCTGTTCGTAGAACGGATTACACCACTGATCGAGAACCTAACGAGTTGGGTTCGAGGCCCAGGTTTCGCTATGGCCCACCGGAGACTACTCATGTCAGAATCATAAAACCGAGGTGGATGAAAGTTCGGCCGTCCCCTTCAGAGTTCATTACCGTGAACGCCATCGACTTGATGACCGGTAAGCATATTCGCTGCAAAATGAACGCTCGGGACATCTGGTTTGATGTCCATCTTGATCTGGGCAAGCTCATCTTCATTCCAAGCTGAATCCAAAAGGAGGCAAGGCCATGCTGATCGCAAAACAAATACACAGGCAACTTTCTCGCTTACTGGTCCTCACTATACCTTCTTTCGTGGCCCAGAATTCGTTTGGCCAGACCCCTGATGTCAGTCCTGATATCACTATCTCCGTTGGTGGCCAAGCGCGCAGCCAACTCTGTGTCGGAGAAGTAGCGACCTTCAGCGCGGAGAATACTTGCACCGCCGAGCCGCTCGGCGGGCCAAGTGCTATCAGTTACGTCTGGAGTGGTGCTGTTACGGGGACGGGCCAATCTGTCCCCGGCACCTTCCTCACTACGGGAAACAAGACAGCTTCGGTCAGTGTGAGCTATCCGACCACGGAAGGCGGCGTCTACAGCGGTAGCGCGGATGAACAGTTCACCGTGAAAGGAGTCACCTCGATTAACCACGCGCAGAGCGCCGTCTGCCTCGAAAGCCCCGAGGCATACCAGGTGACGACTTCTCCTCCGAACTGCTATGAAGGTGTGACGATCAGCACACCGCATGGAGAGGTCGTATCATTTAACACGGGCACTGGCGTGGCTATCGTGAAGCTTACTTTGCTTTCAAGCAGCGACAACGATAAGAAGACCGTAACTGCCAAATGTGGTGCTGTTACTTGCTCAACGTGCACCAGCGAGGCTTCCACTCAAGTCATCGTCACTGAAGCCGCCTCAGTGACGCGAGTGCCTGCCTCTGCTCCAAGCGAGGTTTGCAAGGGCGACTCACAGGAATTCCAAGTCGAAACTACACCACCGGGACACTATGAGCATGTACAAGTGGACTGTGCTCAATCGTCACAAGTCACCTACAATTCGGCCACGGGCCGAGCAACAGTGTTGTTCGACCAAGGGGCTGACAATGCAGTTTTGACGGCGACTTGTGGACCGAACCCTGTAAGCATCTCCACGCCTGTCGTTGATATCGTAGTCAATCAATGCACGAACGTCGGCGTCAGCGAGATTCTGAGCTTAAACGCTCAAGTCACGCCTGCGAACAGGGAGGTCAAATGGACGGTTGATGGCGAAGCGACGGAATTCACAGGGAATCCCTTCTCCTATCCTGTTGGGGATCAGAATCGAAATCTTACAATAGTCGTTTGTGACACAGCGTTGACTGATTGTTGCTTTGAGTTACCGCTACAGGTAGTCGGGCAATGTGACCCAGATTCACCCGACCCTTCGTCTCCCCCTGGCAGTCTCCAAGTTGAAGGAGATTGCGAATGTGACCAACTCAGCGATCATGGTTGCGTCGGGATTCCCACTGGACCCGGGTGGATAGTTGAATACTCGGTTTGCTATCGCAACGACTCGTGGTTTGTTGAGGTTTATGGGGATGCCGTTGTCCATTATTGCAAGAAGTTCTGCCAGGGCACGCGGACCGACATCAACACCGCATATGATCAGGCCGTGGATGAAAGCACGTATTGCTGCATCCTTCAGGACTTGCAGCCAGGTGCAAACTCCCTGCCTCCGTGTGCACGTTACATTTCTGCAAATTGTACGAACTTAGGGTTGCAGAAGCTTAAGGACGAGTTCTTGGAAATTTTGGAAGAAGAGTGGAATACGGCCGATCCAGCCGCCGAGCAGTTGAACGTGGGTTTTGTCTGCGGAACGAGGGATACAGAAGAGCTAGCCATGGATTTCCTCGAGCCACAGATTCAACAGATCTTTGATACCGCCTTCAACAACTCAGTGAATGACTGGGAGAACGCACCTCTTGACGAGGCAATTGCAGTGGCGAACACGTGTTATGAGGGTATCATCGGCCCGTTACAGAGTCGTGCCGATGCGGAAAACTGGGCACCATGTACCGATCCAACCCCTTGCAATTGAAGATCAAGAAAAACTTGGGTAATAACCGGAGGAAACAGACATGAAAAAGGTCGACTTTAGGTGGCTTATTCAAGGAGGGATCCTTTGTATCCTCGCTTTCGCACTTTCACACACGGGCTCGGCTCTAGCGGATGGCCTTAAGCGAGATGTGCCCACGTCGGCAAAACAGTTGCAATTGCGGGGATTTGAGCCGACAGCGGAGGGCATCTCTCGAGCACTGACGAACGAGTTCCCCTGGACTGTAGTGTATGCCATTCGAACAATCCGCGATCAGAATACCGGCAGCTTCGCTCCTGAGCTAACGAAGTTGCTAACTCACGAAAGAGCACGAGTTCGAGTCGAGGCAGCACAGGCATTGGCTACCCTCGGCGATTCTCATGGCGAGGCCGCCATCAGGGAGGAGGTGAAGAAGGGTTCCGAGACGGTTGCTAAGCTGAAACAGGCGCACGTTGCACCCGGCTATTGGACGTCCGACGATCTGAAGGCTTGGGTTGAAGCCGCGGGTATGTTGGTAAAGGATGGAGATCCGCGGGGTTTCAATCTTGTCAAAGCGGCAGTCGAAAATGAGAAGCTCGGTGCGCAAGTACAGGCCGCTCGAATACTGTCAGAGTTTGTGCGATTCAAGGCGGAGGGCATTGAGGTGTTGCCGGTCCTGCTTCGTGCAGCGGACCAGTGCTTAGGAAAAGTGAACGCACGAATGGAAAGGGATCCAGCCAAGGACCATGGCGCCGGGAATGCGGCTTTGAGGTTCATCGTGCACGGACTCAAGCAGGTCGGTGGCAAGGAGGCTGAGGCGAAGTTGGAGGAAATCGCTCGCTGCAAGAGTCGGTCGGTGAGCTTCTCCGCAAAAACCGCGCTTAGGGCAATGGGCAAGGACACGTCCACGCTGCCAGAATGAGGAATGAGGTTCCAAGTTAGCAGGGGGAGATTCGCAAGCAGGGGAGATTCGGGTCAGGTCTAAATTTTCATTTCCAACATTCACGCGCGGCCTCAAGACCGGGGGGGTCACTCAAGACCGGGGGGGTCACTCAAGACCGGGGGGGTCAACGCCTGACTCGTGACAGAATCGTCAAGAGAACCGGGCTGTGTCGGGTCGGACCGGGGTTGACACCGGAGCGTCTGCTAGAACAGCAGCGATCAGCCGTCAGCGGTCAGCTTGTACCCAACCCCACGCACCGTCTGGATCATTCGCGTCCCGGGGGCGAAATCGATCTTGGCGCGGAGACGGTTGATGTGGACGTCGAGGAAGCCCGAATCGATTTTGACATCCTGTCCCCACACAGTTTCGAAGATGAACTCGCGACTGCATTCCTTGCCGGCATGCAGCATGAACAGTCCCAACAACCGAGTTTCGAGCGGCGTCAGTTCGATCCGTTCCCGCCGCGCCAGGCGGTGCAGGCGATCCAGTTGAGCCTCAGGTCGCCGACTTGTAGCCATCAACCGAGAACGGGCGACGGAGAACCGGAAGCCGGACAACGCAAAGGTTGGGGATTCATGGAGACAAGAAAATGGAACCACGGAGGACACTGAGGTCACAGAGGGAGAACCAACAGCAGTTTGAACTACGGAGGAAGCAAGCCCTTCTTTCTCTGCGTCCCCTGTGATCTCTGTGGTTCAAAGCCGCTGAGGATTGTGGGCCGTCGATCCCGAGCGCCTGGCCGATGGCAGGTGTGGCGTTGCGGTTGTGTCAACAACCAGCCCACGCATCGGGCATGCGTTATACAAATCCCGGCCAGCTCCCGCGAGGAGAAAATGGCGGCGCTGCAAGATCGGCAACTGCGTTCGGATCCACGGGTGTGGTGGCCGCCGTCCCCGGCGGCTTCGGGCGGTTTTTCCTCGGCACCCGAGGACGGGCGCCACCACACCGCCGATCTGGCAGCGCCGCTGGCGAAGAGCTGAATGCTGAGTGCTGAATGCTGAGTGCTGAGTGCTGAGTGCTGAGGGTCCGCTGCGTCGTCCAAATTGGCGCCAACAACAGCGGAGCGGGGGAAGCCGTTCCGCTCCAACAGGCGGGCGCATCCCGAGGTTGTTGGTGCCGGTGGCAATCCCCCACGCTTGCCGTGGGATTGTTAGGCGACTCGCTACCAACGCGGTCCCTCTTCGCGCGAATCCC
>Ga0187892_10011707_pt1 | contig 10644 bp, 12 predicted proteins | sample MA1701073metaG_FD_139345 | JGI IMG/M metagenome (GOLD analysis project Ga0187892, IMG submission 139345) | Bio-ooze microbial communities from a basaltic lava cave in the Kipuka Kanohina Cave System on the Island of Hawaii, USA - MA170107-3 metaG ...
CGGCGGCGCTCGGCCTGGGTGCCGGGTCCGAGACGAACCAGCCGCTCGCCGTGGCGGTGATCGGCGGGATGATCACCTCGACGCTGCTCACCCTGGTGGTCGTCCCGGCGGCCTACTCGCTGGTGGAGAGCCGCGACGTTCTGCGACCGGTCCGCCGGTTCCTGCCGGGACGCCTGAAGGCGCGCGCGCCGTAAGCGGCTGGGCCCCCCGATCGCTCCCGGGGCCGAGGTTTCAGGCGTTCGCCCGCGGCTGCGCGATCGCGCCGGGCGCAGGCTTCGCCCGCCGGCGCCGGTCCTTAAGGTGCGCGCGCGCCCGATAGCCGAGGAGCACGGCCAGGATCGCGGCATAGATCGCCGGCTCGGTGATGTCGCGCTTCACCATCCACCAGAAGTGCAGCACGCCGAGCGGTGCGATCACGTAGACCAGCCGGTGAAGCGCGAGCCAGCGTCTGGCGCCCAGCCGCTGCACCATCCTGTTCGTCGACGTGATCGCGAGCGGCGTCATCAGCACGAGGGCGGTGAAGCCGACGGTGATGAAAGGCCGTTTCACGATGTCCTTGAGAATCTCCACGACCTCGAACACGTGGTCGAACGCGACGTAGCTCGACAGGTGCACGACGCCGTAGCAGAACGCGTACAGCCCGAGCATCCGCCGGAAGGACGCGAGCGAATGCCAGCCGAACGTCTTTCTCAGCGGCGTCACCGCGAGGGTGATGAGGAGAAACCGCAGCGTCCAGTCGCCGGTCGAGCGCGTGATGAACTCGGCCGGATTCGCCCCCAGCCACTCTGGGAAGAAGAACGCCCCGGCCGCGAGCCGCCCGAGCGGGACGAGCGCCGCGACGAAGACGATCACCTTTAGCGCGCGGATCGCTTGCGGCGTCAGCGTCACGGGCTCAGTAGGACTTGGTGAGGTCCATCCCGGCGTAGAGGCTCGCCACCTGGTCGCCGTAGCCATTGAAGATCACCGTCTGGCGGTTGGCGAAGAAGTCGGGAATGCGGCGCTCCTTCTTCTGCGTCCAGCGCGGGTGATCGACGTTCGGGTTCACGTTCGAGTAGAAGCCGTACTCCTGGGGATTGGCACGCTCCCAGGCGATCTTCGGCTGCTTCTCGACGAAGCGGATCCGCACGATCGACTTGCCGGACTTGAAGCCGTACTTCCACGGCACGACGAGCCGGATCGGCGCGCCGTTCTGGTTCGGGAGCACCTCGCCATAGAGCCCGACCGCCATGAGCGTGAGCGGATGCATCGCCTCGTCGATGCGCAGCCCCTCGAGATAGGGCCAGTCGAGCACCGGCAGCTTGGCGCCCACCATCGTCTCCGGCTGGTAGGCGGTGACGAACTCGACGAACTTCGCCTTCGACGTCGGCTCGACGAGCTTCGCGATGCGGTTGAACTCGAAGCCGATCCACGGGATCACCATCGACCACGCCTCGACGCAGCGGAGGCGATAGATCCGCTCCTCGAGCGGGAACTTGAGCAGCTCTTCGATCGCGAACGTCCGCGGCTTCGCGACCTCGCCCTCGACGACGACGCTCCACGGCCGGACCTTCAGCGCCTTTGCGTAGCGCGCCGGCTCCTCCTTCTCGGTGCCGAACTCGTAGTAGTTGTTGTAGCTCGTGATGTGCTTGTAGTCGGTCGGCTTCTCGTTCGTGCTCAAGGCGCTCTTCGCGACGTTGTCGAGCTTCTGCAGCCCGAGCGTCTTCACGGTCTGCGCGCCCGCCCCGGGCGCGAGGAGCCCGGTCGCGCCGAGGATCGAGCCCGCGGCGGCGAGCTTCATGAACTCCCGCCGCCGGGCGTGGATCTCGGGCGGGGTGATCTCGGACGGCAGGATGTCGGTGGGACGCTTGATGAGCATGGCGATTCCTCGAAGACGGCTTCGACGATTATGGGATACGAGTCGGGTCGGCCGGCGGATTCCTTACCGCCCGCCGCAGCTGTGGGGCTATTGGCGGGTGAGCACCCACTCCACCATCAGTCTCGCGTCGCCGTCGGAGAGCCCGGGGTTCGGGGGCATCGGCACCTGGCCCCAGGCCCCCTGGCCACCGTCCTTGAGCTTCTTCGCCAGCCGCGCGGGCGCAGCGGCGTCGGCCTTGTAGCGCGCGGCCACGTCGCGAAACGCCGGCCCGACGACCTGTTTCTCGACCGCGTGGCACCCGAGGCAGGCGTTCCGGTTCAGGAGCTGCGTCACCGGGTCCGCCTGGGTCTGCGCGGCGGCCGCCTGGGCCGACGCGGCCTGCGCGGCCGCCGATGGCGCTTCGCGGTTGTAGTAGGTCGCGAGGTAGTCGGTGATGACGCGGATATCGTCCGGCGTCAGCGGCGCGCCGCGCTGGACCATCCGCCGCATCGTGTCCTCCCACTCCGCGCGGGACTGGCGCGCGCGCACGACGTGCTCGATCTCGTGGCAGACGGCGCACTTCGCCTGAGTGAGGTCGGCGCCGGGGCCGGGGACGAGCTGCTCCTGCGCGAGCGCGGCGACGGCGAGCGCGAACACGGCCGCGCCCGCCGCATGGGCGGTCCTACACCTTGTCAACGACGATGCCCACGCGATGGATGGAGTTCCAGAAGTAGCCGAGCGGATTCCACGTCGACGTCACCGGCTGGGTGTTGCCCTTCTCGTCGGTCGCGCGCGCAAGGATCGTCAGCTCGCCCGCGCGCGTGAGCGGCACCTCGAGCCGGAAGCGCCGCCAGGCGTACTTGTGGGCTCGCGGCGTGAGGTTGGCCGGTTGCCACGTCGCGCCGTTGTCGAGCGAGATGTCGACGCGCTCGATGTCGTAGTCGCCTGCCCAGGCCGATCCGCGCACGACCAGCAGCCCCCCGGCCTTGTAGCGGTCGCCCTGTCCGGGCAGGGTGATCATCGACTTCACCGGCCACGCTTCGGTGATCGGCGAGCCGGGCGGCAGCTTCGATCCCGGCGGGACCGGCGGGTTCGGGATGCGGTAGCTGTCGTCCATGTACGTGCCCTTGAAGGGCGCGTCGAGCACCTCGATACCGCTCAGCCACTTGGTCGAGGCGGAGCCGACCCAACCGGGCACGACCATCCGCAGGGGATGGCCGTGGATCTTCGGCAGATCGCCGCCGTTCATCGCCCAGGCGATCATCGTGTGCCGCTCCATCGCCTTCGCCATCGGGATCGAGCGGATGACCTTGGGCGCCGTCGGCACCGCGCCCACGTCATCGCCGGAGAAGGCGACGTGGATCGCGCCCGCCTTCACGCCGGCGCGCTTGAGCACGTCCGCGAGGCTCACGCCCGTCCAGGTCGGACAACCCATTCCGCCGGTCGGCTGCCACCGCGTGCCGCTGGCGGGAGGCTGGAAGCCGACCCGACCCGAGCCGGCGCATTCGACCATGCCCTGGGTCGTGAACGACGGCATCTTCTTCAGCTCCGCCAGCGGGATGTCGAGCGGCCGGTCGACAAGGCCGCGCACGCGCAGTACGTGATTCGCCGCGTCGAGGTCGGGCGTGAGCAGGTTGTTGCGGATGAACATCCGGTCGTTCGGCGTCACGTCGAAGTCCTGGTACTCGGCCGTCGTGCTCCAGGTGAGCGGCCGGGCGGAGTGCGGCGCGAAGCCCTGCATCTTCGCGCCGAGCACGACTTCGTTCGGCACCGTGCCGGCCGGGTCGACCAGCGGCTTGGCGGCCTGCGCGAGCACGCGCGGCGCGACGCCGCCACCGGCCGCGGCGAGCGCGCTCAGCGTCGCGACGCGCGTCAGGAATTCTCTGCGGGCAAGCGGGGAATCGGGATCGATCGGACGACTCGGATCGCTCATGGTCTGCTCCTTGACAAGCGTGTTTATGGAGTTATCGATTGTGCCGATCGCGCGTCCATTGCGACCGTGATCGGAGCGTAGCCACGGAACGACCGTCTTGCAACCGCGGCGCGTTGCGCGTCGCGGAATCAGGGATTTAGCTGCCGGTACACCGAGGTCGCGATCTCGAGGAGCTCCGGCTTGGGGAGCTCGCCCGAGAGCGCGTAGCCGAGCCGCCCGTCGATCCAGTAGAACACCGCGACCTTGTCCTCCTGGCTGAACCGGAACGCGGTGTCGCGATTCTCCGCCGCGAGTCTCGACACGTAGAGCGTCAACCGCTTGCCCTTCGCGTCCTGGTACATGAACTGCGCGACCGCACCGCTGTCGCCCGGCAGCAGCCGCCCGCCGACGAGCTCGTAGCCTTCCCGCGTCAGCAGCGGCGCGCGAAGTTTCGCGCCCAGCCGCTTCGAGAGCCAGTTGACCAGGTGCTCCTGCTCGGCGGCGCCGACCTCGACCGGATGCCGCACCTCGGGCGAGTACACCGCGTGGGCCACCGCCGCCTGCCGCGCGAACGACGGGCGCGACGGCGGACGGTCGCCGGCGAGCTCGTGCGCGAGCCAGCCTAGCGCGGCGCCGGCCACAAACCACGCGGCCGCGATCGCGTAGCGCATCCCGCGTCCACTCGCGCGCACGTTGCGGAGCCGCTCCGGAACCGGCTCGCCGAGCACCGGATCGTAGAGCGCGTGGAGCGCCGCGGTCTGCTCGCGGTACGCCGCGGCGCGCGCGGCGTCCTCGGGCGACTGCGCGAGCTCCGCCTCGACCGCGCGGCGACGCTCGGCGTCGAGGCGGTCGTCGACGTAGGCGTGGAGGTCGTCTTCGGAGAGCTTCACTTGACGACCTTCAGGCCGGGCAGGGCCGGTGCGCCGGTGAGCATCGCGCGCAGCCGCTCGCGGCCGCGGAAGAGTCGCGACATCACCGTCCCGATCGGGATCCCGAGCGCGTCGCTCACTTCGGCATAAGTGAGCTGCTCGAGGCCGACGAGCAGCACCACCGCGCGCTGCTCGGGCGGCAGGAGGGCGAGCGCCGCCTGCAGATCCCGGATCTCGAGCTGGAAGCCCTCCACCGGCACCACCGGCGGCAACGCGTCGTCGTCGAGCGCCTCCTCCGGATGCGCGCGCCGGCTGCGCAGCTGGTTGACGAATACGTTGTGCATGATCGCGAACAGCCAGGCCCGCAAATCGCTCCCCGGGCGCCACAGGTGGCGCTTGTTGATCGCACGCTCGAGCGTGTCCTGCACGAGATCGTCGGCCGCGTACTGGTCGCCGACGAGCGCGCGCGCATACCGGCGCAGCCGAGGAATGTGCTCGGCGATCCGCTCGGGGTTCACGACGGCTCCTCCCGCATCCGCAGCGTCACGGGCGCGCCACGCGCCAGACGTTGTCGAACGCCTCGCCGCTCTGGTCGCCGGGCTTCTCGTCCTTGCTCCAGAGGTAGAGCGGCTTGCCCTTGTACGCCCACTGGCGGCGACCGTCGTCGCGCGCGATGATCGTATAGTCGCCCACCGGCTTCGCGCCAGCCGCCACCACGAGCGGCGGCCAGTTGACCGCGCACTGCGCGTTGCACGCGCTGCTCCAGTACGTGTCGCGGTCGAAGGTGTAGAGCGTCATCCCCGCCGCGTCCACGAGTGCGTTGCCGTCGCGCTTCACCGGCACCTGTGACAACGCGAAGACCGCACAGCCGCCGAGCAGTACCCCCGAGATACCCAGCGCGCTCTGGATCCAAGCGCGGATCCGCGCGCCGTGCGCTCTCGACCGTGTAAACGGGGCCGACCGCGCCGTTATTCCCCCGGCGGAGGCGGCGGGCCGGGCGTGTGACATTGTTCCGCCGCGAAGGAGCGACGCCGTGCCCCGGCTACCGCAGGCCGGCGATGTAGTTGGCGACTGCCTTGATCTCGGCGTCGGAGAGCCGCGACGCAGTCATCCGCATCATCCGATTCGGGTCGTTGGCGCGCTCGCCGCTGCGGAACGCTCGCAGCTGCGCCTCGACGTATTCGGCGTACTGGCCGCCGAGCAGCGGGTACTGCGCGGGAACGCCGGCGCCGGTGGGGCCGTGACAACCGGCACAGGCCGGAACGTTCTTCTCGGCGATACCGCCGCGGAAGATCTTCTGGCCGAGCTCGATCGTCTTCTTGTCCGTCGCCTTCTCGGGAACGAGCTTCTGGCCGGCGTAGAACGCGGCAACGTTGCGCATGTCCTCGGGCGACAGCGTCGCGGTGAAGCCGGCCATGATGTTGTTCGGCCGCTCGGCCGGCTTGTTGTTCGCGCCCGGCCGGAAGTTCGCAAGCTGCTTCGCGAGGTACTCGGGGATCTGGCCGGCGAGCTTCGGATTCGCCGGGCCGATGCTGTTGCCGTCCGGGCCGTGGCAGGCGGCGCAGACTTCGGTCGCGATCTTCTGTCCCTTCGCGAGATCGGCTTTCGGCAGCGGATCGGCTGCGACGGCGGTGCCGGCGGCGAAGGCAGCGAGGACGGCGGCGACAGGAGACGCCGAGCAGAGCTTCATTGATTCCCCTCTCGAATCGGGTTGTTGCTGGTGCGAAAGCGGGCGCGAAAAAGGCTGCTATTCTACTGGCGTTCGTCCGCGCCGTCGGGATGCGATGTCCTTGTTCCAGAACGCAACCTACGTCGCTTCCGCGCATCGCCTCCAGGACCTGCCGCCGCCGGGCGCACCCGAGATCGCGTTCGCGGGCCGCTCGAACGCCGGCAAGTCGAGCGCGATCAACGCATTGGCGAACCGGACCCGGCTCGCATTCGTCAGCAAGACGCCGGGGCGCACGCAGACCATCAACCTCTTCCAGCTCGTGGGCGGCGGGATTCTCGCCGACCTGCCGGGGTACGGCTACGCGAAGGTGCCGGAGGCGTTGCGGCGGCACTGGGAGGCCACGCTGAGTGCGTATCTGCAGACGCGGGCGAGCCTCTGCGGGCTGGCCCTGGTGATGGACGCGCGGCATCCGCTCACCGAGCGCGACGAGCTGATGCTCGGCTGGTTCCGGCCCACCGGCCGGCCGATCCACGTGCTGCTCACGAAATCGGACAAGCTCACCCGGAGCGCGGCCGCCGCGACGCTCGCGGGGGTGCGCGAGCGGCTCAGCGCCCTCCGCGGCAACTATTCCGCGCAGCTATTCTCGAGCGTCCGCCGCACCGGCATCGAGGAGGCTGAAGCGGTCTTCGCCGGATGGCTGGGCCGCCCGCCCGGCGGGGGGAATAAAAAAGCCCCGGGCCAAAGGGGAAAGCCAGGGGCTAAATGCCTTATGTGATTAAGGCACCCGCTCAGGGAGGAGAAGCGGGAGACGATCGAAACCGTCTACCCTTGAGAGTGTGGCGTCGCGGAAAAGGTTCCCAGCGGCGGGTGCAGCTGGCATCCTTGCCAGACCGCTGTACCCAGCTCATTGATTTGTCGTCGAAAATCGACTACGGAGCGAACGAATGAAGGCCTATGGCAGCTATCCCAGCGTGCGCATGCGCCGGATGCGCCACGACGATTTCTCGCGCCGGATGATGCGTGAGCATGTGCTCACTACGAACGATTTCATCTGGCCGGTCTTCGTGATCGACGGCAAGAACGCCACGCAGCCCGTGCCGTCCATGCCAGGCGTCGAGCGCTACACGCTCGACCGCCTGCTGCCGGTCGCCGAGGAGGCGCTCGCGCTCCGCATCCCGACGCTCGCCCTCTTCCCCGCGATCGAGCCTGCCCTCAAGACACCCGACGGGAAGGAAGCGACCAACCCGAAAGGCCTGATCCCGCGGATCGTGGGCGAGCTCAAGAAGCGCTTCCCCGAGCTCGGCGTGATGACCGATGTCGCGCTCGACCCGTACACCACCCACGGCCAGGATGGCGTGATCGACGAGGCCGGGTACATCCTGAACGACGAGACCGTCGCCATCCTCGAGCAGCAGGCGCTCACGCAGGCGGAAGCGGGCGTCGACATCGTCGCGCCGTCGGACATGATGGACGGGCGCATCGGCGCGATCCGCGCGGCGCTCGACGCGCGCAAGCTCATCCACACGCGGATCATGGCGTACTCGGCGAAGTACGCCTCCGGGTTCTACGGCCCGTTCCGCGACGCCGTCGGCTCGGCCGGCGCGCTCGGCAAGGGGAACAAGCTCGTCTACCAGATGGACCCGTCGAACTCGGACGAGGCGCTCCGGGAGGTCGGCCTCGACCTCCAGGAGGGCGCCGACATGGTGATGGTGAAGCCGGGCATGCCCTACCTCGACATCGTCCGGCGGGTGAAGGACGAGTTCGAGGCACCGACGTTCGTCTACCAGGTGAGCGGCGAGTACGCGATGCTCAAGGCCGCGTTCGCGAACGGCTGGCTCGACGAGTCGAAATGCGTGCTGGAGGCGCTCACCGCGTTCAAGCGCGCCGGCGCCGACGGGGTGCTGACCTACTTCGCGCGCGACGCGGCGCGGCTCCTCAAGACCGCCTAGCGTCGCGGCGCGCGCTTTCCCGAGCCGCCGACGTCGCGGCGGCTCAGGGCCGCCCGGCGGCCGACGCCGCCAGCTCGACCCGCACCTCGCGAATCACCTGGTCGAGCACGTTCCCCTTGCGGTCGACGGCGTAGATCCGCACCGGCAGCAGGTCGCGGTCGAGGTCGAGCCAGAGGTCGACCTTCGCGCCGCCGTCGTCCTCGCGCCGGAAGCGCAGCGCGCGCACGCGGCCGAGCGGCGTGGCGACCGATTCCTCCCCGGCTTGCAGATAGACGTGCCGCCCGAGCTTGCGGCTCGTGACCACGGTCACGCTCGCCGCAGCGGGCGGCGGCTGCATGAAATACAGCTGGTGGAGCTGCGAAAGCGGGTCCTGGGCGCCCGCAGGCAGCGCGACCGTGCGCGCCTCGCTCTTCCACTCCAGCGCGAGCTGCTGCGCCGCCCAGTCGAACCGCGCGCGCTCGACCCGGCCGCCGCGCCCGCGATCGAGCGTGTACAGCTCCGGCACCAGGCCGCCGGCGCCGAGGTGCCCGGTCGAGCGCTGGACGAACTTGCCGTCGAAGAAGATCGACACCAGGCCCGACGCCTCGGCGACCGCCTCCGCCTCGTAACGCTCGCCGTCCTGGGACCACGTGTGCGTCAGCTCGCCCACGCGCGTCGCGCCGTTGCCCGAATTCGCGGTCGCGTAGTAAAGATCGTAGACGAGTCGCGCGCGCTTGAACGGGTACTCCGCGGCGGGCTTCGTCTCGCCGACCGGTTCGGCGGCGGGCGCTGCGGCGACTGCGGCGCTCGCCGGCGCCACCCCGGCTTCGGCGACGGCAAGCGGTTCGCCGTCCGGCGACGGTGCGTCGAGCAGGCTGGGCGCTGCGACCGGCGAAGGGGCCGACGCGCGTGACGGCGCGGGGGTGCGGACGGCTTTCTTCTTCACCGCACGGCGAACGGGCTGCGGCGCGATCTCGACGGGCGCCGCCGCCACGATCGTCAGCTCGAGCGGCCTGGGCGCTTCGTAGCGCCAGTCGAGGGCGAGCGGCGGTGTGCCGAACAATAGGGCGGCGTGGAGCACGACCGAGAGGCCGATGGCGGCCGCGAGCGCCTTGTCGGTGCGAGTCATGGTGCTCTTAACGCACTACGCCCCTCAACCGAAGACAAGCGCCACGCCGTGCGCGGTGTCCGCCCCGAGCGCGACCGAGCCGTCGGGCATGCGCGCCCGCTCGAGGCCGCCCGCCTTCAGGGCGCGTTCGGCGGCGTCGCGATCGGGGACGCGGACGAACAGCGCGGCCATCAGCGGCGCCGGGCGAGCGCTGATCCAGACGTCCGGAAACCGCTTCGCCAGCGACTGCGTGGTGACGAACGCGACCGGCGCGCCGGCCGTCTCGACCAGGCGGCCCTCGGCGATCGCCTTCGCCTTGGAATCGAACAGTCGCTCGTACGGCTGCGCGGTCCGCACGACGTCGTCGCAGACGATCGCGACCGCGGCGAGTCCGGTGGCGCCGTTCGCGTGCCGCTGATACTCCGGGCGCCAGACGACGTCGCGGGTGAGGTGCTCGCACACGAACACTCTTCCGCCCGGCGTCGAGCCCGGCCGCAGCTGGACGACGCGAAATCGCGCCTCGCGCGCGCCCTCCGGGAGCTCGACCGGCCGCGAGAACTCCAGCACGTCGCCAGGCTGGAAGCCGGCCCAGAGGAGCTCGGTGTAGGCGCCCTTCGCGTTCGCGGACTTCAACGCGAGCCCGGCGAGCCCGTCGCCGCTCCGGGCGAACTCCGTGTAGTACTGGCGCGACGGGTGCGGGTTCTCGGTCGGGCTCATCAGCAGCTCGATGTAGTCGTCCCCGAACATGACGCAGTGATTCTGCGAGCCGATCGTGTGGTGGCCGCGGGGCGTCACGGTGAACCCCATGCGCTCGAACGTGGCGCGCGCGGCGTCGAGATCGCGCACGACCAGGACGACGTGATCGATGCCTTGCATGTGCTGGCGCATGGAACGCGATGTTATCATCGTGCGCATGCCGATCATCGATCGCATCCGCGAGCTGCACGGCGAGATGACCGCCTGGCGGCGCGACATCCACGCCCACCCGGAGACCGCGTTCGAGGAGCACCGCACGTCCCAGGTCGTCGCGGGGATGCTCACCGCGTTCGGCCTGGAAGTGCATCGCGGACTGGCGAAGACCGGCGTCATCGGAACCCTGCGCGCGGGCAGCGGCAAGCGCGCGATCGGCCTGCGCGCCGACCTGGACGCGCTCCACATCCGCGAGCAGAACGCGTTCGCGCACCGCTCGAACTACGACGGCAAGATGCACGCGTGCGGCCACGACGGCCACACGACGATGCTGCTCGGCGCGGCGAAGTACCTCGCCGCGACGCGCAACTTCGACGGCACGATCCATTTCATCTTCCAGCCCGCCGAGGAGAAC
>Ga0187892_10011708_pt1 | contig 10642 bp, 12 predicted proteins | sample MA1701073metaG_FD_139345 | JGI IMG/M metagenome (GOLD analysis project Ga0187892, IMG submission 139345) | Bio-ooze microbial communities from a basaltic lava cave in the Kipuka Kanohina Cave System on the Island of Hawaii, USA - MA170107-3 metaG ...
GAGGAGCTGGCGCTGTGGGGGCGACGGCTGGGCCGGCGCCGGCGAAGAGACGGGGGTGCTCGGCGCCTGCGCCCCCGCCTGCAGGGGACCGGCCGCAAACGCCGCCAACACGCTTGCCCCAGCCACGATCGCCCACCGAGTGCGCGCCTTGGTCGCCATTGTCCCTCCCGTCCACCGGCGTCCCCGCCGGAAGTGGATCCCCGGGCTGAAGGTACCGCGCTCAGCCGCAGCGGTCGAGCAGGGGCGCCTCGCCGAGGCCAAGCGTGTACGGTCCGAGCGTGGCGCCGGTCTCGAGCGAGACGGTGAGCCGCATCTGGGAACCGTTTACGGTTCCGGAGTAGCGGGCCGCCAACGACCGGGGGACGGGCTGGCCGGGCGTGGCCGGTCCCCCGCTCAAAGCGGCGTGGCTCCCGCTCGCCTCGAACGTCCCGCCCGCGCCAAGCGTCAGCGGCGTGGTTATGACGCCGGCGGCGCAGTCGTACTCCACCGACCCGCCGCTCGCCGTGACCACCAGGCGGATGCCGCGTCCCCCCCAGACGCCCGCGGGCACGGTCCCGCCGGCGGCGTGGGCCGTCGTCGTGCTGGAGCCGCCCGGCGGCGTCGTCGTGGTGGCGCCGCCCGGCGGCGTCGTCGTGCTGGCGCCCGCCCGGGTGGTCGCAGTGGTGGCGCCGATCGTCGCCCCCGTGCCGCCGGGCGCGGGCGTGCCCGTCGTGGTCGGCGAAGCCGTTCCCCCCGGGGCCGTTCCCTCCGGGGCGGTGGTGGCGGTCCCGGCGGTCGTCGCCGTCGTCGCCGGCGGGCCGGCGAGCGGGAACCCGTCATCGCCGCCGCCCCGGGCGAGCATTACGAGCACCGCCGACAGGGTGACGAGCGCGGCGGTGAGGCCTAGCACGCGCGGCGAGCGGGCTAGTCGGATGGGCGGTCCGCCTCCTCGTCGTCGAAGTCCCCCGACTCGAGCGAGTCGATGTCCTTCATGGACAGCTTGTTCTCCAGGCGCCCGGCCCAGATCGACAGGAGGACGAGGGTGATGCTGATGGCGGTCGTGACCACCAGATTACGGTCAAAGAAGGCCACGATGGCCTCGACCGGGGACGCCACCGCGTCGCCGAAGACCTTCAGGCTGATCACGGCGAAGAGCGTGCCGGCGATGTTGAGGGCCATGAAGGCGGCGAAGCGCATCCCCACCACCCCGGCGAGGGCGCACACGATGGCGCCGGGGAAGAAGAAGACGGCCGGGAACGAGGCCTTCTTGAAGATCCGCTCCATCATGCGGGCGTAGCTGCCGAGGCCCGCCTTGACCTCAAGCCAGCGCACGGCCCGGTCGCCGTAGAACCTGCCGAGGATGTAGTAGAGGGGGTCGGTCAGGACCCGGCGGAAGGTGGCGATGAGGATGAAGGGGAGGACGTCGACCTCGCGGGCCAGGATCAGGTTGCGGTTGCGGGCCTCGAGGGCGATGAGCAGGAGGGGGTGGCGAGCGGCCAGGGCGGGGGTGAGGGCGGTGGTGACCGTCCCCACGACGGCGAGGACGATGATGGGGACCACGATCAGCAGGAGCTTCTTGCGAGGCAGGCGCGGGCCGTCGTCGGGCGCGTGCTCCTCCTCCTGCTCGACGTCTTCACCCACGGCGCGTCGAACCTAGGCGACGGCGGCCCGCACGTGGTTCTCGAGGGCGGCGCGGGGGGTCCGGGCGTTCAGCCCGCTGGTGGAGGGCATGACGTAGGCCGGGGCGCCGCCCCACCCGCCCGGCTGCCAGCCGGGTCGCGCCCGGGGGTCGGCCGCCGCCCGCCACCCGGCCAGGCCCACGAACAGGACGAGGCGGGGCTGGAGCCGCCCGACGAGCCGGCGCACCCGGGCCGCGCCCGCCCGGTACTCGTCCGCCGCCAGCGCGGCGGCCGACGGGGTGGCCCGCTTGACCAGGTCGGTCATGCCCACGTGGTCGACCACGAGGGCGTGGAGGGGGTCGCGAGCCCGGGTCACCAGGCCCGCCGCCAAGGCGACGGGCCAGAACCGGTTGGAGGGGCCGGCGTAGCCGAAGCCGGCGTCGGCCGCCACCAGGCTCGGGTTGAGCCCGCACACCAGCGCCCGCAGCCCCGGGCCGACCGTGTCGGGTAGGGTGCGCAGCCGGCAGACAACCGCCGGCGGCCCGGCGTCCACCACCGCGAAACCGGCCCCGTCGAGGAGGTCGCCGGGAACGGCGGCCCGGAACTCGACCGTCTCGCCCACGGCCGTGTCCCAGTGCAGGCGGGCCAGTTCCAGCGGGAGGAGGTCCGCAGACGCCACACCCCCGCCATTGCTGGCGGGGGTGGCGGAGAGCAAGGTGGGCCAAACTCTCGGCGCCATCCTACGACCTGGCCCCGGGGTCAAGGTCAAGGATTTTCTTCCACAGTAGGTGATCGGCCATGAGTCTCGTCTCGGTCGTGGTCCTCGCCCTGGTGGTTCTGGGCGCCGGCTCCGTCCTCTTCCTCGTCTTCCGCCAGCAGGGCCGCCTGCTCCTGCGCATTTTATCGCCGCGACGCGCCGCGACGCTTCGTCGCCGGGGCGGGTCTCGCCGGGCCCCGCCGGCAACCAGGTCCGTCCGTCAGGAAGGCGCAGCGGCGCGCGTTGTGGGTTCGCTCCCAGGGCACGCGGGCGCCGCCGCCGGCCTCCGCTGGTAGGTTGCCCGGTTGATGGCACCCCGTTTCGGGGCCGTGATCACGGCCATGGTCACGCCCTTCGCCGACGACGGCTCGCTCGACCTCGACGCGGCGGTGAAGCTGGCGCGCTGGCTCGTCGACAACGGCAACGACGGCCTGGTGCTGGCCGGCACCACCGGCGAGGGGCCGGTCCTCGCCGACGAGGAGAAGCTCGACTTGTTCCGGGCGGTGGCCGAGGCCGTCACCGTGCCGGTGGTGGCCGGCACGGGCAGCAACGCCACCGCCCACTCCGTCGAGTTCACGCGGCGGGTGGCCGAGATCCCCGGCGTGGCCGGCGCCTTGGTGGTGTGCCCGTACTACAACCGCCCCGGCCAGAGCGGCTTGGAGGCCCACTTCCGGGCCGTCGCGGCGGCGTCGCCCCTGCCGATCCTGATCTACGACATCCCCGTCCGCACCGGCCGTAAGGTCTCCCACGAGGTGCTGGTGCGCCTGGCGCGCGACGTTCCCACCGTCGTGGGCGTGAAGGACGCCGCCGGCGACCCGGCCGCTACGGCCCGCCTCGTCGCCGACGCGCCCGAGGGCTTCGAGGTCTACAGCGGCGACGACGGGCTCACCTTGCCGTTGCTCAGCGTGGGCGCGGTGGGCGTGATCAGCGTGGAGGGGCACTGGGCCGGCCCCCACCTGGCGGAGCTGGTCGCCTCCTACCAGAAGGGGGACGTGGCCCACGCCCGGGAGGTCAACCAGCGGCTCATCCCGTCCCACACGTTCCAGACCGGCGAGGCCGCCCCCAACCCCATTCCCGCCAAGGCCATGATGCGAACACTCGGCCTGGCGGTGGGGCAGTGCCGGCTCCCGCTGGGCCCGGCGCCGGACGGGCTGGAGGACCGGGCACGAGAAGTGTCGGCCGCGCTGGGCGCGCGCACCCGCGTCAGTGGCTGACCCGGTCCGCGTCACCTTCCTCGGCGGGTTGGGCGAGATCGGCCGGAACTGCGCGGCCGTCGAGGTGGCCGGGCGCATCATGCTCCTCGACTGCGGGCTCATGTTCCCCGACGTGGAGATGCTGGGCATCGACCTCGTCCTGCCCGACTTCACCTGGCTCCGGCAGAACGCCGGGCGGGTGGATGCCTGCGTCCTCACCCACGGCCACGAGGACCATGTGGGCGGCCTGTCGTTCCTGCTCCGGGACCTGTCCTTCCCGGTCTACGGCTCCGCCCTGACGCTCGGCCTGGCCCGCCACCGGGTTGAGGAGGCGGGCCTGCTCGACCGCACCCGGTTCATCCCCGTACGGGACGGCGAGCGCCGCCGGATCGGCCCCTTCGACTGCGAGTTCATCCCCGTCAGCCACTCCGTCCCCCACGGGTTCGCCACCGCCTTCCACACACCCCAGGGCGTGATCCTCCACACCGGCGATTTCAAGCTGGACCTCACGCCGGTCGACGGGCGCACGACCGACCTGGCCCGGATGGGCGCCCTCGCCCAGGCGCCGGGCGGCATCCGCCTGCTCCTGGCCGACTCCACCAACGCCGAGGAGCCGGGCCATACCGCCAGCGAGCGGTCAGTGGGGCAGACGCTGCGGGACCTGTTCCGGGCGACCGAAGGCCGGCGGGTGATCACCGCATGCTTCGCCAGCCACATCCACCGCATCCAGCAGATCGCCGATGCCGCCCTCCTGACCGGCCGGCGCATCGCCACCCTGGGGCGGTCCATGGCCAAGAACGTGGCCCTGGCCCGCAGCATGGGGCTGCTGCACATCCCTGACGACGCCCTGGTCGACATCGAGCGCATCGGCGACCTGCCCCCCGGCCGGGTGTGCGTCGTCTCCACCGGATCGCAGGGCGAGCCCCTCTCGGCCATGGCCCTGCTGGCCGCGGGCGAGAACAAGTGGCTGAAGGTGGACGAGGGCGACCTGGTCATCCTCAGCGCCCACGCCATCCCGGGCAACGAGTACAGCGTCAACCGGGTGATCGATGGCCTCTACCGGCTGGGCGCAGAGGTCGTCCACGCCGGGATCGCCCCGGTGCACGTCAGCGGGCACGGGATGCAGGGCGAGCTGAAGACGGTCCTGTCGATCACCCGACCGGAGTTCTTCATCCCCGTCCACGGCGAGTTCCGCCACCTCACCCACCACGCCCGCCTGGCCATCGAGATGGGCGTCGCCGCGGACCACGTCCTGCTGGCCGAGGACGGGGATGTGGTGGAGCTGACCGACGGCGGCCTCGACTTCGCCGAGTCGGTTCCGGCCGGCTACCTGTACGTGGACGGGACGGTGGGCGACGTGGGCCACGGCGTCCTGCGCGACCGCCGGGCGCTGGCCGACGAAGGGTTCGTGGTGGTCGTCGTCACCGTCGACGGGCACTCGGGCGAGGTCTTGGGCCCGCCCGAGATCATCACCCGCGGTTGGGTACACGCCACCGAGGCCGAGGCCCTCCTGGACGAGGCCCGGTCCGAGGTGGTCAGGGGCCTGGCCCGGGTGGCGGCCGATGGCCCCGTCGACATGGAGACGTTCAAGCGCCGGGTCCGCCAGGCGGTGGGCCGGGTGGTCTCCGAGCGGACCCGCCGCCGGCCCATGATCGTTCCGGTGGTCGTCGAGGCCTGATTCCGGGGGGCGGCGGGCACGCCCGTACGGCGGGCGCGCGCCGGCGCGGGTGATCTGGCCCGGTTGCTGGTGTTGCTGGTGTTACGGTTGTTGCCACTGTGGCGACCAAGGCGCCGGCGAAGCGATCCTCCTCGAAGTCAACCGCGAAACCGCGGCCCAACGCGGCGGCGCGCCCGAGGCCGCGCCCGCCGGCCGCGGCGGCGCGGCGCGCTGCGCCCCGGAAGGGCGCCTCCAAGGCGTCCAGGCCTCCCAAGCCGCCCAACCAGCACGTCCAGGACTCGATCGGCCTGGCCATTGTGGCCGCCGGGCTGCTGGCGGGCCTGGCCATCTTCGGCGACGTCGCCGGCCCCGCGGGGCGGGCGCTGCGGGACGCCAGCGCCACCGCGTTCGGCGTCGGCCGCTTCGGCCTGCCGGTCGTGCTCACCGCCGGCGGCCTGCTCGTGCTGTGGCGGCGCCCGCTCGACGACCGCCTCCGTCTCGGTCTCGGCCTGCTCGTCGTCGTGGTGACGGCGTGCGGGCTCGTTCACCTCACCCGCCATGGGCCAGCGTGGGGCGCCCCGACCCCAGCGCTGGCCCGGGCGGGCGGGGCCGTCGGGCTGGTGGCCGGCCACCCGTTGCGCTCGGTGCTGGGGCCATGGGGCGCCGGCCTGATCCTCTCGACGACCCTGGCCGCCGCCCTCCTGGTGATCGCCCGCACGACCGTGCGCGACGGGCTGGCCCAGGCGGGCCGCGGCCTGCGGGGTGTCTGGTCCGCGCTCGCCGGCCTGGCGCGCCTGCGCCGCGAAGGCGAGGGCGATGCCGCGGCGGAGGCGCAGGCAACGGCGCCGCCCAAGCCGTCGCCCGCCCCCAGAGAGGCGCCGGCCGCGCCGGCGCCCGAGCCGGTGGCCCCCGCGGTCACCGTCCACGTCCCCACCGACGCCACTGGCCCGAGCGAGCAACTGGCCATCGACCTCGGCCCTGCCGCCCAGGCGGGCGCCTGGAAGCTGCCGCCGCCCACCGTGCTCAAGCGGGGCACGGCCCAGCGGATCGACGAGAAGCAGGTCGAGTCCCAGGGCCGGGTCCTGGAGGAGGCGCTGGCCGCCCACGGGGTGGAGACCCGGCTGGTGGGCATGACCGTCGGGCCCACCGTGACCCGCTTCGAGCTGGAGCTGGGCGCCGGGGTCAAGGTCGCCCGGGTCACCAACCTCCACAAGGACATCGCCTACGCCATGGCCTCGGCGGACGTCCGCATCCTCGCCCCCATCCCCGGCCGCTCCGCCATCGGCGTGGAGGTCCCCAACCGCCAGCGCCAGTTGGTCTGCCTGGGCGACGTCCTCGCTTCCCCCGAGGCCCAGCGGGCCAGCCACCCCCTCGAGGCGGCCATGGGGCGGGACATCGCCGGCCGCCCGGTCCTGGTCAACATGGCCGACATGCCCCACGTGCTGATCGCCGGCGCCACCGGCTCGGGCAAGTCGTCGTGCATGAACTCGATCATCACGTCGATCCTCATGCGCTCGACGCCCGACCAGGTGCGCATGATCCTCGTCGACCCCAAGCGGGTCGAGCTGGGCAACTACAACGGCTTGCCTCACCTGCTGACCCAGGTGGTGGTCAACCCCAAGAAGGCGGCCAACGCCCTCTCCTGGGCCGTCCACGAGATGGAGCGGCGCTACGACCTGCTGGCCGAGGTGGGCGTGCGGGACATCACCGGCTACAACGCCGCCTACGACCGGGGGGACCTCAAGCCCGACCCGGGCGACGACCGCACGTTCCAGCGGCTCCCGTTCATCCTCGTCATCGTCGACGAGCTGAACGACCTGATGATGGTGGCGGCCCGGGACGTGGAGGAGTCCATCTGCCGCATCGCCCAGATGGCCCGGGCCGTCGGCATCCACCTCGTCATCGCCACCCAGCGCCCGTCGGTGGACGTCATCACCGGGGTGATCAAGGCCAACATCCCCAGCCGGCTGGCCTTCGCCGTCTCCTCGCTGGCCGACAGCCGGGTCATCCTCGACCAGATGGGCGCCGAGCGGCTCATCGGCAAGGGGGACATGCTCCTGGCCATCGCCTCGTCCAACGTCCCCCGCCGGGTGCAGGGGGCGTGGGTGGACGAGGACGAGGTGCACAAGGTCGTAGCCTTTTGGCGGCGCCAGGCCTCGCCCCAGTACGTCGACGGCGTCGAGGGCGACGGGCCGGGCGGCGGCCTGTTCGGCGAGGACGGCTCGGGCGCCGACGGTGACGACGACGACCTGCTCGAACAGGCGCTGGAGCTGGTCGTGCGCTCGCAACTGGGGTCGACGTCCATGCTCCAGCGCAAGCTCCGGGTCGGCTTCGCCCGGGCCGGCCGCCTCATGGACCTCCTGGAGCAGCGGGGCGTGGTCGGTCCATCCGAGGGCTCCAAGGCCCGGGCCGTCCTGATGACCCCCGAGGAGTTGGACGAGCGCCCGCGCCCTTCGTAACGGCACGGGCATGTATCACCGCACCGGCCTGCGGTCTCTCAGGAGGTGATGAGGCTCCCTGTGTGCGCGACGTACGATCTGCCCATGGGCGGGGGCGCGTCGGACGGCGACCTCTTCGAGCGGGTCCGCGCCGGGGACGCCCAGGCGTGGGACGCCCTCTACGACCGGCTCGGCGGCCGTGTCTTCGCGGTGGCCCGCTCCCACCGGCTGTCGCGCGAGGACGCCGAGGACGTCTGCCAGGTGGCCTGGAACCGGTTGCTGACCCACCTGCACACCATCCGCGAGCCTGAGTGCGTGGGCGCCTGGCTGGCCGCGACGGCCCGGAACGAGAGCCTCCGCCTGCTCAAGCGGTCGGGCCGCCAGGTCCCGACCGGCGACGCCTTCGAGTTCGAGGGGCCGGACGAGATCGCCCCCCCGGTTGATGCCCGCCTGCTCGCCACCGAGCGGCAGAAGGCGGTCTGGGACGCGCTGGCCCAGCTCCGGCCGGCGTGCCAGCGGCTGCTGCGCCTGCGCATGGCCGGGTTCTCCTACCAGGAGATCTGCGAACTGCTCGACGTACCGGCCGGCAGCATCGGCCCGACCCAGCGCCGGTGCCTCGAGCAGCTCCGCAAGCGGCTGACGGGCATGGAGCGCGAGGCCGAGGTGGCGCCGTGACCGCCGGCGGCGTGTTCAAGGACCCCATCGGCGAGGAGGAGAAGGTGCTCGCCCGCCTCCGGCTCGCCGGCGAGCTCGACGCGCCCCCGGCGTCGCTCGGGCACGCGGTCAAGGCGGCCTTCTCCCTGCGGGCCCTCGACGCCGAGCTGGCCGCGCTCACCTACGACTCGGCCCAGGACGAGCGGTCCCTGGCCGGAGTCAGGGACGCGGCGGAGCCGTCCCGCTTCCTGACCTTCGAGGCGCCGGCGCTCACCGTCGAGGTGGAGGCGACGCCCGACGGCGACACCCGCCGCCTGGTCGGGCAGCTGACGCCGCCCGTCCCGGGCCCGCTGATCATCAGCCACGCCGCCGGGACGGTGAGCGTCGAGCTCGATCCGTTCGGGCGGTTCTCCGCCGACGGCGTCGCCCCCGGCCCCATCAGCGTCCACTGCGAGGCCGCGGCGGTGACGACCGAGTGGGTGATCATTTAGGTTGCGAACGCGCCGACGGCGCCTCTCCATTGAGGCGCCATCGGACGGGTGGCTGGTTCGGCTATGCGGCGATGCGGGGACGGCTCTTGCGGCTGCCCTCCCCGGCCGTACCCTCGGACGTTCCCAGGTAGCCGAGCACCGTCTGCCAGGCGGCGGCCAGGGCGCCGACGACGAAGCCGGTCGTCACCGTGCCGATCCAGGTCTCGCGCACGGCGATGCCGAACCCGACGAACACCGAGTAGTCGAGCGCCAAGACGGCCGCAACGGCGACGAGCAGGATCGTCAGCGTGTGGACCTTGGCGACGCCAGGCATGAGCTCCGACAGCAGGTCTACGACCTTGAGCGTCGCCAGACCTAGCAATGCGACCACGGCGAATTCGTACATGTCTCCTTCATCTCCTTTGGCGTTGTGTTGCCGATATTCGGACCGTGGTCCACCCGCAAAGGTGACACGCGTGCGACCGCGTGCGAAACTCCGAACATGAGACGGGTGCTGCTGGCTGTCGCCGCTTTCGCTCTCCTCCTGGTCCTCGTGCCCGCTGCGCCGGCGCAGGCGGGCGGGGCCAACCTCCACCCGGTGCAGGACCGCTACGAGCCGGGCGATATCGCGACGTTCGTCGCGTACGTGATCCCCAGCGCCATCGGCGGTTGGGTGTCCGACGCGCCGTACGCGACGTTCGCCGTGTCCCCCGCCGGGGAGCGGTTCCGGTTGGGGACGATCGCCTTCGAGCCCGCGCCGCGGCTCGGGCCGCGTGCGCTGCGCGTCACCCTCACCGCCACCGTGCCCGACCACCTGGCGGCGGGCCACTACTCGCTGCTCACTTGTAACGACGGTTGCGTCAAGGGGCTCGGCGACCTGGCGGGCGGAACGCTCAACGTCGGCGTCGACCCCGTCCAACCGTTCGCCCGGGAGTGGCCCCCCGACGAGCCGGAGATCGTCAACCTGCCCGAGGGGGCCGTGGTGTACATGCCCGCGGTCAGCGAGCCGCCCGCGCCCGCGGCGCCCGCGGAGGCGGCCGCGCCGGCCGCCCCGGCGGTCGCGCCGGCCGCCCCGCTCCCAGGGTTGGGCGCCGGTCCGGCCGCCAGCCCGGTTGCGCTCCTGCTCGGCGGCGCGCTGGCGGCGGCCTGCGTGGGGCTCGTTCTCGTCGCCCTCCGGCAGCCTTTAGGTCCCGGTCGGCTCCCAGGACTGCAGCAGGTCGCCCGGCGGCCCGGCGGCGCCGAAGTCGCTGCCAGCCCCTCCGTTGAGCCACGTCCCGCCGCTGGTGTCGAACAGCTCGTCGCCGCCGGCGCGGCCGATCCCCCGGTCGTTCCCATTGTCGCCGGAAAGAGGTCGTCGCCCCGCTTCCGCTGACCTTGTCGTGCCGATCCGGTCCCGATGGCTGGGATCGGGGCGCCGGACAGGATGTCGTTGCCGCCGAACCCGAAGATGATGTCGCCGCCGAGCCCGTCGATGTGATCCTGCCCCGCGGTCCCGTAGATGACGTCGGGCCCGGGCGTGCCCGTCGTGGCCACGCCGGGCGCGGTCACGATGACGTTCTTCCCGCCAACGGCCGTCCCTGGCTCGGGCGGCGACAAGCACAACCCCAGGTTCGACGCGCTCACGGCCACCCGCAGCGTCAGTCCCGTTCCGATCAAGAACAGCTCTTCGCCGGTGGCGAAGCTGGCGCTGACCACAGCGATTGCGATGCCGGGCCTGCCGAGTGAGAGGCCGATGGTGTCGGTGCGCCCGGGCTGGGCCCTCGTTGACGAACACGACGGCAGCGCTCCGGCCGCCTCGGCGTTGGCCGCCTTGACCGCGAACGTGCAGGTCACCCGCTGAATCACTGCGATGGCGCCGGCCGGGAACCCGGCGAA
>Ga0187892_10011709_pt1 | contig 10642 bp, 9 predicted proteins | sample MA1701073metaG_FD_139345 | JGI IMG/M metagenome (GOLD analysis project Ga0187892, IMG submission 139345) | Bio-ooze microbial communities from a basaltic lava cave in the Kipuka Kanohina Cave System on the Island of Hawaii, USA - MA170107-3 metaG ...
CCCTTCGCGAGCAGCGCCACCTGCTGCCACCCGTGCGCCGCCACCAGCACCAGCACGGTGCCGGCGGCGACCAGGAGTCCGAGCGCCATCGACTGGCGACGGCCAGCCGTGCGCTGGATCTCCTCCTGCGGAATGAGGTTGATCCTGATCATTTGTCCCCCGGACGCCGGCTCGCGAGACCCACGGCCACGGCGAGCGCCGGACCGCTCTCCTCGATCAGCCCGCGATCGATCTTGCCGTCGACGCGCACGCGCCGAAACGGATCCGCGACCTCGACCGTGGTCTGCAGGCGCTCCTGCAGATGGGTCGTCAGCCCCGGCATGCGTGCCGGCCCGCCGGACAACACGACCGAGCCGATGGGCTCGTCGGTCGCCGCGGTCCAGAAGAAGCTGATGGCGCGCTGGATCTCTTCGGTGATGAACTCGGTGACGGAGGCGATGACCGGCTCGGCGCTGTCGCGGTCGACACCGCTGACCGTCTTCCCGCGCTTCACCTGATCGGCGTCCTCGGGCGAGATGCCGAGCTGGCGCACCAGCGAATCCGTGTATTCGGCGCCGCCCACCGGGACGTCGCCGGTGAAGGTCGACCGCCCGTTCTTCAAGATGTTGATCGACGAGTAGCGCGCCCCGATGTTGACCAGGGCCACCGGCGAGTCGCCGGCGAGCGAGTAGTTGAGCTCGTACATGTTCTCGAGCGCGAAGTAGTCGACGTCGACGAGCACCGGCTCGAGGCCCGCGGCCTTGATGGCCGCCGTGTAGCTGTTGATGATGTCGCGCTTCACCGCCACGACGAGGACTTCCATCTTGTTGCCGTCCTCGATCATGTCGATGACCTGGTAATCGAGGTTCACGTTGTCGAGCGAGTCCGGAATGAGGTGGCTCGCTTCGCCCAACACCGCGGCGTCGATGGCGTTCCCGCTCTGGGCCGGGAGGACGACCTTCTTCACGATGACCGCCGGCCCCGGCACCGCGGTGATCACCTCGGTGGCCTGCGTGCGCGTCGCGTCGAGCAGCGCCTTGATGGCGTCCACGATCGGCGGCTCGTCCTGAATGACGTTGGACTGGATCGCCGTCGGCGGGACGGGCGCCGTCGCCAGGGCCGTCAGCCGTGGGCCGCTCGACTCGTGCTGGACCGCGGCGAGCTTCACGCTGCTCGAGCCGATGTCCAACACCAGGTAGCCGGTGCTACGGCCGAACGGGTTGGGAAACTTGATGTTCAGCGCTCGCTTCAGGAGCGCCTGTGGGTTCAAACCCGCAGACAATGCCACGGCGTCGTCCTCCTCGTCCTCATCACCACACCCGCTCGCTCCCACGGAACGAGCCCCACGCACGAGCCCAGGCGTATGGAGTATGTTCCCAAGTCCCTGGGGTTGTCAAAGCTTCCCACACCGTCACGGTTCCGGGCAGTTCGCTTGTGCAACCGCCGTGCCGAACCGTGAGCCACCTGGTGGGCAGCCCATAAACGAGAAGACCCGGTCGCGTCTCCGCGACCAGGTCTCCTCGTGTGCAGAAAGGAGGGGCTGACCGTTGCAAGTGCAACCGGCGCGCCACCGGTTCCTCGAAGGATTCAGGAATGATTTCAACGCGCGAGCGTATTCGGGCGTTGAGTGACTGACGATGCTGTCAACGCGCCGACACCGCGCGATTGACAACGCGAGTGTCAGGTTCCTAGACGGAAGGCGGACAAGGATGTACGGGCTCGTCGAGATCGCACCCATTCCTGCCGTCCCGGCGCACGACCTGTTCACGTATCGAGTTCCGGACGGCCTCCGAGACCGCGTACGCCTCGGAGCCCGCGTCCGCGTACCGCTCGGGCGTCAGACGCGGACCGGCGTCGTGACCGGGTTCACCGATACCGTGCCGCCCGGGACGATCCGCGCCGTCCTCGACGTTCTGGACTCCGAGCCCTCGCTGCCGGAGGAGCTGCTGCGCCTCTGCCGGTGGGCGGCGCGCTACTACCTGGTGTCGCAGGCCGAGGTCATCGGCACCGTGGTCCCGGCCCGCATGCCGGCCATGCCGACGGAGCGGTGGCTCCGGCTCGGGATCGCACCGGAGGGTGCGGCGCTCGAGGCGTTGGCGCGACGCGCGCCGGCACGGGCGCGTGTCGTCCGCGCGCTCGCGGAAGCCGGGGGGCGCCTCTCGACCATCGACGCGCAGGCCGCGGGACTTTCCGCGGGGGCGATCCGCGGACTCCTCACCGCGCGCACACTCGAGGTCGAAGCGATCGAACGCGTGAGCGAGCCGCCTCGAGCGTTCGTTCACCTCCATCGACCCATCCTGAACGCGGCGCAGCTGACCGCGGCCGAGGCCGTCTCGGCTGCGATCCGCGCCTCCGAGACCGCTTCGTTTCTTCTCTATGGCGTCACCGGGAGCGGCAAGACCGAAGTCTTTCTCGAGGCTGCCGCAACCGCCCTCGAATGCGATCGGGACGTGCTCGTCCTCGTGCCCGAGATCGCGCTCACGCACCAGTTGGTCCAGCGCACGCGGGAACGCTTCGGATCGATGGTCGCCGTTCTGCACAGCGGCCTCTCACCCGGCGAGCGGTGGGCGGCGTGGCGGCGCATCGAGGCTCGCCGCGTGCGCGTCGTGGTCGGCGCCCGCTCGGCGGTCTTCGCGCCGCTCGCCCGGCTCGGGCTCGTGGTCGTCGACGAAGAGCACGACGGTGCCTACAAGCAGGAGGACGGCATCCGCTACAACGCGCGGGACCTCGCGGTCGTGCGCGCGCGGCTCGCGGATGGCATCGCGATCCTGTCCTCCGCGACCCCGTCCGCCGAGTCCTTCCATGCGGCCGCCGACGGACGCCACCGCCTGCTCGTCCTTCCCGAGCGTCCGGACGCGCGTCCCCTTCCCGCGATCGAGGTCGTCGATCTCCGCGGGCGCGTGCATCGTGCCGACGGACCCGAGGTGCTCTCCGAGGAGATCCGCGGAGCGATGGACGATGCGCTCGCGCGGCGCGGCCAGGTCCTCGTCTTCTTGAACCGCCGGGGCTTCTCGCGATGTCTCCAGTGCCCGGCGTGCGGCACGCCCGTCACCTGTCCGCGCTGCAGCGTCTCGCTCACCTGGCATCGGGCCACGGCCGCGCTCGTCTGTCATCACTGCGACCACCGGACCCCATCGCCGGAGGTCTGTCCGGCCTGCAGCGCTCCGGGCCTGATGGCCTTCGGCATCGGTACGGAGCAGGTCGAAACACTGATCCGGACCGCGTACCCGGAGGCACGCGTGGCCCGTCTCGATCGCGACACGACCCAGCGCGCAGGCGTGCAGGAACGCGTGCTCGCCGACTGGCACGCCGGGACGCTCGACGTGCTGGTCGGGACGCAGATGGTGAGCAAGGGACACGACGTGCCGGGCGTGACCCTGGTGGTCGTGCTGGTCGCGGATTTGTCACTGAACGTCCCCGACTTTCGCGCCGCCGAGCGCACCGTGCAGCTGCTCCTCCAGGTCGCCGGCCGCACCGGCCGCGGCAGCGAGCCGGGACGCGTCGTGCTGCAGACGTTTCGCCCGAATCACCCGAGCATCGTCAGCGCCGTGCAGCACGACTACGGCGCCTTCATGGCCGGCGAGCTGCTCCGGCGGCAAGAACTCAGCTACCCGCCGTTCTCGCGGCTCGTGAGCGTGCGGCTCGAGGGACGCGACAACCACCGCGTCGAGACGGTGGCGGCGGACCTCGGGCGCGCACTCGGCGAGCACGCCCGGCGCCTCGGGCTCGCGACGAACACGGTGCTCGGTCCCGCGCCGCCCCCGATCGAGCGCATCCGTGGACGCTATCGCTGGCAGCTCTTGCTGCGTGCCGGTGAGCCCGCCTCGCTTCGGGCGCTCGCGCGCGCCGCGCGGGCGGAAACGTCGGCGCTGCGCGAGCGCGGCGTGCGGGCAATAATTGATGTCGATCCGTACAGCATGTAGCTTCGACGCGCGCGATGATTCGCCGCATACTCACCTTTCCCGACCCCGATCTGGCAGCGGAGGCGGTCACCGTCGCCTCGATCGACGGCAACACCGTGGCGCTGCTGGACGATCTGGCGGAGACCATGTACGCCGCGCCCGGCATCGGCTTGGCCGCGACGCAGATCGGCGTGCCGCAGCGGGTGATCGTCCTCGACGTGCCCGCCGAGGATGGCAAGCCCGGAACCGGGCTCGTAAAGCTCGTGAATCCCCGCATCGATGAACGTGACGGCTCGATCCTGTGGGAGGAGGGCTGTCTGTCCGTGCCCGACTTCACGGCATCGGTCGAACGCGCTCGACGCATTCTCCTGCGCGGATGGACGCCGGAGCAGAAGGAGATCGAGATCGAAGCCGACGGGTTGCTCGCCGTCGCCCTGCAGCACGAGCTCGACCATCTGGACGGTCGCCTCTTCATCGATCGGCTCTCGCGGCTGAAGCGCGACCTCTATCGCAAGCGCCAGCGAAAGCTCGAGCGCCTCGGACGCCCGAGCAGCTCGGAGCGAAAACGACCGCACCTCATCTGAAGCCCTGGCGCATCGTCTTCATGGGGACGCCGGCGTTCGCGTGCCCCAGCCTCGAAGCGCTGATCGCCCGGTCCGATCCCGTCATCGCGGTCGTGTGCCAACCCGACCGCCCGCGTGGGCGCGGGCTCGCCGTCGTTGCTCCGGAGACGAAGCGCGTCGCCGAGCGCCACGGCATACCGGTCCTGCAGCCCACCCGGATGCGCGATCCGGCATTTCACGAGGCGTTGCGGGCGCTGGCCCCCGACCTGGGCGTGGTGGCCGCCTACGGACGCCTGCTGCCCCGCGAAGTATTCGACCTGCCGGCGCACGGCTGCATCAACGTCCACGCGTCGCTGCTCCCGCGTCACCGAGGCGCGGCGCCGATCCAATGGGCGATCCTTTCCGGCGACGGCGAGACGGGGATCAGCATCATGCGAATCGCCGAGGAGCTCGACGCGGGCGACGTCTTTCTCCAGCGTGCCGTGCCCGTGCGCGCCGACCACACGGGCGGCTCGCTCACGGTCGACCTCGCGAGGCTCGGGGCGGATGCGCTCGTCGAGGCCATCGACGGCATACGGGCCGGACGCCTGCACGCCGAGCCGCAGCCGGCGGCGGGGGTGACGATGGCACCTCGCGTCGAACGGGAGCACGCGCGGCTCGACTGGCAACAGGACGCCGCCACCCTCGAGCGAGTGGTGCGCGCCATGGCGCCCGCGCCGTCCGCCTTCACCTCGATCGGCGGCAAGACATTGAAGGTGCACCGAGCGTCGGCCGAGGCCACCGACCATGGCGTCGTGCCGGGAACGATCGTCGCAGCCGGGCCCGAGGGCATCGCCGTGCAGACGGGTCGCGGAGTGCTGCGCCTTCTCGAAGTGCAGCTGGAGGGGAGAAAGGCACTCTCCCCTGCTGCCTTCCTCGCCGGATTCCGGCTGCCGCCGGCGTCATGCCTCGGCGGGTGAGCGCGCCGTCGGCGCGCGCGGTCGCGCACGACATCCTCGTCCGCGTCGAGGGGACGGATGCATTCGCGGACGTGCTGCTGGGCGAGCAGCTGGCGGGCACCGCGCTCGGACCCGAGGACGGGCGGCTCTGCACCCAGCTCGTCTATGGAACCCTGGCGTGGCAAGGCCGGCTCGACCACCATCTGGGTAGGCTGCTCCGGCGGCCGATCGAGCACCTGGACTCGGGGGTTCGAGCGGCGCTGCGCCTCGGGCTCTACCAGCTGCTCTTCCTCGACCGCGTCCCCGCGTATGCCGCCATCGACACCAGCGTCTCGCTCCTGCGCTCGCAGCACGCGGGTATGCGGGGCCTCGTGAACGCGGTGCTTCGCAAGGCCGCCGCCGGCCCCCACACGCTGGCGCTCCCCCCGGCTGCCGATCGAATCCGCCGACTCGCCGTCGAGTGGTCCCATCCCGTCTGGATCGTCGAGCGCTGGGCGGCGGCGTTCGACGACGACGACCTCGTGGCGCTGCTCTGTGCCGACAATCAGGCTCCGCCGACTGCCGTACGGGTGAATCCCAATCGAGCCACGGTCGAGGCGGTGATGGCCGAGCTGTCGGGAGACGTACCGGAGGTGCGCGCCGGCCGTTGGGCCTCGTCGGCGGTGGTCGTCGAACGAGGCGGGGTATCGGCCGCAGCGCGTGCGCACGCGGAGGGGCGCGTGTCATTTCAGAGCGAAGCCTCGCAGCTGGTCGTGGATCTCCTGGCGCCGGACGCGGGCATGCGGATCCTGGACGCCTGCGCGGCGCCGGGGGCGAAGACCACGGCGATCGCCGAACGTCTCGCCGCGCGGGGCGCCGTCATCGCCCTCGATCCGCGACGTTCGGCACTGGGGCGCCTCGGCATCGAGGCAGGGCGACTGGGTCTTTCCGGCGTCCACGCGGTCACCGGAGACGCACGTCTCCCGCCGCTGCGCACTCCCTTCGACGCCGTCCTCGTGGACGCCCCGTGCACGGGACTGGGAACGCTGCGCCGGCACCCCGAGCTGCGCTGGCGGCGGCGTCCCGAGGACGTGCTGCGCCTGGCAGCGCTTCAGCGTGCCATCCTGCACCAGGTAGCGCCGCTGGTGCGGCCAGGAGGTATCCTCGTCTACGCCGTGTGTACGCTCACGCGTGAAGAAAGCGAGGACGTCATCACGGATTTCCTTGCCGCGCACCCCAGGTTTGGCGTCGAACCAGGGCAGCGAATCGTCTCAGAGCGCGCGCGCGAGCTGTTCGATTCCGACGGCTGCATGAGGACGCTGCCCTCGCGCCACGGCGTCGACGGCTTCTTCGCCGTGAGACTCCGGTCGTCCTAGAGAAGGCCGGCTTCCTCTGGCGCGGGCATGCCCGCTCGGGTAGTTCCGGGACCGTGGCGCTGATCGCACCGTCCATTCTCTCGGCCGATTTCGGGCGGCTGGCGGAGGAGGTCCGCGCCGTCGAGCGGGCGGGGGCGGATTGGATCCACGTCGACGTGATGGACGGGCACTTCGTCCCGCCGATCACCATCGGACCGTTGATCGTCGAGGCCGTGCGGCGCGCGACCACGCTGCCGCTGGACGTCCATTTGATGGTCGAGGAACCTGGGCACCTGATTCCGCAGTTCGTCGATGCCGGGGCGACACGCGTGACCGTCCACGTCGAAGCATGCCGTGACGTCCCGGCCACCCTCGATGCCATCCGCAAGGCGGGGGGCGTGCCGGGGCTGTCGCTCAATCCGCCGACGGACATGGAGCGGGTCGCTCCCTACGTGCTGCAGGCCGACCTGCTGCTGGTAATGACGGTGAACCCAGGCTGGGGCGGACAGCCGATCGTCGAGGGAGCCATGGATCGGATCGGGGCCGCGCGTCGGCTGCGTGACCGTCTGGCGGGGCGCTTCCTGATCGAGGTGGATGGCGGGATCAAGGCCCACAACGCCGCCCAGGCCGTGGCGGCCGGAGCCGACGTGCTGGTGGCGGGGTCGGCCGTGTTCGGGGCGCGCGACTACGAGCGCGCCATCCGCGAGCTGCGCTCCTAGAGGAGCGGCGCACCTCGCGCCTTGCACGCCCCATTTGAGGGGCCGGAGGGACGGGCCGCCCGCCCTCGACCATACGGCCCGCCCCTCGCGACCCCACGTCGGTCACCGGGCCTGTTGGGCCGGCTTTCCCGACACCTTGGCTGCGCCCACCGTGACGTGTTCGCGCAGCTGATCGAACAGCTTCGCCCCGATCCCCTGCACCTGCATCAGCTCTTCCGTCGTGGCGAACGGCTGCTTCGCGCGATACTCCACGATCGCCGCCGCCTTGGCCGGACCGATTCCCGGCAACGAGGCCAGGTCGTCGGCGCTCGCTGCGTTGAGGTCGATCCGTTGCTCGGGAGTTGCCTGCGCGATGCCCGGGACCAGCAGGGTCCCCGTCACTCCCCCGAGCGAGAGCCCGCAGAGGAGCCCCGCCACCACCATGCTTCGTACTCGTCTCATGTGTCTCCCCGCCTCCTTCTGTTGGCGCCTCCGCGGGCGCCGCGCTCGGAGGGTCCTAGGGCAAGCGTCGTGCCGAGCATGTTCTCCCGCCTTTCGGGGGACGCCGGAGGTCGGATGCAACCGCTACCGCAACGTTAGCGTTCCATTCGATGCACCCGCCTTTCCTTTCCGAATCGCTTGTGTTACCTGCGGGTTCTCCGAGTGCACGGGGTGTAGCTCAGCCTGGCTAGAGCGCTGCGTTCGGGACGCAGAAGTCGCTGGTTCAAATCCAGTCACCCCGACCATCTCGAATCCTCGAGCGACTAGGAGTTGCTGGTGCGGTGGGTCAGACGGTGGCTGGTGGGAGCGTTCCTTCCCTTGCTTCTGTTGACCCTTGCCGACCAGGCAACGGCCGCGGTTCTCAACAAGAAGGCCAGGCTTCGCGAGGGAGCCAGCCGGTTCACGAACCTGATGGACTGGGTCGACGCCGGAACGCCCGTGTCGGTGACCTCCGAGCAGGCAGGCTGGTACCAGGTCGTGGTGCCGGACGGACGCCAGGGATGGATCTGGGGAGAGCACCTCGATCAGGTCGAAGGTCCAGGGTCACCGCCGGCCATGGGACCACCACCACCGGCGGCGGGAGAGGTGGCGCCGGCGGCCCCGAGCGATCCGGCGCGGCCGGCGACCCTCCAAGACGAGCTCCGATCGCTCCACACCCAGCTCGAGGGTTATTCCCGGGACGGCGGCCTCGTCGCCAAGGCGGACATCGAGCGCTTGATCGACCGCATCGACCGCTTGTCCCAGGAGCAGGAAGAGCTCCGTCAGAGCCTGGACGACTCGGTCTTCACGGGCGTGCGCACGCCCATGGACGGTTCGGCGATCGCCGGTGGGGCCTTCCTCACCATCGGGGGCATCATCGGATGGGTGATGGCCCGCGTCTCGCAGCGCCGCCGCGATCGTCGCGGCCGGATACGCATCTGAACGTCCGACAGTGACCCTCCTTCTCGTCGCAGTAGGCTACCTCGTGGGCTCCATCCCTACCGGTCTGCTGTTGGCTCGCAGCGCCGGCATCGACCCCCGCCGAGCCGGTAGCGGCAACATCGGGGCCACCAACGTGCTGCGCACGGCGGGACGGCGGCTCGGGCTGCTCACTCTGCTGGGCGACGTCGCCAAGGGCGTTCTTCCGACTCTGCTCGCAGCCAGGCTCGCGCCGGGGGAGACGACGATAGCACTCACCGGTCTCGCCGCCTTCCTGGGGCACCTCTTCCCTCCGTGGCTTGGTTTTCGCGGCGGCAAGGGGGTGGCCACCGCCCTGGGGGTTTCGCTCGTGCTGGCGCCACAGAGCGCGCTCCTGGGCGCCCTCGCCTTCTTCTTCGTCGTGGGCACGACCGGCTATGTTTCGTTGGCTTCGCTGGCGGGGTGCACGGTCGTCACGGTGGCAATGCTGGCGGCGCACGCCTTCGCCTGGCCGGCGGCTGCCGTCATGACCGTGCTCGTGATCATCCGGCATGTGGATAACATCCAGCGGCTCGTGCGAGGAATCGAGCCACGCACGACACGCCCATTTCTGCGGCAACGCCCGTAGACTAGGCAGCAACCGGCGGGTCCTGACCGCGCTTCCGTTGCAGATTGCTCAACGATTCTGCCCGCGACGGAGGGCTGACACCTGGAACGGGCGTTGCTCCCAGGGGCAGACTTCACGGAGGGGGAACCTTTATGAACCATGGTATTTATGCGTCCGTCAGGCGCGCGCGTGCGCTGGCAGTGCCGTTGCTGCTCGCGACCGCATCGTTCGCTCGGGCCGACGAGGCACCGCCGATCGACACCGGGGATACGGCCTGGGTGCTCACGGCGACCGCCCTCGTCCTCATGATGACCCTCCCCGGCTTGGCGCTCTTCTACGGGGGCCTGGTGCGCGCCAAGAACGTGCTGAACGTGCTGATGCAGTGCGTGATCTCGGCCGGGGTGGTCGGCGTGCTCTGGGTTCTCGTCGGGTACAGCCTCGCCTTCGGGACCGGCAACGCCTGGATCGGCGACTTCTCGAAGGTGGGCTTGGCCGGCGTCACGCTGGAATCGGTCACCGCCAACTTCGCTTCGCCCCCGCGCAACATTCCCGAGTACGTCTTCATCATGTTCCAGGGAATGTTCGCGATCATCACGCCCGCGCTGATCCTGGGCGCGATCGCGGAGCGGATGCGATTCTCGGCCTGGGTGGCGTTCATCACCATCTGGCTGCTCGTCGTGTACTGCCCCGTGGCGCACATGGTCTGGGCGTCGGAAGGCTGGATCTTCAAGGCGGGCGCCATCGACTTCGCCGGGGGACTGGTCGTGCACATGTCGAGCGGCTTCTCCGCCATCGTCGCCGCGATCTACCTCGGCAAGCGCCGAGGACTCGGGAAAGAGCCCATGCCTCCGCACAGCCTGCCGCTCTGTCTGGTCGGCGCGGGGCTACTCTGGACGGGCTGGTTCGGCTTCAACGCCGGCAGCGCGCTCAGCGCGAGCCCGCTCGCGACGCTCGCCTTCTTGAACACGAGTACGGCGGCATCGACGGCAGTGGTCGTCTGGGCGCTGGTCGAGTGGCTGCACCGCGGCAAGCCGACGGCGCTCGGCGGTGCGACCGCGGCCGTCGCGGGCCTGGTCGCCATCACGCCGGCCTGCGGCAACGTCGCCCCAATCGGCGCGATCTGGGTCGGCGCCGGCGTGGCGGTGATCTCCTATCTCGCCTGCGCGTTGCTGAAGCCGGCTCTCGGCTACGACGACTCCCTCGATGTCTTCGGCGTTCACGCG
>Ga0187892_10011710_pt1 | contig 10642 bp, 6 predicted proteins | sample MA1701073metaG_FD_139345 | JGI IMG/M metagenome (GOLD analysis project Ga0187892, IMG submission 139345) | Bio-ooze microbial communities from a basaltic lava cave in the Kipuka Kanohina Cave System on the Island of Hawaii, USA - MA170107-3 metaG ...
AGACTTGTTCGGATGGTTGGTGGATCATCTCGACGTGCCTGCGCGTCCTGCGGCAAAGCGTTCGAATAACGGACGCAAAGCTGCTTGAAGGGGGGCCATGGCCGAAACGATGATCACAGCCTGGGTACTCGAAATTTGGCTGGTGACTGAGGCCTTCGAATGGCGCGCCCAGTGGCATTGAATGTTCGATTAATGAAGCACCCGCAGACTGGACAGTCTGCGGTACCTTTTCCGACGCTGTACCGCAGACTGTCCAGTCTGCGGTGGCTCGGATATTCGAACCTTGGCTGGCAACTGAGCCTCTTGAATGACGCGCGCGGTGACTTTGAATGTTCGATCAATAAAGCCACCGCAGACTGGACAGTCTGCGGTACGGTTTCCGAGGTGATTATGAAAACCAGACGATTAACGATGGCGCAGGCGCTTGTAGCCTTCCTGGAAAAACAATTCGTTGAACGCGATGACAAACAGCAACGGTTTTTCGCCGGCGCCTGGGGCATCTTCGGTCACGGCAACGTCGCAGGTATCGGCCAAGCGTTGCACCAGACGCCGGATTTTCGCTACTACCTTTGCCGCAACGAACAAGCGATGGTCCACACCGCGACGGCCTTTGCGAAGATGAGCAACCGGCTGCGCGCGTTCGCCTGCACGACCTCCATCGGCCCTGGCGCGACGAATATGATCACCGGCGCGGCGACGGCAACGATCAACCGGTTGCCGGTGCTGCTGCTGCCCGGCGACATCTTCGCTCGACGCAACGTGGCTCCGGTGTTGCAGCAACTCGAATCTCCAATCAGCCAGGATGTGTCGGTCAACGATTGCTTCAAGCCCGTCTCGCGTTACTGGGATCGCATCAACCGCGCTGACCAGTTGCCGTTCGCTTTGATGGAAACGATGCGCGTGTTGACTTCACCGGCTGAAACCGGCGCGGTGACGCTCGCATTGCCGCAGGATGTGCAGACCGAAGCGTGGGATTATCCCGAACAACTTTTTGAGAAGCGCGTCTGGCGCATCACGCGGCCAATGCCGGATCGCGCGATGGTCGAACGCGCCGTCGGGATGATCCGCGCCGCGAAGAAGCCAATGATCGTCGCGGGCGGCGGTGTTATCTACAGCGAAGCGACCGATGCGTTGGCGAACTTTGCCTCTCAAACCGGCATTCCCGTCGGCGAAACGCAGGCTGGCAAAGGCTCGCTCTCTTTCGATCATCCACAGAATCTGGATGCTGTCGGCGTCACGGGCACGCCCGGCGCAAACATCGTCGCACGCGAAGCCGACCTGGTCGTCGCCATCGGCACGCGACTGAGCGATTTCACCACCGCGTCGAAGACCGCGTTTCAAAATCCAGATGTTCGTTTCATCAACATCAACATCTCTGAGTTCGACGCGCACAAGCACGGCGCATTGCCGGTCATCGCCGACGCGCGCGCCGCGATTGAAGAATTGACGAGCGCGCTCGCCGGGCATCGGGTGGATGACGATTACGCCGCGCGCATCGCCGGCTTCAAACAGCAATGGGAGGCCGAGGTCGAGCGGTTGTTCAATCTGCATCACGGCCCGCCTGTCGCCCAGAGCGAGGTCATCGGCGCCGTCAACAGCTTCTCGCGTCCAGAAGACGTGGTCGTTTGCGCCGCAGGCAGTTTGCCTGGTGACTTGCACAAGCTCTGGCGCACGCGCGATCCGAAGGGCTATCACCTCGAATACGGCTATTCGTGCATGGGCTATGAAATCGCGGGCGGGCTGGGGATCAAGATGGCCGATCCGTCGCGCGAAGTTTACGTGATGGTCGGCGATGGGTCGTACCTGATGATGTCGCAAGAGATCGTCACGGCCATCGCCGAAGGCGTCAAGCTGACCATCGTCCTGCACGACAACCACGGCTTTTCGAGCATCGGCGGACTGTCGCAAGCGGTCGGCTCTTCAGGCTTCGGCACTGATTACAAATACCGCCACACCGACACCGGAAAATTCGACGGCGAAAATCTGCCGGTTGATTTCGCGGCCAACGCCGCCAGCCTGGGCGCGCACGCTATCCGCGCGACGACTCGTGAAGATTTGCAGCGCGCGCTCGAAGAAGCGAAAGGTCAGAATCGCACGACGGTCATCGTCGTCGAAACCGACAAAGAGGCGCGCGTGCCGGGTTATGAATCGTGGTGGGACGTGCCGATTGCCGAAGTCTCGGAAGTCGAAGCCGTCAAGCGCGCGCGGATCGATTACGAAAAGGCAATGAAGAAAGAACGATATTTCTTTTGAAATCCGGGAAGCGCGGTTTGAGCAAATGGTCGGCGACCGCTAAAACTCAACACCTACGATCTAAAACCTAAAAACCATTTTTATTGTAGGTCGTAGGTAATGGGTGGTAGGGTTTGGTCTTAACCGAAGCTTCACGTTAATCTAACCCGCTTTTGACCCCCTTTTGATCCTGGGCGGGTAGAATGCTGGCCGAGCCAAGCTGGGATGGAATCGCAACCACATATTCAACTTGAAATGTCTGCATCACTCCACTCAACCACAAGGAGGATTGAGCCATGCAACTAAGACGGTCAGTTTTCACTTTACTCTTCGTCTTGTCGCTCGTCTGCCCGGCGCTCGCGCAGCAAGAGGCGGCGACGATCACTGGTGAAGTCAGAGACGCTTCCGGCGCGCTCGTGCCGAAGGCGCAGATCACCATCACCAACACCGAAACCAACGTCAGTCTCAAGAGCGAGACCAACGACCAGGGCCTCTACACCGTGCCCGGCATCAAACCCGGCCCCTACTCGATTACGGTCGAAAGGTCCGGCTTCAAAAAATTCGTGCGCAGCGGCGTCACGCTGCAGGTCAATCAGACGGCGCGCATCGATATCAACCTGCAGGTCGGCGAGATGTCTTCGGTAGTCGAGATCACTGCGGACGCGGCGCTGCTTGAGACCGAGACCTCTTCGCGCGGCTCGGTGATTGACCAGAAGAAGATCGTTGATTTGCCTTTGAATGGCCGCGACTACAACCAGCTTGCGCTCCTCTCGCCGGGCGTGCTGCCGGGGACGCCGCGACTGGCCTCGGTCAATTTCAAAGGCGTGCTCAACGTCAACGGCAACCGCACGTTCAACAACGTCTTCCTGCTCGACGGCGTGGACAACATCTCGTACTCGAACTCATTCCGCGGCGAGAACGTGCAACTCGTGCAGCCTTCGATCGAAGCCTTGCAGGAGTTCAAGATTCAGACGAACGCCTACTCGGCGGAGTTCGGGCGCAGCTCCGGCGCGGTCATCAACGCGACGATCAAATCGGGGACGAACGGCATTCGCGGGAGCGTCTACGAATTCCTGCGCAACGACGTGCTCGACGCCAACAACTTCTTCTCGAATGCGCTCGGCGCGCCCAAGCCTGTGCGCCAACGCAACCAGTTCGGCGCAGCGGTCGGCGGCCCCGTAGTCAAAAACCGTACCTTCTGGTTCGCCGATTACGAAGGCTTGCGCGACCGTGAAGGCGTGCCACGTGTGCGCCAAGTGCCGACGGCGGCGGAAAAAGCCGGGCTGTTCAGCACCGCAGTCGTTGATCCTTTTGCGACCGGACGGCCTGAGTTCAGCCGGAACGCAGCGGGCCAATGGGTGATCCCAAGCGCTCGCTGGGACCCGGTCGGCGCAGCCATTGTCAGGCTGATTCCCGATCCGAACGTGGCGGGCACGACGATTTACGCCTCGACCCCGGTGACCAGCACGCGCCAGGATCAATTCGACGTGCGTGGCGACCACCAATTCGCCAGCAACGTCACCTTCTTCGGGCGCTACAGCTTTGTGGACACCAACACGTTCCGCCCAGCGCCGCTGCCCGGTCTAGGCGAAGGCTCATTCAACGACGCTTTCGGATCGAATCTGAATCGTTCACAGGGACTGGCGTTCGGCTTGACCTGGACGTTCTCGCCTTCGCTGGTCGGCGACTTCCGCTTCGGCTTCGCGCGCGGCAATTACTTCACTAACCCGCCGAACTACGGCGTAGATGGGCCGGCGCAGATTGGTTTGAAGAACGTGCCGAATGCGCCGGAGATCACCGGTGGCGTCCCCAAGGTCAACCTCCAGGGCTTCGACGCCGTGGGCCGGCACACCTCGACGCCGCAATTCCAGACGCCGCGTTCGTGGAATCCGCGCGCGAGCATCAGTTGGAATCGCGGGCAGCACTTCATCAAATTCGGCACGGAGTTTCTGCACGTCCAAACCAAGATCAACGACCTTAACGCGACCATCGGCAGTATGAGTTTCCAGAACCGCTTCACCAACCGCGCGGTCGGCGACCTGCTGCTCGGTCTACCTACCTCACTCGTGCTGACCAGTTTCACCGTCATGGATCAAGGCCAGGATATGCAGTTCTACTTCATCCAGGACGATTACAAGATCACGCCCAAGCTCACTTTGAATTTGGGATTGCGCTACGAATTCACCACGCCGCCGCGCGAGAAGAACAATAACTTCGCCAACTTCGACCCGCAGACCGGCACGGCGGTCTTCGCCAAGGACGGCGACATCTTCTCTCGGGCGTTGATTCATCCCGACCGCAACAATTTCGCGCCGCGCTTCGGCTTCGCCTGGTCGCCGACCTCACGGTTGGTGATCCGCGGAGCTTACGGCGTCTTTTTCACGCACACCGTCAGGCAAGGGCGCGAAGGTTTGCTTGGCTTCAACCCGCCGTTCCTCGTAGACAACCTGATCCAGACGACCGTAACCGGCGCGGCGGCGGTGGCAAGCGCGGCCCCGTTCCGTCTGGTCAACGGCTACCCGGCGGGACTGCTCGATCCGACTTCACTTGCGCCGACCATCGGGCGTCGCGCGCAGGACGCCAACCAGCGTACGCCGTACATCCAGCAGTTCAACTTCGGCATTCAGTACGAACTGCTGAAGAATCTCCTGCTCGATGTCGCTTATGTCGGCAACAAGGGGACGAAGCTGAACGGCTTCCGCAACCTGAATCAGCGCGCGGTGATCGACAACGCAGACGGCTCACAGTCCGCCGGCGCCCGTCCCTATCCGGCATTCGGCGACATTCAATGGATGGAGAACCGCGTCGGGGCGAGTTACAACTCGTTGCAGGCGCGCCTGGAGAAACGCTTCTCCAACGGCTTGACCGGCCTGGTCAGTTACACGTGGGGCAAGGCGTTGACCGGCTCACCCGATCACATCTCGACCAGCGGCGGTGGCGCGGGCGTTGACACCGGCACGTTCCGCTCGCCGCAGGACGGCGCCAACGTGCGCGCCGATCGCGGGCTGGCCGAGTTCGACGTCAAGCATCGTTTCGTGGCGAGTTACATCTGGGAGTTGCCCTTCGGCAAGGGCCGCCGTTTCGGCAACGACTGGAATACCGCGGCTGATCTGCTGCTCGGTGGCTGGCAGGTGACGGGCATCCACGCGCTGCAAAGCGGCCTCGGCTTGACGGCGACGCTGGGTGGCGCGAGTGTGCTCAACATCGGCGGCGAGCGGCAGGCCCGTCCGAATCTGGTCGGCAATCCCGTCCTGCCCGAATCGGAGCGCACGCTCGCGCGCTGGTTCAACACGAGCGCATTCGCCGCGTTCAATGTTCCGCCTCTCCCGTCTACCGCGACGCGAGCGTTCGGCAGCGCCGGCGTCGGGATTATGCGCGGGCCGGGGCTGGTCAATTTCGACTTCACGCTGGCGAAGAACTTCAACGTGACCGAGCGGCGCTACTTCCAGTTCCGCACGGAATTGTTCAATGCGTTCAACCGCGCGAATTTCGGCCCGCCGAACATTGCGCGCGATTCGGGCGGCTTCGGACAAATCCTGTCCGCAGGCAACGCGCGCATCATTCAGTTCGGTTTGAAGTTCTACTTCTGATGCGCTTTCTGATGCGCCGAAGAGGAACACGGAACAAACAGAAATAACGGAACAGACGGAAAGAATCCTGTTTCAGGGAGTTTCCGTTTGTTCCGTTCATTCCGTTTGTTCCGTATTCCCTTCCGATTTTTCAACCGACATTTCACTCACGACAAATGATTCACATCCGAATACCGACCCTTTTGCTGGCAATGCTCTGCGCCATTTCTACCGGCGCAAGACCACAGGAACCGCAAGGAGCCGCAGACGTTCATCATCAACGCGGCGTCGAGCATCACCTGCGCCGGAGCCTGGACGACGCCAGCCGCGAATATGCGCGGGCGTTGCAACTTGCTCCGCCGCGCGATCTCACTGCCGCCGAGTGGACGCTGGCGCGAAGATTTGCGCCACGCATTTACGTCACTCCGACCGAATTCTTCCCGCTCAAAGATTTCGCCGTCATCCTTCATCCAACCGACCGTCTGATCGCTTACCACTTCTTCTGGGAAGACGACATTGACTTCCCGGAAGACAACGATCCGTGCGACCACGAGTTGATCTGGGTGCAATATTCGCCGGATAAAACCGCCATCGAAAAATTCTGGACTTACTTCCACGGACGGATTCTGGAAGGCGGCGAAGCGGCGCTGCGCGATGCTCGCCAGAACGGGATGCGCCCGCGCGTCAACGTCCAATGGGGCAAGCACGGCTCGATGCCCGTCGGCTGGGAAGAGATGAAGATCACGGCCAACATCGGCGACGCCGAAGGAAAGTACTACCCGCTCAACCAGCCGATCACGCTCCGGCAATACAACGAAGGCACGTTCCGCAAACTCTCCGAAGAGGGCCGAAGGCTGGCCAATCATCCTTTGGGCGTTCGCCTCGGCTGGCCGCAAAAATTCACCGGACGATGGGAAGACTTCGTCAACTTTTCACGGTTGGTTGATCCGCTCACCTCGCTCAACAAAACGAAGCTGGCCAAAGTCACGCGCTGGAACAGCGCGACGATCAACCAACACTTCCTGACCTACAACTTCCGCCCGAAGACGGAATGGCCGGTAGACGATCTCAAATCTCAAATCTCAAATCCCGAATCTCAAATCTCAAATCTCAAATCTCAAATCCTGGCGCGCACGCCCAATGACTTCCAACTCCCGCCGAAAGCGGTCTTCGACCGCACGATGCCGCGTTACCCGAATGTCTGGTTCTACGTTGACGCCTCGCTCGCGCCGTCTTACGAAGCGGCGGTCAAGCTGGTGACAGAGAATCTGCGCACGACAATGCGGTTGCAGGAATTTTACGGCCCGTTCGATAACCCCGAAGGTTGCGATTTCGAGGTGCGGCTGGAGCATCTGCAACCGTGGGAAGTGCGTGAGCATCGCGCGCTGCAACACTCGCACGCTTTTCACCTGCGGTATTACTACTCCGCGCTGGCGAAACAGAAACTCGATCAGGTGAAGCTCAAGACCTCCGCTGGCGAACGAACGTTTTACCGCTTGGCGGGGAGCGCGCATTACGAGGTCGAGCACACCAACCCGAATCACGCGGATGTCGAAATCTGCCCGATCTGCGGGCGCACGGGCGAGTACAAGGATTTGAAAGGCAATCTGGTCGAACTGGTTCACGATCCGCTCGGACTGGAACTGGTTCTGACCGGCAAGATTCGCGGCGAGACCGTGCGCTTCGAGGATTGGGAGCGGCGGGAAGTCGGCAGCATTGACGGGCTGAAAGGAAAATTCTCCGTGCAGCAGTTCTCGTTTCCAGCGCAGACTGGCGACCGGAACACGCTGCGCATCGGCGTCGTCACGCTCGCGCCGCCACAGAGGTAAACAACCATGCGACTTTCACTCTGCCTGGAAATGCTCTTCACCGACCGCCCGTTCACCGAGCGGATGAAGATCGCTTCTGATTTGGGCTATCGCGCGGTGGAATTTTGGGACTGGCGCGACAAGAATTTGAACGCCATTGCGCAAACGGCGGCGGAGCGCAACCTGACCATTGCTGCGATGAGCGGCAACCGCCGCCATTCGCTGATTGATCCCGGCGACCGGACAGGATTGATCGAAGAGATGATGCAGGTCTTCGGAGTCGCCCGGCGGCTGCGTTGTCAACACCTGATGATGCTGAGCGACGTGCTGGAACGTGATGGAAGCGCCACGCCCGCGCCGCCGCTTTCGGCGGAAGAGAAGGTCGCCAGCATGGTTGACGGGCTGCGCGAGTTGGCGGAATTGGCCAGAGGTTACAACATCACCTTGCTTCTGGAACCACTCAACACGGCGCTCGATCATCGCGGGTGTTTTCTGAACAAGTCTGATCTTGGCGTTCAAATAGTCCAACAAGTGAACAGCCCGCAGATGCAACTCCTATTCGACATCTATCACATGAGCATGATGGGCGAAGACGCGCTGGCCGAAATCGAAAAGAAGAAGCTGTGGATAGGCTACCTGCACGTGGCCGACCGTCCCGGACGACACCAACCTGGCACTGGCGAGATTGATTACCGCGCAATCTCGACGATGCTCAAGCGCATAAGCTACAGCGGATACATCGGCATGGAATTTTCGGCGCTCGGCCCCGATAAACAAGCGGCGCAAGCGCCTCTGGAGGTTTTTGAATGACGGCAAAGATGCAGGCGGTCGTCTTTCACGGCGACGGCAAGTGGGGGATGGAATCGGTTAATTGTCCGCAGATTGCTGCGGACGACGACGTGTTGCTCAAAGTTGAGCTTGCCGGCATTTGCGGCACTGACCTGCACATTCTCTCGACGCCGCCTGGGCACCCAGCCACGCCGGGTAGCATTCTCGGTCACGAGTACGTCGCCACAGCGGCTGACGCGGGTGATGGCGTCACGCATTTGCGAGCCGGCGACCGCGTGGTGATTGACCCGAACATCACCTGCGGGCTGTGCCAATACTGCCGTCTGGGAATGACCAACGTCTGCGAACGGATGACGACGCTGGGCATCTTTCGCCACGGCGGGCTGGCCGAATTCAACGTCGCTCCGGCCAAATCGCTGCACCGGATCAGCAACGACACGCCGGTCGAGCGCGCAGCTTTGGCCGAACCGCTCGCCTGCGTGTGGCACGCTTTTGAGAAATCACAATTCACGCCCGGCGAAAGCGTAGCCATTCTGGGCGCTGGCCCGATCGGTCTGTTGTTTCTGCTACTCTTCAAGTCGGCTGGCGCAGGCCAGGTCTTCGTCGTCGAGCCAGCGGATTTTCGCCGCCGCCAGGCCGAAGAGCTTGGCGCGGACGGCGCGATCAATCCGAAGACGCAAAACAGCGCGGCGGAGATCAAATCAGCATCCAGCACTGGCGGCATCGGCGCAGACATTGTCGTTGATGCAGTCGGCGCGCTGCTGCCAGAAGCTTTGGAGCTTGTGCGCTTCGGCGGTCGCGTGGTTCTGTTTGGGATGAACCTGCACGCCGAGCGCGCGATCAACCAATATCATCCGACGCGCTATGAGATCACGATCATCGGCTCCTTCATTCAACGCACGGCGTTCCCGAAAGTCGTGCGCGCGCTCGAAGCGGGAATCGCGCCAGTCGAGAAGCTGATCACGCATCGGATCGGTCTGGCAGAACTCGGCGCAGGCTTGGATGCGCTGCGCAGCGGCGAGGCGATCAAAGTAATCGTCCAACCCTGACAACCAAAACAAAAACATTACGGAGACAAAGGATGGCAATTAAGACAGGCACGGCTCCCGTGAGCTGGGGCATTTTTGAAGTCGAAGGTATCAGCAGCCAGCAACCTTACAACGAAGTGCTGGATGAAATGCAACGCGCAGGTTACAACGGCACGGAGCTTGGACCTTATGGTTACTTTCCGGCCAAACCGGAGAGCTTGATGGCGGAACTGTCCGCGCGCGAGTTACAACTGGTTTCAGCCTTCGTGCCGATTCCATTGGCTGAGTCGAACCGGCATGCGGCAGGTTTTGACGAGGCTCTGCGCGTGGCGAAGCTGCTGGCGGCGTCTGGCGCGCGCTTGATCGTGCTGGCAGACGTGATGACCAAATCACGCATGGCCGTGGCCGGCAGCGTCAACGAGCAACGCGACGGAATGAACGACGAGCAGTGGCAGGGCGCTGCGCAAATCCTCATGCGAGTGACCGAAGCCTGCCGCGAGTTGGGGCTGGACGCGGTCTTCCACCATCACGCCGGAACTTTCATCGAAACGCCGCGCGAGATCGAGCGATTGTGCGAAGCTACAGATGAACAATTGCTCGGCCTGTGCCTGGACACCGGCCACTATTTTTACGGCGGCGGCGACCCGGTCGAGGCCGTGCGGAAATACGGCTCGCGCATCAGGCATCTGCACCTGAAGGACGTGCAGCCGCCGGTGCTTGAGACAGTGCGGCGCGAAGGCGTGGATTTCATCGAAGCCGTGCGGCGTGGCGTCTTCTGCGAGCTTGGCGAGGGCGCGGTTGATTTTCCGAAAGTGATTGACGGCCTGACAGCGAATGGATTCACAGGCTGGGCGATTGTCGAGCAGGATACCGATGTCAGTCAGGAAGGCGTCGCTCCTTTCGCCAGCGCCGTGCGCAGCAGGAAGTACCTCCGCGACACCATAGGTATTTAGCAAAGTAACTTGGTTGTACCGCAGACTGTCTAGTCTGCGGGGCCTTCGTTACTCAAAGCATTCACAGGTAACACGCGGCGCGAAAACAAACGCGCAAGGCTCCCGGCAATTGTCAAGTAAGTAGCCGTGCAAAATAAAAAGAGCATAGACAGGATTAACAGGATTTTTCAGGATTAACAGATGAACCACTATTGAGAGGTTTTCCTGAACATCCTGAAAAATCCTGTTAATCCTGTCTATGCCGGATTATTTTTGCCGACGAA
>Ga0187892_10011712_pt1 | contig 10637 bp, 6 predicted proteins | sample MA1701073metaG_FD_139345 | JGI IMG/M metagenome (GOLD analysis project Ga0187892, IMG submission 139345) | Bio-ooze microbial communities from a basaltic lava cave in the Kipuka Kanohina Cave System on the Island of Hawaii, USA - MA170107-3 metaG ...
CCCGGGGAGGGCCGGGAGCTCGGCCTGGCGGTGCCCGAGGAGTCGCCGGGCCTGGCGCACGGGCCAGCTCCGGAACGGATCGGCCACGAGGACCCGGGCGACGTCGGGGTGGTGGAGCAGGGCGTCCACGAGCCGGTCGCTCGACATGCAGAGCTCCCGGACCACCGCGTCGGACCACGTATCCGCCCACGAGAAGGTGAACACCACGTCCCTCACGCCCGGCCCAGTCCTCCCGGCCCAGTCCTCCCGGCCCAGTCCTCCCGGCCCAGTTCTCTCGAACCAGTCCTCTCGAACCAGTCTTCTCGACGCATCGGGCCCGGCGGTGGCCGGGCAGCCCAGCCCGCCTCCCGGACGACCGGGGCCGGCACTGTATCAGCAGGCGACCGAGCCGCTCTGTGAGGACAAGGGGGCCGCGCCCCCGATCTTGGCGTTCGGCCACCAGCGCGGGACCGTTGTCGGTGGCTCGTCCGCGACACTCGGAGACGATGAGAGCCCCCAAGCGACCCCGAGACCAAGGCAGCGTCGCTCTTGTCGTTGCTCTCGTCGTTGCCGCCGTCGTGGCCTCGCTGCCCCTCGCCGGGTGGGGTGTGCCGGCGGCCGGGGCGTCCGAGGGACCCGTGCTCGTGGTCGCCGCCCACCCCGACGACGAGGCCCTAGGCTTCGCCGGCATCATCGACCAGGCCCGGGCCTCGGGCCGGCGGGTGCTCGTGGCCATCGTGACGAACGGGGAGCTGGGCCAGGCCGGCTCCGGGACCGGGGCCTGTGGCACGAGCAACGAGAGCCGGTCGCGGGCGGCCCAGTTCGGGCTGGTTCGCAACCAGGAGTCCCTTGACGGCATGGGCGTCCTCGGCCTGGCGTGGAGCCCGGACCCCGCCCAGACCGAGATCGCCTTCCTCGGCTACGGCGACGGCACCCTGACCCAGGTGGCGGGCTCGGCCGTCCCGGTGACCACCTACAGCACCGGCCTGAGCCAGACCTTCGCCCTCGACGCCGACGCCAGCACCGCCACCTGCAACGGCGACCTGCGCTACCTCCTGAGCGGGCGGCACTCCGACTACGACCGTGACGGCCTGGCCGAGGACCTCGACGCCCTCCTGGCCCTGGTCCAGCCCAGCGACGTCTACACCCACGTCTCCTTCGACGGCCACCCCGACCACACCGTCATCGCCGAGGAGGTCAGGGCCGCCGTCGAGCGGGGCGGCGTCGAGGTCACCGTCCACGGCACCCTCATCCACCCCCAGGGATCCTCGGCCTGCCCGCGCGAATCGGCCTACCAGTGGCCCAACCCGCCGACGACCGCCAACGACCCCTACGCCCGGTTCACCCCCGCCCTCGACGTCACCGCCCCCCCCACCCCAGCGTGCTCGTCGGAGCCCACGGGGTCGAGCTGGGGACCGCTGGGGGCTCCCGACGAGGTAGTCGAGGTTCCCGCCGCCATGCAGGCCGCTACCGAGGCGACGAACCGGAAGTGGGCGGTCGTCTCTCGGTACGCCTCCCAGATCGACTGCAGCCAGGATCCCGAGGGCACCTACGCGCCATCCTGCGGCTACATGCGATCCTTCGTGAAGCGAAGCGAGTTCTTCTGGTCGGAGCGGGTGGGGGGCCCTGTCCCACCCCCGCCGCCCGCACCGCCGGGTTCCTTCGGCGCCACCGCCCCCGGCACCAGCGTCGACCGGCCCGGGGCGGGCTACAAGTTCGGGTCCGTCTTCGCCCTGGGTGAGTACGCCAGCCCGGTGAGCCTGCGGTTCTACGCCGCCGGGGGATCGAGCCCCCAGAGCTTCGTGACCGCCATCTACGCCGTGGATGGCAGCGACCGGCCCACCTCGCTCGTGACCCAGGGGGCCCAGGTGAGCGTGGCCGCCGGCCAGCCCGCCGGCTGGGTGTCCTCGGCCCTGCCCGCCGGGACCACCCTCGCTCCCGGGCGCTACCAGCTGGCCGTGCTGTCGGGGCCGTCCTCGGCCAACGCCGTGCTCTCCTACGCCCCCGAGCCCGGCGGGGGCACCTACAACGCCAACCCCTTCCCCAGCCCCTCGGCCACCTGGGGCGATGCCAACCCCGGGAGCGCCCGGTGGAGCTTCGCCGTGGACTACGAGCCGGCCGAGGCCCCCGTCGACGCCGAGGCCCCCACGGTGGCGCTCACCGCCCCCGCCCCCGGTGCCACCGTCTCGGGCCCGGCCACGATCACGGCCTCGGCCAGCGACGACGTGGGCGTGGCCGAGGTCGACCTGCTCGTCGACGGGGCCGTGGTGGCCACCCGCAGCGCCCCTCCCTACAGCACCTCCTGGGACACCACCACGGTGGCCAACGGGAGCCACACCCTCACCGCCCGGGCTCGTGACTACGCCGCCAACGCCACCACCTCGGCCGCGGTCGTGGTGCAGGTGCTCAACCGGAAGTTCGCCTCCGACGACTTCTCGGCGCCGACGCTCGACACCGATCGGTGGAGCTTCGTCGACCCCCTAGGGGACGCCAGCGTCTCCGTGAACGGCACCCAGGCCGTCATCTCCGTGCCCGGGGGCGCCTCCCACTACGTGTGGACCGAGGGTGCTCGGGCCCCTCGCCTCGTGCAGGCGGTGGATGACGGGGACTTCGAGATCGAGGCCAAGTTCCAGACGCAGTTCAGCGGTCCCACCCAGGTACAGGGGCTCATCGTCGAGCAGGACCCCGGGAACTTCGTGCGCTTCGACGTGTCCCAGGTGAGTTGCCGGCTCGAGCTGGCGGCGGCCAGCATCGCAGGGTCGAGCGGCACGGGGTTCTTCGTCCGGCCCATCCGGGGGGGCGACGACCTCTACCTGCGCGTGCGGCGGGCCGGCAGCACCTGGACGTTCTCCTACTCCTACGACGGCCAGGCCTGGACCAACGCCGGATCCTTCGGCCGGTCGATGACCGTGACCCAGGTCGGGCCCTTCGCCGGCAACGCCGGGAGCCCGGCCCCAGCCTTCGTCGCCCGCATCGACTACGCCGTCCTGCGTTCGGCGCCGCCGCCGAGCGAGGACGGGCAGCCCTTCGCGCCGCCCCCCGCGCCGCCGGCCATCGATGTCTGGTACGGGGACACCCAGACCTTCGGTCGCAACGGGCGGCCCCAGGAGTGGGTGAACGTGCTCGGCCGGGTCAGCGACGCCGACGGCGTCACCTCCCTGCGAGCCGTCCTCAACGGGGGCCCATCCCAGGCCCTGAGCCTGGGGGAGGACACCACGAGGCTCGTCGCCCCGGGCGACTTCAACGCCGAGATCGACTTCGACAGCCTCGTCCCGGGTCCCAACACCCTCGTGCTCACCGCCACCGACACGACGGGGGCCAGCTCGACGCGCACCGTCACCGTGAACCGGGTGGACGGCACAGCCCCGGGCAACTTCGTCGTCGACTGGTCGTCGGCCTCACGCATCGACGACGTGGCCCAGGTGAGCGACGGCCGCTGGGACCTCCTCCCCGACGGCACCGTGCGCACGGCCGAGACCGGGTACGACCGCCTCATCGAGGTCGGCGACATGGGCGCCACCGACTACGAGGTCCAGGCCGAGGTCACGATATGGGACCTTCCCTGCGGGGGAGCCGCCCTCGGCCTCGTGGCCGGTTGGAAGGGCCACACCACCGACCAGTACGGGATCCCCACCCCGGTCCAGCCGAGGATCGGTCACCCCTTCGCCGCCTTCGCCGAGTACCTCCTCGCGCCGGGCCAGGCCCCCCGGCTCAGCATCGGGGCCAACACCGCCCGCTACCAGGAGGCCGAGCTGGCCGCCGACCTCAGCGGTCGCCGGCTCGAGCTCGGCGTCGCCTACGTCTTCAAGATGCGGGTGGAGGCGACCCTGTCGGGGACGAGCAGCGTGAGCTTCAAGGTGTGGGCGGTGGGAGCCGTCGAGCCCGCGGGATGGGACCTCCAGGCCGAGACCGATCCCAGCGAGGGTTCCGTGGTCCTCGCCGCCCACATGGCCGACGTCAGCTTCGGCAAGGTCACCTTCACGAGCCTCTGAGCATGGGCCGGCGACCCACACGCCAGCCGCGCGTCGCCGTGGTCTGCCAGCCCACGACGAGCCTGGTCCCCCCCACCGACTCGGTGACCCTCGTGAGCACCGAGCTGGCCCGGCGGCTCTCCGACCGGGCGTCGATGGTGCTCGTGGGCTCCGGGGGCCACCGGCGGGTAGCCCCGGGCTGGGTGGAGGGCCTCGAGGCCGTGCTCGTCCCCACCGGCCCCGACCGGGTGCTGGAGCGGGCCGTGGGCCGGGCGGAGGCTGTCGGGGCCCACCGGCGCCTGCCCTCCTTCGCCCGGGCCACGCACTACCTCCCCTACGCCGCCCGGGCGGGCCTGGCCGTGCGCCGCGCCGCGGTCGACGTGGTCCACGTGCAGAGCTTCTCCCAGTTCGTACCGGTGATCCGGCGGCTCCACCCCGGCGCCCGGATCGTCCTCCACATGCACTGCGAGTGGCTCTCCCAGCTCGACCGCGAGGTCGTCGGCGGCCGCCTCGAGCAGGCCGACCTCGTGGTGGGGTGCTCGGAGCACATCGTGGCCGCGGTGCGCCAGCGCTTCCCCCCCCTCGCCGACCGGTGCCTGACCGTGCACAACGGCGTGACCCCGGCCGCCCGTCCCCGGGCCGGTTCCCGCCCGCCCGCCCGGCCGGGGCACCGGTTGCTCTTCGTCTCCCGGGTCTCACCCGAGAAGGGCCTGCACGTGCTCCTCGACGCCATGGGCCCGATCCTCGAGCGCCACCCCGACGTCACCCTCGACATCGCCGGGACCGAGCACTCGATACCGCCGGAGTACATCGTCGACCTCGACCCCGATCCCCTCGTGCGGGCCCTGCGGCGCTTCTACGGCGGGACGGCCTACGCCGACGAGCTCCGTCGCCGCCTCCCACCGGCCACCGCCGGCCGGGTTCGCTTCCTCGGCTTCGTACCCCCTGGCCACCTCTCCCGCCTCTACCGCCAGAGCGACGTCCTCGTGCACCCCAGCCTCGTGGAGGCCTTCGGGTTGCCCCCAGCCGAGGCCATGGCCGCCGGGATCCCGGTGGTGGCCTCCCGGGTGGGTGGCATCCCCGAGATCGTCGAGGACGGGGTATCGGGCCTCCTCGTCCCGCCCGGGGACCCCCGGGCCCTGGCCGGGGCCGTGGGTCGGCTGCTCGACGACGACGCCCTCTCGGCCCGCCTGGCGGCAGCTGGCCGCCGGCGAGTGGAGCGCCACTTCGGGTGGGACCGGGCTGCCGACACGCTCTGGGCGGCCTACGAGCGGCTCCTGGCCCCGCCCCGGGGGTGAACGGCCGGGCCCCCGGCTGCCGCCGGCCCCGCCGGCCGGTCCGGCTCCCGCAGGCCGATCCGGCGGACCAGGCGACCGACGAGGCCGCCGAGGTGGGCACCGAAGGAGCGATCGAGCCAGCGCGCGTCGTCGGGTGCCAGCATCCCCAGCCACCCGCCGGCGGCGACGAGCACGCCCACCCCCACGGCCATGGCCGCCGCCAGCCCCAGGACGCCACCGATCACGCCGACCACCGACCGGGCGGCCGCCCCGCACAGCGCCGAGGCCACCAGCGTGCCGCCCAGGCCGCGGGGGTGCCAGTCGACCCCGCCCAGGGCCCGGGAGGCGTAGGCCACGATGGCCACGGCGGCGACGAGCTGGGCGCCGCTGTTGGCCAGCGCCGCCCCCGCCGCCCCCAGGGGGGGGATGAGGACGAGGCCCATGACGAGGTTGGCGACCGAGGCCGCGGCGCAGAGCAGGAGCCACACCCGAACCCGGCCCAGGCCCCACAGGGTGGCGCTGGCCAGGTTCATGAGGGGCAGGAGGGGGAACACGGCGAGCATGAGGACGAGCGGACCGCCGGCGCCCCGATAGTCGCTGCCGTAGACGAGGTGGAGGGCGGCCGGTCCCACCGCCAGGGCGCCGGCGGTCATAGGCAGGCTCAGCACGAGGACCAGGCGGCAGGCGCGGCCCACCCCGTCGCGGATCCGCGCCGTCGCCCCGGCGCCCGAGAGCGTCGCCACCGCCGGGGCCATGACCGCCGAGATCGCCTCGAGGGCACCCACGAGGGCGGCCACGGCGGCGAAGGCCACGGAGTAGAGGCCGATCTCGGCGTCGGTGGAGTAGCGCTTGAGGAAGAAGAACTCGGATCGGCGCCACAGGATGAGCGAGAGCGCGAAGCCCACGAGGTTCACGAGGGCGAAGCGCACCATGGGCCCGCGAAGGTCCTCGAAGGGACCGGGGCGGGGGGCGACCGAGGCCAGCGTCCGCCGGGTCAGCGACCCCGTCCACGCCAGCGAGGCGGCGGCGACGACGGCCTGGGTGGCGAAGATCCCGGGGATGCCGCCGCCGGCGGCCAGGACGCCGACGGTGGCCACCATCCCCGTCCCCCCGATGGCGAGGCTGATCGTGGAGAACTGCCGCCACCGCTGGGACCCGGAGAGCACGGCGTAGGGGACGTGGTTGAGCACGCCCAGGGCGCAGCCGATCCCGGCCAGCACCCAGGGGGCGGTGAGGTCCTCGGAGGCGAGCCCGATGATCGTGAAGAGCCCGGCCGCCGCCACCGCCGCCACCGCCTCGATGCGCCACACCCAGTCGACCATCCCCCGGGCCGCCTCCGGACGTCGCTGCCCGAGCGACTCGGCGAAGTAGCGCACGAGCGCCCCGTTGAGGCCGAAGCCGAAGAGGAGCACGACCGAGAGCTGCACGAAGGCGATGAAGCTCTGGCGGCCCATGCCCTCGACGCCCAGGTAGCGGGCGGCCACGGCCGACTGCATGAGCACGTAGCCCTGGGGAAGGACCTTGGCCAGCGCGCTCCAGAGCCCCCCCCTGAGGACGCGCTCCCCGGTGGTCTCGGCGAGGACGTCGAGGGTCACCTCCTCGGGCTCGGGGGCGAGGGCGCTCACGATCGGCCCGGGCGCGGCCGGCGCTTGACGGTCGGCCCGGCGCATCCGAAGCTGTCGCCATCGACGGTCGGGGGGGTTGATCCGTGACGGCCTACTGCGGGGAGCGCAACGAGATGGTGGGCTACGTGCCGCCCGGCGCCCGCCGCGTCCTCGACGTGGGGTGCGGCAACGGCTCCTTCGGCCGGGAGCTGCGGTCGCGCCGGCCCGGGCTCTCCCTGTGGGCGGTGGAGCCCGACGGCGACGGTGTGGCGGCGGCCCGCGGGTCGGGGGCCTACGAGCGTGTGGTGCTCGGGGGTTACCCCGGGGTGATCGGCGAGCTGCCCGGCGGCTACTTCGACTGCGTCTTCTTCAACGACGTGCTCGAGCACCTCGTGGAGCCCGGCCAGGCCCTGGCCGCCACCCGGTCCCTGCTCGCCCCGCGTGGGCGGGTGGTGGCCTCCATCCCCAACGTGCGCTGCCTCGACGTGGTGAAGCCCCTCGTGGTGTCGGGGGACTGGCGCTACGAGGACTACGGGCTGCTCGATCGCACCCACCTCCGGTTCTTCACCCGCTCCTCGATGTGCCGCCTCTTCGACGAGCACGGCTACGAGGTGGCTTCCGTCGAGGGCATCCACCGCAAGTCGGGCCGGGCCATCGGTCTGCTCGACGCCGTGCTGGGACGGCGGCTCGACGAGTTCCTCTTCCAGCAGTTCGTGGTGGTGGGCCTTGTCGCCGGAACGCCCGTCGATCATCGCTGACCTCCCCCGCCCGATGCCGGCGGTTCGAACCAGCCGTGTCGCTCGTTGAGCCGGCGCGCCGGGGGGACGGCCAGCACCACCCGCTTCACCGCGTCCCTGCGGGCCCGAGCCCGGGCGAGGGTGGCGTAGAAGCGGTCCTTCTCGGCGAAGAACGGCGAGAACTCGGGACCCGATGCGTGGAACACGGCCAGGTCCTCGAGGATGGCGGCCCGGAAGCCCGCCCCCTCGATGGCACCGATGTACTCGCTGTCGAAGTGGAAGAAGACCTGGCGCCGGTGGGAGGGGAAGCCCCCGACCCGGTCGTGGAGCCGGCGCGAGGTCATGGCGCACCACCCGCCCACCGGGCCCTCCATGAGGCTCACCCCGTTCACCCGGCGGTGCTCGTACCTCTCCCGGTCGTCGTGGTGCATGATCCGGGCGCAGAGGCTGCGCTCGTCGTCGACCTGGTTCGTGGCCAGGAACCCCACGTCGGGGAGCCGGAGGAAGGCCTCGAGCAGTCGCTCGTCCCAGCCTGGGGGGGCGTCGATGACGTCCTCGTCGAGCACCACGAGGTAGGGGGCCCCGGTGAGGGGGAAGGCCCGGGCGTAGCCGTTGAGGCCGATGTTGCGCCGGTGGCGGACGACGCGCAGGCGGTCGTCGGTGAGGGTGGCCAGGTAGTCGGCGGTCCCGTCGGAGGACGCGTTGTCCCAGACGAGGATCTCACGGGTGCGGGGCGAGGTCCGGAGGGCCACGTTCTCCAGGCACTGGCGGAGCAGGTCGACCCGGTTGTACGCGAGGACCACGACGGCGATGGCGGGCTGGCCGGCCCGGGGCGCGCCGGCACGAGCGCGGGCTGGTCGTGCCGTCGGGGTTCGGATCGTCCGCCAGGTGATCGGGCGCTCCTCTCACGAGGGGGGGCGGGTGCCTCCACCGAGGACCGAGCCGGCCGGTGGGCTCCTGATACGTGCGCTACGGTCAGCACCCCGACACCCATGGGTCGACGTCGTTGATGAGCGTGGTGGTGCCCGCCCACAACGAGCAACGCTCGCTGCGGCGCTGCCTGCGCGCCCTCGTGGAGCCAGGCGCCAACGACCTCGAGGTGCTCGTGGTGTGCAACGGGTGCTCGGATGCCACCGCCGACGTCGCCCGGTCCTTCGGACCCGCGGTCACGGTCCTGGAGATCGGGGAGGCGTCCAAGCCCCTCGCCCTCGACGCCGGGGACCGCCGGGCTGGCCACTTCCCCCGCTTCTACGTCGACGCCGACGTGGAGGTCACGTCGGCAACGCTGCGGCGCCTGGCCGGCCTCATGGAGCGGGGGGGCTACCTGGCGGCGGCGACGACGCCCGAGCTGAGCACCGCCCACTGCTCCTGGATCGTGCGCTCGTACTACCGGCTGTGGTCGCGGCTGCCCCAGGTGGGCGACAGCCTCGTGGGCGGAGGGGTCTACGGCACCACGGGCCCCGGTCGGTCTCGCTTCGGTCGGTTCCCGGCGGGGGTGGCCGACGACGCCTACGTCTCGGCCCAGTTCCGGCCCGAGGAGCGACTGAGGGCTGCCGGGTGCACATCGGTGGTGCGGCCGGCCGCCACCCTGGGCGAGCTCTACCGCAGCCGTCGCCGCGTCCACCTGTGGAACCGCAGCGCGGGGCGGGCGGCGGGACCAGGCGGGGGCATCGGCCACCGGCGGGGGCTCCTGCCGGGGTGGCTCGTGGTGGTGGGCCGGGAGCCGGCTCGCCTCCTCGACCTCCCCTCCTACCTGGCGGTGACCGGAGCGGCCAAGGTGGCCGCTCGCCGGGCGTCGTCGACGGGCACGTCCTGGAGCAGTCCGGCGCGCTGAGCCGGCCGGGACCGGGTCCCGGCCGGCTCGGAAGGACCGCGGCTCAGGGAGCCGCAGTCCTCAGCCCCGCGGCTCAGGGAGCCGCAGTCCTCAACCCCGCGGCGGCGGCTGGCTGATGAGGTCGCCGTTGTCGGCCCAGCGGTTGTCCTGCCACACCGCCGGAGAGGTCCGGAAGAGGTCCACCGCCACCGTCGACCGGTTGGCGAAGCGGTTCCCGCGGATGACGTGGCCCGAGGTCCAGGTGTTCGAGAGCAGCCGGAGGTGGAAGTACCCGCCCGCGCTGTTCGTGCAGAGGTTGTACTCGAAGGTCACGTTCACGTAGGTGGCGTCGGCGAGGAAGGCGCAGGCGCCCACGCGTACGGCGGTGGGGTCGGGGTTGGCGTTCGTGGCGTCGATGTAGTTGTGCCTGATGGTCACGTTGGAGACCGTCCCGAAGCCCCAGAACTGGATCCCGTCGGTGTGGTCGGGATCGGGCCCGCCGCCGCCCCACTGGGGTGAGATGTAGGAGTCCTCGATGAGGATGTTCTGGCCGTTCTGGCCGATGGAGCTGAAGCCCACGACGATGCCATCGGGTCGGTAGGCGCCGGGATCGGGGTCGACGAGGACCCGGCGGAAGGTCAGGCCCGAGAACGGGGCGATGAGGCCTCCGGACTTGATGGTGCAGTTCTCCAGGGTGAGCCCGTTGTAGCCCTGCTCCACGGCGATGGCGAGGGTGTCGGTGGAGGCGATCCAGCAGTTGCGGAAGGTGACGTCGTTGGCCCGGACATCCACCGTCCCCGTGATCCTCACGTTCTGGATCACGGCTCGATCCTGGGTCACGGGCCCGCCCCCGTAGGGGCTGAGCGTCGTGCCCGCCGGCACCCCGGTGCAGGTCTTGTTCGGGAAGGCCGGGAAGGCGGGGCAGCCGCCCGGGCCTGGCGGCACGGTCGTGGGGGGCACCGTCGTGGGGGGCACCGTCGTGGGAGGCACCGTCGTGGGAGGCACGGTCGTGGGCGGCACCGTCGTGGGAGGCACGGTCGTGGGCGGCACGGTCGTGGGCGGCACGGTCCCGGTGGTCCCGTAGTCCACGACGAAGAGCCATCGCTCCGGGCTCGGGTTGAGGGCCCCCCACGTGCCCGAGGGCGTTGGGTAGGCGTTGGCGTTCCAGAACGAGCAGAAGGTCGGGCCATAGTAGAGCGTGGCGCCCCGGCTCGTGGGACCGGCCAGCAGTACGAGGAGGTAGTCGCCGGGGGCCA
>Ga0187892_10011713_pt1 | contig 10636 bp, 13 predicted proteins | sample MA1701073metaG_FD_139345 | JGI IMG/M metagenome (GOLD analysis project Ga0187892, IMG submission 139345) | Bio-ooze microbial communities from a basaltic lava cave in the Kipuka Kanohina Cave System on the Island of Hawaii, USA - MA170107-3 metaG ...
AAGAATGGAAAGCGTTTCGTCGTACTTGAATATGAGGAGTTTCTCGCGCTCAAGGAAGAACTTGCCGATCTCCGGGATAGCCGCGCCATCTGCGAGGCTGCGAGGAAGGACAAGGGAACGAAGCGGATGCCGCTTGACGAAGTGCGAGCGCATCTGCGCAAGCGGCGCAAAACGCGCCGCGCGGCGGCTTAGTCTCGACCCGCCTTGTCGATTTTGGGGGCCAATGCGTCCGTCCTGGAATGAAATTCGAACCCGCGCGGCGACATTCGCCCAATATTGGAAGGGTAGGGGATACGAGCGGGGAGAGACGCAAACCTTCTACAATGAATTTTTCGAGGTCTTCGGAGTGCCCCGCAAAAAGGTGGCGATCTTCGAGCAACCGATAAAGAACCTGCCTGAGAGCAAGCGCGGCTTTATCGACCTTTTCTGGAAGGGTGTACTTCTGGTCGAACAGAAAAGCGCAGGCCTGAATCTGGCGGAAGCAAAAAAACAGGCTTTCAATTATCTTCCCGGTATCAAAAGCGACGACGATCTGCCCCGCTTCATTCTGCTTTGTGATTTCCAGAGCTTCGAGCTTTACGACCTTGAAACGCGAAAGGACTGGAAGTTTGGTCTCTACGATTTGCCGAAGTGGGTGCAGATTTTCTCCTTTATCTTCGGCGGCGTCCAACGCGAGTTCAAGGAGGAAGACAAGGTCAACATAAAGGCGTCGGAACTCATGGGCGAGTTGCACGATGCCTTGAAGGCATCGGGGTATGTGGGCCATGACCTCGAACGCTTCCTTGTGCGGCTGGTATTTTGCCTGTTCGCCGATGACACCGGCATTTTCGCGCCGCGGGGAATTCTGACTGATTATCTTGAAACCCGCACATCAGCGGACGGAGCCGACATTGGACCGAAACTTTCGCAACTTTTCGATGTGCTGAATACGCCGGGCGAGCGGCGGCAAAAGGCGCTCGACGAAGACCTGTCGCAATTTCCATATATTAACGGCGATCTTTTTAATCAGAATTTGCGGTTACCCGCGTTTAACGGGCGCATGCGGAAGTTGCTGCTGGAGGCCTGTGCCTTCGACTGGTCAGAGATTTCTCCGGCGATTTTTGGTTCCTTGTTTCAATTTGTAATAGATCCGAAGAAGAGAAGAGAGCAAGGCACGCACTACACCAACGAGCAATGCATTTTGAAAGTCATCGGTCCGCTATTTCTCGACGACTTAAAAGCGGAACTTGCGCACCTAAAGACCCGAAAAGATACGGGCCGGGAAAAAGCACTTCTAGCGTTTCAAGATAAACTTGCAGGGATAAAATGTTTCGACCCCGCTTGCGGTTGTGGAAACTTTCTTGTGATCGCATACCGCGAACTACGAGCACTCGAAACGGAAGTCATTTTAGACCTAACCAAGATCAAGCATCTTTTTACGGAGCAATTGTCCAAAGTCGACGTCAACCAATTCTATGGGATCGAGATCGAGGAATTCGCGGCGCGCATCGCCGAGACGGCGCTTTGGATGATGGATCATATCATGAACCAGCGCCTCTCGGACAAGCTAGGAGAAGTGAAGCTCCGTATTCCGTTGAAAGCCACGCCCACTATTGTGCAAACCGACGCGCTAGAAATTGATTGGATGACGGTGCTACCGCCGAAACAATGCACATATGTTTTTGGTAATCCCCCATTCTTTGGTTCCAAGAAGCAAACCGACCAACAGCGCGCGCAGGTTCATCGCATTGCCAATCTCGACAAGAAGAAAGGGACGCTGGACTATGTGACATGCTGGTTTCTTAAAGCGGGTTCCTATGTGCAGAGCGGGAACGCCAACGTCGGATTTGTCGCGACGAATTCTATTACGCAAGGCGAGCAGGTTGCGGAACTTTGGCCATTGCTATTCGAACGGTACAATTTTGAAATTGCTTATGCGCACAGAACATTCGCGTGGGAGTCTGAAGCGCGCGGTAAGGCACATGTTCATGTAGTGATAATCGGTTTGACGAAACGAGAGAATGTTCCGGCGTCGAAGCGGCTGTTTGATTATGCGAACATCAACGGCAACCCGACTGAAACAAAAGTGAAAGTGATTTCTCCATATCTATTTGATGCAGGGAATCTTTCTGATCCTCATACGGTGGTATTTGAGAGAGCAACACCCATTACCGACAGACCAAAAATGATCATCGGCTCAAAGCCAATAGACGGGGGTTACTTGATCCTTGACGATCAAGAACGAGGCGAGTTTCTTGCCGATGAACCACTCGCTTCCCAATATATCCGTCCCTTTATCGGAGGGGTCGAATATATACAGGGGCGTTCACGGTGGATTCTTGCGTTGCAAGAAGCGTCGCCCGAGCAATTGCGGAGGATGCCGCGAGTGTTGGAACGGCTGGACGCCGTGCGAAAATACCGACTGGGAAAAATTCCAGCGCGAAAGAAGGAAGGTGAAGAACCAAAGATGCCGGGGATATCAGCAAGGTCGCTTGCTCAGCGTCCCACACAGTTTCATGTAACGGTAATTCCGAGGGCGCCTTTCTTAGCTGTCCCAGAGAACAGTTCGGAGACGAGGCCTTATGTGCCAATCGGATGGTTGGAGCCTCCCATAGTACCGAGCAATAAACTCAGATTCGCCAGGGACGCCACGCTTTTCGATTTTGGCATTCTCACGTCAAGAATGCATGTGAGTTGGCTGCGCTTCATCGGCGGCAAGATAAAGAGCGACTTTCAATACTCAATTGGCATCGTCTATAATGCTTTCCCATGGCCGGAGGTCGATGCCCCGAGGGAAAAGATCGGTAAGCTCGCGGAGGCCGTATTAGCAGCGCGGCGGAACTATCCGCAATCGACTCTAGCCGATCTTTATGATCCGATCACCATGCCCCCGGATTTGCGCAAGGCTCATACGGCGCTTGATCTCGCCGTGGACCGACTGTACCGCAAGGAACCGTTTGAGACGGACCGTGCCCGCGTCGAATTTCTTCTGGCACGTTACGAGCTGATCATCGCACCGGCGTTGGCGCTGGCTGCCCGGAAGCCGAAGCGGGCTGCCAGGAAGTCAAGAGCATAACAGCGATGAGCGAGCGGCGATTTGCAAAATTCAAAATTGCAGAACTTGAAAAGCTTTTCGACCAGAATCTTGAGTCACTGGATACGCTTCAGTCAATTGGCGCTGAATTGTTTTATCGCACTTCAAAACGGGCGAAGGCATTGCTGGAGCGCGTGACCAAAGCTATTTCAGTTTTGCCAAAATTCGGCGAAGGCGAAGGCAAATGACCGGGAACAGAAAAATTTCAAAGCGGCGCTTGAAGAAGGCTGACGATGCGCCGGAATTGACGGGCGGCTGGTTTGCCAAGGCCGGTTTGTATAAGGGCGAAAAGCTGGTGCGGCGGGGAAGACCGAAGGGCAGCGGCACGAAGGTGCTGGTGTCTTTGCGGCGACAAGGAGGCGGTGGCTAAGTTTCACTCGACGGGGCCGGGGTGGCAGGTGCGGATTAATGAGACCGTGGTGCGGAGTGCGAAGCGGTTGGCGGTGAAGTAGGCTCTAAAACAAGAAACCCCGCCGGGCTTGTTATGGCCTTGGCGGGGTTTGCCCTTTTCAGGGTCTTGAGGCTCAACGGGTTTCGCCCCGCGAGCAATCGTCGGTAAATATGGGAAATTGAGCGGGAAAGTCAAGGCGGGAATGCCGTGATCCCTAACGCAGACAGGACGCCCCGGCGGACGCGTTGCAAATCGGCGACAGGCAATTTTACTTGCAGGTATTGCCGCTTGCCGGTGTGATCCCGGCTAGTCCGGAACAGGTCCAGCCGCTCAAATGAGACCGTTGCCATCATGTCGCACTTCGCCCAAACGACCGCGTAATCGAATGGCTCCGGTAAAGGCCGCGCCATTTCAAGGCGCACGATATAATCCAGTTCCCTGGCGCCCGGCGATGAGGAGAGGGGAATGACCGTACACAGACGATCACGATAGGGAAGCCGGGGAGAAATCACGATCGCGGGGCGGCGCTTGACCATCTCCGGCTCCCGGAAACCGCCGAGGGAATAGTCGCAGAGGAGCAAAGTTCCGGGGGCAACGGGATGTTGAATCGCCATGCCCGCAATCTAGCTTGATCTGTTTGGAAGCCCACTAAATTCGCGTGGCGAATTTTTCGTTGCAAAGAAAGGTAAGAAAAAAGACCACCCGGTTGAGACACCCCACCCGTCAGTCGCTTCGCGACTGACACCCTCCCCGCGCGTGCCGCGCAAGGAGGGAGGGCGCCAACGCATCTATTCAAACAACTCCGCATGGGTTCCGGCGCGGACGAAGTTGATGGAATTTCCCTCGACATGATAAATCAGAAGAAAATCGCCGCCGATATGGCATTCGCGGTAGCCCGCCCAATCGCCCTTTAACGGATGATCCAGCCATTCCGCGCCCAAAGGCCCGTCATTGGCGATGAGCAACAGCATGGCTTCCTTGAGCTGCCGCATGTTATAGCGGCCCGAGCCCGCCCAAGCGTTCCCAATCCTTCAGAAAACTTTTGGTGTAATCCGCCGCCCGGGGAGGCGAGGCCCGCTTACCGCTTGCCGGTTTTGCCGTCGAGGGCATGGAAAAGTTCCTGGGCATCGGCGAAGCGGGCACGGCGGGCTTTCATCATCGCCCGCGAACTTGCCATGGCCGCGCGTGTCGCCCGATTGGGAACCTTGAGATCCAGCGGCAAGGCTCCGTCCCTGGCGACACGGGTGAGCGTCATCCGCACCACATCGGATACCGTAAGGCCCATCTCGGCGAGAACCGCGGCAGCCTCGTCCTTTACTGTCTCGTCAATGCGGGCGCGAACAAAAGCCGTGGCAGCCATGGCTGGGGTACTCCTTGCATGGTTATGTGGCTCATTTGAGCAACAAAGTCAATGGAACCGCGTGTATTATCAGAGGAGGGAAGAAAGGGGACCACCCGGTTGAGGCACCCCACCCGTCAGTTGCTTCGCAACTGACACCCTCCCCGCGCGTTCCGCGCGAGGAGGGAGATCTTAGCGATCCAGGAAGGAGACCGGGGGGAGGGGGCGGCGGTCGACGGAGAGGGAAAAAATATCGGGCCTTGAATAGTGGCCGGTTACATCGAGCGAACGCCTGGCGCGCCTCGCGGCTTCGATGTCGATTTCGGCATAGAGGATGGTCTTCTGGCGATTGTGCGGGCCGGCCGCGATGGCGCCGTTTGGCTTCACGACAACGGCATCGCCGTCGTTGATCCAGTCGTCCGTGCCGAACAGGCGCTCCTTCTCCGGAAAATCTTGCGGGATGTCGGCGGCCTGCAAGGCCGTCGCCGTGCCGATCACCCAGCAGCCGCCTTCCTTGGCGATGTGGCGCATGGTGGCAAGCCAGCCTTCGCCCGTGTCCCAGGTGGGGGCGACATAAATGCCGATGTCCTGGCTGTAGAGCGCGTAACGCGCCAGCGGCATGTAGCTCTCCCAGCAGATGAGCGCCCCGATCCGCCCGGCCGGCGTGTCGACGACCTTGAGGCCCGAGGCATCGCCAAAGCCCCAGACCATGCGCTCCGGGTTGGTTGGCATCAGCTTGCGGTGGCGATTGAGGATCTGGCCCTTGGGCCCAATGGTGACGACGGTGTTGAAGATCGTCGTGCCGCTATACTGGCTGTCGATTTCATTGAGGCCGCAGATGATCGTGAGGGAGTGTTTGGCCGCCGCGTCGGCAAGGGGCGCCAGATGGTTGCCACTCAAATCAACCGCGTTTTCGCGAAGGCGGGCGTGAAGTTCCGCCGACAGGGCAATATCGCCGCCGGGCCGGAGGCGCCAGACCCAGCTCGGGTAACCCGGAATGAAGGCTTCGGGAAACACCAGAAGCGAAGCGCCTTGCCCCGCGGCTTCCTCGATTGACTCAAGGGCACCAGCGATGGTCGCTTCGCGGTTCAACAGGACCGGCGGTTTTTGAATGACGGCGGCTTTGCTGGGCATGGCCTCCTTCTGTTACCAGAAGGGGCTGTCGCATTCACGCACCAAGCCGCTGTAGGACATGAAGGTGTTGTCCCGCGGGTTGTAGGAGCGATAGTGCTCCATGCACCATGCGATGTGGGCGCTGTCGAAATCGCTGGGCAGGATGGTGAGCGGGGCGGTTTCGCTCGCCACCTGGGTTTGCAGGGCGGTGAGGGTTTCCTCCGGGACGGGGGCTGGCGTCCTTGCTCCGCTGTCGGCCGGAACAAGGTAAATGCCAAGGCCCAGCGCCGCCGCCATCGCGATGGGATAGAAAAGGTTCAGCATTTGTGTGGTCTCCTTCTTCACGAGGAGCAGCGTCAACTTCTGCTAGAACCCGGCAGGGCCGCAAAAGGTTGCATCGGCGGTGGGAATGGGCGGGCTGGTAGCGGGGGAGGGAGTTGAACCCCCGACCCCAGGATTATGATTCCCGTGCTCTAACCAACTGAGCTACCCCGCCAAACGCATGGCCGGCTTGCCGGGCCATGCGCAAAAACACGTGGGCGGATATAGGGAAACCGGGCCTTTGAAGTCAAGCCGGACGGGGTCAGTGGTGCAGGAGCTGCCGGAGGAAGGTCCTGGCGCGATCGGTTTTCGGAGCCTTGAAGAACACATCGGGAGCGGCGGTCTCGACAATCCGGCCATGGTCCATGAACACGATGCGGTCGGCGGCGCGCCTGGCGAAGGCCATTTCATGGGTGACGCAGACCATGGTCATCCCCGATTGCGCCAGATCGATCATCACCTCGAGGACTTCTCCAATCATCTCGGGGTCAAGGGCCGAGGTTGGTTCGTCGAACAGCATCGCCTTGGGGTTCATGCAGAGAGCGCGGGCGATGGCGGCGCGCTGCTGCTGGCCGCCGGAGAGATTGATGGGATATTTATCGGCCTGGTCCCTGATATGGACGCGGTCGAGATATGCGAAGGCGAGTTCGCGCGCCTCGGCATCGCTCAGGCCCCGCGCCCGCTTGGGGGCCAGAATGCAATTCTCCATGACGCTGAGATGGGGAAACAGATTGAATTGCTGGAACACCATGCCGACATCGCGGCGCACTTTCAGCAGCGTTGCCGGCGCTTCCGTCAACTGAACGCCGTCCACCGAAATGTTTCCGGCATCATGGCGCTCAAGGCCGTTGACGCAGCGGATGAGGGTCGACTTGCCCGAGCCGGACGGTCCGCAAATGACCACGCGCTCGCCCTTGGCGACCGTCAAGTCGATATCGCGCAAGGCCTCGAAGGAGCCGAAGCGTTTGGCAACCTGGCTTAGCCCTATCATCGGCGTTCCGGTCACCGGTTGCCCACCAGCCGGGTCGCGCCGCGGGTGGCCCAGGAAAACCGCCGCTCAATCCGCATTTGCAGCGCCATCAGGGTGAACACCATGGCGAGGTAATAAATAAGTGCCGCGGAATAAAGCTCCGTGAACTGAAAGGTTCGAGCCACCGAGACTTGCGTTACCGTCATCAGCTCCTGCAGGGATATGACGGAGGCAAGGGAGGTGATCTTGAGAAGGGTTATGAACTCGTTCACCGTGGGTGCTACCGCGATCCTGGCCGCTTGCGGCAGGATGACATAACGGAACACATCACCGTTGGTGAGCCCGATGGCCTGGCCCGCCCACGTCTGCCCGGGATCGACCGATTGCAGGGCGGAGCGGTTGATCTCCACCTGGTAGGCGGCCTCATTCAGCGCCAGCGCAATCCATGCCGCCAAAAACGGCGAGAACCACGGCTGGCGGAAGACGGGAAAGAACTGCGGCACGGCGTTCCACACGAAGAGCAGCAGCAGCAACGTGGGGATGGCGCGAAACAGGCCGATGTAGCCGACAATAAAACTCCGCAAGATGGAGGGCGGGCGGCCCATCACAATCGCCATCGGAATCGAGATGGCGATGGCGACGGCGTGGGAAAGAAGTGCGAGACTCAAAGTCACGAGCGCCCCCTTCAGGAACGCCCATGAAAAAAGCGCCGACCAGAATACGCCGCCGTCGAATGTCATGCACCGGCCGCTTGGGTTAAGAGTCCAGTGTTACTGGATACCCTCAAGCTGCTCTGGCGACAACTTCCACTTGTCGACGATTTCGCGAAGCTTGCCGGAGGAGAGCAGTGCCGCCACCGCTTTCTGAACCTCGGCCTTGTCCGCCTCGTTCTTGCGGATATAGATGGCGTAGGGCTCGACCGCATCCTGCGGCACCCTCCAGATGGTGGCGAATTTGCCGGGGTCCTGGAATTCGCGGAAGGCGACCTCGGTGTCCTGCGTGACGACGCCGATCACGCGCCCCACCTGCAACTGCTGAATGGCGTCGGTCTGCTTGGGATATTGCTGGATGGTCATGGGCTCGAGCCCCTTGGCCGTCAGCGTCTCGTTGAGTTTCTCCATTCTGGCGAGATACGTCGTTCCCGATTGCACGGCGACGGTTTTGCCGGCGAGTTCCTCCGGCCCCTTGAGGGCGGGCGCCCCGGCATTGGCGATGATGACGATGAAGGTATTGAGATAACCCACGCCATCGAAGGTTTTCTGGCGCTCCGCCGTCAGGGTGATGCCGCTGATGATGGCATCGCAGCGCTCCGCCGACAGGCTGGGCAGCAGGCCGTTGAAATCCATGGTGACAAAACTCGCCTTGACGTCCCATTGCCCGGCAAGCGCATTGGCGACCTCCACGTCCACGCCAACGGGCGTTTGATCACCGGCATTCTCCTTGTATTCCATGGGCGGGAAGGTGGGATCGTTGCAGATGGAAAAATCCCCGTCAGCCACGAATGAGGGCTGCGCCCCGGCGTTGGCCGGAGCCAACAGAGCAGCCAGTGCGGCCACGGCCAGAAGACCGGATTTTCTCGAATATGACATGGGGTACCTCCGCTGTTTTAATTATCCAGCTTGTGACGAAGTTCGGTATATGTCAACAAAGTTCGTTTTTAACGAACCAGCGGAAACGCCCCATGCTGAAGACTCCGCCGCCCAAGATATCCACGGAAATTGGCGCCCTGTTGCGCCAGCGCCGCCGGGCGCTCGGCCTGACGATCGAGCAGGTGGCCGAAGCCTCGGAACTCACCAAAGGTTTCCTCAGCGACGTGGAGCGGGACAAGGCCTCTCCCTCGGTCGCCTCGCTCGTCCGGTTATGCGATGTGCTGACGCTTCCGGTCGGAAATCTTTTTCCCTCCGCCGGCTCCGCCGTGGTCCGCAAGGCCAGCCGCGTTCCGATCAACTTCGGCGGCATCGATATAAGCGATTATCTCCTGACGCCGACAAGTGCCGCGAAAGGCCAGGCGATATTTTCGGACATGGCGCCAGGAGGCACCGGCGGCGACAAGCTCTACAGCATCCGCAGCGAAGAGGAATTCGTGTTCGTGTTGCGCGGCAGCGTGATCATTTCGCTGGAAGGCGAGGACACAATTCTCCGGGAACATGATGCCATGACGTTCGACCCGCGCCGCCCGCATACGTTTCGCAACGCGTCCAAAACCAAGCCGGCACAAGCGCTATTCATGGTGATGCCGCCCGCCAAGTGAGCGGGCCGCCCTCAAACCGGTTGGGCTCCGTCGCCCTCTTCGCCCGGCTTCTTGTAGAAGGTGCGCCACAGCGAAATGGCGGCGAAATAAAGCGATGCCGCGATCCAGGCCGTAAGCTCGATCCATTCCACCGTCCCCCATCCGGCGCGGTCCTTGGCGCTGAGGATAAGGGCAAGCGACATGGCCGCCCACAGCACCGTCATGGGAATGGTGATTTCCCGCCAGTCGGTGACGCGCAGGGGATGCACGTATTTGATCGGAATAAAGGTCAAGACCGACAGCGCCACGATAGTCGCGAGATTAACGGTCCAGTGGGTGCCGAGGATATAGAAATACAAAACCACCACATTCCACAAGGCGGGAAACCCCACGAAATAATAATCGCTGGATTTCATACCGGTGTTGGCGAAAGTGTAGCAGGAGACCGCCATGATGCAGGCGGCCGCGGCGATGTTGAGGCCCCAGGCGTCCGGCATCATGCTGTCGAACCAGTAAACCATGAGTGCCGGCACCGCCACGTAGTTGAAGAAGTCGATGACATTGTCGAGGGTGCCGCCGTCCACATTGGGGGTGTATTCGAGCACCCGGGCCTTGCGCGCCAGCGTGCCATCGATGCCGTCGACAAAGAGCGCCAGGCCCAGCCACATGAAGGCCGCGACCGGATCGTTCTTGAGCACCGCCACCAGTGCGAGGAAGCCCAGCACGATGCCGCAGGTGGTGAAGGCATGGACCGCCCAGGCGATGCCCTTCTTCAGGTCGCGCTCGGCATTGGGATTAAGATGAAGTTTCGCCACTTTTTACACGGAGGCCCCACTCACGAGAATGACTATAGGAACTCGCCGGGCTTGTGGCAAACGTTCCTCGTCATGGCCGTGCGCATCACGGCCCATCCTCTTTGCTTGGCCCCGCGAAAGAAGATGCCCGGAACAAGTCCGGGCATGACGAAAAAGGGAGATGAAAGCTCACCATGTTTGTCATCCCCGGGCTTGTCCCCGGGACCCATTTTCACGCTAGCGTGATTCATCCAGAAGCGGAGAAATGGGTCGCCGGAATAAATCCGGCGATGACAGATAAGTACTAGGTGTTTAGTCCCGGCATTTGATGGAGTGGATTGAGTCTGAATCGTTCAGGCTCGTTTGTCCAGATTTTGCATATGTATTCGTAGGGCGTGAGGCCCT
>Ga0187892_10011714_pt1 | contig 10635 bp, 6 predicted proteins | sample MA1701073metaG_FD_139345 | JGI IMG/M metagenome (GOLD analysis project Ga0187892, IMG submission 139345) | Bio-ooze microbial communities from a basaltic lava cave in the Kipuka Kanohina Cave System on the Island of Hawaii, USA - MA170107-3 metaG ...
CCCCGTTCACGGGGCGACTGATTTCAGCCCGGCGATTCATCGCCGGGTGCGAACCGCGCGGCAATTGGCGGGCAAAGCCCCGCACCGGCATGCGTCCGTGAAAACGTCGACGACAAATCACGCGACGGCCGATCAAGGACTGCCGCCTGCGAACGTATCGCAGGCCATCATATCGCCAGTTTCTAGACCACGCCGCAACCACTCGACGCGCTTGGCTGAGGAGCCGTGCGTCCACGTCTCGGGAACGGTGTAGCCCTGCGCCCGCTTCTGCAGTCGGTCGTCTCCAATGGCGGCTGCGGCGGTCAACCCTTCCTCGATATCGCCGGCTTCGAGCAGATTGGCGTCGCGATTGGCGTCGTGCGCCCACACACCGGCGAGGCAATCCGCCTGCAACTCCATCCGCACGGAGAGTCCGTTTGCTTCCTCAGGAGACAGGCGTTGCCGCGCCGCGTTGACCCGATCGGCAATACCGAGGAGGTTCTGCACATGGTGCCCGACTTCGTGCGCAATGACGTACGCATGCGCGAAATCGCCGGGGGCGCCGAAGCGTTGTGTCAGGTCATTGAAGAAGGAGAGATCGAGATACACCTTCTGATCCGCCGGACAGTAGAATGGGCCGACGGCCGCCGAGTTGAACCCGCAAGCGGAGCTGACCGCATCCGAGAACAACACCAGAGTGGGCGGTGTGTAGCGGCGGCCTGCCTCGGCAAACTGTTTGGTCCAGACATCTTCCGTCGACGCCAGGACCGTGGAAGAAAACTGCCCGAGTTGGTCTTCGGGAGCCCCGACGCGTCCGCCTTCTCCTTGCTCAACCGACACGGATGGTCCGCTCACCGCTTCGAGTAGCCGGAGCGGGTCCTCACCCGTCAGCAGCGCGAAGCCGATGAGCAGCAGGATGCCGGTGCCGCCCAAAGCGATGCCCGGACCCGCGACGCGCATTCCGCGCCGATCTTCGACATTTTCACTACGGCGGAGGTCTTGCCAGCGCATGTCCCTCTCCTTGGTGCCGAAGCCGGTTCGTGGTCTCGGTGCCTACACTACCTCACTCTCCGGCGTTCTGGTAGTTCCGAAAGGGTCGGGGGTCGGTATCGGTATCGGAATTCATCTCGTCGCCGTCGATTCCGCCACCGATTCCGACCCCGACTGCCGAACTCCAATTCGGTTGATGTGAGCCCGGTTCGCACGAATCAAACTGATGCACCGCCCGAGGAGCGGACATGACGACGTCGTTCGATCTGACCGGAAAAGTTGCGCTGATCACCGGGGGCAGCCGAGGGCTCGGCCACGCCATGGCGATAGGATTCGCCCAGGCGGGTGCCGATGTCGTGATTGCGAGTCGCAAGCTCGAAGCCTGCGAGCGTACGGCGCGTGAGATCGAAGCGATGGGACGGTCCGCGATGGCCTACGCGTGCCACGTCGGCGACTGGAACGCCCTCGATGGACTCGTCGACGCTGCCTACACGCGCTTCGGACGGATCGACGTCCTCGTCAACAACGCCGGCATGTCGCCGTTGTATCCGTCCCTTGGCGACGTCACCGAGGCGTTGTGGGATAAGGTGTTGGCAGTCAACCTGAAGGGTCCGTTTCGCCTGTCGGCCCTCGTCGGGTCGCGGATGGCGGCCGGCGCGGGCGGGTCGATCATCAACATCAGCAGCATCGCTGCCATTCGCCCGACGGCGCTCGAGACGCCGTACGCGGCGGCCAAGGCGGGACTCAATGCACTCACCGTCGGCTGTGCGCATGCCTTCGGTCCGAAGGTGCGAGTGAACTGTATCATGGCAGGACCATTTCGGACCGACATTTCCAAAGCGTGGCCTGAGGCGGCGATGCGGCACATCGCCGCGACATCGGCGCTGGGACGCAGCGGGGAGCCCCACGAGATCGTCGGCGCGGCGTTATACCTGGCGTCTGATGCCTCGAGCTTCACGACCGGTGCGCTCCTGCGCATCGATGGTGGACGCCCGTAAGCGAGTCCCATCAGTCAATAGTCGATAGTCGATAGGTCTGGCCCTATTGACCCGTCCACGCCCGGGACGGATGAAGCTATCGACTATTGACTATCGACTATCGACTGATCTTCTAAAAACGCAGCTCCACGATATTCGACGTCACCGACGGCAGCTCGCCTTGATAGAACATTCGCCGAGCGCGTTGCTCGAGCTCTGCGAACAAGATGTCTCCCTGGTGGCCGGCGGGCGTCTGATGGACCTGCTCGGCGGATGCGGTGCCCAGAGGTCGGGGGCGGGAGATACTGGAAACGTCTGCGCCCGCAGACGCTGCCAACTCGAACAACGTGACCGTACCGTTCGCGTTACAATCGACGACGGTGATCCATCCCAACGAATCGCGACCAAGCGGTGCAACGCTCGCCACCGGTGCGGAGCGCTCCGACGGTTGGTTCACGGGTGCCACGGTGAGCGCCAGGACTGGCTGTTGTGATGAAGAGCTCAGTTGGGCCGCCAAAGCATCAGGCAGCAGGCACAAGACGGTTAGCATGAGTGACGTGGACCCAAGGTGACGGTACAGAGCTGTCATGTGGTTCTCCTCAAACGGCAGCGGCGGGAAGAAACTCGTCCTCGCTGACGGAAGTCGTGCGCGTCCAACGCGCCAACTTTTCCGCGAGCGCGGTGAGCGTGACCGGTTTGGCAAGGTAGTCGTCCATTCCGGCTTCCAAACAGCGCTCACGATCGCCCTGCATCGCGTGCGCAGTGAGAGCGATGATCGGCACGCGGTCGCCGGTGTTCTCGAGGCGTCGAATCGCCGCGGTGGCCTCGAAGCCGTCCATGATCGGCATCTGCACGTCCATCAGCACAATGTCGTAGGCCACCCGGGTCATGGCCTCGACGGCTTCCCGGCCGTGCTCAGCCGTATCGACCATGCAGCCCAGCCTGCTCAGGAGTCGGACGGCCACAGTCCGGTTGACACGGTTGTCTTCCGCGAGCAGCACGCGCAGTCCCTCGGTCACCCGCGGAAGCCGGCTCTCCGACGGTTTGGCCGGGATCGGAGCGGATCGGCCGCCGAGCAGGGTCAGCAACGTGTCGAGTAGGGTTGCCTGGCGCACCGGCTTCGTCATCACGCCGGCGAACCCGAGTTGTCGCGCCGCTTGCAAGTGACCGAGCGAGGACAGCAAGAGCAAGGGAACGGCTGCAAAGCGGGGGTCGCGCCGCACCAGCGCCGCCGTTTGTGCGCCGTCCATGTCCGGCATGTGCATGTCGAGCACGATCAGCCGAAAGGGATCATCATCGAGACCACGCCGCAGCGTTGCCAGGGCAGCCTCACCACTGGGAACGCACACAGGGCGGCAGCCCCAGGCGTCGAGGGTCTTCTCCAGAATGAGCCGGTTCGTCGCATTGTCGTCGACGATCAGCACGTGCAAGCCGGCAAGGATGTCGCGACTCGCCAGCTCCGCGTTGGCCGGCTTCGCAGATTTGGGAAAGGACAAATCGAACCAGAACGTACTTCCCTGCCCAGGCTCACTGTCCAGACCGAGCCGTCCGCCCATCAGCTCCACGAGCTGCCGGGAGATGGTCAGACCGAGGCCGGTTCCGCCGTACTTGCGCGTGGTGCTGCCGTCGGCCTGCGTGAAACTTTCGAAAATGGCCTGGTAGCGGTCTGGAGCAATGCCGATCCCCGTATCGCGAACCGAGAGGCGCGTCGTCAGATAGACCGGGCTTTCACCGATCGGGCGCGCTTCGATGACCACCTCACCACGCTCCGTGAACTTGACGGCGTTGCTGACCAGGTTGGTGAGCACTTGGCGGATGCGGCCCGCATCACCGCGAACCTCCCCTGAAAAGTCGGGGGGCAGCGCGCACAGGAGCTCGATCCCCTTGTCTTGCGCGTGCGGTGCAAAGAGTTGCGTAACATCCTCGATCGCAGTGCGGAGGTCGAAATCCGTGTGCTCGAGCATCAACTTGCCCGCCTCGATCTTCGAGGAGTCCAAGATGTCGTTGATGACGGTGAGCAAGTGCTCTCCGCACCGCCGGATGGTCTGGGCGTATTCGTGCTGCTCTGGCGATAAGGTGCCGTCGAGCAGGATCTCGGTCATGCCGATGACCCCGTTCAGCGGAGTGCGGATCTCATGACTCATGTTGGCGAGAAACTCCGACTTGGCGCGGGTCGACGCCAGCGCCGCATCGCGAGTCTCGGCGAGTTGTTGGGCCTGCTCATGCAGCTGTCGCGCTTGCTGCTCCGCTTGCGCACGTGCCGCGTCGAGCGCGTCGAGGTAGCGCGACAGCTGTTCGCGAGCGGCAGAGCGCTGCAGCGCGACGCTCGCCAACCGCACCAGGCCTGCGACGATCGTATTCTCCTTGAGGGTTGGGCTGCGCCGTTCGACGAAGAAAAGCGCCAGGACGCCGAAACTGGTGTGGTCGGCTGCGACGATGGGCTCGCACCACAGTGTCTGCAAGCCGTCGGGCAGAGCGCCGGAGCGACCCAGAATGTCATCGACTTGTCGACACGTGATCACACGCCGGCGTGTGCTCACCGCGGCGCCGTACGCCGAGTCGATGGCATCAACCGGTGCCCCGTCGATGGCGTGCGTGTAAGTGTCTGGAAGACCGCGCGCCGCCCCGACCCGCAGCGTGCGAGAGTCCTCGTCGACCACCAGAATCACACCCGGTCGGTCGGGAAGCTGCTGCGCCAAGGTACTGAGGAGCTGGTCGAAGATCTCGGTGACGTTGGCATCCCGGGCGGTAAGCTCGAGGGTGCGTTCGTGGCCGGCGCGGAGCAACTCCCCCGCCTTGCGTTCGAGTCGCTCACTTTCGAACACGAACGCGCAATAGACCGAAGCGCCAAATGCGGAGAGCAAAGTTGCGAGCAGGTTGGTCGTGAGTTCGGCAGCTATTGGGACGAGGCAGAAACTCGAGATGGTGACCAAAGCCAGTTGCGGGACCGTCCCCCACGGGAAGACCATCGCGGCGCCAATCGTGATCACCAGCAGGATGACGACTTCGGTGGTCGGATCGGCGGTGAGGTGATTGATGAGGAGTGTGAAAATGCAGGTGAGCCCAAAGCCCGCCACCGCCACGCCAACCGCGCGGGACCAACTTGCGTGACGGGCGACGCGAATGGCCAATGCAGCCGCAAAATACGCGAGGGCGCCGGCTCCCTTGAGCAGGACGAGCTCGTCAAACAGAGTTGGATTGAGTCGGCGGTCCGCGATCAAGCTCAGCAGCATCGTCACCGCGCCGAGCACCAGGATTGCCGTCACACGATCGGTGACGTGGCGTTTGCTCTCCTCGTGGAGAGCGGCGCGGATTTCGGGTGGGGCGGACTGCCACATTGTCCTGACCGGCTGGTGTCGCCGGCATGCTGAAGAAGCAACGGGCATGCCGAGTGTCGCTTGAGGGCGCACGCGGAACGACGCGCTCGCAGGGCCGAGCTGGCGCTATTTCTTTGGCGAACCGTCGGCGGGCGAGACGCTGTCGCACGACGTGCGCCAGCCCCAAAACGCCGCGAGTGCTACAGCAGGTCGCAAGAGACAGCGAATAGGTTCGAGGGACGCGATCCCGTTCCTTCTATTCGCTACTCGCTCTTCGCTACTCGCTATCTGCCCTCATTCCGCCACCGCTGCGCAGCCCATCTCACGCAGGGCGGAGCGGAGCTGCGCTGCGGCCCGGTCCAAGTCGGCGGGCTGGGCGTTGGTGTCCTGGTTGGCGAAGTCGAGGTCGTGGACACCGTCGATGGGGACGACGTGCAGATGGACGTGCGGAACCTCGAGGCCCGCGAGCATGAGGCCCACCTTCGTCGGCTGAAACACGCGCTGCTGCGCCTGTCCGATACGCTGCGCAACCGTCATCAGGTGCGCCACCAGGTCGGGGCTCAGATCCAGCCAATGGTCGACCTCAGTGCGCGGCACGACCAGGGCATGCCCAGGCCGGAGGGGATGAATGGACAGAAAGACCACACACTGCGGATCGTGCCACAGAAAGCGACCCGGCAGCTCACCATTGATGATGCGGGTGAAGATCGTGGGCATGGCTGTGCTCCTCCGTGGACGCCCTCAGCTCGGACATCCATTGCTGGCGTTGCGCACCGCGACCAAGAGGTCGTCGACAGCGATGTCGCCATCGCCGTTCCCATCGCCCGCCGGGCACGTTGATGGCGCGGCGTTGCCGAGTGCGATGTTGACGATCACGAGGATGTCATCGATGGTGACCGCGCCGTCACCCAGGCAGTCGCCGCCACAGGCGATCGGCGTCGGCGTCGGCGTTGCGGTAATCGTCGGCGTCAAGGTCGGCTCTGCGGTCGGGGTCTCGGTCGGCGTCTCGGTCGGTGTCTCGGTCGGTGTCTCCGTCGGGGTTTCCGTCGGCGTGACCGTGGGGGTGTCCGTCTGCGTGGGCGTGGGGCTCGGCGGCTCGGCGACGACGATCTTGCCGTTTACCGCAAAGGCGCCGGGCACGACGCCGCCGGCTGCATTGGTCATCTGCACCCGCATGCTGCTCAATGGGTACTCACCGAGCTGGGCTGTCGGTCGGATGGTCACGGTGCAGGTGAAGAGCATTGACCCGTTGGGAATTGCCACGAATGGTGGGCCCGTGGAGAAGACGTTGGCGCGCAGCGTCGAACAGGCCGTCGTTTCGCACCCCGTCGGAATGAAATTGAAGGCACCCGAGATGCGCGGCAGACTGGCATTCACCGCGCAAGCAGGGAACTGCTCGTCGCTGACGTCGATCGGCGTGTTGGGATTGTCGAAGCCGATATCGGTGCTGACCCCGGTGATGACGGCGCCCTGGGTATCGAGGCTTACCGGGAAGGTGATCTGCAGGCCAGGATGGCCGACACTCGTCCCGATGAGCATCGAGGGCCCAACCGGCGTGGGAGTGGGCTGCGTCGGCGTCACGGTCGGTGTCGGTGGCGTCTCCTCAGCCGTGGGTGTCACGGTCGGCGTCGGCGTCACGGGTCCCGGTACTTCATATGCGCCAATGTCGCAGATGGCCATACCGTCCACGTTGCCGTCTTGTGGGCGCTGTTCACCCCGTTGGTCCGTCTGGGGACAGGCAGCGTCGTCGCCGGTGTCGATGGCGGGACTGCCGGGGAGCAGCGCCTGTGTGCGAGTGCCGCCGCCATTGTCCGCTAACGACGCGAGCAGCGGGGCGGTGTCGCCGCGGTCGTCAGGGCCATCGAAGTTGCACGGCACCACACTGTCGGAGAGTAGATTGTGGCCGAGTGACACCACTTCTCGTCCCGAACAGGTCGGCGTGACGCGGTTGGGATTGGCGAGGATGGTGTTGCCAACCTGCGCACGACCCAGATTGACGAGCTGTGAGCCGAGGTTCTGATTCAGAGTGACGTTGCGCAGCTCGAGCTCGGTGAAGATGTCGGGTGCCGGATTGGCGTCGTTGAAGATACCGCCACCGCGTTGGCCAATGTTCGACGTGATGGTGGCATTGGTGAGGCGCGCGCTCGCGCCAGCGAGGTTGGCGAACGCGCCCCCAGATGCGCCTTCGTTTCCTTCGAAGGTGACACCGCGCGCGTCCAGATCCGCTCCCGGGAGATTCACCACTCCACCGCCATCGCCGAGAATGACGCTCGCGGGTGCCGCCGTGATGTTGTCCCGCACCTCGACAGTCAACAAGTGCAGTGTGCCGGCGTTGCGTATGCCCCCGCCGTTGTCTGCGACCCGACCTAGCTCGACGATGAGACGTGCCAGGGTGACGGTCGCCCCCGAGAGCACATCAAAGACGCGATCGAGGCGATTGGCGCTGACGACGGCGACCCCGCCGGGCGGCCCGCTGATACTCAGCTCGCCCGTGATATCCAGATCGCCAGTCAGCGCCGTATCCTCGCTCGGACCTGCGATCGACAAGCTGTAGTCCTGCGCTTGCAGGGCAATCGTGTCGGGGCCGTCCAATGCGTTTGCCTCTTGGATCGCAGCGCGCAAGGTGCAGAGTCCTTGAGCGGTTGCGCACACTCCGTCACCCCGGACCGAGTCGACGCCGTCGGCCGTCGAGTTGACGACGAAATCGACCGCACTCGCTTGGGTGGGTCGAAGCAGGACCGTTGCCAACGCAATTGCCGCGGCGCCACCCCGCCATCGCCAACCCCATCGCCTCGTTCGCGTCGGTTGCGTACCCCTCATGGACCGTGCCCCTCGCATTCCGCCGTCACCAGCACCTCCGTTCTTCCTAGCGTTGTGGTCCCGAGAGCGTCAAGCGAGACTTGCGGCCTTCCACGTTGTGCGCGTTGCGGTTTGGAGCTTGGTACTTGGCACTTGTTCCTTGTGACTTGCAACTTTCCCTAGCGCCCTTGCCGACAGCGGCTGTCGAGCGCGTGTCGCCGACCGCTGTCGGGCCATCGCCAGCCGCCAGCCGCTTGGTGTAGACAGAGGTCGAGGCGCGCGCATGGCGATGCATGTCTATCGCAGTAACCGCATGGAGAGTCTCGTCGACGCGCTTGCCGCCGTTGTGGCGGTGCCGCTGCGCACACCGACCCTCGCGGAGTGCATTGTCGTACAGGGCCGTGGCATGGAGCGCTGGCTGTCGCAGGAGCTGGCGCAGCGCTTGGGGGTGTGGGCCAACCCGGACTTTCCGTTTCCGCGTCGTCTGATCTCACGGGCCGTTGCAACCGTCCTGGGCGAGACGGATCCGGACCCGCATCCGTATCAGCCGGAGACCCTATTGTGGTCGATCGCGGCCTGTATCCCGGAGTTCCTCGAGGAACCCGCTTTCGCGCCGATCCGCGAATACCTGGCGGTCGACAAGCGGCTGCGGCGGCGCGTACAGCTCGCCGAGCGGATCGCCGCGACGTTCGATCAATACGTCGCCTACCGGCCCGAAATGGTATTCGCGTGGGAGCAGGGCGCCGGCGACGATTGGCAGGCAATGCTGTGGCGTGCGCTGGTCGCCACGCATGGTCCGACGCACATGGCCGCCCGGGCTCGCAGAGCGCAAGAATGCCCGAATCTTGCTGTGGATGTCCCGCAGCGTATCAGCCTGTTCGGACTTTCGAGCGTGCCGCCACTATACCTCGCGCTGTTTGAAGCGCTGGCGCGCCGAACAGAGGTGCATCTGTTCGTCTTCAGTCCCTCGCGAGAGTACTGGGCGGAGATCCGTTCACGCCGCGAGATCATCCGAGAGCTCGCCAGGCGCGAGGTCGATCCGTCGGCCGCGGCATCGGCGTTGCACCTGTCGGAGGGCCATCCGTTGCTGGCATCGCTGGGGCGCCTCGGCCGTGACTTCCAGCAGATGCTCGAGGCCAGCGGTGACTATGTCGAGGCGGACGACACACTCTACATCGACCCGGGAACGGGGACGATGCTGACGGCGGTGCAATCCGACGTGCTCAACCTGCGGCTCCGTGGCCCCGATGGCGTCGCGGCGCTCCCAATGGACCTGGAGGATAAGTCGATCAGCGTGCACTCCTGCCACAGTCCGATGCGCGAGGTGGAGGTATTGCACGATCAGCTTTTGGCGCTGTTGGATGCCGACCCATCGCTGGAGCTGCATCACGTCGTCGTCATGACGCCAGCGATCGATACGTATGCGCCGTTCATCGACGCAGTCTTCGGCACTCGCCAGCCGGCATTGCGGTATCGCATTTCCGACCGGCATGTGCGGACGACGGAGGGAGTGGTCGACGCATTCTTGAAGATCGTCGATGTGGCGGGCGGACGCCTGACGGCTCCGGAAGTGGTGGACTTATTGGCGATCGAACCGATTCGCCTGCGCTGTGGACTGACGGCGGAGGATCTCGAGGTGGCACGCCAGTGGATCGGCCAGGCGGCCGTTCGCTGGGGCGCCGACGCCGCACACCGCGAAGCGGTGGGCCAGCCGCCGGTCGCGGAAAACACCTGGCGCTTTGGTTTCGACCGTCTCCTGCTCGGCTACGCCATGCCTGGCGACGGCGACCGGATGTTCGCCGGTACCCTGCCGGTCGACGACGTCGAAGGGACGGAGACTGCAGTATTGGGACGTGTGGTGGACTTTTGCGAACGGCTGTTCCGGTTCCATGCTGCGTTTCGAACCCCACGCTCACTGCCTGAGTGGAGCGATCAGCTTGCACAGCTCCTCGCCGACTTGGTAGCGGCCACGGACCAAACGGCTTATCAACACCAGCAGGTTCGTGCGGCATTGACGGTGCTGCAGGCACGTGCCGAACGGGCCGGATTCACCGAAGCCGTCGATCTCGACACCGTGCGGGTGCAGCTCGAAGCGGAACTCCAGCGCGGGGTGACGGCGCGGGGGTTTCTCGCCGGAGGCGTGACATTCTGCGCGCTGGTGCCGATGCGCAGCGTGCCGTTCCGTGTCGTCTGCCTGCTCGGCTTGAACGATGGAGAGTTCCCTCGCATCGTGCGTGCGCCGGGGTTCGATCTGATGGCCCAGCGGCCGCGTGCCGGAGACCGGGTGGCGCGCGACGACGATCGGTATCTATTTCTCGAGGCGTTGCTCGCGGCGCGCACGCATCTGCTGATTACGCATGTCGGGCAGAGCATCCGCGACGGCAGCGATATCCCCCCGTCGGTAGTCGTGAGCGAGCTGCTCGATACGCTCGACGCGTCGTTTCTCCCCGCGGCGGGAGCGAGTTGCGTGCGCGAGAGTGTCGTGATCCGTCACCCCCTGCAGGCCTTCAGCCCACGGTACTTCGACGCTGACGATTTCGGACCATTGTTCAGCTATGTGCGCGGCAATCACG
>Ga0187892_10011716_pt1 | contig 10633 bp, 7 predicted proteins | sample MA1701073metaG_FD_139345 | JGI IMG/M metagenome (GOLD analysis project Ga0187892, IMG submission 139345) | Bio-ooze microbial communities from a basaltic lava cave in the Kipuka Kanohina Cave System on the Island of Hawaii, USA - MA170107-3 metaG ...
CATTGAAGCCCGACCGCTACTACCCCATGCGCCGCAACCACTACGAGGATTCCGCGGCTCTTGAGCCGCGGCCCCATTGAAGCGGCGATGAGCGTGCCAAGAGTCTCGGCGTTCTCCGGATTCCGCGGCTCTTGAGCCGCGGCCCCATTGAAGCGCGGTCCCGGAGTGACGCCGTAAAATGGGAGCACCGGATTCCGCGGCTCTTGAGCCGCGGCCCCATTGAAGCGTCAGAATCTGATACGAGTGTCGCGGTGTCAGTGCCGATTCCGCGGCTCTTGAGCCGCGGCCCCATTGAAGCTCGTGCGCCCCTACACATCTGCGCAAGCCCCGACCGATTCCGCGGCTCTTGAGCCGCGGCCCCATTGAAGCTGGTGGCCTGTGGGTGCCCCAGCATCCGCCGATTCTCGATTCCGCGGCTCTTGAGCCGCGGCCCCATTGAAGCGGAGTCCAACACACTGGTCGCAATCGCCATGTCACGATTCCGCGGCTCTTGAGCCGCGGCCCCATTGAAGCCTGGCGACGCCGAGCGCTTTGTACGGGGAGACGGGCTGATTCCGCGGCTCTTGAGCCGCGGCCCCATTGAAGCATGCGCACAGACGGAGACTTGCTCAACGCCGGCACGAGATTCCGCGGCTCTTGAGCCGCGGCCCCATTGAAGCGTGTGTTAGGCAGTGGCAAGGGGTTGTAGGCGCGCTGGATTCCGCGGCTCTTGAGCCGCGGCCCCATTGAAGCTCAGTTAACCGGTGGTACCGCTCGAGGGCGGCGACGCGATTCGTGCCGAGATAGACCCGGGTTCCGCCGCGGGTTACGTAGAATTGGTCGGTAGGTTTGTGGAACGAAATCGGGTCGGTTGACGGTCGGCTTCGTGGCATCGCACTTTCTCCAAAAGTGTAGGGAAAAGTGTAGTGCCACGTCTTTCGACGCCGGTGACGTGAGGATGATGAGTCGTAAACATCGTGCCTGCCTCAACTTACAAACTACCGACGGGTGGGCTCGAACCACCGACCTCCTGATCCACAGTCAGGCGCTCTAACCAACTGAGCTACGTCGGCCTGCAACTTAGGCTAGCCGTAAAACCGCTCCCGGCAACGTCGAATGGCACTGCCGTTCTGGCAGCCGCTGCGTTAATTACCCGTAAGATTATGCATCAGGAGCGTTTGGCGATCAAATCGAAAGAGGCACGCGGCGTGCATCCCGATCGTGCGGGTGGAGACTTAAGCGATGAATCTCGACCGTTTGACGGTGAAGGCCGCCGAGGCGCTGCAAGCCGCTCAGCAGCGGGCGAGCGCGGCCGGTCATAGCGAGCTAGGTCCGCTGCACTTGCTGGGATCGTTGCTCAGCGAGGACGACACCGGTGCGCGCGGAGCGGCCGGGAGCATCGTCGGCGCGATTCTCGAAAAAGTCGGCGTGAGCGCCGCACGCGTGCGCTCCGTCGCGGAGTCCGAGCTGCACCGCAGCCCTAAGGTCAGCGGCGGCTCGTTGGCCATGAGCCGGGCGCTCCATGACGTGCTCGACGCCGCCCAGCGTCACGCCGATCGCATGAAGGACCAGTATGTCTCCTCGGAACACTTGCTGCTCGCCCTGCTGGAAGTGAAAAGCGACGCCCGAGAAGTCCTCACCCTGTGCGGAGCGACGCCCGATGCGATCCTGGCGGCTTTGAAGGACGTTCGCGGCGGCGCCACCGTCTCATCGCAGAACCCGGAAGACACGTATCAGGCACTCGAGCGCTACGGACGCGACCTCGTGGCCATGGCCCGGCACGGCAAGCTCGATCCGGTCATCGGCCGCGACGATGAGATTCGCCGCTGCATGCAAATCCTCGCCCGACGAACGAAGAACAACCCCGTGCTCATCGGCGATCCGGGCGTGGGCAAGACCGCCATCGTCGAAGGACTTGCCCAGCGCATCCTCGCCGGCGACGTGCCCGAAGTGCTCAAGAACAAGCGCGTCATCGCCCTCGACATGGGCGCCTTGATCGCCGGCGCGAGATATCGCGGAGAGTTCGAAGAGCGATTGAAGGCCGTCGTCCGCGAGGTCGCCGAGTCCGAAGGCAAAGTCATCCTCTTCATCGACGAGCTGCACACCGTGGTCGGCGCAGGCAAGGCCGAAGGCGCCATGGATGCCGGGAACCTGCTCAAACCCGCCCTGGCCCGCGGCGAGCTTCGTTGCATCGGCGCAACCACGGTGGATGAGTACCGCAAGCACATCGAAAAGGACAAGGCCCTCGAACGGCGCTTTCAGACGTTGTTCGTGGGCGAGCCCACGGTGATGGACACCATAGCCATCCTCCGCGGCCTCAAGCCTAAGTACGACGCTCATCACGGAGTACGGATTCAGGATGCCGCCCTCGTCGCGGCCGCCACGCTCTCTCATCGTTATATCACCGACCGGCATCTGCCCGACAAGGCCATCGACTTGATCGACGAAGCCGCCTCGCGCATCCGCATCGAGAACGACTCTCTGCCCGGCGAGCTCGACGAACTGCGACGGCGAATCATGCAGCTCGAAATCGAGCGCGAAGCCCTTAAGAAGGAAAAGGACGAGGGCAGTCGCAAGCAACTCGAATCGGTGAACCGCGAGCTGTCGGAATTGCAGGAGAGCAACCGGGCGCTCACGGCGCAATGGGAAAACGAGCGCCGTGTCATCGACGAAATCAAGGCCGTCAAGCAGCAGATGGACGCCCAGCACGTGGAACTGGACGAGGCCCAGCGCCGCGGCGATCTGGAGCGCGCCGCGCGCATCCGCTACGGCGACCTGCGCGAACTGGACGAAACCCTGCGTATGCACGAGCGCAAGCTCGCCGAGCTGCACGCCGGCGGACAAGGCCTTCTGCGGGAGGAGGTCACCGCCGAGGAAATCGCCGAAGTCGTCAGCAAATGGACCGGCGTTCCCGTCTCCCGGATGCTGGAAGGCGAAAAGGAAAAACTCCTCAGAATGGAAGATCGCCTGCACGATCGCGTCGTCGGCCAGGACCAGGCGGTCCGTGCCGTCGCCGATGCCGTGCGTCGTTCACGAGCGGGCCTGGGCGATCCGAACCGGCCCATCGGGTCGTTCCTTTTCCTGGGTCCCACCGGCGTCGGCAAGACCGAATTGTGCAAGGCCCTGGCGACCTTTCTGTTCGACGACGAATCGGCCTTCATCCGCATCGATATGAGCGAATTCATGGAGCAGCACAGCGTCGCCCGCCTCATCGGCGCCCCGCCCGGCTACGTGGGCTACGAGGAGGGCGGCAGCCTCACGGAGGCCGTTCACCGCAAGCCCTACAGCGTGATCCTCTTCGATGAGATCGAGAAGGCCCATCAGGATGTCTTCAACGTGCTCCTGCAAGTGCTCGACGACGGCAGGCTCACCGACGGCCACGGCCGCACCGTGGACTTCAAAAACGCCATCGTCGTCATGACCAGCAACATCGGCAGCAGATACATCCAGCAGTTGATCGAGAGCGACGGAGCGACGAAGCCACGAAGCGACGAAGGGGATGTCCTCCTTGATCTTGAAATTGAAATGAAGGTCAAAGAGGAACTCAAACACCATTTCCGGCCGGAGTTCCTCAATCGCATCGACGAGGTCGTGATCTTCCATCAGCTCAGCCGCGCCCACCTGAAACAAATCGTGGAGATTCAGGTTCGCTACCTGCGCGACCGCCTGGTGGCGCGAGAAATGAAGCTCGCCATCACCGATGCCGCCAAGGACAAGCTTGCCAAGGACGGCTACGACCCCGCCTACGGCGCTCGCCCCCTCAAGCGCCTCATTCAGCAGGATATCGAGAACCCCCTCGCTCGCCGCATCCTCGCCGGCGACTTTGCCCCCGGCGACGAAATCACCGTCGATGCCCGCGGTGAGGGCTTCGTCTTCGACAAAGCCCGGGAACCAGCGCCCGGCAAATAGCCGCCCGCTACAGCTTGCGGATCGATCCGGCGAGGACCAGCGCCTGGCCTTCCTCGAATCCCGCCAGCACGCTCAGGACCACGGGCTTGCCGTACTTGATTTGCAGGTGAGATTGCACCGAACGAACGCTCACCAGGGGGAATCTCATCGGAATCTGCGCGCCCTCGGCGGTCTTCAGCTCTGCGGCCTCCTTCGGCCACGAGACGTTCCGCAATGCGCCGGTGACCTCGATCGACGTCCCGTCCTTGTCGTCACCATTGCCGCCGACGAACACGGAGACGTCCAGTCCTTCATCGACGGCCGTCTTCTCCAGCTCGTACCCGACGGCGTCGGTCGCCACCACGGGCGAAGCACCCGAAACGAACGCGGTCTGGGAGAGAACCGCAACGCGGCTCGGCGTACGGCGGGACACTACGAAAGCATGCCGATACGCAGGCGTCGGGACTTGCGTCTCGCTGCCCACGGCGAGTGCTTGGTCGGCACAGGTGCGAAACAGGAGAAGCTCCACCGCGTATCGCTCGTCGTGAAGATCGCGGAGCCCCTCCAGGAGGCCGTGTACGCGCACGTGATCGTTCTCCTCCGCCTCGATCCCGTAGACGCCCGCGACCAGGCGGGTGCAATCAGCGCTCATCGCCAGGCACACCCGGCTCAGCAAATCGTCGACGTTCTTCCCGGGCTCCGCTTCCCCGCCCTCGTCAGGGACCGGCGGCAGCGCGCTGATTAGATCGCGGAGGTCATAGAGCTTCCAGCTCGCCTGCCCGAAAGCACACGGCGATGCGGCAAGCAAACACGACAATCCGATAGTCCATCGTTGCCCTCGTTGTGGCTTCATGAGACTTCTCCTTCATTGGTTTGGTTCAACCCAATCACTGAGTATCAGCCCGGCTCCTGTAAGCCATAGCCACGGACCCAGGCGCGTAATTCGGGATCTGTCGAAAGCTCCGAGAGTACGGATTTCGCCTCCTCAGCGAGCGACGGCTCGGCGGACAACCGCCGCAGGCGACTGAAGACCGTCGGCCGGATTGCCGCCTCGGCGGCCCACTCGTTGCACACCGCCAACTGCTCCCCGGGGCTGAGCCGGTCCAGGATCTGCTCCGCGGCTTCCGCCGACTGCAAAACCTCGCCCAGAACCCGGTACCCAGCGTGTCTTTCCTCGGGCGGCGCCGTCGCCAGCAAGAAAGCGGCTTCCTCGACGCGGCCGCCGAGCAACGCTTCAGCCAGGCGCGACGGGGAATCCCCATCGCTCTTGCCTCGCGACGGCTGACCGTCATCGCGCCGCTGCGCAACGTCCGTTTTCCACCCGACCGGCAACGACAGCGAGAAGACCACGCGAACAGACGAATGATCCGGGCCCTTGGTCATTGCCGGCGGCGCATCTACCGTGCCGCCCGTCCGGCTCCACACCAGCCAACCCGCGCCGACGAGCAACATCACGCAGGCAGCCGCCAAGGCTCCGCCGAACCGGAGCGCAAGGCTGCGAACCGCCCGAGGCTGCAACATCGCCTTCCGCAGTACGTCGTCTACGCGGCGCACTTCCGCCAAACGCGCACGCAGCACCGCGTCGCACCGAAGATCATCCGTCAACCTGGACGCCCGGGCCGCCTCGAGCTGCTCGTCGTGAAACAGCTCCAGGTCCTCTGTCGTCCAATGCGCATTCGGCTGCGTCATCATCGCTTTCCGATCATCCGGCGGATCCCTCGCCGCGCCAGGTGCAGGTTCGCTCGCACCGTGGCCACGCTGCACTCCAGCACGCCCGCGATCTCGTCATAGCCCAACCCCTCGACAAGGCGCAGGACCGCCACCGCATGTTGTTGCGGTGGAAGCGATTCGACGGCCCAACGCACGCGGTCGTGCACGTCGTCGTCGCTCGCGTCCTCGTCAAGGCGGACGGACGTGGCGGCCGCAGCCGCGAGTCTCGCGATGCGACGGGCCCTGCGGCCCACAGAACGCTGCTCATCGAGCCACAGGCGAAACATCGTCCGCCGCACATAGCCGACGTGTTCGAGGCACGCCGGCTGCCGCGAGAGCACCGTGGCCAGCGTTTGCTGGGTCAGATCGTCGGCGTCGTCGCGCGATCCTGTCAGTGCAAGGGCGGCCTGCCAGAGGCGATTGCGTAGCACGGCCAGAGTCGGACTCGCCTGCCCCTGGCCCGACGTTGCCTGCGGCGTCGGCTGACCCATCGCATCATCATAGACGCCGCCGACCCACGAACATCAAATGCGTTCTCGGTATGGAAGGAGGTGGCGAGCGGTAGCGGTTTACTGAGGGTGGCACGGTCAAATGACGGGGCCTTATCCGTCGTTTGGCTGTGGGCGATCGGTCGCGGGCAGCGAAATCGTAAACGTCGTCGGCCCGGCAGCACCGCTCGTAACCTCGATCGAGCCCCCGTTTTCCTCAATCAGATCACGACAAAGGGCCAGCCCCAGTCCTCCGCAGCGCTGACGGCCATCGCGCTGCGACGGTTTGGAGCTCTGGAAGGGCTCGAACAAGTGGGGAAGCAGTTCGGGCGCGATCGGGTCGCCCGTGTTGCGGACTTCGATGATGACACGGTCGTCGCGCCGCGCGGCGCTCACGCTCAAGCGTCCGTCGTGCTTGCCGACCATCGCTTCGCGGGCGTTCAGCAGAAGATTGAACAACACCTGTTGGAGCTGGAGCGGGTCCACGAATGCCGTCAACTGTTCGTCAACCGCGATGGTGAGCTTGATCCCGTCCTTGGAAAAATCGCGGCACAGGCTCGCCACCGCGTCGTCCACCACCCGCCGAACGTCGGTCATCTCGCGCCGCTGCGCCTTGGCGGCGCTGATTTCCAACATCCGCGCGGTCATGGCAATGAGGATCTGCACGTTTTTCGTCGTTACCTTGAGTGCCTTCTTCATCAGCTCGGTGTCGTTGCTGTCCACGGCATACTCCGCGTAAGCGCGGATCGGGGTGAGCAGATTGTTCACTTCGTGGGCCAGCGTCGCCGCCGCCGTGCCCAGCGTCGCAAGCTGCTGCGCTTGGCGGACCTGCGCTCGCAATACATCGAACTGCGCCGTCAGCTCCGCGAACCGCTCTTCAATTGCAGTGGGGGTTTGCGCGGGCGAAACGATGGGAGACGGCGGCTGTCGGATCATCTCGGCGATCCTTCGGGCATTACTCAGCCGCAACGACTTTCCAAACTCGACCCGTCTGCCCGCTCGGGCCGATCACTTGCGAGGTCAGTACATACACTTCCCCGGCTTCATCCTGTCCAAAGCCCAGCAGGAAGCTTCCCAGGCGGCCGTCGGCGGCACTGCCGATCGAAAGCTCGCGCATCGTCCATTTCCCGTCGCTGCCCTCCTTGGCCGCGAAGATCCTCCCCGCGGGGGCGTCGAACCCGGCGCTGTAGTCACCAAAAAAGTACTGTCCATCCAGCGCGGGGATCGCCTCGCCTCGATAGACATAGCCGCCGATGACCACCACGCCGAACAGCGCCCCACCCTCCATCACGTGTGGATACTCGATGATCGGATCGATCAGCGCATCGCCGTCGGCATCGACGTCGAGGCATGAACGCGGCGGCTCGCCCGGCGACACGTACTCGAAGCAATGCCGCCCTTCTTTGATGTTCCAGCCGAAGTTGCCGCCCCGCGTGATGACATCGACCTCCTCAATGAGGTCTTGTCCCGCGTCACCGACGAACAGCCGTCGCGTGCCGCCCTGATCGAACGATGCTCGCCACGGGTTTCGCAGGCCCAGCGCCCAGATTTCCGGCCGCGCCGCGCCCTCCTCCACGAACGGGTTGTCCGCGGGAACGCCGTACGGGTCCCCGGCGTCCACGTTAATCCGCAGGATTTTGCCCAGCAGCGTCGTCTTATCCTGCCCGTTTCCCAGACCCGGCGTGTGCCCGTCCCCGACGTCATTCCCCCCGCCCCCGTCGCCGACCATGATGTACAGGTATCCATCCGGACCGAACGCAAGCTCCCCTCCGTTGTGGTTGAACTGCGGCTTGTCGATCGTCAATAGAATGCGCTCGCTATCCGCATCGGCACGATCGGGGTCCTCGGACGAAACGCGGAATTCCGAGATACGGATCTGCGAATCGAAGCCCTCCGGCGCATCCGCGCCCTTGGGGGCGGTGTAGAACACGAAGAACCGACCGTTGGCGGCATAGTCGGGGTGGAACGCCAGGCCCAAAAGCCCGCGCTCGTCGAAATCCGGCATCAGCGTGACTACTCGATCGCGCAGGTCGAGGAAGGGACCCGCTTGGAGGTTGCCGTCGGCGTCGATGATCAGCGCGGTCCCGACCTGGTCGAGGATCACCAGCCGCCCCGAGCCATCGTTGATTGCCGCCAATCCCACGGGGGAGATCAGCCCCTCGACGATCAGTTCCAGCGAGATCGCCTCCACGTCGGGCGGAGGCGTGTCGGGAGGGACATTCTGCGGACACCCCGCCCCGATCGTCAGTGAAAAAAAAGCCGCGAACGTAAACGATGCGACTCGTAGCGCCTGCATCTGGCATCTCCCCATGAGACGGTTGGCCCGAGCGGACCGGTTCGGAGATAATCGGTCCACGCCATAGCAGGCCTTGAAAGATCGAGCCAATGGACGCGGCCCATCAACTCCAAATCGTCCTCGATTTGTTCGAGCGCCTTCAAATTGAAGTCCGCCAGGAGCACCTCGGCGGAGGCGGCGGCAGCCTTTGCTCGCTGCGTAGCCGCCGCGTGCTCTTCGTGGACCTGGACGCCGACGCGGCCACCCGTCTCGACCAGTGCGTCCACGGGCTTGCCGAGCTACCCGAACTTGCCTCCCTTTACGTTCCGCCGGAAATCCGGGAACGCATCGAGCGGGCGCAGGAGTACGGCACGTAACAGGCAGCCGTAGAGTGCCTCCCCCCTTAACAAGGGGGGACTAAGGGGGTTGGCCGACAGACGTGAGCTGCGATTTGCTCTTGCAGCGCGGCGAAGGCCCCGAGCGATATCCAGCCAAGCGCGGGGCGGAAGCAGGCCTGAACAGCAAGGCGGGAGCGCGGACGGGCTACGGAGCCACGAAAACGTGCTCTAGCAGATAGAAGTCGGCCAGGTCCACGTCGCCGTCGGCGTTGAAGTCGAACGCGAGGCAGGTAGCGTCGCCTTTTATGGGCGGCGCGGGGCCGGTAGCGCAGGCTTCCCAATTCGCGAAGTCGGCAAGGTCCACGGCCTGATCGCAGTCGTAATCCCCGATGCCGAACTCGTAGGCCCCGATGTCCACCGTGTCACAGAGCACCCGCGGGTGACCGTCGAGGTCGGTCGGCGTCAGGTACGGCGACGTAGACAGCCCGGCGTTGATGGCCGGTGAACCGGGCAGTAAACGGGCGTCGTCGTCCTCGGTTCCCAGGATGTCATCAAGCCCAGCCACGTCCGCCAGCATGGGATCGAGCCCGAAGTTGCCGTCCCCGCCGAAGGCCCCGCTCCAGCCTTCCACGATGCTGTAGTCGATCTCCAGCTCTTGCGCGTAAATCTGCTGCTCTTCTCGCGTCAGGAAAAGCCCGTTGCCGTTTCCCCAAAGGATGGAGTTGAGAACTTGGACCGAGCCCCCGCCGTTGATGGCGCCGCGGATCTGTGCGCTGGGGTTTACGTCCAGCCCGTTTCCAAACATCGTGCAATTCAGGACGTACAGGCTGCCAGAGCTTCGAGCGATACCCACCCCGCCATTGTTTGCAAACGCGCAGTTGCGAAACAGGGCGCTCCCAAGTCCTCCGGCGGCCGCGCTCAGAGTGCTGCCGATAAAATCGCAACTATCGACGGTACCGGTCCCGGAGACCATCCGAAGGTGTCCGTAGTTACCCACGAAGCGACTGTTCCTGACCGTCCAGCGCCCGTCCCAAAGATGCAGCCCGATGCCGTCGCGGAAGTGGCACGAATCTACGGTTGCGTTGCCGCTGATATGGGCCCCCGATTCACCCATGAAGGTGCACTGCCGCACGTTCGCGTTCGGAGATGAAATAGCGAGCAATAGCGCATGGTCAAAAAAACCACAATTAAGGGCGGTGACGGAATCGCCCTCCAGCCACGTGCTGCTTCCCGGACGGTGCTCGTAAAACGATGAGTCCAAAAGAGTCACGCTCGCCGCGCGTTTAACGATGATGCCGTTCGTGAAGTTGGCCCGAAAGGCGGAGTTGCGGATCGTGGCGGCGCCTCCGTCCCACAGGAGCCCTGCACCGGCCGAATACGGATTATCGTCCGCATGAAGGTGATGGAAGTACGACCCGACGACGGTGAAGCCGTCCAGTAGCGTGCCCTCGTCGCAGTTCATGGCGGTCACCACGAAGCGAACGTTGTCGCAGGTCCGCCAACTCCCCAGGTTGCAGCAGGCCTGCCGGGCGATGTTGACGCAAACGTGGTTCCACAGGTTGAGATCGTCGCAACAGAAACTGTACGTGGCGCAAACCAAATCTTGACAAACCGGATCATCGCAGCCGGGCGATGCATGCTCGATGCAACAGTTGCTTACCTCTTCGCAGTTATGAGGCCCGTCGTCGCCGTTCAGGTCGCCGCTGAGGATTGTTTCGTTGGCCAGCCAATTGCGTTCCTCGCGGCACTCCTCCCAGCCGTCGAAGCCACCGTACAAAGGCACGCCATCGACCAGCGAGAAGGTCGCTCGCGTGTCACCCGTCCCTCGATCGGGTTTGTAGGTTCCCGCGGCGACCCAGATCTCGTCGCCCACCTGGGCCATAGCCAAGGCGTCTTGAAGGTCTACGAAAGCGTCGTTCCAAGAGCTTCCGTCGTTTTTTCCGGCCGCCGCCTGG
>Ga0187892_10011717_pt1 | contig 10633 bp, 9 predicted proteins | sample MA1701073metaG_FD_139345 | JGI IMG/M metagenome (GOLD analysis project Ga0187892, IMG submission 139345) | Bio-ooze microbial communities from a basaltic lava cave in the Kipuka Kanohina Cave System on the Island of Hawaii, USA - MA170107-3 metaG ...
GAGTGGAGGAGCCAATCGACTCAATCGTGGCTGCGTAACGCAGGGCTTGGAGCCGTTCGGGCGCAAGTAGGTGGGTAGCCGTCCACCTTCCTTTAAATTCATCCAGCTCGGCGACTAGCTGAAGGATTTCTTGGTCGAGCTGTACTTTGGGCTCCATATACCAAAATATATATCCAAAAATATCCATAATTCAATAAAAAAAATAATTTATGGGTAATTATGGGTTAAAATATGGGTATAGGAAGACTTGACGGTATGTTGTTAACGTTTGAAACGTTTGATATCCTAACGTTATGAACGTTAGAGAAATAAATCGCTATCTGGCGGCGGGGGACATAGAGAGGGAGGATATCTTGCCGCACCTTTCTGAGTACCAACAACGGTCTCTTCCCCTTCCGTTTGAATTTGGCCTTAGAGAGCTCCCCGAACAACCGGGAATACTATCAATTCGCGGCCCTCGCCAATACGGAAAGAGCACGTGGTTGGAGCTTCAGATTGAAGACACGATTAAAGGTTTTGGTCCTGGGTCGGTCTTCTATCTTAATGGGGACGAGCTCCTAAATCACGAGGAACTCTTCCGGGAAATAGCAACTTTAACAGAATCCTTCGCAAAGAATGCGAAAGTTCATCGAATTTTCATTGATGAAATCACTTCTATTAAAGACTGGGAGTTGGCCCTGAAAAGGGCTGCGGATCAGAGAATTATCAAGGACGTTCTCATTGTAACCACTGGCTCCAAAGCCTTGGACCTTCGTCGAGGGCACGAGCGTCTTCCTGGGCGAAAGGGCAAGCTCTCAAAGACTGAATATTTTTTTCTGCCATGTTCCTTTCGAGCCTATTATGCCAATGTCTACCGCGAACTGGGGAGCCGGGATGCGTGGAAATACTACCTGCTGTCAGGGGGTTCTCCACTTGCTTGCAATGAAATGTATCATACGGAAAGATTGCCTGATTTTGTTCCGCAAATCATCCGGGATTGGATATTGGGGGAAGTGGTGGCGACGGGTCGTAATCGAATGATGCTAACCTCTATCTTGCGATGTCTTTATCGGTATGGAGGCAATAGCGTCGGGTTCGCAAAACTGGCTAGGGAATCCGGCCTTGCCAACAACACGGTGGCAAGCGGATATATGGAGCAATTAGCGGACCTCATGTGTGTACTGCCTTCGTGGCCGATGGATACTTCTCGTGATGTGATTGATATGAAAAAGCCGTGCAAGTTTCCCTTTGTTAATCTTTCAGTCGCCATTGCTTTTCATCCAAATGCGCCTCGTCAGATCCATGAACTTAAAGCAATGTCGGATAAGGAACAGAGCATCCTGCTTGAATGGCTAGTAGCTCAGGAGTTGTGGAGGCGCAGAGTGCTTAAGGGGGTAGAAAATCCGGAGGCCTTAGTTTTCTGGAGATCAAAACATCACGAGCTTGATTTTATTGACGAGAATGAAAACTTCGTTGAAGTAAAAGCCGGGCAAGCATCTGCGACGGAGTTTGCCTGGTTTCCTAAAGTGTTTCCTGGAAAGCGCCTTACGGTTATTTGTTCCACGCCTTTTGAAACCAAATCCGTTGTTGGAATGACTATTCATCAATTTCTCTTTCGCGATCCCTATTTTAAAGCTTATGTGACTGAGGAGCCGGAGGAGTATGAAGTCGATAGAATTTGATAATTTGTGCCCTTGGAAGACTCCTTGCAGATAGCAACGTGAGTGGCTACTAATATTAGAGAATCTATGGCTGGGTAGCTCAGTCGGTAGAGCAAGGGAATCATAATCCTTTGGTCGGGGGTTCGAGTCCCTCCCCAGCTATTATCTTATCGAACTCGTGGAGAAGCTGTTCCCGGGAGGAATAAGGGCCAGGCTCGTAGCCCTTTGAGCTAAGCCCTTGCTGGGAAAGCTCGCACACGCGCCAGTCTTCGCTATTGGTGAGCTCCCACAATTGAACGGCATCACTTGCATCGAAATCTGGTTTGGCAAGCTCTGACGGGTGGAAAAACCATTCACAAATGAGAGAAGTTGTATCGGGTGACAATGGGTACAGACGATGGGTCATGACGTAATCGGAGGCAAGGGTAAGAAGAAGATTAGGTGAAACCCAATAGTAATAGACGAGCCGTTTTTGCTCGTCATCGAGGCCTGGTAAAGGCGCACGCTGGCTTTTCCCGCCCCAAGTGAGAGTGTCAACAGAGTCGTGGAGCGACATGGTCCCACCGAGATAGTTGGAGCGTGCAGGCTCGTTGTCACCGCTTAGATAATGAGAAAGCTTCTGAAGGGCCGGGTGAATGAAAGGGCAGTGTAAACATTCGGAGTAATTCTGAATGATCAATTTCCAATTGGCTCGGATGGTATAACTCTTGGAGTGGCCAATACGAAGCTCCTCCAAGTTCCATGCCTTAAAGCGCTCGATGAGAGGGCCCAATTGCTCAGCGAGGGGGCGCGGGCTCGGTTCGATGTGAATAAACACACGCCCACCCCATTGATCGCACGCGACCTGCTTGAGTGGGAAGTGTTCTAAATTGAAACCAGGAGTGTCGACCATGTGTGGGGCGGAGACTAGTCTGCCATCGAGTCCATAGCCCCAGGCGTGGTACGGACATTGGATCCGATTTTGAAAGGCGCCTCGCTCATCCTCGCAAAGTCGGGTGCCTCGGTGACGGCAAACATTATAAAAAGCCCTGATAGTGGAATCCTGCCCCTTGACGACGAGAAAACTTTCCTTCAGCCAATTGAAAACAAAATAAGCACCAGCCGAAGGGATGTTTTCCACGTTGCCAACACAAAGCCACATCCCATGAAAGAATCGTTCGATTTCCGCCTGAAGCACAACAGAGTCCGTATAATACTTTGCGGGTAAGGTTTTCATTTTAAACCGGACGGCAGTGTATGGGACAAATAAAATATAATAAAATTCATATAGTTACCAAAATGTCTCCGTTTGTTCCACTTGCCCCCTACCGCAAGCAAACTTACACATAGTTTTTATTATGTAAGTTTAAGCACATTTATTTACATATGAAACTTTAAATGTAAACTTAAGTCTAAAGTGAGTAAGAGCAAGTTCATAGCGGGTGTTTACAAACAACAAGATAACTCTATAAGAGCTTTTCGCCCAGCCTCATCAATACACCTTATCGGTGGGAAGATCGGAAAATCGATCTCTTACTAGAAGAAGCTACGCATTTACTTGGCGAACTCAACGCCTATTCGCGGCTAGTCCCCGATGTCGATTTCTTTATTCACATGCACATGCTGAAAGAAGCTACCGATTCGAGCCGGATTGAGGGAACAAAAACCGGAATCCATGAAGCCGTGCTGCCCAAAGAGGAAATCGATCCCGAGAGTAAAGACGACTGGCAGGAGGTTCAAAATTATACGAGGGCGATGAACTTTTCCATCAAGCGTCTGAAGACGCTGCCGCTTTCGATGCGGCTACTCAAAGAAACGCATAAGATTTTGCTTCACGGAGTACGGGGTAAGCATAAAAACCCAGGTGAGGTCAGGGAAAGCCAGAACTGGATCGGTGGATCGAGCTTGAAGGATGCGTTTTTCATTCCACCTCATCACGGGGAAATGCCGGGGCTTTTATCGGATCTGGAGAAATTCTGGCATAACCAGAGCTTGGACATCCCGCACCTGATTCGCATTGCCATCAGCCATTACCAGTTTGAAACCATCCACCCCTTTTTAATTGACCGTCCCTCCGGGCGCGCGAACCGGCACCCATTGGACTTACGTCATAGTAAGGGATTTGCTTCTTCCGCGCCAGTAGAGAATGAGACCGACTGCAATCATCGTTGCCGTCCCCAACGCCGTTTTTCCAGGGATGGTCAAATCCCTGAAGGAATCAGGAGGGCAGAGTGATGTCAAAATGGCGAGCAGTGTCGCGAGAAATCCAGAGAGCAAAATGGTAGTTTGGACGACATGCCAGCCCGAAGCGCGGGCTCTCAAAAGATGCGCTGAAAGAAAAAGGTAGAGGTAAGGAATGAAATACAAAAGAAGGCACATATCGACGAGGATTCGATAAGTGGTCTCCATTCTGGTTTGTGCTCCAGATGTCGCAAAAAGCGTGAGCAACGTCGCAATGACCGTCTGCCAGACGATGGCCGTTACAGGGGTGTTGAATCGAGGGTGGAGTTTCTGAAAGCTTGAGGGGAGGTAGCGATTCACCCCAACAAGGTACGGTATTTTCGCTGATCCTGAAAACCAGGCATAGGCCGCTCCCGTTCCCCCGAGCGCAATCAAAAAAGCGCATAAAGGAGAAATCCACTCGAGATGAAAGTTTGCACTTGAGTGGTGAATGGCCATCAAAAGCCCGTTCATGGAGTTAATTTTTTCATTAGGAACGGCGAATAAAATACCCAAGGTTCCCAGCAAATATGCCATCGTGATTAAGACTCCTGAGATCGCAATGCCGCGTCGGATGGTGGCGCGCGCCTCTTCTATGTCCTGCTGAAAAAAAGAAACAAGCTCGAGCCCGCTAAAGGCAAAACACATTTGCGCAAAAAGAGAAAAGCGCTCCCAAGGATTACCCGGAGCTGACAGTCTGGGATTGATCGGATTCGCGCTTCCCAATAGTGCGAAGGAGCCGATGCCAAGTACGGCGATCACAATGGCGGGAATCCAGTTGGCGAATCCGCCGATGTTTTGAAGCCACTTACCCGCTCTCACGCCTAAGACGCCAAATCCCGCGATGAACCACAGCAACCCGAGCGTGAAAAAAAGAATGAAATCCCCTTCATGCTCTCTGTACCAATCGGGGTATTGGGCCTGAAACAAAACCGCGATGTTTCCGGCAACAAACATAAGCAGGCCGGGAAAATAGAGAAGATTGTTTACCCAATAGCACCACCCGCAAAGAAAGCCATGGCCGGGTCCCATGGCCAGCTCCGTCCAACGGTAGAGCCCGCCTTCCCCCGGATACCTGGAAGACAGCAAAGTGACGGCATAGCCCTGCGGGATAAAAAAACACAAGGCAGCCAGCACCCAGAGCAAAAGAGATCCAAAGCCATGGGCCCCCGCGGAGGAAATCCATCGGAGACTTGTGACCACGACCACGTTCATGAGAACGATGTCAATCAGTCTTAGCTTTTTGAGGCTCACCGGGGCACCTTATCGCGAAACAGTTGAAATCGAAAGAAAGACAAAGTAAGCATCGTGATTGCCATGAGATTTATTATTCTTGCAGGAATCTTCTTTTTCCTCTCCCTCGTTTTTGCCCAACGACCGGAATTGAAGTCGGTCTCCATCGCGCGAAAGTTGCTTTCCAAGGCCGATCTTGATCTCAACCCAACCCCATGGGTGAACCCACCGGGAGCGGGTTCGCAAAGCTTTCCTCTTTTTCTCGGCGCATCTCCCCGCGAGATTGCCCTGGGGCTTCCCCGGAAAGCGCTCCCTGAGATTCCCGTTCGATTAAGGAAGCTGGCGACAACTCAAGCCCAGTGGTTGCGGCAAGGATTGGAAATGGATTCCGTGGAATTTGAGATTTGGCCAGCGCTCGGAGGTAATGGACAGCTCAATTGGGTATTTGCACGGTGGCGGCGCAATGCGGACAGCGAGTGGCATTGGCTTACCGGACAGAAATGGAAGAAGCGCAGACAGCCCGCGACTTCGGAACCGATTCTGCCGTTGCGTCTCGATCCCGCGAAACCGGAAGACCAGTCCGCTATCTTCGATGATTTTTTGCAGTTCGAGGATCTTTATCAGCTTCCTCTTTTTGGAGATTGCGTATGGACCACTCGGAACGGAGCCGAATCAGTGGGAGCGTGGTTTTCGCCGAACGACCGCGAGCGCTACCGTCGTCTTTTGAGCGTGGACAAAAGATATATCGCTTATCACCTTCCGCAACCTGCTCGCCACAACGAAAAGCCTGTCAGTTTTAGGATCGAGGTGGCTCATGAAAAAGTCAGCTGGAGCGATGAAATCCGTTGGCTTGAGAGTGATGCCGCCCCAAAGCCCGTCAAAAAACCTTTGCTCATCAGGGAGTGGCCCAAGGATTTCGTCGATAAATACCGCCGGGATGTTTTGATTTTCGCTGGAGAAACAGACGCTGTTTTTCCTAAGTCGGGAAAGATGGCTAAGTTTATCAAGAGAAACTCGGCCCAGGCGGATCATGTTCTTGACAGAGTCGTGGATTATTTGGAGGAGCGGTATGCCCAGATCGGCATTGAGACGAAACGCCAGCGGTTTACGTGGCGGGAAATTCCGCAATCGAATTTGATCGCGATCATTCCAGGGAAAAAAAGGGGTGCCCCCGTTATCTTTGCGGATCACTTTGATTCTGCCTTTGAGGAGGACACCTTCGAAAAAGATTTAAAAACCCGTGTCGCATGCGGGGGCGCCAACGATAACGCCACCGCGACCGCGGCGCTGATGAGGGCGGCGGAGATTTTGAAAAACAAAACCCCTTTGCATGACATCTGGCTCGTCCATTTTACGGGTGAGGAATACCCGGCGGACGGCCTTGGGGCATGGCACTTCTTAAGCGAGATGTTGAAAACCAAGCAAGACATACGAGCTGTGGTGATCACCGATTTTATTGGCTATCACCGGCCAAATGAAAATATCTTTCAGATCAACCCGAATTCCATCGGAGGTTCCGATGGGATTGCCATGATGGCCCTCGATGCCGCCTCACAACTTGCCCCCGCGTGGAAAGCATCGGTTCAACCTAGAGACCTTGAGCGTAACGGGGTTTATCAAACGGATGTCGCTGAATTTGAGTACCTGGGAATCCCGGGCATTCTCTTCAATGAGAATTTAAATTACAGTGACAAGCCCGAGCGTGCGGATCCCCACAATCACCAGTCGACCGACAAATCGGATACCCTGGATTTTCGATACGCGACCGACATCACCAAAGTTGCCATTGAGACCATCTATCGCTTGGCCGATGAAAAGTGGAGTCCCTAAGTTGCCGGAGATGAAGCTTACCCTGACTTTGTTTTTGATTCTATTAGCGTGTCGGGCTTTAGAGGGCGCTCGCTACGAGGATCCGAATCACCGGCTTTCCCTGGAGTACGATGATTCGCTTTGGGAGCCCGTGGAAGTTTCGGATTCTAGGACGTTAGTGACCCTTCAAAGAAAAATAGCGGATGATAAGTACCACGCGCGATTCAGTGTGGTGGTAGACGATTTGAAGAAGTTTGATAAGAAGGGCCAGAATTTGCGTCAGGCCTATCTTTCCCACGCCGTGGATTTCCTGAAAAAACAGCGTTTTCAGAATGTGACCGTGACCGATCGAGGGCAGGGATTCAGCATTATTGCCAATCAGAGAGATTTCGGTTTGACGTTTCGCCAAGTCATTATGTTTCAAAAAAATCAGGCCTTTTTGGTAACCGCGGCAGCTAGAACGGCGAAATTCAAGGAGTACGAAAAGGAACTCCAACCACTTTTCGATAGTCTCTCGTTTTAAAAGGAAATATCTGCTAGATAGGGTAACGTGCATCAAGCCTATCTAAAGGAAGCGCTTGCCTTGGCTGAGATTCGGCGCGGATTTTGCGCCCCTAATCCGTCGGTCGGAGCGGTAGTCGTAAAAGACAATGCAATGATATCGAGAGGTTTTCATCGGGCCGCGGGCCAACCCCACGCCGAAGTGGAGGCGCTAAAAGAACTAGGAGATCAGGCGGCTGGGACAACAGTTTATGTCACTCTCGAGCCATGCTGCATCTGGGGCAGAACGCCCCCGTGCACCCAGCTGTTGATTGAAAGAAAAGTGGGGCGAGTCGTTTATGGATTTAAAGACCCGAACCCAAAGGTCTCGGGGCGAGGAGCGAGCGAGCTTGCAAAGGCGGGTATTGAATGCGTTCACGTCGGCACGCCGGAATCCGAGGCCTTTTACGAAAGTTATGCACACTGGGTGAAAACGGGGCGCCCGTTCGTTACCGCGAAACTTGCGATGAGTCTCGATGGAAAAATTGCAGGGCCCGGCGGAAAGTCCGTAAAAATTTCCGGTAGTGCGCTCGACGAATTTACGCATGAACGGCGAAAAAAATCGGATGCGATATTGACGACGGGGGCAACAATTTTGACGGATAATCCCCGATTGAACGCACGAGTCGGGGACAAAATCTTCGCAAAGCCTGTCTACGTCTTGGATCGCTCGTCTCGCGTCCCTTCGACCGCTTCCGTTTTTCAGACGGCAAAAAATCTGACGATTTTTTGCAACCCGGGCATACGGCGAGCAAACCTGGGTGTTCGGACCGTTGAAATTCCTGATACGGTTCCATTTTTGAATGAAGCTCTCTCGCAAATTGGCAAGGACGGCATTCATGATCTGTGGGTGGAGGCCGGAGGGACATGCTTTCGCGCGCTGCTAAATGACGGTCTATTGAACCGAGCGTTTATTTACTTTTCTCCCAAATGGCTGGGTGAAAAGGCCCTTTCGGCTTTTCCGGAAAGTTTTTCCTTATCGAAGGAAGTCGACTGCCGCTGGTCAAGCTTCGGTGATGAGGCCCTTTGCGAAATTCGGTGGTGAAAATGTTTACCGGTATCGTTGATCATTGTGGAAGTATCGGAGAGATCGTAAAGACGCCGTCCTCGATCCGTCTTGGGATTCAGTGCCACTTCAAAGATCTGAGCGAGGGGGAGAGCGTCTGTGTCGATGGTGCCTGCCTCACCGTACTTCGACCCAGCATTGATTTTTTTGAGTGCGATGTTTCCAGCGAAACGATACATCTTACCGTGGTCGCCGGATATAGGCAGGGAAGTGTCGTCAACCTTGAGCGCGCGTTACGTCCCTTGGATAGAATGGGCGGGCATTTTGTCACGGGTCATATTGACCAAACATGCAGGCTCGAGAGGCGTATCGAGGAGCGGGCATTCAGCCGTCTTTTTTTTAGTGGGATTCTACCCTCAAGTATGCGATATCTTCTGAAAAAAGGAAGTGTGGCCGTCAATGGTGTTAGTCTCACGGTCAACGAGGTTGCAAGTAAGGGCTTTGAAGTCATGCTGATTCCGCACACGCTCGAAAAAACTAATTTGCGTACTCTCAGGGAAGATGAGCTCGTTAATGTGGAATTCGATTCGATGGCCAAATTACTGGTCGGCGAAATGGAAAGACTTTTCAGGTCTCAAAAGGAAGTATGATGGTTTTTGAAAGCATTGAGTCCGCGCTGAACGATCTGCGACAGGGGCGGATGGTGATTCTCGTGGACGATGAAGACCGTGAGAATGAAGGGGATCTGGTGCTTGCCGCCTCCATGGTTTCGCCCGAGAAAATTAATTTTATGGCCACTCATGGCCGGGGCCTTATCTGTCTCTCCATGCCTCGTGAGGATATCGAGCGACTGAAAATTCCCATGATGGTGGAAGAGAACTCTTCGCGGTTCAGTACCGCGTTTACGGTGTCGATCGAGGCGGCAGAGGGAGTGACGACGGGAATTTCGGCTCAAGATCGGGCGAAAACGATTCAGGTCGCGATTGACCCAAAAAGCGGACCGAAGGACATTGTGATGCCTGGGCATATTTTCCCCCTGCGATCGAAAGAGGGGGGGGTCCTAGTGCGCGCGGGGCAAACTGAGGGAAGTGTCGATCTTGCTCGCCTTGCCGGGCTCAAACCGGCCGCGGTGATTTGTGAAATCATGAATGAAGACGGTTCCATGGCACGCCTGAAGGATTTGATTCCATTTTCTGAAAAACACCAGCTTAAGATAGTTTCGATTAAGGATCTGATTGCCTACCGTATGCGGACAGAGTGCTTGGTACGCGAGGTAGCTTGCGCGAAGTTGCCGCTTGCGCCTTACGGCGATTTTCAACTGAAGGTATTTGAGAGCGAGATGGACCATGTCCATCACATTGCATTAATTCGAGGAGAGATCCGAAGTGAGGAGCCAGCAATAGTGCGGGCCCACTCCGAATGCCTGACCGGGGACACTTTCGGTTCTTCACGTTGCGATTGTGGTTGGCAGCTCAAGGCCTCGCTGCGAGAGATCGGTGAAAAAGGTGGGGTATTGCTTTACATGAGGCAGGAGGGACGCGGAATCGGCATCATGAATAAGATTCGAGCGTATGCGTTGCAGGACGAGGGTCTGGATACGGTGGAAGCAAACCATCGTTTGGGATTCAAAGAGGACCAGCGCGATTATGGTATTGGCTCTCAGATATTGCGTTATCTCGGGATCAAGAAAATGCGATTACTGACGAATAATCCGCGAAAGATTTATGGGTTGGAAGGTTATGGGATCGAAATTGTGGAAAGAGTCGCGATAGAAATGGAGCCGACCGATCATAATTTTGAGTATTTGAAGACAAAGCGTGAAAAGCTAGGCCATCTTTTGACGCTGTGACAAAACGCCTTTTTATAGAGAGAGTGTCATGGAGAAAACGATTGAGGGTAAGGAAAAGATTCAATTTAATATCGGTGTGGTCGTTAGTCGTTACAACATCGAAATCACGAAGCCGCTTCTGGAGGGGACGTTGAAACGTCTCAAAGAGGCGGGTTTTGCGGAAAATCAAATCACAGTCGTGTGGGTTCCCGGGGCCATTGAGATTCCCCTGGCAGCCCAACGACTGGCGCAGCTTGGAACTTATGAAGCGGTGATCTGTCTAGGGGCAGTTATTAAAGGAGAGACGGACCACTACCGGTATGTTTGTGAGCAGGTGAGTTTCGGGTGCCAGCGTGTCGCTTTACAAAACGACATCCC
>Ga0187892_10011719_pt1 | contig 10631 bp, 6 predicted proteins | sample MA1701073metaG_FD_139345 | JGI IMG/M metagenome (GOLD analysis project Ga0187892, IMG submission 139345) | Bio-ooze microbial communities from a basaltic lava cave in the Kipuka Kanohina Cave System on the Island of Hawaii, USA - MA170107-3 metaG ...
CGCGCGGAGCCACGGCCTCGGATCGAGCGGCTCGCCCACGCGCACGAGCGCTCGCGAGCGGAAGATGCCCTTCGCGTCGAAGGTGAGGCCGACCGGCAGCACGAGGAGCTCGCCCACGCCGCGCTCGCGGAGCGCGCCGAGCACGATGCGGGCGGCGCCCGTCTTGAGCGGAGCGAGGCCCGGCGCGTCGTGGCTGATCCCTTCCGGGAAGAGCGCGACGGCGCCGCCGCCCGCGAGCTCGTCGAAGCAGCGCCGGAAGGTCTCCGCGTTCTGTGAGGTGTCTACGCCTTCGTCCTGCCGGCGGTACACCGGCACCGCACCCGCCACGTCGAGGAGCTGCCGGATCCCGGGCATGTCCCAGAGCGTGCTCTTCGCGAGGAAGCGCGGCCGGACGCCGAGCGTCGCGAGCAGGAGCAGCGGATCGATCAGGCTGTTGTGATGGTTCGCGACGACGACGAGCGGGACGCCCGCCGGGATGCGCTCGCGCCCCTCCACCTCGACCTCGCGGAAGAAGATCCGCGCGAGGAGGCGGGCGAGGCGCTCCACGTAGCCGTCGAGCTGCCGGCGGGTGGGCACGGCCGCGAAGGTACTAGAGTGTCGCGGCGGAGAGGAGGCGCGATGGAGCGGATCCCGTTCGGACGCACCGGCTACGCGAGCACCCGCGTGATCTTCGGCGCGGCGGCGCTCGGCAGCATGCAGCAGGCGAAGGCCGACGCCGTGCTCGAGCTGCTCCTCGAGTTCGGGGTGAACCACCTCGACACCGCGGCCCTGTACGGCGATTCAGAGCTCCGGATCGCCCCCTGGCTCGCGCGCCACCGGGAGCGCTTCTTCGTCGCCACCAAGACGCACGCGCGCGACGCCGCGGGGGCCCGCGCGAGCCTCGAGCGCTCGCGCGAGCGGCTCGGCACGGACGTGATCGACCTGATCCAGCTCCACAACCTGGTGGAGGAGCCCGACTGGGAGACCGCGCTCGGACCGGGCGGCGCGCTCGAGGCGCTCGTCGAGGCGCGCGAGCGCGGGCAGGTGCGCTTCCTCGGCGTGACCGGCCACGGCACGCGGGCGGCGGCCATGCACCTCCGGAGCCTCGCGCGGTTTCCCTTCGACTCCGTCCTGCTGCCCTGCAACTTCACGATGCTCGCGCAGCCGGACTACGCGGCGGAGTTCGAGGCGCTCGTCGCGTTCTGCCGCGAACGCGGCGTCGCCGTCCAGACGATCAAGGCGATCGCGCGACGGCGCTGGCCGGAGGGGACGCAACGGCGTCACAGCTGGTACGAGCCCCTCACCGAACCGGCTGCGATCCGGCGCGCCGTCCACTTCGTGCTCACGCGCCCCGGGCTCTTCCTGAACTCCTCGAGCGACGCGACGCTCCTGCGGCCGGTGCTCGAGGCGGCGGCGGCTCCGGCCGAGCCGCCGGCGGCGCGCGCGCTCGAGGCGGACGTGGCGCGGCTCGAGATGCGCCCGCTCTTCGTGCGTGGCGTCTCCGATGCGATCTGACCGTCGCGGCTCAGAGCAATGAGAGCTGGGCCCCGGGCGCGGCGGGCACGCGGAAGTGCGCGGTCGAGAGCGTCGGCCCGCGCTCGGGGATGCCGGCGCGCCGCCGGGAGAGGTCGAAGAGCGCGGCCAGCTCGTCGGCCCAGAAGCCGGTGCCGCGCTGGCGCACGCCGAAGCGCGCGTCGTAAGTGGCGCCGCCGCGGAGCGCGCGGATCCGCGCCATCACCTTCTCGCGCCGCTCCGGGTAGTGGAGCGCGAGCCATGATTCGAAGAGCTCCGCGACGCCGTGCGGGAGCCGGAGCACGACGCGGCCCGCGTAGCGCGCGCCCGCGGCGGCCGCCGCCTCGAGGATCTTCGGCGCCTCGTGGTCGGTGAGGCCCGGCACGACCGGCGCCACCATCACGCCGACGGGCACGCCCGCCGCCGCGAGCCGCTCGATCGCGGCGAGCCGCTTCGCGGGCGGCGAGGCGTAGGGCTCCATCCGGCGCTGGAGCTCCGGGTCGAGGCTGGTGATCGAGATCGCGACGCTCACCGCGTCGAAGCGCGCGAGCTCGGCCAGCAGGTCGGCATCGCGCGTCACGAGGAAGCCCTTCGTGACGATCCAGACCGGGTTCCGGAACTCGGCCAGCACCGCGAGGCAACGGCGCGTGAGCTCGAGCCGGCGCTCGGCCGGCTGGTACGGATCGGTGACTCCCGAGAGCGCCACCACCTGCGGCTTCCAGCTCTTCGCGGAAAGCCGTTGGCGCAGCAGCTCGGGCGCGCGCTCCTTCACGAGGATGCGCGTCTCGAAGTCGAGCCCGGCGGAGAAGCCGAGGTACTCGTGCGTCGGCCGCGCGTAGCAGTTGTGCGTCGCCAGGCCGGCGGCGAAGAAGGTGCGGGTCGAGGTCTGGATGTCGACCACGTCGCGCACGGGGCCGGGCTCGATGGCCTCGATCCAGTCGGCGTCTGTCCCAGCCTCGGCGCCGGGCTCGACGTCGGCGAGAGCTGGGAGACGGAGCAGCGCGCGGCCCGGAGCCAACGCGTCGCTGCGACGCCAGCGGCCGTCGCCCGTGAGCCAGCGGTGCTCCGCGGTCGCGATCACTTCTACCTTCTCTGTCACGATGCGGAGCGTTCGCTTGCGCGACAGCCAGACGCGCTCCACCCGCGCGGTGCGGAGCTTCCGAGTCTCGCCTCGCTGCGGATGCTCGTCGAAGCTGACGAGTTCGTCTCCGATCCTCGCGTCGCCGATCGGTCGCCACACCAGGTCCGCGTGGAGCACCGGCGTCTCCGGACCCAGGCAATAGGAGCACGCGTGCTCGCAACCGCGGTACGGGTTCACGCTCGCGTCGAAGCCGACGTCGGGGCTCTGGTTCGTGGCGACGATCGTGCGCGAGGGATCGGAGAGGAGCTTCGTCTCCGGGTTGCGCTCGGACTCGGCGGCGCGCTCTTCGGCGCTCGGCACGTAGCGCAGCGACTCGAAGCGGTTCGGGGGATTCGCCGGAGAGCCGCGCGGGCGCATGGGGCGAAAGTAAAGCGAAAGACAGCCGCCCGCCAGGGCCTCTAGGGATGGGCGGGCGAGGCGGGCCGGAGCCAGCCCGCGAGGGCGGGCGCCGCGCGCTCGTCGAAGGCCAGGTTCAGGTCGAACTGCTCGAGCGTCTGCTTCACCGCGCGCCCCCCGGTCGGCACCGGGTTCGCGCGGAAGAAGGCCGCGACCTCGCGGCGGTGCGTGCGCGTGCCGAGCGCGGGCAGCGCCTCGATCGGGCGCGTGACCAGCATCGGCGGCATGCGGCGGCGGAGCTTCGACCAGCGCCGCTGCCAGAAGGCCCAGGCCCGCACGCTGGCGGCGCGGTTCGAGACGAGCCTCGCGAGGAGGAGCGCGACGTCCTGCGTTCCGACGCGGTCGCTCAGCGTGAGCTCGAGCGCGCGGTCGATCAGCGCCGGCTCGGTGAAGCCGCCGAGCGCAAGCAGGAAGCGGCGCTGGTCCTGCGGCGTGGCGGCCTCGTGCGAGGCCGCGAGGAAACGCTCGAAGAGCGCCGCGTCGCCGACGCGCGCGCCGAGCGTGACGACCGGGTCCGCGAGGTTCGGCTCGAGCGAGCGCCGGTCCGCGAGGAAGGCCTCGCAGCGCCGCCGCGCCTCGGCGAGGAGCTCCGGCGCCTCGCCGAGCTCGCCGACCAGGCCGAGGAGCGCGGCGCGGCGGAGGCGCTCGTCGTCGCTCTCGCGCGGGCCGGGTTCCCAGCCGATCACGGCGAAGGCGTCGCCGAACGCGCGCGCGACGCGGCCGCGTATCGACGCCTCGGCCTCGGCCCCGAGCGAGCGGCCGGCCGAGCGCGCGCAGAGCTCGAGCGGCGTGCGGAGCGCGAGGAGCACGTCGGGATCGCGCTCCTTCGTGAAGGCGAGGGCGAGATCGAGGAAGCTCGCGACGCCGGCGAAGCCGGCGCGGGCCGCAGCCCACTGGTGCCCGACGAGGCCCATGCGCTCGACGGCCGCGAGCGCCTCGAGCGCGCCCGCCAGCGCCGCGAGCTCGGACTCGTCGTGGAGCGGCCGGTAGAAGCCGCCCTCCTCGGCGTTGCCGTAGACGAAGCGCGGCCCGCGCACGGGCAGCTCGATCTCGCCGCGCCGGCGCGTGAGCAGCTGGCGCACCGTGCGCGTGCTCTCGCCCGCGGCCACGCGCCCGACCCACGGGATGGGCCAGAGCGACCCGTTCGTGCGCGCGGAGGGATTGGACAGGAAGCGCGACTGCTCGAAGCGCAGCCAGCTCCGCCCGTCGCGCTCCGCGCGGCGCAGGCGCAGCAGCGGGAAGCCGGCCTGCTCGATCCAGGCGCGCACCACCGGCTCCACGTCCTGCCCCGACGCCTCGGCCAGCGCGCCCCACAGATCCGCGGCGACTGCGTTCCCCTCCTGGTGCGCGCGGATGTAGCGGCGCACGCCCTCGCGGAACGTCTCCGCACCGAGGAAGCGCTCGATCATGCGCACCACCGACGCGCCCTTCTCGTAGGTGATGAGGTCGAAGTTCTGGGTGGCCTCGTTGGGTGTCCGCACCTTCACGTAGATCGGATGCGTCTCGGACAGCGCATCGAGGCCGAGCGCCGCGGCCCGGTGGTGCTGGAAGTCGTTCCACATCTTCCACTCGGGCTTCCAGGCATCGACGACGTGGAAGGCCATCCAGGTCGCGAACGCCTCGTTGAGCCAGAGGTCGTCCCACCAGGCCATCGTCACGAGATCGCCGTACCACATGTGCGCGAGCTCGTGGCAGATCACCTCGGCGGCGCGCTTCTTCTCCTGGAGCGTCGCCGTCTCGGGATCGACGAGCAGCAGCGTCTCGCGGAAGAAGACGGCGCCCGCGTTCTCCATCGCGCCGGCTTCGAAGTCGGGCACGGCCACCAGGTCGAGCTTGTCGTACGGATAGGGCAGGTCGAAGTACGCCTCGAGCCGCGCGAGCGTCTCGCGCGCCGCCTCGAGCCCGAAGCGGACGAGCTTCTCCTTGCCGGGCACGTGCCAGACGCGGATCTCGGTCTCGCCGCAGTGCACCGGCTCGGAGGCGACGAGCTCGCCGACCGCGAGCGCGAGCAGGTAGGTCGAGAGCGGCGGCGTGCGCCGGAAGTGCACCGTCTTCCGCCCGCGCCCGAGCGGCTCGATCTTCTCGACCGGGTTGTTCGAGAGCACGGTGTTGTGCGTCGCCGTCGTGACCGAGAGGCGGAAGCGCGCCTTCATGGCCGGCTCGTCGAAGCAGGGGAAGAAGCGCCGCGCGTCGGGCGCCTCGAGCTGCGTGAAGGCGTAGCGACGCTCGCCGGATTGCGCGGCATAGAGGCCGCGGAGGTCGCCGCGGAGCTTGCCGCGGAAGGCGAGGCGTAGCGTGGCCTCGCCCGGCGGCAGGGTCTCGCTGAGCTGCACCTCGAGCGTCTCGCGCTCGGGGTGCTTCACGAGGCGGCCGCGCAAGCGCCGCCCGGCCACCTCGACCACCGGAGCCGTGACGGCGAGATCGTCCGCGTGCAGCTCCAGCGAGCGGCGGCGCTTGTCGAGGCGCAGGCGATGCACGACCTCGCCCTCGAAGGCGGCGTCGCTCTGGGGATCGAGCGAGACGTGTACGTCCACCTCGGTCGGCCGCACGTCCGGCGCGAGCCGATGCGGCCGCAGCGTGGGCTTCGCCGAGCGGCGGGTTCCGGACTTCTTCCTCTTGCGAGCGACCAAAGGACCTCCGATCGGCCGCGCGCATGATAGCCACAGGGCGGCAGTCGAGCGGTTTGCTATGTCACGCACGTGGGGACCCGGCAGGAGTCGGAGCACATCGCACGCCTGCCGCGGCTCCGAGCGATCGTTTCCTGGCTCCTGCTCTTCGCCGCCGCGCTTGCCTTCCGCTCGCTGCGCTACGGCCTCGTGTTCGTCGGCGACGGAGTGCGCTTCCCCCAAGGCGCGGACGAGTTCTACCACCTGCGCCGGATCTGGTTCACGGTCGTGAACTTTCCGGCGACGCTTTCGTTCGACCCCTACGTGAACCATCCCTGGGGCGCGACGCCCGTCTGGACGCCCCTCTTCGACTGGAGCCTCGGGGCCGTGGCGCGGCTGCTCGTCGGCTCCGGCGACCAGCACGCAGTCGAGGTTGTCACGGCCTGGGCGCCGCCGCTGCTCGGGGCGCTCTCGGTGCTCGCCGCGGCGTGGCTCGTGCGGCGCACCTTTTCGCCGGCGGCAGGCTGGGTGACCGGCGCCCTCCTCGCGGTTTCCCCGGGCCACGTCTTCCACTCGGCCCTCGGGGTGGTGGACCACCACGTGGCCGTGGGCCTGTGGCTGACCGTGCTCGTGGCGGCGGCCATGCGCCTCGCGGTGGAGGCCCGGCCGCGCACCGCCGTCGCGACCGGCGCGGCGATCGCCGCGGCCATCGGGCTCTGGCCGGGCTTCCTCCTCCACGTGCTCTTCGTCCAGGGCTTTCTCGTGGCGCAGCTCTTCGTGAGCGGCGAGCAACGGGACGCGGTCGCGCGTGCCAGGGCGCTCGCGCTGACGCACGCCGTCGCCGCCGGAACGCTCCTCCCGTTCGGTGCACGAGCCGGCGGCGCGCTCTCGCCACAAACGCTCTCGGGCTTCCAGCCACTCTGGTTCGGCGCAGGCGCCCTCGCCCTCGCGCTCCTCGCGTGGCTCTGGTCTCTCCCCGCCCTCGGCCGGGACCGCGGCCGCCGCCTCGGCGCCGCGCTCGCGATCGCGGCGCTCGGCTTCGCGTCCGCGTGGGTGCTCGTGCCGGGCCTCGCCGCAGGGGTGCTGGACGCAGCGCGCTGGTTCGAAGCCGATCCGTACCTCGGCGTGATCGCCGAGCTCGAGCCGCTCCTCTTCCCGATGGGCCGCTTCGAGCCGATGGCCGCAGGCTGGAGCTTCTCGTACCTGTTCTGGGCGTTCCCGCTGGCGCTCGCCGGGCTCGGCTGGCACGCCGTGTCGCGCAGGCGCGCCGACGTCCTGCTGCTCCTCTTCGTGGCGACGGCGCTCTTCGCGCTCGCGCTCTACCAGCAGCGCTTCGTCGACGTCGCCACCGTCGGTTTCGCCTGGGTGATGGGCCCCGCGCTCGTGGCGTTCGTGCGCTGGGCCGGCCGGAGCCCCGTGGCGCCGCGGGCCGCGCTGGCTTCGGCCGCGCTGCTCGCGGGTGGGCTCGCGCTCCTGCCGCAAGTCGTCAACTACCGGGCCGAGGTCCTTGCGTCCGCGGCGGCGCTGCGCGGGGAGCCCGTGGGGTACTCGCCTCTCGTGCGACGGCGCGTCCTGCTCGAGCGGGCGGCGCGCTTTCTCGCGGAAGAGACGCCGCCGACCGCGGGCTATCTCGATCCGACGCTCCGGCCCGAGTACGGCGTGCTCTCTGCCTGGGGGCAGGGGCACGTGCTCCGTTACTACGCCGAGCGGCCGATGGTCCAGGACAACTTCCATCGCTGGGTCGGAGACGGGTTCGAGGCCGCGCGCCGCTACTTCGAGAGCGACGACGAGGAGCGCGCGGCAGAGATCGCCGCGAGCCTTCGGGCTCGCTACGTGGTCGCGACTCCGATGGGATCGGGCCAGCAACCGCCGGAGGCCGGCTCGCTGGCGCTGCGCCTCGTGCCCAGACCGCTCGCGGGGGGAAGGCTCGGCTTTCGCGACGAGCCCGACCGGGCCCTCGCCCGGCACCGGCTCGTCTTCCTGACCGACGACACGGACCTCGCGCGCGCGCCGGGCCAGGGCCCCTTCCGGGTGGCCGTCTACGAGATCGTGCCCGGCGCGCTCGTCGTCGGCCGTGCGCCAGGCGAGGCGTTCGTGGAGTTCGCGCTCCTCGTGTGGGTGCAGGGTCGCCCGCCGCTCCGCTACGCCGCGCGGGCGCCGGTCGACGCCTCGGGTGGCTACGAGATCCGCCTGCCGTACCCGACCGACGAGGGCTACACCGTGCGCTCCGGCTCCCGCCGCGCTTCGCTTACGCTCTCGCTGGCCGACGTGCGCGAAGGGCGGACGGTCGCCGGCCCGAGCTTCGCGGAATGAAGGGACCCGGGGACGCGTGACCGAAGAGACGCCCGAGCTTTCGATCGTGATGCCCTGCCTGAACGAGGCAGAGACGCTCGCGGTGTGCATCCGGAAGGCGCAGCGCTTCCTCACCGAGCAGGGTGTCGCGGGCGAGATCATCGTCGCGGACAATGGCAGCAGCGACGGCTCGCAGGGCATCGCGCGCAGTCTCGGCGCGCGGGTGGTGGACGTGCCGGAGCGCGGCTACGGCAGCGCGCTCCACGGCGGCATCACCGCCGCGCGTGGGCGCTACGTCGTCCTCGGCGATTCCGACGACAGCTACGACTTCTCCGAGCTCGGCCCGTTCCTCGAGCGCCTGCGCGCCGGCGACGCGCTCGTGATGGGGAATCGCTTCGCGGGCCGCATCCTGCCGGGAGCGATGCCGCCCCTCCACCGTTATCTCGGGAACCCCGTGCTCTCCGCGCTCGGGCGCCTGTTCTTCCACGCGTCGGTCGGGGACTTCCATTGCGGCCTGCGCGCCCTGAATCGCGCCGCCTACGACAGGATCGCGCCCACCACCTCTGGCATGGAGTACGCGAGCGAGCTCGTGATCAAGGCGACGCTCGCGGGGCTCCCGATCAGCGAGGTGCCGATCGTGCTGCACCCCGACGGCCGCTCGCGGCCGCCGCACCTGCGCTCCTGGCGCGACGGCTGGCGTCACCTCCGCTTCATGCTGCTGTTCAGCCCGCGCTGGCTCTTCCTGATCCCGGGCTGCCTGCTCTTCGGCGTGGGCTTCGTCGCGGCCGCCTGGCTCTCGACCGGCGTCCGCCACATCGGCCCCGCCGAGCTGGACATCCACACGCTGCTCGTGGCGGGCCTCGCCTGCCTGCTGGGGTACCAGCTGATCGTGTTCGCGCTCTTCACGAAGGTGTTCGCGATCAGCGAGGGCTTCCAGCCGACGCCTGCCTATCTCGACCGGCTGTTCCGACACGTGACTCTCGAGGCCGGCATCGTCGTCGGGCTGGTGCTCGCCCTCGCCGGCTTCGCGGCGCTGCTCGTGGCGGTCCTCGGCTGGCGCGCAGCTGGCTTCGGCGCGCTCGATCCGCGCACGACCATGCGTCAGGTGATCCCCGGCGCGGTGCTCCTCGTGCTCGGCATGCAGACCGTGTTCTCGAGCTTCTTCCTGAGTACGCTCGGGATCCGGCGCCGCCGGTCGGGAGTGGGCTCTTGAGCACGGGAATCGAGGATCGGGAGCGGGACTTCTTCGGCCGCCACTACGATGAGGGCTTCACGAATCCGGCGGGCGTGGAGCTCCGCGTCGCCCGGGAGCTCCGAGCGCTCCAGCGCTTTCTCCGCGGCCGGCGCGTCGGACGCGTGCTCTCGATCGGCTGCGGCGATGCAGTCTTCGAGTGCCTTCTCGCGCAGCATGCCGACTTCGTGCTCGGGCTCGACCTCTCGCCCGACGGCATCGAGAAGGGCAGGGCGCGCGCCGCTGCCCTCGGGCTCCGGAACCTCGAGCTCCGCTGCCAGACCGTCTCGGAGCTGAGCCTCGCGGATTCCTTCGACGGCATCGTCTGCATCGGCGTCCTCCATCACGTTCGGGAGGACGTGCTCCCGGCCCTGCTCGCGAGCCTGCGCGCCCACCTCCGCCCGGGCGGCTTCTTCTTCGCGCGCGAGCCCAACGAGGGCGGCTTCCTGCGCGCGCTCGGGCGCGTCGTGCTCGGCGCGCGCTACGACCGCTACCACAGCCCCGACGAGCGCGAGCTCGATCCGGAGGCGATCAGCGGGGACCTCCGGAGGGCCGGCTTCGAGGACGTCGAGACCGGCTGGATCGATCTCTCGCTGATCCCCGGCCACTACCTGTTCCCGGGCGGCCCCCGCTGGCTGATGCGCGCCTTCGCCTTCCTCGACCGCGTCTTCTGCGCGACGCCGTTCGCGCGCTGGGCGAGCGGCTTCACGCTCTTCGCGATGCAGCCCGGCGCGGTGGCCCCCGAAGACACCAGCGCGAGCCGCGTCGCCCGCTACGCGCGGCTCGATCGGGTGAACCACCCCTACCTCGACTGGCAGCTCGAGCAGGTCCGTCCCTGGCTCGGGCAGCGAATCCTCGAGGTGGGCTGCGGTGTGGGCGGGATCGTGGCGCTCCTCGGGCCGCGGGAGCGCATCGTGGGCCTCGACGTGGATCCCGAGGTGCTGGGCTTCGCCCGCGAGCGCTTCGCGGACCGGCCGGAGTGCAGGTTCGCGCTCGGCGACATCGCCACGTTCTCGGAAGCGCAGCTCGCCGAGCTTGCGGCGGAGCGCTTCGACACGATCGTCTGCATCAACGCGCTCGAGCACATGCAGGACGACATCGGCGGGCTCCGCGCGTTCGAGCGCGTGCTCACGCCCGGCGGCACGCTTGCGCTGCTCATGCCCGCGCATAACGCGCTCTACGGTCCCTACGACGCGCTCGACGGCCACTGGCGCCGGTACGACAAGCGCTACCTCCGCACGCTGCTCCGGCACACCCGGTTCTCCGTGTTGCGCATGCACTATTTCAACGTCGCCGGAGCGATCGGCTGGTGGCTCCAGTACCGGCTCCTCGAGCGCCAGGTCCACGGCGAGTCGCAGTTCGGCCGCATGAACCGCTTGATCCCGCTGATGCGGCCACTCGAGGCGTTCCTGAAGCCGCCCTTCGGCCTCTCGCTCGTAGCCGTGTGCCGGCGCGAGGCGGACAGCCCGTGACG
>Ga0187892_10011720_pt1 | contig 10631 bp, 7 predicted proteins | sample MA1701073metaG_FD_139345 | JGI IMG/M metagenome (GOLD analysis project Ga0187892, IMG submission 139345) | Bio-ooze microbial communities from a basaltic lava cave in the Kipuka Kanohina Cave System on the Island of Hawaii, USA - MA170107-3 metaG ...
CGGGACGCACGCAGGTCCTGTCCATTGCGCTCTACAATCACGTCGAAGCCATCGAGTACGAGGCGGCGCACGTGCTGGCCGCCGGTCTGCTCCTCTTCTCTTTCGCAATGCTGCTCGCGGTCTACGCGATGGGCCGCCGCTTCGAGGCGCCGCGCCTGTGACCCTGCGAGACACGGTGACAACCGCACGTTCCGCTGCGCGGGATATGGGGGCGCGACCGGCGGCGGCCGGTGCGCTCGAAGCCCGGTTCCGGCTCGTGCGCGGCCCGTTTGTGCTGGATGCGTCATTCGCCGTGCCCGCGCGCGGCGTGACCGGGTTGTTCGGCCCGTCCGGCTCGGGCAAGACCACAGTGCTGCGCTGCATCGCGGGGCTCGAGCCGGATGTTCGCGGATTCCTGCGCGTCGGCGATGACATCTGGCAGGATTCGGAGCTCGACCGGCGCGTGCCGCCACACCGCCGCGCCGTAGGCTACGTCTTCCAGGAAGCCGATCTCTTCTCGCATCTCGATGTACGGGGCAACCTGCGCTTCGCCTGGCGACGTGCGCCGCATCACGTGATCGCGTGGGACGATGCGGTCGCGTGGCTGGGCGTCGAGCGGCTGCTGGACCGCGCCGTGTCGCGCCTCTCCGGCGGCGAGCGCCAGCGCGTCGCTGTCGCGCGAGCGCTGCTGTCCAGCCCGCGCGTGCTGCTGATGGACGAGCCGCTGGCCGCGCTCGACGAGGTGAACCGGCGCGAGATCCTGCCGTGGCTCGAGGACCTGCCCGCACGCCTCGACATTCCCATGGTCTACGTGAGCCACTCGCTCGCCGAGGTCGGGCGCCTTGCCGATCACATGGTGTTTCTTGCCGATGGCCAGGTTCGTGCCGCCGGCGCTCCGTCCGACGTGCTGGCCCACGTCGACTTTGCGCGCTGGCGCGGCGAAGAAGCCGCCGTCATTGTCGATGCGATCGTGCGCGATCACGATCTCGAAGGCCACCTCACTCTGCTCGATGGACCCTGGGGCCCGATCTGGGTGCGCCGGCAGCCTCGCGAAACCGGACGCGCCGTGCGCGTGCACGTCGCGGCCAGTGATGTCTCGCTCAGCCTCGTCCCCGAACCGCTCACCACCATCATGAACCAGTTCTACGTGGTCGTGCACGAGGTCCGCGAAGTCTCGCCCGGTGAAGCCCTCGTGCGCATGGCCGCGCCCTCCGCCGATTCGCCGATGCTGCTCGCCCTCATCACGCAACGCTCCGCCGCGCGCCTCGGCATTGCCGCGGGACGTCACGTGTACGCGCGCGTGAAGAGCGTCGCGCTGCTCGACTGATCTCGCCGCTCGAACGCTCATGCGCCGCGCGCGCCGACCCGAACGCTTGGTTCTGTCGCGCGCGCTCCACACGCTGCCGCTGCATCAACGCAGAACGACTGTAACACAATGTGACAGGTGTCACGTTTCGTTCATACGGAACTTGACGGAATCCGGCGGATCCGCGGGTCCGTTCGCGGACGTAATTCGTGTGGCGGCTGCGATTTGACGATTTCGCGGCGGATGCGTGGCCCGGCGGTTGCCGACTGGGTGGGCGCGGCGGTGACGGCATGAGACCGCGCGCGATTCGTGTCACGCGTTACAACGAGGTAGTGCCATGCGACGAGTCAGGGTGACGTTCAACGCATTGCCGTTGATCCTGGCGGCTGGAGCGGCCTGCGAGGGCGGGCCGGGTGCTGTGCCGATTCTCACGCCGGAGTCCGCAGCGACCGGCGCCGCGGACGTGCGCGGGTTCCTGAGCGGATGGAGCAGCCCGCACAGCGCGGAGCTGCAACCGCTCCTGGAGCAGGAGCAGGCGCGCATCGCTCGCGCGGAGTTGCGTGGCAGGGCCGCGTTTGATTCCGTGCGGCAGGAATTCGAAGCTTCGGAGTCGGAGTACCGCGAGCTGACGGCGATGTCGCCGTTCCCGGTATGCGGTCCGCTGCCGTGGTCGGGCAGCACGGCGATCGTTGGACCGGAGGGCGGCACGTTGCGGTTCGGGCCGCACGCGTTGCGGATTCCGCGCGGCGCGCTGAGTCAGTACACGGTGGTGACGGTGGAAGCCCCGGTCTCGAACTACCTCGAGGTGCGCCTGTCGCCCGAGGGACTTCTGTTCCAGGAGGAGCCTGCCCTGACGCTCAGCCACGCGCACTGCGCGTTCGCGCAGATCGCGCCGTACCGGCTGGCGTTTGTCGATGCGGCCGGCGATGTGCTCGAGCTGCCCAGCTCGCACGACGACCGCGAGCGCGCCGAGCTGCTCGGCTGGATCCGGCGCATATCGCGGCATGCCGTGGTTCAACACACGGTCACACCTACGGTGGTCCGGGCCTCGAATTACGAGCCCAAGAGAGGCTACACGCCCGCGGGCGGTTGAACCGCAGTCGATCGCGACACTACTCGAGGCATGATCGCCATGAAGCAGAACGAAGAACGTAACCGCGACTCCGGCCACCGGCCGCCCGACGCACCGGCGTTGCGCGATGGCGCGGGCTACGAGGAGTCGGTTTCCCGCGCTCGCGAAGCCGAGCGGCGTGGTGACACGGCCAGCGCGCTCCAGCACTACGAGCGGGCGCTGGCGGCCGTGAACGCCCTGCCCGGCGATGTGCGAGCTGCCGATACGCTGCGCTTCCTCGGTTCGATTCACCGCGAACGCGGCGAAACCGATCGCGCGGAGCGACGCTACCGCGAAAGTTATCAGACGGCTGAGCGCAGCAAGTACGTCGTGGGTATGGCGCAGGCCGCCAACTGGCTCGCCGTGATCGCCATGGGCCGCGGGCGCCTCGCCGAGGCAGCCGCACTGTTTCGCAACGCGCACCGCATGGCCGCCCGCTCCGGACAGGACCGGCTCACGGGCGCCATCGAGCAGAATCTCGGGATCCTGGCGAACATCCGCGGGGACCTGGACGCTGCCGTGGTCCATTATCGGAGCGCGCTGAACTGGTTCCGCACTGCCGCCGATGAAGCCATGCTCGGCCTGGTGCTGAACAACCTCGGGCTGCTGCACAACGATCTGCAGCAATGGGATCAGGCGCAGCACGCCTTCGATGAAGCGTTCGAGCTGGCCAACCGAACCGGTAACCGGATGCTGGAGAACTCCGTCGAGGTCAATCGCGCCGAGCTTCACATTGGACTGGGTGACCTCGACGCGGCGGAAGCGGCGTGCGGTCGCGCCCGCTCGCTCGCGCAGCAGCGCGGCGACCGACAGCGTGAGGGCGAGGCGCTCCGGTTCCTGGGTACGATCGCGCGCGAGCGCGGCGCCTTCGATGATTCGGATCGTCTGCTCGAAGAGGCCGCGGGGCTGGCGGCCGAGTGCGATGACCGGCTGCTGATGGCGGAAGTCGCGCGTGAAATGGGCGAGCTGCGCGTCCGCCGCGAACAGCATGAGGAAGCCCGCATCGCGTTCTGCCGTGCGCTCGATCTGTTCCGCGCGGTTGGCGCGCGTCTCGATGGGCAGCGCCTGGAGGAACGCATGGCCCGGCTGGTCGCATGAGGGCGCGCCGAATCCCTGCATCAATTGTTGACAGCCTGCCCGGGGTCCGGCCTGCCGGCCGGCCGCGCAGAAACCCGCAAGTACAAGCCGGGCGGCAGGTTATCGCAGCAACGCGACCGGCACGTTTCTTTACACTCCATGGGTTCCGCCTCCCCCGGCAGCCGGTCCGTCCTCGCGACGGAGCCGGTGCGTTTTCCCGCTGAACGTCCAGTCGGTGCGGAGGCTTCATGGGTCTGGGTCAGAATCTCGCGGCGTACGAATCGCCGGCTGTCAGCCGGCACGGCGACCGCGCGCCGGCTGACGGCGATTTTCGCACACTCGTCGGCAGCAGTCCGGCGATGCGTACGGCCGTCGAGCTGGCGCGGCGCGCGGCGATCCATCCAGCGGCAAACGTGCTGTTAGCGGGTGAGCCGGGCACGGGCAAGGAGCTGTTCGCGCGGGCGATTCACTGCGCGAGCTCGACATCAGGCGAGCCGTTCGTCGTCATCAGCTGCGCGGCCATGCCGGAATCGCTGCTGGAATCCGAGCTGTTCGGGCACGAGCGCGGCGCCATCGCGGACACACGCACCTCGAAGCGAGGCCTGCTCGAGGTGGCCGGCCGCGGTACCGTACTGCTGGACGAGATCGATCAGCTGCCGCTCAGCCTGCAGCCGAAACTGCTGCGCGCGCTCGAGGAGCGGCGCGTCCGCCGGCTGGGCGCCATTCACGAGTACGAGGTGCACTGCCGCATCCTGGTCGCGACGCACCGCGATCTGAGACAGGCTGTGGAAGCGGGCACGCTGCGCAGCGACCTGTACTACCGCCTCAACGTGTTCCGCATCGACGTTCCGCCCTTGCGCGAGCGCGACGGCGATCTCGAGCCGCTGGCCCAGCATTTCCTGAACGAGATCTGCCGGGACCACGGCCTGCCCGGACGGTTCCTGTCGCTGGAATCGCACCAGCTGCTGGGCGGCTACGCGTGGCCGGGCAACGTGCGCGAGCTGAAGAACACGCTGGAGACGGCGGTGGTGATGTGTGATGGCGACACGATCCGGCCGCACCACATCCGGTTGCAGGGCCGCCGCACAGTGAGCGAGCCGGGCGAGCTGCCCGATGCCGTGACGCCGAACGGCGGCGACGCGTCGTCTCCGGCCGCGCTGCAGCTGCCAGCGCACGGCATCACGCTCGAGGAGATGGAGCGTATGCTGATTCTGGAAACGCTGCGGCGGGCCGGCGGCAATCGTTCGCTGGCGGCGCGCATGCTGGGCGTGTCGCGGCCCACCGTCATTCGCAAGATCCAGCGCTACCATCTGGTCTGATGCCGGACTCGCCCGCGAACCCACGTCTCGAGGCACTGGTCGAAGCTGCCCATGTAGCGGAACGGGAGGGCCGGTATGCGGAGGCGTGGCGCGGGTACGAGCAGGCGGTCCGCGCGGTGCGCTCGCCCGCGGACGCGTGCAGAGTCCCGTCCCTGCTCCGCTGGGCGGGTTCCTGCCTTCGCTCGCAGGGAGACCGCGCGGCCGCACTCGACTGCTACGTAGCCAGTCTGACGGTCGCCCGGCAGCTCCGGGACCGGCAGGCCGTAGCGCACGCGCTCAACTGGATCGGCATCATCCACCAGGACCGTGGCGACCTCGACCGAGCGGACGAAGCGTTCCGCAAGGCGTGGCGCCACGCGCAGCGCGCGCGCGATGTGCGCCTGCTTGCCATGCTCGAGCAGAACCTGGGCATCAACTGCAACATCCGCGGCGACCTGCAGTCGGCGCTGCACCATTATCGGAGGAGCCTGGTCCGCTACAGGCAACTGGGCGAGATCCGGCTCGTGGCGCAGGGGCTGAATGTGCTCGGCATGCTGTACACGGACCTGGGGCGCTGGCGCGCTGCGGCCCGTGCGCTGCGCGAGAGCGCACGCCTCAGCACGGAAGCCGGGGATCCGGACACGCTGGTGATGGCGGAGGTGAACCGCGCGGAGCTGTTTGCCACACGCCACCACTACCGCCGGGCGTGGCGGTCGTGCGACCGCGCGCACAGACTTGCAGCGCGCCTCGGCTTGCGGCCGGCGCTGGGCGAGACCTGCCGCTGGTATGGCGTGATCGCGCGCGAACAGGGAGACCTGCCCGAAGCAGAACGGTATCTCACGCTCGCCATCGAGATCGCCACGGAATGCGCGGCTCCCCTGCTCCACGCGGAATCGCTGCGCGAGTTCGCACTGCTCCGCCGCGCGCAGGGCCGCAACCGCGAGGCGCTCGAGGCGCTGCTGCAATCGCGCGCGCTGTTCACCGAGCTGCACGCGCGCCGCGATCTGGTCGAGCTGGGACGCAGACTCGCCGACCTCGAAGCCCAGTTCCTCGCGATCGTCCGCGCCTGGGCCGAATCCATCGAGTCGAAGGACCAGTACACGCACGGGCACTGCAGCCGCGTCGCCGAATACAGCACGACGCTCGCGCGACACCTCGGTTTCGATGAGGACACGCTGCAGTGGTTCCGGATGGGGGCCTACCTGCATGACGTGGGCAAGACTGCCGTGCCCAACCACATTCTCAACAAACCGGGACCGCTCACACCGTTCGAGGCCGAAGTCATTCGCAGCCACACGACGGCGGGTGAGGCGATTGTCGCGGGGCTCGAGTTTCCCTGGGATATTACGCCGATCGTGCGCAGCCACCACGAACGATGGGATGGCACAGGCTATCCTGACGGGCTGTGCGGCGCGGCAATTCCGCTCGGCGCGCGGATCCTCTGTGTAGCCGATGTATTCGATGCGCTTACGTCAGCGCGTCCTTATCGTCCTGCGCTCAGCACGGACGAGGCGCTCGCCTTGATGGAGCGGAGCGCGGGCACGCAGCTGGATCCTCACGTGTTCCACGTGTTCCGCAGTCTGGTCCGGGAGCGCGCGTTCGTCCGGCTGGTTGCCGCCGCCTGAGTTTTCCGCGTCACGCGCCGTGTGGGTCCGCACACCGCGCGGACTCAGGGAAGCCCCTGCACCGCGACGCGTCGCACGGCCGCAATCAGCCGATCGATTTCCTCCAGCGTCGTGAAAACGTTGGGCGTCACGCGTACGCCTTCCCATTCGTCGGGTACGAAGCGCGGCCGTACGTGGATGCGGTCCTGCTTCAGCAGATGGTCGGTCAGCGCCTGCGCGCCCAGCCCCCGGATCGTGAACGCGCCCAGGGCGCACGCCTGCGCCGGATCCCGCGAGGTCAGCAGCCGGACTCCGGGCGCGTCCTCGATACCGCGCATCCAGCGCTCGCGCAGGTAGCGGAACCGGGCCGCCTTGCGCTCGAAGCCGATCGCTTCGTGAAACGCAAGCGCGTCCGTCACGGCGTTCCGGACCGCAAGCGGATACGTGCCGATCTGCTCGAACTTGCGAATGTCGCCATCCTGTTCCGGCGGCGCGGCGTAAAGCGGCCAAACGTCGCGGATCAGCTCGCGGCGGACATAGAGGAAGCCATTGCCCACCGGCGCCGTCAGCCACTTGTGCAGGCTCGTCCCGTAGAAGTCGCAGCCCAGCGCATCGCGCGTGAACGGGAACTGCCCGAAGGTGTGGCCACCATCCACCACCGAGTAAATGCCGCGAGCGCGCGCAAAGTCCGACAGGCGCCGGACCGGGAAGATCTGGCCGGCCGTGTACGTCATGTGTGAGACATGGATCACGCGCGTGCGCGCCGTGACGGCGGCCACAACGCGGTCATGGAGGTCATCCAGCGAGGGCGGCGGTGTCGGATAGCTCACCCGCTTCACGACAATGCCGTCGCGCCGCGCACGCTGGTCCCAGCCCATGAGCATGCGCGGATAATCCTGCGTCGTGATGACGACCTCGTCGCCCGCCCGCAGCTTCAACCCGAACTGCACCGACAGCAGCGACTCGCTCGTGTTTCGCGTGAGCGCCAGTTCTTCCGCGTCGCAGCCGAATGCGGCCGCCAGCCGCTGCCGGACCAGCTCCACCTGCGGACCCAGCAGCTCGTCCACGTACAGCGACGGACTCATGTTCGTCAGCGTCCAGTACCGATGCATCGCGTCGGCCACAACGCGCGGCGCCGGGCTGACCGATCCCGAATTCAGATTGATCTGGTTGGCGTCAATCGTGAACGCCTGGCGGATGCCGAGCCAGAAGGCCTCCTCCTGCGCGACCTGCTCCGCCGGCGCACCGGCCACCCGCGCCAGCCACGGCTCGATTACGCGCAGCGGCTCCGGCCGCAGCAGCGCCCCGGAACTCACGGCCATCGCTGAGACAAACTCGCGTCGATGCATCCGGTTCTCCTGGTCGCCGCCAATCTAGGAGGGGATCGGGGGATTGGCACGGCAATGCGGAGTGGACGGAGTGCTGCCTAGTCGTAGCGGAGCGCCTCGAGGGGTGCGGTGCGGGCGGCGCGGCGGGCGGGCAGCCAGCAGGCGAGTGCGGCTGTCGTGAGCAGCACCAGGATGATGGTCGTGAAGATGAACGGATCGCGCGGTTCGACCTGGAACAGGATAGCGGCCAGGAGCTGTGACACGGCGAAAGAGAATACGGTGCCGATGGCGAGACCGATCGCGGATTGCGTCATGCCCTGTCGCATGATGAGAGCGAGGACATCGCGGGCTTCTGCGCCAATGGCGAGACGCACGCCCATCTCGCGGCGGCGGCGGCTGACGGAGAAGGACATCACGCCGTAGAGTCCGATCGCGGCAAGGAACAGAGCGGCGAGGCCGAACGTGACGAAAAGGGTGCCGAAGACGCCGTAGAACCAGTTGTCGTTGCGAATGACGGTCTGGAGCGAGCCGGGGTCGGCGAGCGCGATGTCGGGGTCCATGCTGGCGACGACGTCGCGAACGCTGCCGGTGATGACGGCGGGCTCGGCGCGCGTTCTGGCCAGGATGGCGAATCCGCGGATAGGCACCTGAGTGATGGGCCGGTATACGGCATCGGGCAGTTCGTTCTCGACATCATTGGCATAGAGGTCGGGCACGACGCCGACAATGGTCAGCCAGCGCGGTACGCTGGAGGTATCGGGGAAGCGGAATCGCTTGCCGATCGCGCCGTCGTCGGCGAAGAATCGCCGTTCGAACGAGCGATTGACGACGGCGACGGGCAGTGAGCCCTCGGCATCCTGCAGGCCGAAATCGCGACCGCTGACGGGCTGCACGCCGAAGGTCGCGAAGAATCCGGTCGAGACGATGATCGAGCTGGAGCTGGGCCGATCGCGTTCCGTGGGATAGTCGGCACCCTCGATGAGGAGCGGCGTGCGGCCGGCGCCGAAGCCGGGTGTGGAGCTCGAGAGTGCGACGGCGTCGACGCCCGGGAGTGCGGCGAGGCGTTCCTGCATTTCCTGGGCGAACCGGCGGCGCGCGTCGATCTCGACATTGACATTGGGCGGCAGGTTGAGCCGCGCGTGAAAGATGCGGCCGGCATCGAAGCCCATGTCGAGCGTGTAGAGACGGGCTACGCTCTTGATCATGAGGCCGGCGCCGACGAGCAGGAACACGGAGAGCGCGATTTCGGCGCCGACCAGGACGCGGCTGAGGCGGCCGAGCCGGAAGCTGGACGTGCCGCGGGACTCATCCTTGAGGATATCCTGGGTATTGGCGCGGGCAGCCTGTATTGCGGGGATCGCTCCGGCCGCGAGAGCGGCGACCAGCGTTGCGGCGAAAGTCACGAGGAGAGCGGGTCCATCGAGACGGATGTCGATCCAGAAGGGTGCACCGGTGCCGGCGATCGCGGCTGTGAACCAGCGGATGCCGAAGGCGCCGATGAACGTACCGAGCACAGCGCCGACGAGGGCGAGGGCGAACGATTCCATGAGGAACTGCATGACCACATGGAGCCGGGAAGCGCCGAGGGCCGTGCGCACGCCGATCTCGCGCGTACGGATCATGGCGCGGCCGATCAGCAGGTTGGCTACGTTGGCACAGGCGATGAGAAGAACGAAGATGACGGCGCCGAACATCGTGTATAGCACGGTCCGCTCTTCCGTTCCGATGCTCTGCTCCGTGAACCCCTCGACAGTGACCGAGACGTTCTGATCGGTTTCAGGGAATTCGCGGGCCGTGCGCTGGCTGATCGCGGCGAATTCAGTGCGCGCGGCGGCCAGGCTGACACCGTCGCGGAGCCGCGCCATCACCTGCCATTCGCCGAACGGCCGGCGCGGCCGGCCCGGCTCGACGCGCAGCGGCGCCCAGGCGTTCTGGTCGCTCGGGAAGCCAAAGCCCTGCGGCATCACACCGATGATGACGGATTCCGCGCCGTTCACGCGGACGGGCCGGCCAATCACGGCCGCGTCACCGCCGAACCGCTGCTGCCAGACGCCCCAGCCGATCAGCAGAACGTCGGGCGCGCCCGGCCGGCTTTCCTCTTCCGTGAACAGCCGGCCCAGCTGCGGCTGAATGCCGAGCAGCGGAAAGACGGATGGCGTGACCAGCGCGCCTTCGAGACGTTCCGCGACAGATCCTTCGACTCCGAGATTCATTGTCGACTGTATGAACGCGCCGATATCCTCGAACGACTTCTGCTCGGCTCGCCAGTCCACGAAGTCCTGGACGTTGGCGGGCATGCGGCGGCCCTCGGCGGCATTGACTCGGATGACGCGGACGATCTCGTCCTGCTGGTCGAATGGCAGGCCACGCATCAGGGCGCCGTAGATGATGCTGAACATGAGTGTGGTCAGGCCGATGCCGAAGGCGAGCGCGAAGACGGCGATCGCAGAAGGGCCCGGTGTCTTGCGGATCATGCGTGCGCCGTAGCGCAGGTCGGACCAGAGCGTGTTCATGCAGGGCTCACAGGGCGGCCGGGAATACAGGGCTGTGGCCTTGCCGTACGGGATTTGCGGCGGCCGGTTTCATGGTTGCAGACGTGCCCGGCCGAGCGGAACCGCTACGGCTGCGCCCGATCATCCAGCGCCGCGCGAAGCAGAGCGACAACGATTGCGCGCAACCGTGTCATCGGCCCGCCTGACGCAGCTGTTCCGCCAGGCGGTCGAGGAAGGGCGTCTGGGCGGGATTGATGCGCCCTCTCGCTTCGGCGAGCGTGCACCACACGCAGCGATCGATCTCCGGGAACGTGATCCAGCGGCCGGAACCGCGTGGCCACTCCATGGACGTCGTGTTGCTCGTGATGCGCGACACGTCCGCATTCCCCTGAAAGGCCCAGGCGGTTACACGTTTGCCGGATTTCTGCCGGATCTC
>Ga0187892_10011721_pt1 | contig 10629 bp, 9 predicted proteins | sample MA1701073metaG_FD_139345 | JGI IMG/M metagenome (GOLD analysis project Ga0187892, IMG submission 139345) | Bio-ooze microbial communities from a basaltic lava cave in the Kipuka Kanohina Cave System on the Island of Hawaii, USA - MA170107-3 metaG ...
CGAGATTCTCACCGAGAAGAGTCCGGAGTCGCTGGACGTGCTGCGGCACTCTGCGGCGCACGTGCTGGCGACGGCGGTCCGGCAGGTACGGCCGGGCGCCGGGATCGGCTTCGGCCCGTCGATCCAGGACGGTTTCTATTACGATTTTCAGGTCGAATCACCGTTCACGCCGGATGACCTGACGCAGATCGAAGCGGCAATGCGCGACGTGGCCGCGCGGAACGACGCGTTCGAGCGGCGCGTCGTCACGAAGGCAGAAGCGCGCACGCTGTTCGCGGATGATCCGCTGAAGCTGGAGCGGCTCGAGGAGCTGGGCCAGGACGAGATCATCACGGTCTACCGGAACGGCCCGTTCCTCGACCTGTGCCGCGGACCGCACGTGCCGGCCACATCGTACATCAAGCATTTCAAGCTGCTGTCCACGGCGGGCGCGTACTGGCGCGGCGATGAGCGGCGGCAGATGCTGCAGCGCGTCTACGGTACGGCGTGGTTCACGCAGAAGGATCTGGACGAGTACCTGCACCGGCTGGAGGAAGCGAAGCGGCGCGACCATCGCGTGCTGGGGCAGGCGCTCGATCTGTTCTCCGTCGATCCGCGCGTTGGCCCGGGCCTCGTGCTCTGGCATCCGCGCGGCGCGACGATCCGCAACGAAATCGAGAAGTACGAGCGCGACCTGATCCTGCGCCACGGCTACGAGCTGGTGTACACGCCGCACATCGGCAGCGAGAAGCTGTTCGAGATCTCGGGCCACCTCGAGAACTTCAAGGATGGCATGTTCGGCGCCATGGAAGTGGAAGGCGGCGCGTACCGGCTGAAGCCGATGAACTGCCCGGGCCACATCGCGATCTACGAATCGCGCCAGCGCTCCTACCGCGACCTGCCCATCCGCTTCGCGGAGTTCGGCACCGTCTACCGCTACGAGCGGAGTGGTGTGCTGCACGGCATGCTGCGCGTGCGCGGCTTCACGCAGGATGACGCGCACGTGTTCTGCACACCGGCGCAGGTGCCGGACGAGATCGGCCGGCTGATCGACCTGGTCGATGAGATGCTGAAGACGTTCGGCTACCCGTATGCCATCGAGCTGTCGACCATGCCCGAGAAGGCGCTGGGCACGCCGGAGCAGTGGCGCGAAGCCGAGGAGATGCTGGCGGCCGCGCTGAACGCGCGCGGCCGGCCGTTCGAGATCGACGCCGGCGGCGGCGCCTTCTACGGGCCCAAGCTCGACTACAAGCTGATCGACGCGATCGGCCGGCGCTGGCAGGGACCGACGGTCCAGCTCGACTTCAACCTGCCGGATCGGTTCCGCCTCGAGTACATCGGCGAGGACAACGCCCGGCACCGCCCGGTCATGCTGCACCGCGTGCTGGTCGGCTCCATGGAGCGATTTGTCGGCGGCCTGATCGAACACTACGCGGGCGCGTTCCCGCTCTGGCTCGCGCCGGAGCAGGTGCGCGTCCTGCCCATCAGCGACGAAGTGCGCGCCAGCGCCGCGCAGCTCGACGCGCAGCTGCGCCAGGCGGGGATCCGCAGCCGTCTCGATGACCGGAAGGAGACGCTCAACTACAGGATCCGGGATGGCGAAACCATGAAGGTGCCCTATCAGGCGATCATCGGTCCGCGCGAGGCCGCCGATGGCACGGTTGCCGTCCGGCGCCGTGGCGCCGATGTCAAACAGGTGGTCATGGCGCTGGACGCATTCCTGGAGCGGCTGCGGGCGGAAATCGACAACCGCGCGCTGGCTTGACACCCGGCAAACGAAGCCTTTAGCTTCCAAGCCGACAATCAGAGGAAAGCGGGCAGGTCGCGGCTTGCCCCACCTTTCGGTCCGCTCTCGCGGTGCCGCCGGGTCAGAAAACCGACCCTCCGTGATCGATAACGGAGGCGTCGCGTTTTTCCGGCGGGGTCTGCGTTGCGCAGACCCCGTTTGTTTTCCAACAGCCAGGAGGCTGCGCCATATCGACTGAAAAGAGAGTCCGCGTCAACCGTCAGATCCGGATCAGCCCTGTCCGCGTGATCTCCGATGAGGGGAACCAGATGGGCATCATGGCCGTGGAAGATGCCCTCGCGGCGGCGGAAAGCGCCGGATTGGACCTGGTTGAGGTAGCACCGAACGCGAGGCCGCCCGTGGTCCGCATCATGGATTACGGCAAGTACAAGTATGAAGAGGCCCGCAAGGCCCGACAGGCGAGGAAGAAGCAGCACCAGATCCATCTGAAGGAAGTGAAGTTCAGGCCAAGCATCGAGCCGCACGATTTCGAGTTCAAGGTGCGGCATGCGCGGCGTTTCCTCGAAGAGGGCAACAAGGTGAAGGCGACCATGATGTTCCGGGGTCGCCAGGTCGCGCTGCCGGAACTCGGCCGCGAGATTCTCAAACGCGTAGCGGATGTCCTGCAGGATGTTGGCAAGATCGAAGTCGAGCCGGCCATGGAAGGCCGGACCATGACGATGGTGATCGGACCGAAGAAATGAGGCCGGGCGCATGGCCCGGCAGAGAGGTTGTCTCATGCCCAAGATGAAAACGAGCAAGAGCGTGGCCAAGCGCTTCAAGGTGACGGGCAGCGGCAAGGTGAAGCGGCGTCACGCCTTCAAGAGCCACATCCTGACGAAGAAAGCACCCAAGCGGAAGCGCCATCTCCGGCACGCCGACATCTGCGCGCCCGGCGATGCACGGCGCATCAAGCGGATGCTGCTGAAAGGATAGGGCCATGGCACGCACAACGAATGCGGTGCCGCGGCATCGCAAGAAGCGGAAGATCCTGCGCGCCGCTCGCGGCTACTTTGGCGGCCGCTCCAAGCTCTGGCGCATCGCGAAGAACGCGGTCGAGCGCGGCTGGCAGTACGCGTACCGCGACCGCAAGCAGCGCAAGCGCGAGTTCCGCCGGCTCTGGATCACGCGCATCAATGCGGCCGTCCGCGAGCACGACGCCGAGCTGAACTACTCCCGATTTATGAACGGGCTTCGCAAGGCGGGGGTGGAAGTGAATCGCAAGGTGCTCGCAGACCTGGCCGTCCACGATGCCCAGGCGTTCGCCCAGCTGGTCCGTCAGGCCAAGGCGAGCGTAAGCTGAACACCCGGTCGCGCGGGTCCGGTGCCCTGGCACCGACCCCCGCGGCCTGCCTTCCACCGCGCCGTGCGAATGCCCGCGCCCCGGCGGGCGCCGGATGATCCCGAACAATGCAAAGCCGGGTGCTGCGGCCCCGGAAGCGCGGGCCGCTCGCAGCAGACGGCCCGGCCAAACCGACAAGTTCCGGAGCATCGACGAGCCATGTCGCTAACAGAAAAGATAGCAGAACTGCTGGCGGAGGCCGAGCGGGCGATCGCAGCCGCCGCTTCGGCTGAAGCGCTGGAAGCGCTGCGGGTGCGGTACCTCGGTCGGAAGGAGGGTCGGCTAACGGCCATCCTGCGCGAGCTGGCGGCTGTGCCGGCGGAGGAGCGGCCGGCAGCCGGCGAAGCGGCGAACCGCGCGAAGAACCGGATCGCGGCGCTGCTCGAGGAGGCGGCCGGCCGGCTGGCGGCGCCGGCGCGCGCGGAAGCGGCCGTGGACCGAACGCTGCCGGGGCGCCGAGCCTGGCGCGGCGCGCGCCACCCGGTCACACAGGTGATCGATGAGATCTGCACGGTGCTGGCGCGGCTCGGCTTCACGCGGGCGCGCGGGCCGGAAGTGGAAACGGACTGGTACAACTTCGTGGCGCTGAACACGCCGCTCGACCACCCGGCAGCGGACATGCATGACACGTTCTACATCGGGCGTGGGCTGCTGCTGCGCAGCCACACGTCGCCCGTACAGATCCGCACCATGCAGCAGTATCGTCCACCGATCCGCATTCTGGTGCCCGGCATGTGCTACCGACGTGATGCGTTCGATGCCTCGCACGCGCCAGCGTTCGAGCAGCTCGAGGGTCTCGCGGTGGACGAGGGCATCTCGTTCGTCGACCTGAAGGCAACGCTTGCGGAATTCGCGCGTGGTCTCTTCGGTTCAGACATTCGCGTACGATTCCGGCCGTCGTTCTTCCCGTTCACGGAACCGAGCGCGGAAGTCGATGTGACGTGCATCATCTGCCGGGGTGCAGGCTGCCGCGTGTGCAAGGGCACGGGGTGGATCGAGATCATGGGCGCGGGCATGGTCGACCCAGCCGTGCTCGAGACCGTCGGCTATGATGCGGAGCGCTACACCGGCTTTGCGTTCGGCATGGGGCCGGGCAGGATTGCGATGGTGCGCTACGGCATTCCAGACATGCGGCTGCTCTACGAAGCGGACCACCGGTTCCTCGAGCAATTCGCGTGAGGCAGCCATGAACCTGAGCTATCAGTGGCTGCGCTCGATCCTGCCGTCGCTCAGCGCATCGCCGCGCGAAGTCGCGGACCGGCTTGCCATGCTGGGCGCGCCGGTCGATGAAGTAGCGAACCTCGGCGGGCCCCTGCGAGACGTCCGCATTGCGCGCGTCCTCGAGGTGCGGCGTCACCCGAACGCGGATCGGTTGTCCGTCTGCCAGGTGGACGCCGGCACCGGCGAAGCGCTCAACGTCGTGTGCGGCGCTTCGAATGTACGAGCGGGTGCGTTCTACCCGTTCGCGCCCGCGGGTGCATCGCTGCCCGGCGGCCTCAGCATCCGTCGCTCGAAGATTCGGGGCGAGGAGAGCAACGGCATGCTGTGCAGTGCGCGGGAGCTGGAGCTGGGCCGCGATCATGAAGGCATCCTCGAGCTGCACGGTGAGTTCACGCCGGGCGCCTCCTTCATCGAGGCCGTCGGTCTCGATGACACGCGCATCGTGATCGATGTCACGCCGAACCGGCCCGACCTGCTCTCGCACTGGGGCGTGGCGCGCGAGCTCTCGACGGATGGCGAGCCATCGATGCATCTGCCCGCGGTAGCCGGAAGCTCGAGCGCCATCACGTTCGTCACGGGTGCAGCTTCAGCGGAAGCGGCAGGCGTACGTATTACGCTCGAGGATACGGAAGGCTGCCCCCGTTACATCGGCGCAGTCATCCGCAGCGTCCGTGTGCGGCCGTCTCCGGAGTGGATGGCGTCGCGGCTGCGGGCCGTGGGTCTGCGGCCGATCAACAATGTGGTGGACGCAACCAACTGGGTGCTCTATGAGCTGGGCCAGCCGCTGCACGCGTTCGACCTGCGCGCGCTCGGCCCGGTGGTGGTGGTGCGGCGCGCGCGTGCCGGCGAGAAGCTGGTGACGCTCGATGGTGTCGCGCGTTCCCTCGACTCCGGCATTCTCGTGATTGCGGATGCGGCTGCACCGGTAGCGCTGGCGGGAATCATGGGCGGCCAGGCCACCGAGGTCACGGATGCGACGGCCGACCTGCTGCTCGAGTGCGCGCTCTTCGATCCGAAAACCATTCGCGGTGGACGCCGCCGGCTCGACATGACGACCGATGCGAGTTACCGCTTCGAACGGGGTGTCGATCCGGACGGCATGCAACGGGCCGTTCGTCGCGCCGTCGAGCTGATCGTCGCGGTTGCCGGCGGCAGGCCGGAGTCGCAGGTCGCGGTGGCGGACGCGGGCGCGATCCGGCCGGCGGCCGTTGCGCTTCGCGCGGCGCGCGCAACACGCGTGTTAGGGGAACCCGTGGGCGTGAGCGAGCTGACGGCCCTGCTCGCGCCGCTCGGGTTTCCGACGATCGCGGCCGATGCCGACAAAGTCACGGTGCTGGTGCCCGGCCACAGGCGCTATGACGTGTCCCGCGAGGATGACCTGGTCGAAGAAGTCGCGCGCCGCCGGGGCTATGACACCTTTTCGGATGAGGTGCGGCCGTTCCGCGCGAGCGTTGTGCCGGATGACGCGACGGCGCAGCTCGAGGATCGCCTGCGCGATGTGCTCGTAGGTCGAGGCTTCCTGGAAGCGCGCTCGCTGCCGCTGGTGGGCGAGGCGGATGGCGATGTACCGTTGCTGCTGCCGCTGGCGTCCACCGAGAGCCGGCTTCGGCGCGCACTGCTGCCAGGCCTGATCCACAGGATCGAAGGCAACTTCAACCGGGGCGCGCGCGACCTGCGGCTGTTCGAGATCGGGACGGCGTTTGCGGCCGCCGTGGACGGCCCGCCCGCCGAGACCACGCGGCTGGCCGCCGTGTTCACGGGCGCGCGCCATCCCGACCACTGGAGCGGCCGGTCCAGCACGTACGATCTGTGGGACGTTCGCGGCCTGATGGAGGAGATCGCGGCAGCCACGGGCGCACGCGTAGAACCGGGCGAAGCGCAGGATGCGGCAGGGTTTGCGGCGCTCGACGGCGACACGATCTTCCGCGCGTTGGCTCGGCACGGCGGCTCCATCGGCGTTGGCGGCCGAGTGCACAGCGGCGCCGTCGATTCGCCCGCCTGGGCGGAGCCTGTCTGGGCGCTGGAAATCGTGCTCGGCCCCGAAATGACGGAGCGGCCCGCCTGCACGTTCCACGCACTGCCCACCCAGCCGCCAGTAGACCGCGATATCGCCCTTATCGTGCCAGCCGGCGCGAGCGCGGCGGCGCTGACGGACACGATCCGGGCGTCTGCCATCGCCTGGCTCGAGAGCGTCGAGGTCTTTGACGTCTACACGGGTGCGGGCATCGCGCCCGATACGCGCAGTGTGGCCTTCCGGCTGCGCTTCCGAGCGCCAGACCGTACGTTGACCGTGGCGGAAGTGGACACGCTGATGGGACGGATTCTGAAACGGCTGAAGGATGAGCACGACGCGCAGCGCCGCGAGTAGGGCGGCCGAACTATCGGATTGGGACCGGCTCGAGCTGGCGGTTCGCCGGCTGCTCGAGTACCAGGAGGCCCTGCTCCAGCGTGTGCAGGCCGGCGAGAAGCGGATCCACGAGCTCGAGGCGGGCATCGCTGAAGTGACAGCCGGGCGGCTGGATCCGGTGGCGCTGTCCGAACGCGCCGCGGCCCTGGAGCGTGAGAATCGCGCGCTCGAGGAGCGCCTGGGCCAGGCGCGCGAGGCCGTGCAGCGGATCCTCTCACGGTTGCGTTTCGCAGAGGAGGAGTCGTGACGGAGACGCGCAGAATCGTGGTCACGGTGCCGATCGCGGGTGACGACTACACGATCCGCACCGACGCAACCGAAGAGTATACGAGGGAATGCGCGGCGTATGTCGATCGGATGATGCGCACCATCACGGACGCCGCCGGCATGCTGCAGCCTGGGAAGGCGGCGGTGCTGGCGGCGCTTGCGATCACGGACGAGCTGTTCAAGGCGAAGCGGGAAATCGAAGCGCAGCGGCACGAGTTCGGAGCCCGAGCGGCTCGGCTTTGTGTCGAGATCGCTCGGCGCACGGAGGCCCTTGGCCTTGCGACACATTCCTGAGGCCGCGTACCTTCGCCGCGCGGGCTGCGCTGCGGCCGGCCCGTCGCGCGCAAGGCGATCGTCTTGAGACGATCGAGCAAACGACATCGCCTGCCCGAGGCGCTCCGAGCGCCTTTCTGGAGAGATCATGGATGCACCGTTGCTGATTGGCGCGCTCGCGGTCGCCATCGGCTTCGGGCTGCTCCTCGGCTATCCGCTGGGACGTAGCCTGGTACATAACCGCCTCCGCCGTGCGAAAGCCGATGCGGAGACGGTGGCGAGCGAGATCCGGCGTCTGGCGGAGACGGACGGCGAGCGGGCTCGCCGCGCTGCCGAGCTGGCCGGCAAGGAGGAGGCGCTCCGCGCGCGCGAAGAGTGGGAGCGCGAGGAGACGCGTCGGCGCGAAGAGATCGATCGCGCGGAGGCCCGCGTGGACGAACGCCGCACGTCGCTCGACCGGAAATTCGACATTCTGAACGACAAGGAACGACACCTTGACGCGCGCGAGTCGGAGCAGGACGCGCGAAAGGTGGAAAGCGAGAAGCTGTTTGCGGAAGGCCGCCGCATGCAGAACGAGCTGCGGCTCCGGCTCGAGGCGCTGGCTGGCATGACGTCCGAAGAGGCACGCAAGCGTCTGCTGCAGGAGATGGAGGAAGCGGCGCGCGCGCAGGCCAGCAACCTGATCCGCGAGATCAAGGAAAACGCGAAGCGGGAAGGGGACCGGGAAGCGAAGAACATTCTGGCGCTGGCGATTCAGCGCATAGCCGCCGATCACACGGCGGAGAGCACGGTATCCGTTGTGAGCCTGCCATCCGACGAGATGAAGGGCCGCATCATCGGCAGGGAAGGGCGCAACATCCGCGCGTTCGAGCAGGCAACGGGCATTGATGTGATCATCGATGACACGCCGGAAGCCGTGATCCTGTCGGGCTTCGATCCGATCCGGCGCGAGGTGGCGCGACTCGCGCTGGAGAAGCTGGTGGCGGACGGGCGCATCCATCCGGGTCGCATCGAAGAAGTCGTGGACAAGAGCCGGAAGGAAGTCGATGAGTCGATGGTCCGCTCGGCGGAAGAGATCACGTACCAGCTGGGTGTGCACGGCATTCACCCGGAGGTCATGAAGGTCCTCGGCCGGCTGAAGTTCCGCACGTCGTACGGTCAGAACCAGCTGCTGCACGCGCGCGAAGTTGCGCTGCTGGCCGGCAACATGGCGGCGGAGATGGGGCTGAATGGGGCGATGGCGAAGCGAATGGGTTTGCTGCACGACGTCGGCAAGGGCCTCACGCACGAGCACGAGGGCACGCACGTCGAGCTGGGCTGGAATCTCTGCAAGAAGTACAACGAGCCGGATCCCGTGCTCAACGCGATCCGCGCGCATCACGACGAGGAGCCGCACCGCTATCCGGAGACGTTCCTGGTTACGGCGGCGGACGCGGTCAGCGGCGCGCGGCCCGGCGCCCGCCGCGAGATGTTCGAGACGTACGTGAAGCGGCTCGAGAAGCTGGAGGAAATTGCCAATGGCTTTGCCGGTGTCGAGCGTTGCTTCGCGATTCAGGCAGGTCGCGAAGTCCGCGTGATGGTCAATCCGGAATCAATCGATGATGCGCGGATGGCCGAATTGAGCGACCAGATCGCGCGTCGCCTCGAGGACGAGCTGCAGTATCCCGGCCAGATCAAGGTTGTGGTGATCCGGGAAACGCGCGCTGTCGATTTCGCTCGCTGAACTCCAACTGAAAACGCAAGCATGGCGCACGTCATAGATGGCCAGCAGATCAGCGAAACCATGCGGGGCGAGCTGGGTGCGGCGGCGTCGTCGTTTCGCGACGCCACGGGCATCACACCCTGTCTTGCCGTCGTACTGGTCGGCCAGGATCCGGCCAGCCAGGTCTATGTGCGCATGAAGGGCAAAGCCGCGGAAAAGGCAGGCTTCGGCTCGCGTACGATCGTGCTGCCGGATCGTACGCCCGAGGCCGAGCTGCTCGGCGTGATCGCCGGGCTCAACGCGGACCCGGATGTACATGGCATTCTCGTGCAGCTGCCCGTGCCGAAGCACATCCGTACGCAGAAGGTGCTGAACGCCATCGATCCGGCCAAGGATGTCGACGGCTTTCATCCGCTGAACGCCGGCGCTCTCGCGAGCGGCGACCTGTCCGTGCTGGCGCCGTGTACACCTGTCGGCATCATCGAGATGCTGATGCGCTCCGGCTACGATCCGCGCGGCCGGCACGTCGTGGTGGTTGGCCGTTCGACGATTGTCGGGCGCCCGGTCGCGATGCTGCTGCTGCGCGATGCTCCCGGTGGCAATGCCACGGTCACGGTCGCGCACTCCCGCACGCGGGACCTCGCGGGTATTACGCGCCAGGCGGACATCCTGATCGCGGCCATCGGCAAGCCGGAGATGATCCGGCGCGACATGGTTCGACCGGGCGTCATCGTGATCGACGTTGGCGTCAATCGCGTGGACGATGCAGCCTCGCCCAAGGGGTACAAGCTGGTTGGCGATGTGGCCTATGATGAGGTGGCGGAGATCGCGGAAGCCATTTCTCCCGTGCCGGGCGGTGTCGGACCGATGACGATCACCATGCTGCTGTCGAATACGCTGGAGGCGGCCAGGCGCCAGTACGCGACGGCGTCAGAGGATCGGTCCTTCCGTCCTCAGCGGGCCGCGACTGCGGCTGGATGAACGGGGAGCCGTTCCAGGGCCCTCGCGATCCTTCCCAAGGCCGAACGTCGCAGCGCGGATCCCCGCGCCTTGCACGGCCGGAAGCGCTGACGGTTTCCGCCGTGAACGCGTTGGCAGGTGCGGTGCTGGAGGAGAGCATCGGCCCGCTGTGGGTGCAGGGCGAGATCGCGGGATGGAAACGGCACAACTCCGGCCACTGCTACTTCGCGCTGCGTGACCGGACGGCCCGCCTGCGCGTCGTGATGTTCCGCGCGGATGCACAACGCCTGCCCACTGAGCCGGAAGAAGGTCTCGCCGTACGCGCGCTGGGAACGCTCAGCATCTACGAAAAGACCGGCGAGTTCCAGTTCATTGCGCGCACGCTCGAAGACCTGGGCGCCGGCGGCCTGTGGCGCATCGCATTCGACAAGCTTCGGCGCAAGCTCGACGAGGAAGGCCTGCTCGCACCGGAACGCAAGCGCGCCATTCCGCGGTTCCCGGCTGTCGTGGGCGTCGTGACGTCGCCCGTGGGCGCCGCGTTGCAGGACATCCTCCACGTGATCGGCCTGCGCGCGCCCTGGGTCCGCGTGCTGCTCTCGCCCGCGAAGGTGCAAGGCGATGGCGCCGCATCCGATGTTGCGCGCGCGATCCGGCTCCTCGAACGCTCCGGCCTGGCCGATGTCATCATCGTC
>Ga0187892_10011722_pt1 | contig 10628 bp, 8 predicted proteins | sample MA1701073metaG_FD_139345 | JGI IMG/M metagenome (GOLD analysis project Ga0187892, IMG submission 139345) | Bio-ooze microbial communities from a basaltic lava cave in the Kipuka Kanohina Cave System on the Island of Hawaii, USA - MA170107-3 metaG ...
CAGCGCCACAACGACTGAGGCAGTCCGTCGAGCGATCCAGCATAGTCAAGAGAGCCTGAGGGCGCTGGCCAAGCGTCACGGCATCAATCAGAAGACAGTCGCCAAATGGAAGAAGCGGGCCACATCGGGAGCGCACGCGGGGAAAAATGATCGATCTTTACTATTGGGCCACGCCCAACGGCCACAAGATCACGATGTTTCTGGAAGAAACGGGCCTCGCATACCGGCTGATCAAGGTGGATATCAACAAGGGCGAGCAGTTCAGGCCTGAGTTTCTCAGGATCGCGCCGAACAATCGCATTCCAGCCATTGTGGACAATGAGCCAGCGGATGGCGGAACGCCGGTCTCGCTGTTTGAATCGGGCGCCATCCTGCTCTATCTCGCCGAGAAGACCGGCAAGTTCTTGCCAAAGGATCTGCGCGGACGGGCGGAGGTAACCCAATGGCTGTTCTGGCAGATGGCCAATCTTGGACCGATGGCCGGACAGAACGGGCATTTCAACAATTATGCGCCCGAGAAGATCGCCTATGCGATGGACCGCTACGCCAATGAGACCGGCCGCCTTTACGGCGTTCTCAACAAGCGTCTGAAAGACCGTGAATTCATTGCCGGTGAATACTCGATCGCCGACATGGCATCATACCCATGGATCGTGCCGCACGAGCGCCACAAGCAAAGGATCGCGGATTTCCCGAACCTCAAGCGCTGGTTCGACGCTATTGCGGCGCGGCCTGCCACCAAGCGGGCGTATAAGGGCGTTGCCGCATCCTATTCAAAACCCATGACCGACGAGGAACGGAAGATATTGTTCGGGCAGTCGGCCGCGACCGTCAGGGCCTGATTCTCAGGGTTGTGCCTGAAATGGCTGCGGGTCGCCGACCTGACTGCCGCGGAATTGCACCAGGATGTGGCCGAGCAGGGCGGTGAGAACCACGGCTCCGCCCAGCAGCGTTTGCGGCGGCGGCGCTTCGCCCAGCAACAGCCAGACCCACAGCGGCGTTAAAGGAACTTCAACGGCGGCAATGAGCGTTGCTTCAGCGGCGGGAATGCGGCGTGACCCGAACGTGTAGAGGGCGAGCCCCGCCGCATTCTGGACTACGCCAAACAGGGCGACAAGTCCGAAATCCCGTGCTGAAATTTCGAGCGGTACCGCAAAGGACCAGGTAAAGGCGGCGCACAGCCACGCCGAGATTCCAATGGCGGGAAGCATCGCCACATTCCGGTGGCGGCGCATGATCGTCGTAAAACCCGCCATGCAAAACGTCATCGCCAACGCCAGCCCCTTGCCGAAAAGGCTGCCGCCCCACGTGCTGCCCCACAGCATGATGCCGACGCCAGCCAACGCAACCACGCTCGCGATCATGGTGGAGCGCGCCGGCTTCTCGCCGATGAAAACATAGGCCACCCCGGCTGTCACAAACGGCACGGTGGCATAGATGACCATTGCATCGGCAACCCCGGTGAAACGGAGGGACCCGATGCCGGTAATCATGCCGAGCGCCGACAACAGCGCAACGCCCAGCGCCGGCCACCCAAGGCCACGCAAAATCGTCCAGGCTTCGCGCCGTTCGATGATGAAGAACAGCAGCATCATGGCGCTTCCCGAGAAAACGCCGCGCCAGAACAGCACGGTCATCACATCGGCGGTGATGAGGCGGATGAACAGGCCGGAGGTGGACCAGGCAAGCGCTGCGATGGCGACAAGTGCCAATCCAAGCCGGTGCTGGTGCTGTTCGGCGGCGGTCATTGTTCAGGAATAGGGGAACGGCGCAGCGCGAGGTAGGCCGGAAACGGCATGGCAACCCTGTTTTGGCGCCGTACTTGACGGGGCAGGGCCTTTCCATCATTTTGCGCGGCCTATGAAAACCGTGGCCCCACATGCCGTTAACATTTGCGGCATTATTATCAGCTAGCCGAAACCGCTGGCCGGGCGCCGCTTGACTTAAAATCAGATGAAGCGATCCCGGGCCGGGAAGCCTGTATTGGATCGTTCATGCCCTTGCGCCTCTACAACACGCTTCACCGACGGAAGGAGGACTTCGTTCCTCTCGATCCCGCGAACGTGCGCATGTATGTCTGCGGTCCCACGGTTTACGACGATGCCCATATCGGCAATGCCCGGCCGGTGATCGTCTTCGACGTGCTGTTCCGGCTGCTCCGCCATCTTTATGGACCGGAGCATGTGACCTATGTGCGTAACATCACCGACGTCGATGACAAGATCAACGCGCGGGCACGGGAAGAGGGCGTACCCATTGGTGAGCTGACCGAACGCACCACGAAGCAATTTCACGAGGATATCGCGGCACTTGGCGTTCTGCCACCCACGGAGGAACCGCGCGCCACCGGCAATATTCCGCAGATGATCGAGATGATCGTCACACTCCTGCGACGAGGCCATGCCTATGAGGCCGGAGGCGAAGTGCTGTTCGATGTAACGTCGATGGCCGACTATGGCGCGTTGTCGAACCGCCATTTGGAGGAACAGCAAGCCGGCGCGCGGGTGGCTGTCGAAGCCCACAAGCGCAATCCCGGAGATTTTGTCCTGTGGAAGCTGTCCAGCGCCGATGAGCCTGGCTGGGAAAGCCCGTGGGGGCGAGGACGCCCCGGCTGGCACATCGAATGCTCGGCCATGAGCAAGCGCTATCTCGGCGAAGTTTTCGACATCCACGGCGGCGGGCTCGACCTCATTTTCCCCCACCACGAAAACGAAATCGCCCAATCCCGCTGCGCCCACGGCACCGGCATGATGGCCAATGTCTGGATGCACAACGGCTACTTGCAGGTCGAAGGGCAAAAGATGTCCAAGAGCCTGGGGAATTTCGTGACGATCAGGGAGTTGCTGAAGGATTGGCCAGGCGAAGTGCTGCGCTTCAACATGCTTCGCACGCATTACCGGCAGCCAATTGATTGGACGATAAAGGGGTTGGAGGAGTCTAGAAGAATGTGGATCGCAATGGGCAATACCATACGCGATCACCTCCCGGCAGAGCAACCCGACCAGCACATCCTCGCAGCCCTGTCAGATGACTTGAACACACCAGAAGCGATGGCATATCTTGGAGGTCTGCTAAACGAAGCGTCCGGTGGAAATTCGGAGAGCTCTCGGAAATTAAGAAGCAGTCTAGAATTTATGGGGTTCTTCAAGAACTTTACTTTGAATCTGAGTATTACCTATTCAGAAGACGACTTAAATTCGAATCCAATCCAAGCTGTTGAGGGATTGAAGACAGCCAACGGTGACTATGATCTGCATTTCATTGCTGGCCACCTTGAAAAAAAATTCGGCGAACGTGCGAAAGCAACCACCAAATTACTTCGTAAGTTTTCAGCAGGAACGACCGTTCGAGATATTCGTCCAATTGCTGAGGATCTCAAAGAAATTGTGCAGCTTGATACTGCAAATACCTACGCGCGCTCGGTCAAGAACTATACGGCAGCAGATGCGTTAAGAAACGATCTTTCTGACAAGCACATTATTCTCAGGATCAACAAGGACGGCACGACAAGCTGGGAGGTGAAGCGGTGATGGCGAAGGCCCCCTCATCCGGCGCTTCGCGCCACCTTCTCCCGCGAGGGGAGAAGGAAGGTAAGTTAGATTCCCCTTCCCCCCTCGCGGGGGAAGGTGGACGCGCGTTAGCGCGGCCGGATGAGGGGGACTCTCTCAGCTTCGCTCGGCGGCTCAGGAAGAATATGACTGATGCAGAGTGGAAGTTATGGGAGGCGCTCAAGGATCGCCGGTTTGAGAACTACAAATTCCGACGGCAGGTGCCGATCGGCAAATACATTGCCGATTTCATGTGCTTCGAGCACCGGCTGATTGTGGAGGTGGATGGGGGTCAGCATTCCGAATCCGCGAAGGATGACATGCGCGATGCCTGGTTCAAATCCCAAGGCTTCCGAACGCTGCGATTCTGGAATGTCGATGTGTTCCAGGCACTGGACGGAACCTTGCTGGCGATACTGGACGCGCTGAGAGAGCCCCCTCATCCGGCGCTGCGCGCCACCTTCCCCCGCGAGGGGGGAAGGGGGAAATCATGAACCGTGAACGCCTCTATCTTTTCGACACGACGCTGCGCGATGGGCAGCAGACGCCGGGGGTGGATTTTTCGCTCGACGACAAGCTTGTGGTTATCGACATGCTCGATCAACTGGGGCTCGATTACATCGAAGGCGGTTATCCTGGCGGAAATCCGACCGATACGGCGCTTTTTGCCGAGGAACGCAAAACCCGCGCGACGTTTACCGGCTTTGGGATGACGAAGCGGCCGGGGCGTTCGGTGTCGAATGACGCGGGTCTCCAGCAGCTTCTGAAAGCCAAGGCGAAGGCCATTTGCTTTGTCGCCAAGGCGTGGGACTACCATGTGCGCGTTGCTCTTGGCTGCACCAACGAGGAGAATTTGGACTCGATCCGCCAGTCGGTCGCCGCGGCGAAAGGGGCGGGCAAGGAAGTTCTCGTCGATTGCGAGCATTTCTTCGACGGCTACAAAGCCAATCCGGCCTATGCGCTCTCCTGCGCCAGGGCCGCCCATGAGGCAGGCGCACGTTGGACTGTGCTGTGCGACACCAACGGCGGAACGCTGCCGTCCGAGATTTTCGAAATCGTCCGTACGGTGACGAAATCGGTGCCGGGCTCTCACCTCGGCATCCACGCCCATAACGATACTGAGCAGGCCGTGGCGAATTCGCTTGCCGCCGTTGATGCGGGAGCGCGCCACATCCAGGGGACGCTCAACGGCATTGGCGAGCGCTGCGGCAATGCCAATCTCGTCTCGATCATTCCGACGCTGGTGCTCAAGAAAAGCTATCGGGATCGCTTCGAGACGGGCGTGAACAAGGAGAGGCTTCAGAATCTCGCCCATGTATCGCGAAGTTTCGATGAATTGCTGAACCGCGCGCCCAACGCGCAGGCGCCTTACGTCGGCAAGAGCGCCTTTGCCACCAAGGCCGGCATCCATGCCTCGGCCATCGTCAAGGAGCCCGAAACCTATGAGCATGTGCCGCCGGAAACCGTGGGCAACCGCCGCCGCATGCTGGTGTCCGATCAGGCGGGGAAATCCAATCTGGTGGCGGAGCTGCAACGCATCGGCATGAAGGTGGCAAAGGATGATTCCCGGCTCGACGCCTTGCTCCGCGATGTGAAGGAGCGCGAAGCCCAAGGCTATGCCTATGATGGAGCCGACGCCTCCTTCGAACTGTTGGCTCGCCGAACACTCGGCACGGTGCCCCATTATTTCGATGTTCTCTCCTTCCGCGTGATCGTCGAGGAACGCTACAAGGCAATGATCTCGGAAGCGGTGGTGAAGGTCAGGATCGATGGCGAGACCTATTTGAACGCGGGCGAAGGAAATGGCCCCGTTAATGCGCTTGACGTGGCGCTCCGCAAGGATCTTGGCAAGTATCAACGCTATATTGACGATATGGAACTGGTGGATTTCAAGGTTCGCATTCTTAACGGCGGCACCGGCGCCACTACCCGCGTGCTGATCGAAAGCCGCGATGGCAAGGGCGACCGCTGGTTCACCGTGGGCGTTTCACCGAATATTGTCGAGGCATCGTTCCAGGCCTTGTCGGACTCGATCATTTACAAACTGGTCCGCGAGGGTGTTCCCGCGAATTGACATGCGGAGGCGTCATGCGAGACATGACGAGGCGCCGTTTGTGGAATTGGGGCCGGGCGGCTAATCGCAGGCCCCATGTCCAGCGCCGAACAATCGTTGCATCCCCGCGCCATGAGCGAGGCTGAAAAGGGCGTATTCCTCGCCATCGCCGCGCATATCGTCTGGGGCGGCATGGCAGTCTATTTTGGCATGATCCGGCACATTTCGCCGTTGGAGATCGCGGTTCACCGCGGACTGTGGGCGCTCCCCATCGCCCTGGCGATCGTGGTGTATTTCGGCCAGTTCCGCGATGCCATGAAGGTTTTCACCAGTCCCCGCGTTCTCGCCATCCTGACGCTCACCTCGGCACTTGCCGTATTCAATTGGGGCTTTTACGTGTGGTCGATAGAAGTCGGCCGCACGCTGGAATCGAGCCTTGGCTATTTCATTAATCCCTTGCTCAACGTCGTCATGGGCTATTTGTTTTTGGGCGAGCGCTTCTCCTGGCCGCAGAAACTGGCCCTTGGCCTGGTGACTGTCGCAGTGGTGGTTTACACGCTCTCCGCGGGCGTTTTCCCCTGGCTCGGCCTGATGCTCGCCTCGACGTTTTGCCTCTATGGCTACTTGCGCAAAACCGTTGCCGCAGGCCCCACACAGGGCTTCCTGATCGAAGTCACGATCATGGCCCTTCCGATGCTGGGCGTGCAAGCCTGGCTCGCCAGCCGCGGCGAGGCGCATTTCGGCGGCAATGCCTTCGATACCCTGATGCTCATGGGTTGCGGTGTATTGACGGCCGCCGCGCTGATGCTTTTCGCCGCCTCCATCAAACGCCTCCGCTATTCGACCGCGGGACTGTTGCAATACCTCTCGCCGTCGCTGGTGTTTTTAACAGCGGTGTTCATTTTTGGTGAGCGGCTCGACAGCTGGAAACTCGTCTCCTTCGCGATTATCTGGCTGGCGCTCGCCATCTACTCGGTTTCAGCCTTGCGCGATGAACGCAACCGCCGCCAAGAAATCGAGCCGGTATAGCGGACCCTTCGAGGCTCGCTACGCTCGCACCTCAGGGTGAGGAAAACGACCATTCCCTCATGCTGAGGTGCTCACGTGCGAAGCACGGGAGCCTCGAAGCATCCCTTTACAGCTTCCCCAGCAACGGTTCGGCGGGAACTTTTCCGCGTGTCTTCTCAAGCCGGTATTCAAAAGCGGGGATCACGTCGTCGGCGGTCTCAACCACATCCATCTTGAATTCGAGGCCCTCGCGGATGAATTTCTCGGCCCGCATATGATCGAGGAGCCGCACCAGCGGATCCCAGTAGCCTTCGATGTTGCACAGGATGATGGGCTTGGCGTGCTGGTCCAGTTGCGCCCAGGTTGACATTTCGGCCAGCTCTTCAAGGGTGCCGAGGCCGCCGGGCAGCGCCACGAAGCCGGTGGCGCGGGCGAACATGGCCATCTTGCGCTCGTGCATGTCGCTGGTGACCACAAGCTCGTTCACTTCCGTCAGCATGCGCTCCTTGCCGGCGAGAAATTCCGGGATGATGCCTGTCACGTGGCCACCCTCGGCCAATACCGTTTTTGCGACTTCCCCCATGAGGCCGAGGCTTCCGCCGCCATAGACCAGGCCGATGCCGGCGGCCACCATGGCTTTGCCGAGACGGCGTGCGGCGGTCACATAGGCGGGATTGCGTCCCGAACCCGACCCGCAATAGACACAAAGTTTTCTTGCCGGAGACATCGATTAAACCTCAAAATGCGGATAACTTGTCACACTTCTTTTGATTTCACCGGAAAACCCGAAGCGAATCTTTGCAGAAATGTGACTACGGCCTTAATAAGACACTGATGGACGCCTCGAAAGGGTCCATTCGCCACAGGGCGAATAGGGATAACTGGGTAATACAGCAATGAAAAACAACCCGATTTTGATTTTCACCGGACTGGCGGCCGCCGCGGTGGTGGCCGTGGCTGGCGTGACCAAGGAGCGCTGGATGCCGGCCAACCCCGAAACGGTCGTGGGGGAGGCGGTGTCTACGGGCGAACCGGTGGAAGTGCAAAAGCCCGCTGTCGACGAGCAGGTTCCAGAACAGAAGCTGGCAGCCACTGAACAGGCGACAGGGGCTGAGGCCACCACGGCGGTCGAAACCGATCCGGTGGCGGCGCCGAGCTTCGACACGGTGCGCGTGGAAAAAACCGGAGAGGCCCTGATCGCGGGCCGCGCCCAGCCCGGTTCCGAAGTGACCGTAATGCTGGATGGCAAAGCCATCGGCAAGACGACCGCCAACGCCGACGGCGCCTTTGTGCTAACTCCCGACGCGCCGCTTCCAACCGGCACCGGCGCGCTGACCGTGGAATCAAAAACCAGCGATCAGGCGGCCGTCCAATCGAAAGCGTCCGTGGCGGTCGTTGTTCCCGGCGGAGAGACAAAGGAAGCCGTTGTGGCGGTCGTGAGCCCCGACGAGCCCACCAAGGTTCTGCAGAAGCCGGAGCCCGCCGCGGCTGAGGAGTCGACGGCATCCAAAACGGCGGCGACTGCGGAGCAGTCTGCGGCCACCACCGAGGTCGCCGCGGCACCGCTCAGCCTCGATGCGGTCGACTATGACGAGAGCGGCAATATCGTCTTTTCAGGCAGTGGCAGGCCTGGCGGCGCGGTGCGAGTCTATGTGGACAACGATGTCGCAGGGGATGCGAAGGCAGGCGATGATGGCCGCTGGACCTTCGCCGGCTCCTCGCCCATCGCTGCCGGCAAGCACACGCTACGCGTTGACGGTGTCGATGCGGCGGGCACCGTCTTGAGCCGGGTCGAGATTCCGTTCTTCCGCGAGGAACCGGGCAAGGTAGCCAGTGCTGCTCCGGAGCAAACGGAAGTGGCGGCGGCGACCACAACCCAGTCCTCCACGGCTGATTCGGCCACGGCTGACAGCGCCGCAACCGAAACCGCGGCAACCGGGACAAGCCAGACCGAAACAGCGGCAACCGGGACAAGCCAGACCGAAACAGCGGCAACCGAAACTCAGGCAGTTGAACCAATCACCGAAACCGCTGCGACGGAAACCACCCAGGCCGAAACAACCACGGCGGAAACTTCGGCGGTGGTTGCCGCGACCGAATCCGCGACGGGCGCAACGGCATCGGACGATAGCAGCACGGAGCAGACAGTCGCGTCGACGACGGCAACCGCCGCGACCGAAATTGCCAAGCCCAAGGATGGGCGCATCGTCATTCAGCCCGGCAACAATCTGTGGCGGATTTCCCGGGTGATCTATGGCAGCGGCACCAAATACACGGTGATTTTCGAATCCAACAAGGACCAGATCAGGAATCCCAACCTCATTTTCCCCGGGCAGGTGTTCATGACGCCGGACGTCGTACCCCCGGAGAAGATCGATCCCACGCGCCGCGATTTGCTGAAGCCTGAGGAAGGCGGCACGTCTGGATGAAGCGAAAGACGCCGCCGGGAGTTGCCGTAGCACCTGGCAGCGATGGCAACCAATGGGCTATTCTCAAGGACCTGTTGCCGTTTCTTTGGCCCAAGGGCAGGCCCGATCTTAAGGCCCGCGTCGCCATTGCCATGGTGGCGCTGGTGGTCTCGAAGCTCGTTACCGTCGCCACGCCCTATTCCTTCAAATATGCGACTGACGCGCTGACGGCGGGCGGCAATGTCGCCGCCATCGCCATCTCCGTCGCCTTGTTCATGGTGCTGGCCTATGGCATGGGCCGCATCATGATGGTGGCGCTGGCCCAGTTTCGCGATGCGATCTTCGCCAAGGTGGGACAGCGCGCGGTGCGCGAGCTTTCGATCCGCACCTTCCGGCATTTGCACACGCTCTCGCTCAAGTTTCATCTCGAACGCCGCACCGGTGGGCTGTCGCGCATCGTTTCGCGCGGCACGGCAGGCATCGACACGGTGCTGCGCTTTTCGCTCTTCAATACCTTCCCCACCGTTCTCGAGATCGGGCTTGTGGCGGGCGTACTGACCTGGTCCTTCGGCTGGACTTATGCCGCGGTCATCCTCGCGACCGTTGTTCTCTATATCGGGTTCACCTACGCCGCCACCGAATGGCGCATCGCCATCCGCCGCGCCATGAACGATGCCGACAATGACGCCAACACCAAGGCCATCGACAGCCTGCTGAACTTCGAGACTGTCAAATATTTCGGCAATGAGGATCACGAAGCCGCTCGTTACGACGTCTCCATGGCGAAATACGAAAAGGCCGCGGTGAAAACCTGGATTTCGCTGGCCATGCTAAACGCGGGGCAGGCGTTCATCTACGCCATCGGCCTCACCATCGTCATGGCCATGTCGGCGCTGGCGATCTCGCGGGGCCAGGCGACTGTCGGCGATTTCGTGATGATCAACGCGCTGATGGTGCAGCTCTACATGCCGCTCAATTTCATCGGCTCGTCCTACCGCGAGATCAAGCAGGGCCTGATCGATGTCGAGCAGATGTTCAACCTGCTGAAGGTGAATGCCGAGATTGCCGACAACCCTGGCGCCGCGCCGCTCAAGGTGAAAAAAGCCGAAGTCGCTTTCGAGGGGGTGTATTTCGCCTACGACAAGGAGCGGCCGATCATCCGCGATTTGACGTTCCGCGTGCCGCCGGGTCACACGGTCGCCATCGTCGGTCCCTCCGGTGCGGGAAAATCGACGATTTCCCGGCTGCTTTACCGTTTCTACGATGTGAGCAAGGGCCGCATTCTTGTCGATGGCCAGGATATTGCCATGGCGACTCAGAAATCGCTCCGCGCCGCCATCGGCATGGTGCCCCAGGATACCGTGCTGTTCAACGACACAATCCGCTACAACATCCGCTACGGCCGTCCCGATGCGACCGATGATGAAGTGGAAGACGCCGCCAAGCTCGCTCAAATTCACAAGTTCATCATGAGCCTACCGAAGCAATACGACGCCATGGTGGGCGAACGCGGGCTCAAGCTGTCGGGCGGCGAGAAGCAGCGCGTATCCATCGCCCGCACCATCCTGAAGGGCCCGCCTATCCTGATTCTGGATGAAGCGACCTCGGCGC
>Ga0187892_10011723_pt1 | contig 10628 bp, 2 predicted proteins | sample MA1701073metaG_FD_139345 | JGI IMG/M metagenome (GOLD analysis project Ga0187892, IMG submission 139345) | Bio-ooze microbial communities from a basaltic lava cave in the Kipuka Kanohina Cave System on the Island of Hawaii, USA - MA170107-3 metaG ...
GTACTTCGTGCCGGCGGCGAACTGGAACGGCGCGACCGGCTTCCAGTACATCGCCACCGATACCGCGGCCGCCACGTCCGCGCCGGCCACCGCCACCATCACCGTCGCACCGGTCAACGACGCACCCCAGGCGGTGAACGACTCCGCGAGCCTCACCGAGGACTCGGGCGCGAACCCGATCGACGTACTCGCCAACGACTCGATCGCGCCCGACGCCGGCGAGACCCTCACCGTCACCGGCGTGACCCAGGGCGCCAACGGCACGGTCGCCATCATCGGCGGCGGCACCAGCGTCACCTATACGCCGAACGCGAACTTCATCGGCACCGACTCGTTCACCTACACCATCGACGACGGCAACGGCGGCACCGCCGTAGCCACCGTGAACGTGACGGTGAGCAACGTCGACAACGACGCCCCGGCGAACGCGGTGCCCGGCGCGCAGATCACCGCCGAGGACACGCCGCTCGTCTTCTCCGTCGGCAACGGCAACGCGATCGCGGTGAGCGATCCCGACGCGGGGCTCAATCCGGTGCAGGTGACGCTCACCGCGACCAACGGGACGCTCACCCTGGCGGGCATCGCGGGCCTCGCCTTCAGCGCGGGCGACGGCACCGCCGACGCCACGATGACGTTCACCGGAACGCTGGCCGACATCAACGCCGCGCTCGACGGGATGAGCTTCACGCCGACGCTCGACTTCATCGGCGCCGCGAGCGTCGCGATCGCGACCGACGACCAGGGCTGGAGCGGCGCGGGCGGACCCGCGAGCGACAGCGACGCCGTCGCGATCAACGTGGTCGCCGTCAACGACTCGCCCGTCGTGACCGCCCCCGGATGGCCGGCCTTCACCGAGAACGGCGCGCCGGTGCTCGTCGCCCCGACCGCCACGGTGACCGACGTCGACAGCGCCAACCTCGCCTGGCTCGAGGTCACGATCGCCACGCCCGACGGCACGTTCGAGACGCTCAGCGCCGACACCACCGGCACCAGCATCACCGCGAGCTACAACTCCGGTACGGGCGTGCTGACGCTGAACGGCGCCGACACCGTGGCGAACTACCAGCAGGTGCTGCGGACCGTGCTTTACGACAACGCCTCCGACGCGCCGAACACGAGCGCCGTGATCAACATCGTGGCGAGCGACGACGGCGTGAGCCTCAGCAACGTCGCCACCGTGACGGTGACGATCAACCGCGTGAACGACGCCCCGAGCGCGAACATCGTCCCGGCCTCCTATTCGGCGGTCGAGAACAGCACGCTCTCGCTGGCCGGCACGATGTCGGTGGCCGACGTCGACGCGGGTGCGGCGAACGTCACCGTGGGGCTCGCGGTCAACTCCGGCCTGCTGACCGCGACGGCCGGCACGACCGGCGTCCTCGTGAGCGGCTCGGGCACGCCGTGGCTGACCTTCACCGGGACCGTGGCGCAGATCAACAGCCTGCTCGCCGGAAACCTCGGCGCGACGCTGAACTACGTCGTCGCCTCGGACTCGCCGCCGCCGACCGACGATCTCAACCTCTGGATCAACGACGGCGGGGCGACCGGCGCGGGCGGCGCGCTCGGCGGCGGAGACTGGGCACTGATCAACGTTACGGCGGTGAACGACCCGCCGGTCATCACCCTGCCGGGCTCGGTGACGACGCCCGAGGACACGCCGCTCGTCTTCACCGGCGCGAACCAGGTGTCGATCACCGACGTGGATGCCGGCGGCGCGCCGGTCCAGGTCACGCTCAACGCGAGCAACGGCGTGGCCAGCCTGTCGGGCACGGCCGGCCTCACCTTCTCGGTCGGCGACGGCAGCGCCGACGCGAGCATGACCTTCACCGGCACGGTCGCGGACATCAACAACGCGCTCAACAACCTCGTGTTCGCGCCGGACGCGAACTTCAACGGCGCCGCGTTCCTGACGCTCGGCGTGAACGATCAAGGCGCGAGCGGTACGGGCGGCCCGCTCTCGGACACCGACCTCGCGACGATCACTGTCACCGCGGTCAACGACCTGCCGAGCGGGACCGACAACACCGTCTTCACGCCGCAGGACACCGCCTACGTCTTCGCGGCTGCGGACTTCGGCTTCACCGACGGCGACGCCGGCGACGCGATGACCGCAGTCCGGATCGACTCGCTCTCGCTGCCGCCCGGCGCGACCCTGCGGCTCTCCGGCGTCGACGTCAATCCGTCCGACGTGATCCTCGTCGGCGACATCACCGGCGGGAATCTCGTCTTCATGCCCGCGCTCGGCGCGAGCGGCGTCCCGTACGCGAGCTTCACCTTCAGCGTCCAGGATTCGGCCGCCGCCTTCGATCCGTCCGCGAACACCATGACGGTGAACGTGGCCGCGCCGGCGAACAGCCCGCCGAGCGGCACCGACGCCACGGTCGCGACGACCATCGACACGGACTACGTCTTCGTTCTCGCCGACTTCGGCTTCACCGACGCGGATGCCGGCGATTCGATGAGCGCGGTGCGGATCGACTCGCTGCCCTCGTTCCTCCTCGGCACGCTCCGGCTGAGCGGCGCCGGAGTCGCGGCGGGCCAGATCGTGCTCGCGGCGGACATCGGCGCCGGCAACCTCGTCTTCGACCCGCTGCCGCTCGTGACCGGAACCACGAGCTTCACCTTCAGCGTACGGGACACCAACGGCCCGGACTTCGACCCGGCGCCGAACACGATGACCGTCGTCGTGACGCCCGCGGACGTCCCGGTGAACACGGTCCCGGGCCCGCAGTCGGTGAACGAAGACACGCCGCTCGCGTTCAGCGGCGCGAAGCAGATCTCCGTGGCCGACGTGAACGGCGACCTGGCGAGCGTGGCTCTGTCGGTCGGCAGCGGCACGCTCAATGTGACCGCGGCGGGCGCCGCCGGCGTGGCCGGCAACGGCTCGGCCGCCGTCACCATCACCGGGCTGCAAGCCGACATCAACGCGACGCTCGCGAGCCTCGTCTACCAGGGCAACCCGAACTTCAGCGGCGCGGACACGCTCACCGTGACCTCGACCGACGGCGCCGGCAATACCGACAACGACTCGGTCGCCATCACCGTCAACCCGGTCAACGACGCGCCGACGGTCGGCGTGCCGGCCGGATACTCGGTCACCGAGGGGGGCACGCTCGCGCTGGCCGGCACCGGCCTCACGGTCGGCGATATCGACTCGGGGGCCGCGAACGTCACGGTGACGCTGTCGGTGAACGCCGGGCTGCTCTTCGCGAGCGGTCCGCCCACGGTCGCCATCGGCGGCTCCGGCACGCCGGTCGTCACGCTCGTCGGCACCGTCGCGAACATCAACGGGCTCCTCGCCGGCGGCGGCACCGTCACCTATCTCGTCGGGTCCGATTCACCGCCGCCGACCGACACGCTCACGCTGGCGATCAACGACGGCGGCGCGACCGGCGCCGGCGGGCCGCTCGGCGCCACCGCCTCGACCACGATCGCGATCACCGCCGTCAACGACGCCCCGGTGAACACGCTGCCGGGCTCGGGAACGACGCTCGAGGACACGCCGTTCGTCTTCAGCGCCGCCGGCGGCAACCAGATCTCGATCACCGACGTCGACGTGGGCGCGGCGCCCGTGCTCGTCAGCCTGAGCGCCGCCAACGGGGTCGTCACGCTCGCCGGCACCGCCGGGCTCACCTTCAGCGCGGGCGACGGCACCGCCGACGCCAACATGACCTTCACCGGCACCCTGGCGAGCGTCAACGCCGCGCTCGCGAGCGTCACGTTCGCGCCCAACGCCAACTTCAACGGCCTCGCGTTCGTCTCGCTCAACGTGAACGACCAGGGCGGGAGCGGGTCGGGCGGCGCGCAGTCCGATGCCGACCTCGCCACGATCACGGTCGTGGCGGTGAACGACGCGCCCGCCGGGACCGATACGATCATCACCCGGAACGAGGATTCGGCGCACGTCTTCGAGCTCGCGGACTTCGGCTTCACCGACGTCGACATCGGCGACTCGATGAGCGGCGTGCGCATCGACACCATCACGCTGCCCGCCGGCGCGACGCTACGGCTCTCCGGCGTGAACGTCACGCCCGGACAGCTCATCGTCGCCGCGGACATCAGCGCCGGCAACCTCGTCTTCACGCCGGTCGCCGACGCCAACGGCGCCGGGTACGCGAGCTTCACCTTCAGCGTCCGCGACACCGGCGTGCCCCCCGGGCCGCTCTTCGACGCGAGCCCGAACACGTTGACGCTGAACCTGACCCCGGTCGCCGACACGGTGGGCGACTCGGCGGGCACCAACGAGGACACCGCGGTCACGACGAACGTCCTCGCCAACGACAACTTCGAGAACGCCGGGCGCACGCTCGTCGGCGTCGTCGCCACCAACGGCGCGGTCGCGTTCACCGCCGCCGGCGACGTCACCTACACGCCGAACGCGAACTGGAACGGCACCGAGACGCTGACCTACACCGTCAGCTCGGGCGGCGTGACCGAGACCGGCTCGCTCACCGTCGCGGTGGCCGCGATCAACGACGCACCGACGGCCGTCGACGGAAACGCGGCCACTCCCGAGGGCGTGAGCTACGTCTTCAGTCTCGCCGACTTCAACTACTCCGACGTCGACGGCGATCCGCTCGCCTGGCTGACGATCCTGTCGCTGCCGGCGGTCGGCACGCTCGAGCTGAACGGCGTCCCGGTCACGGTCGGCCAGAACGTCACCGGCGGCCAGATCGCCGGCGGCCAGCTCCAGCTCACCGTCGCGTCCGGCGTCTCGGGCGTGGCGAGCTTCGGTTTCCGCGTGCACGACGGCACCGTCTACGAGGCGGCGCCGGGTCACACGATGACCGTCGGCGTGATCGCGGTCCCGCCACCGCCGCCACCGCCGCCACCGCCACCGCCGCCGCCACCGCCGCCGCCGCCGCCCGCACCGACGCCGACGCCCACGCCGCCGCCCGCGCCGACTCCGCCGCCGAGCGACCCGCCGATTTCGAGCGGCGGCGGTGGCGGCTCGACCGGTGCGGCGCAAGGCGAAGGCGCGACCGCGACGAGCGTCGAGAGCGCCGCGGCGGCCCCGGTCGCGACCGTCGCCGCGACCGCCACCCCGCCGGCCGCCGTCACCGCCGCCCTGGGGATGTCGTTCCAGTCCGGCCGCATCGGCACCGACCCGCGGGCGACCGGCGTCGCGGTCGTCGAGACCCGCGGCGCGCTGCCGGAAGCCGAGGTCAAGGCCGAGATGCAGCAAGTCGCGGTGCTGCGCGACACCGAGTTCCACAAGGAGCTCAACAAGCTGCGCGAGACCGTGCAGGCCGAGGCCGCCATCGAAACGCGCGTCGCGGCCTCGGTGTTCGTGGCGAGCACCGGCCTCTCGGTCGGCTACGTGCTGTGGCTGCTGCGCGGCGGCGCGCTGCTCGCGAGCCTGCTGTCGTCGCTGCCCGCCTGGCGCCTGGTCGACCCGCTGCCGGTGCTCGGCCGCGTGGGCGGCAACGCGGACGATTCCGACGACGAGTCGCTCGAGGAGCTCGTCACGCAGGAGGGGAACACCGAGCCGCCAGCGAACGAAGACCCGGCGCCCGCGCACGAGCACGGCGCACGATGGACCAACAACACACGGAGTGAGACCACATGAAGGGCTTGAGCACGAGGCTCTACCTCGCGACGGGGCTCGCGTTCCTCGTCGCGAGCATTCTGCTCGCGGCGGCGTTCTTCGGGCTGCTGCCGGACCGCGGCGCCGCGCTGCGCGAGGGCCGCACCGCGCTCGCCGAGCTCGCCGCGGTCACGAGCGCCGCGGCGGTCGACCCGGAGCGCGTCCCGCGCGTCGAGGCGACGCTCGCCTTCATGCTCGAGCGCAACAAGGATGTCCTCTCGGCGGCGGTCCGCAGGAAGGACGGCACGGTCGTCGTCTCGGCGGGCGACCATGCCACGCTCTGGAAGCCGCTCGCCGACGACCGCTCGACCGACACCCAGATCCAGGTGCCGATCTCGGCCAACCGCGAGCGCTGGGGCCAGCTCGAGCTCAGGTTCCGCCCGACCGGCGTGCCGAGCCTCTTCGGCATGGAGATGCCCTGGCTGTACCTCGCGCTCTACATGCTGCTCGCGTCGCTGGTCGCGTTCTACTTCTACCTCGGCCGGGTGCTGCGCCACCTCGATCCGTCGCAGGCGGTGCCGGGACGGGTGCGCGCGGCGCTCGACACGCTGGCCGAGGGGCTGGTCGTCATCGACAAGAAGCAGAGCATCGTGCTCGCGAACCAGGCGTTCGCGTCGCTCCTCGGCGCCACTTCGGAGAGCCTCCTCGGGAAGCCGCTGGCCGGCTTCGGCTGGATCGCGCCCGACGGCTCGCCGTTCAAGAAGGACCAGTTCCCGTGGGTGACCGCGATGCGCGCGGGCGCCCTCCAACGCGACTGCCTCGTCTACCTGCCCGACGCGGGCGGGAAGCTGCACATGTTCCACGCCAACTGCTCGCCGGTGGCCGGCGGCGACGGCAAGACCGGCGGCGTGCTGATCAGCCTCGACGACGTCACCCAGCTCGAGGAGCAGAAGGTGGAGCTCCGGCAGGCGCGCGAGGAGGCCGACGCCGCGAACCGCGCGAAGAGCGACTTCCTGGCGAACATGAGCCACGAGATCCGCACGCCCATGAACGCCATCCTCGGCTTCACCGAGGTGCTCAAGCGCGGCTGGGGCAAGAGCGAGCGCGAGGCGCGGCGCCACCTGGACACGATCCACTCCAGCGGCAAGCACCTCATCGAGCTGATCAACGACATCCTCGATCTGTCGAAGGTCGAGGCCGGGCGCATGGAAGTGGAGCGCATCGCGTGCGAGCCGCACAAGGTCCTCCGCGAGGTGGTGAAGGTGCTAGGCGTCCGGGCGCGCGACAAGGGGATCTCGCTCGGGCTCGAGGCGGCCGGACCGATTCCCGCCGTGATCCAGTCCGACCCCGGCCGCCTGCGGCAGATCGTCACCAACCTCGTCGGCAACGCGCTCAAGTTCACCGAGCGCGGCGGCGTGCGCGTGGTGATGCGCATGGCGGGCGGCCCCGCCGCGCCCCAGCTCGCGATCGACGTCATCGACAGCGGGATCGGCATCCCGGAGGACAAGATCGGGAACCTCTTCCAGGCGTTCGTGCAGGCCGACACCTCGGTCACGCGCAAGTTCGGCGGCACCGGGCTCGGGCTCGTCCTCAGCCGGAACTTCGCGCGCATGCTCGGCGGGGACATCGCGGTCGCGAGCGAGCTCGGCAGGGGCAGCACGTTCACCGCGACCATCGACACCGGCTCGCTCGCCGGCGTCCCGATGCTCCAGCCGGCCGAAATCGCCCGCGTAGCGGACGAGGTGGCGGACGACGCCCACGCCCGCTGGGAGTTCCCGGCGTCGCGGCGCGTGCTGGTGGTCGACGACGGCCCGGAGAACCGCGAGCTCGTCGCGCTCGTGCTGGCGGAGGCGGGGATCGCGGTCGAGGAGGCCGAGAACGGCCAGGTCGCGGTCGACAAGGCCACGCGCACCGCCTACGACGCGATCCTCATGGACATGTCCATGCCGGTGATGGACGGCTACACGGCGACGAAGCTGCTGCGCGGCAGAGGCATGAAGCTGCCGATCATCGCCCTCACCGCGCATGCCATGAAGGGCTTCGAGCAGGAGATCCTCGCTGCGGGCTGCACGGGCTACGTCACCAAGCCGATCGACATCGACGTGCTGCTCGGCGCGCTCGCCGAGAAGCTCGGCGGCCGGCGCGTGCAAGGCGCGCCCGCCCCGGCGCCGCGACCGGTCGCGCCGTCGCTCGCGGCGCCGCCGCCGATCCCGGAGCTGCGCGATGTCGTTGCGAGCGGGGACGGCCCGCCGGTCGTTTCGCGGCTCGCGAGCCACCCGAAGCTGCGGCCGGCGATCCGTCGGTTCGCCGGCCGGCTCGACGAGCAGCTGACGGCGATGGACGCCGCCCGCACCGCCGGGGACTTCAAGGAGCTCGCCGCCCTTGCGCACTGGCTGAAGGGTGCGGGGGGAACGGTCGGCTACGACGACTTCACCGCCCCGGCCCGCAACCTGGAGACGCTCGCCAAGACCGGCGACGGCGAAGGCGCCGCCGCCGCACTGCGGGAGATCCGCGGGCTCGCGTCGCGGATCGTCGCCCCGGAGGAAGACGATGCGCAGGCCGCCGCCTGATTTCCCCCTCTCCCCCCGCGCGCGAGAGGGTCGGGTGAGGGGGACGCGACATTCTGCACACGCGGAGGGTGCAGTTCTTCGCCTTCGGGCGGAGGCCACCCGCCGGCTGGCACGGAACCCGCTCTAGAGAGGAGGCTATGGGCACGCTCGCATTCGAAACCAGCCCGCCGAGCCTGCGGCTGATGCCGCTCGGGCAGACGGCGCTGTCCGAGAAGGCCGCCAAGCTCCCGGCCGGCCCCGCGCCGCAGTTCGGCGCCGACGCCGAGAACGCCGAGAGCCCGGTGGTGATGATGGTCGACGACGAGAGCCTCAACCTCGAGGTCCTGCAGACCTTCCTCGAGGAGGCCGGCTACCGGGAGTTCGTCTCGGTCACCGAGCCGGAGAAGGCGCTAGGCCTGCTCACCGAGCGGCACCCGGACGTGCTGCTCCTCGACCTGGTGATGCCGGGAATGAGCGGCTTCGAGATCCTCGAGCGCATGCGCGCCGACGAGACGCTGCGCCACATCCCGGTGATCGTCCTCACCTCCTCCACCGACGCCGAGACGAAGCTGAAGGCGCTCGAGCTCGGCGCGACCGACTTTCTCGCCAAGCCGACCGACCCGAGCGAGCTCGCGCTGCGGCTGCGCAACACCCTGTCAGCCAAGGCCTACCGGGATCGTCTCGCCAACTACGATCCGGTGACGGCGCTCCCCAACCGGCGGCTCTTCATGGAGCGGCTGGAACGCTCGCTCCGCGAGACGGCCCGCGCCGGCGCGACCGGCGCGATCATGCACGTGCACCTCGACCGGTTCAAGCAGATCAGCGAGGCGTTCGGGCTCGGCATCGGCGATTCGCTGCTGAAGGGCGTCGCCATGCGGCTCGATCTCGGCGTGCGGGCGAGCGGAGCGCCGGGCACGCTCCCCAAGATCTACCGGACGGGCGACGACGAGTTCGCGCTGCTGCTTGCCGGGATGGGTCGGGGCGACGAGACCGCCGCGCTCGCCCAGGGACTGCTCTCCGCCATGGCGGCGCCGTTCCGCGCCGCCGGCCAGGAAGTGTCGATCACCGCCGGCATCGGCATCGCGGTCTACCCCGACGACGGCATGGAAGCGAGCACGCTCGCGAGCCACGCCGGCGTCGCCGCGCGCCACGCCAACGAGCAGGGCGGCAAGGGCTATCAGTTCTACGCCAAGGAGCTCAACGCGACGTCGCTCAGGCGGCTGAGCGTCGAGAGCGAGCTGCGCCGCGCGCTGGAGCGCGACGAGTTCCGCCTCTACTACCAGCCGAAGGTGCGCGCCCACAACGGGCGCGGGACGGGCGCCGAGATCCTGGTGCGCTGGGCACATCCGGAGCGCGGGATCGTGGGGCCGGGCGAGTTCATCCCGATCGCCGAGGAAACCGGGCTGATCGTGCCGCTCGGCGAGTGGATCCTCCGGAAGGCCTGCTCCCAGAGCAAGGCCTGGCAGGACACGGGGTTGCGCGTGCCGCGGGTCACGGTGAACGTGTCCGGCCGGCAGTTCGCCGGGCCGCAGATGACCGAGACGGTCGTGTCCGCCCTGAAGGCGAGCGGGCTCCATCCGCAGTACCTCGGGATCGAGCTCACCGAGAGCGCGGTCATGGGGAACGCCGAGCGCCACGTCCGGACGCTGCACGAGCTGAAGGAGCTCGGCGTGCGGCTCTCCATCGACGACTTCGGCACCGGCTATTCCAGCTTGAGCTACCTGAAGCGCTTCCCGCTCGACGAGCTGAAGATCGACCGCTCGTTCGTCGCCGGCGTCGACACCGACCCGGACAACGCCGCGATCGTCATCGCCATCATCGCCATGGCCCACTGCCTCGGCCTCTCCGTCGTCGCCGAAGGCGTCGAGACCGAGGCGCAGCTCGCCTTCCTCAAGAGCAAGGCCTGCGACGAGTGCCAGGGGTTCCTGTTCGCCAGACCGATGACCGCGGAGGTTTTCGGCAAGCTGATCGCCGGTTCCGCGACGAAGCCCGCGCCGGAGGCAGCGAAACCCGCGCGAGCGACGACGGTGAGGACGAAGGCGGCGGAGGCGGTGCAGCCGGCGCCGGCCGCGAACCCCGAGGTCACGGCGGTGGCGAAGCCCGAGCCTGCCGTGGGGGTCGCGCAGCCGCCGGAGCCGGCGCCGACAGCGCCGTCGCCGGAGGCCGTGGAGGCGGCGAAGCTCGCCAAGGCCGCGGAACCGCCGGCGGCAAAGCCTGCCGAAGCGGCGCCGCCGAAACCCGCGCAGCCGCGAGAGGCAAAGCCCGAGTCCGCCGCCGCCACGCCCGAGCGGCCGGACCTCACGAAGACGATGCCGATGAAGCTGACGGTGCCCGCGAAGCCGGCGCAGCCGCCGGCCGCGAAGCCCGCGGAACCCGCAAGCACGCTCCCACCGGTCGACTTTCCGACCTGAAGCGCCTGGCGCTTCACCCCCTAGCAGCCTGATGCAAAACGCACGGAATCATTCCCCGGAAGCCGAGTCGAAAGCGCAGCGGCGTTAATAACGGAGAACAAGCGATGCGCGGTCGAGTCGATCCCCAGGAGTCGATGTTCA
>Ga0187892_10011725_pt1 | contig 10628 bp, 7 predicted proteins | sample MA1701073metaG_FD_139345 | JGI IMG/M metagenome (GOLD analysis project Ga0187892, IMG submission 139345) | Bio-ooze microbial communities from a basaltic lava cave in the Kipuka Kanohina Cave System on the Island of Hawaii, USA - MA170107-3 metaG ...
GCTGGCATCTTTCGACGGCGAGCCGGACAAAACGTCGGTGGTTACGGCACAGTTTTACCGACCGAATGCGGGGTTGCCGGTCAACTTCTCCGCGCGCGTTTCACGCGGCAAACCGCGCTGGGTGACGATTCCGCTGGAGCCGGAAGGGCTGGCGGCGTTTGCCGATTTGGACACGTTGCACTTCGAGCTGACGAAGGAGATTCGCATCCATCGCGCGTTCCCCGATCCGTGTTACTACAGCGAACACGGCGCGGGCCTGCCGAGCGGCGTGCGCGTCCATGCCATCAAGCTGGAGCGGCCGGCGGTCGAGTTTGATTTCCAGCCCGATCAGTTCGCGCACATCTGGACGGCGCCGGAGCAGCCCTCGTATTCGACTCGCTTCAAGAACAACACCGCGCGGCCGCAGTCGGCGCGACTCGAACTCACGACGCGCAGCCACGACGGCACGGAGAAAACGTCGCGGTCGAAACAGGTCAGCATACCGGCCAACGGCGAGACAACAGTGAAGTTGCCGGTCGCGGTGCGCCGCTACGGATTCCATGAGGTGATCTTGCGGGTGAAAGACCGGCAGGGCGTCCGCACCCAGACACGCAGCCTCGCGCACCTGCATCCCGACACGCGTGAGCGCGGTGGTTGGGAGGATGGGAAGGGCACGCTGTTCGGTTTTTGGGACATGAAAGGCGGTCAGGGAACGCCGGGCGGAGTGTCGCGCTTGCGGGCGGCGGTGGCCGCGGGCGCGGAGTCATCCCAATGGCCGTGGATTGACGCGAAGAAAATTCCGCACGGTTACACGACCGAGGAACTCGCGTTCGCCGAGGCCAACGGCATGATCGGCCATCAATTCTCTTGGCTGTACCTCGATGAAAGGGCGCTAGGAGTGTCGTTCGATCCGACGAAGCCCGCCGACATGGCCGCCCGTTACATCGAAGCGGTGAAGAAATTGGCGACCACCGAACCCTCGAAGGTCCATCGCTCCGAATACGCGATGTTCTTCGGCGAGCCGCATCTCGGACCGGTCACGTTCCAAACCTGGCCGGAGTATTACGGCGATCCGCCCTATCAACTCACCGAGGAAGAACGACGGAACTACGAGAATTTCCTCGCGCAGTTTCTGGTCGGCGCGCGCGCGATCAAACAACACTGGCCGCAAATCAAATGCCTGATGCCCTACGGAGCGCCGACGTTCACAATCCCCTTTCTGCGTGACAGCAAGGAAGCGACCGAGTTGCTGGATGGCCCGGGCATCGATCTCGCGCTGTTCGAGCGGCTGCCGGAGATGCAGATTCATCAGGTCACCTACGCCTCGCAGCTTTGGCAGTTCAAACAGGAATGGATCAAGGCCGGCAAGCCGTGGCCCATTCCGCTGCATCTCGTCGAAGGCGGTCCGTGGCCGGCGCCCGCGACACCCGGCGGGCTGACGTTGCAGGAGGAAGCCGATCACACGGTGCGGTCGGCCTTGATGCTCTGCGCGTACGGCGTCACGCGCCAGTACAGCGGCCCGAAGACGTTTCGCGTCGGCGAAAGTTACGGCGAACAACATTACGGCGGCGGTCTGTGCGAGCAGTTGCCGCTGTTGAGTCCCAAGCCCGCCTACTCCGCCTACGCCACGCTGACCCGGCAATTGAACCGGATGAACTACGTGAAAAGCATCCCAACCGGCAGCGCGAGCGTGTTTTGTTTGCAATTCAAGCATTACAAGACCGGCGAACTACTCCACGTGATGTGGACGCTGCGGGGCAAACGGCCGGTATCCCTTCCTGCGGGCATCACCTGTTATGATTCGATGGACAATGAAATTCCGTCTCAATCGCTGATCCTCAGTCCGTCGCCCTGTTACGTCCGCGGGTTGATGGCCGATGCGAAAATATCGCTGGGCGAGCCGGACCATTCGGACGCGAAACCCGGCCCGGTTGCGCATCGGGTCGGCAACCTGCGTGACTGGACGATCGCCACCGAGCGGGACAACGATTACGAAACCAACCATCTCGATTTCATCCGCAGATTTCCCGGGAAGATGACTGCGCGCCCGTCCGGTCAGGCGCTCGCGATTCATCTCGAACAACAGGACAAGGCGCGGAAGGTGATGCCGTTTTACACCACGCTCGTGCCGGCCAAGCCAATCACGCTTGCGGGTAAGCCCATCCATCTCGGCCTCTGGGTGCGAGCGGCGAGCGATTGGGGGCGGGTCGTCTATTGCCTGCGCGACGCGCACGGTGAACGCTGGCTCAGCGTCGGCAAAAAAGGCGAATGGAATGTCGACGACATCCATTGCTGGAGCGCGTTCAACTTCGACGGCTGGCGCTACCTGACGTTCGAGATGCCGGGCAACGCGCCATGGGACTGTTTCCGTGAAGCGGGGACGAGTTTCTGGGGTTACTACGGCGAAGGGGATGGCGTCGTCGATCTGCCGCTCACCTTGGAGAAGATCATCGTCGAACGCCGCACGCACGTCATCAAAGCCGACGAACTCATTCCCGCCAATCCCGACGACGTGTTGCTCGCCGATCTGTACGTCGAGTACGAGAAGCCCGCCGACCGTACTGAGGAAGCCGTGCGTCTGTCGCGATTGCGGATGCCGCTGCCGGCAGGCGCGCCGGCGCTTGAGAACCCGATTCAACAACTGGCCGCGACCGGCGTGGGCCAGCCGGTGACCATCAGCAAGGTCGAACCTCCCGCGCACGAATACGACGGCACGCGCTGCCACGTGTTCTTCGATCCGGTCGCCGACGCGAAAAGTTACGACGTGTGGGTGAGCACGTATGCCGACGGACGCGGCGCGGTCCGGCAGGGCGCGAACTGGCCCGCCCCCGGCCAGTTACTCACGGGATTGCCGGCCAGCACCGAGCTTTACTTGTTCGTGACTCACACCGACAAGGACGGTCGCGTCTCCAAGCCCTCCGCGGCGAAACGCGTCTTGTTGAAGGACGATTTCCCGTTCAAATGAAGGCCGCTCGTCGGTTCCGCCGAGGCGGGCCGCAGGCGAGGAGAGAAGCTTGAACAACGGGGCTTGCCCGATTAAGGATGGCCCCGTGGAATTTCTGCGTTCCAAGGCCGAGCATCTCGCCGATCATCTGCGCGCGGCGATCGCGAGCGGCAAACTGGTCGAGCCGTTGCCCAATCTGCGCGATTGGAGCGCCAACCTCGGCGTGTCGCATGGCACGCTGGAGGCGGCGCTCCGCATTCTCAAACGGGAAGGCATTGTGCGCTCGCGTCCCCGACGAGGGATTCACATCGTGCGCCGCATTCCTTCCCGGACTCCCCTGCAAGAGCCACCCTTCGTGCGCTTGATCGAGGGACACAACGTGAAGATGAAGGATGTCCCGACCATTTTGCAAGTGCTGGGGAGCATCGCGCTGCGACTGAGCGCGCATGGGATTCGGCTCGGGATCGAAATCTACAACGACGAACGTCTCAAGACCCTTCACCAGCAAGGCGAGCGACCAAATGAACTGCTGCTGTTCCGGGCACTGCCGCGCCGCTATCAGGAGATGTTCTCGGATTTCCAACGCAGCGTCCTCTTGCTCGGCGAACCGGCGCCGGGAATCCAGTTGCCATTCATCTCCATCGACGTGTTGTCCTCAATCCGTCACGCCACCTTCCTGCTCGCGCGACGCGGGTTCGAGAGGATCTCGCTCGTGATCAATGAATCGAGCCGGCAGCCCATCGACGAGGAATTCAGCCGCATGTGCGCCGCCGCGCCTCATCCCGTCCGCGGAGAAGTCGTTCGTCTGCCCGATGAGTTGTACGCGCAGAACCTCGCCGCGCAAAAACTCGCCGCGCGCGTCACCGCCCGACAGGGCTTGATCGTGATTTCGCCGATCCACGCCGGGCTGCTGATGATGACCGTGGCCGGTCGCGGTTGGAAACTGGGCGAAGAGGTCGAGGTGATCCAGATGAACGCCATGCCGCAGGAAATCCGCACCCACCCGATTCCCATCCATTACCCTACCCCGCTCGAGCCGCTGTCCAAGGCGATTTGCCAGGCGGCGATCCGTTATTTCGAACAAGGCACGCTGCCTCCGTTGCGAAAGATGCTGTCCCTGGAAATGGTCTCGCCGCCACGGTGAGGCAGGCACCGGTGTACCGAAAAGTGGTTTACGGGTTCCGGGTTGAGCCTGGCGGGGAACCAAGAGTACCGTTGCGCTACGAAGGAAGAAAGCTTGCTAATGGTTATTGGGTATCCGTTATTGGGCCCGACCAGCGGCAGGGATTTCTGTACGAAGAACGAATCACCAAGAACGAATACCGAGCGTGAACGCCCCGCGTTCACGCTGATCGAGCTTCTCGTCGTCGTCGCCGTCATCTCGATCCTCGCGGCACTGCTGTTGCCGGCGTTGGCGAGAACGAAAGAGAACGCCCGACGCACCACCTGCGTCAACAACCTGCGCCAGATCGGCCTCGGCTTCCGCATGTACGCCGACGACTGGGACAACGGTCCGATGATCTACAACGCCGCTTTTTGTTTCGAGTGGGCCTGGAGGCTTTTCCCTCATGTCGGGATGAAGTGGACCGGCCAGTTTCCGCGAACGAGCATCTGGAGTTGTCCTTCTGCCAAATACGTCCTGCTGGACCCATCCAACCCGAGCGGTCCTTGGACTCCCACGTTCGACAGTCAGTACAGCTTGAACTACGCAATCAACCAGAACGTCTGCGCCTTCGATCCTGCGGACACATCGTTCGGGTTCATCCCTCAGGGATTGAAAGCGGCGGACGCCGGCAACCCCGCCTTTGGCGCCACCGCCGGCAACACCGTTCTGCTTGAGGACGCGTTCGTCCACACCGCTGTCAATTACTTCTATGTCGGCCAGTACGTGTCGAACTTCGGCCATTACAATGGCGGCGGAATCAACCTTCTGCTGTTGGATGGGCATGCGGAGTTTGCCCGCTATCCCACGGATCGGCTCAAGTGGAAACTCGGTCCGTACACCAGCCTGGGTGTGTTGTACTACGACAACGTGCCGAACGAATGGGCCGGCTGGTAACAAGGCGCGGCATTTCCAGAACTATCCTGCCTGACTTGGGCTTGAACTGGCGCGAGCGCTTGGCTAATCATCGCTCTCGATGAATTTCCTGCGATCCAAAGGCCGAGCAGCTTCCAGCCCACCTGCGCGGGTGCGATTCAAAATTCAATAAGGGAGAACCATGCAAATTGTTGAGACAGGTGTGGTGAATCGAGGTCAACCGGGCGGTCGTCGGGCGGTCTCCAGTTTCCCCAGCCTTACGGTTGTGGATCGAGACACCCTGCTTGCCGTGTACCGCGTTGGCTCGGTCAAAGACTACGGGCTTGGACCCACCAAAGATTCGGACGATCAAATGACGGAGCTGCGATGGTCCGGCGATCTGGGACGGACATGGAGCGAGCCGGTCTCCCCATTTTCAACGATTGTGGACGGTGTCCGGGGAACGCCCCAGGTTTGTTACATTACGAATCTGGGACGAGGCCACCTGCTTGCCGCTACCCTGTGGATCAACCGGGAAGCCTACCCCGGCAAGCGACTGTTCAACCCGGAGACAAACGGCATGCTGCCCTGTTCGATTCTGCTGGCGGATTCCCATGATGCCGGTCGCACCTGGAGTCCACAGCGTGTGGTGTCCACTCCCATGGCCAGCCTGACGGACCCCATCAAGCGCTTTCCGGACGGGACCCTGGCGCTCACCCTTGAAACCAACAATCACTACGAACAGCCAGCGCCCTGGCATCTGCGGGTCATCTATCTCCTCTCGAAGGACAATGGGAAAACCTGGGGCACGCCCGTGACGGTGGCCGAAGACCCGGCTCACAAAGTTTTCTACTGGGACCAACGGGCCGCGGTCGCCCCCGATGGGGCAATCGTCTCCTTTAGCTGGACCTACGAAGCACCGACGAACTCCTACCTCAACGTGCGCCGCAACATTAGCAGGGACCAGGGCAAGTCGTGGCTCGGATTCGAGGATCTCGGTTTTACGGATCAACCTTCCCATCCCGCCATTCTGCCCGATGGAAAAGTGGTGGTGGCCTGGGTGGATCGATTCAAGACCGGGTCCATTCGCGCCCGACTATCCGAGCGAATCGATGCTCCGTTTTTGGACGAGACCGAAGTGGTGTTGTACGAACACAAGGAGAAGGAAACCACCGGGGATGACACCACCAAACTGGTGAGGCAGATCGTACATTGGTCGTACGGATTGCCATTTGCGGAAGCGCTGCCTAACGGAGAGGTGATGGTCGCCTATTATGCCGGCACGGATACGGCAATGGACATCCATTGGGCGCGATTGCGTTTGAGTTGATGTCATGAGTTGGAAAACGTTGGACGGGCAATGGACCTGCTACATTGCCCAGGGCGCTGATAAGCGTCGTGCCCGCATTACCGCCACCTGCCTGTACCCCGAACCACTCGAATTCAATATGGCCGACGTAACCACTCTGTGTGCCAAAGATAAGTGCACGGGTTTCAGCTTGTTCGGACTGGTCGGATAATTTCAAATTCGCGCTCCAGAATCTCTATGAACCTGCCCGTGGGATATGACAACCCCCTCACCTCGGCCCTCTCCCGCCGGGCCCGCCGGGAGAGGGAGCGTTGGATACCGTCCGTCCGGCGATTCGTGCTTGAGATGCCGGACAGGCGGGATTCGGTTCCCCCTCTCCCCGCGGAGAGGGTCGGGGTGAGGGGAACGGTTCATCGTCCCAATGCGCGCCAAAACAATTGGAGTTGAGGCTTTCCATGAAGATAAACATCCTGCACGTCTTTCCTCTCATCATCTTGGCGGCGATCTGTTTCCTGGCGTGCACCGAGGTCTGCGCCAGGGACCTGCTCATCACCGAGAACGGTCAACCGCGAGCGACCATCGTCGTGGCGGCGCAAACCAACGACAAGGTGAAGGTGGCGGCGGAAGAGTTGCAAAATTACCTGGAAAAAATCTCCGGCGCGAAGCTGGCGATTGTGTCGGATGAGAAAGAGCCGGCAGGGGCGCTCATCCTGGTAGGGAAAAGCAGGCTGACCGAAGCGATGAAAGTTGCGATTCCTTCCGGGGTGACAAACGAACGAACGGAAGAAGGATTTCTCATCGAGTGTCGCGGCGACCGGCTGGTATTGGCGGGCAACAACGACGGGCCGTATCACGGAACCGAGTACGCGGTGTACGAGTTCTTGAACCGGCTCGGCGTGCGGTGGTTCATGCCGGGCGAGTTTGGGGAAATTGTGCCGAAACAGGCCACGATCCGATGTCCGGAAATGAAGGTTGCGGAAAAACCCGACTTCATCCTGCGCGACTGGTGGATCACGGGATGGGGACCGAAGGACGAGTTAATGCAACAGGAAAGACAGTGGAAACTTCGCAACAAGATGAACTTCGTCGGTCATGACGAGATGTGGTGGATTCCGACTGATGGCTGCATTTTTCCTGAGTCCTTGGTGAAGGAGCATCCCGAATACTTTGCGCTCAAGGCGGACGGCACTCGCGACGCGCGTCTCAATGACTTGACCAACCCAAAGGTGTTCGAAGCCGCGGTCAATCTCGTGAAGGACCACTTCCGAAAAAATCCAAACGCCAACTCCTATGCGATCGCGGCCGGTGACGGTTATCCGCGCGATTTCAGCCCGGAGACCGTGAAACGCAGTCTGAATCTCCGCGAAATCATGAGCCGGCCGGGAGTGACCGAGGAGTTGAACATCAGCCAGGAATTCTTCCAGTTTGTGAACCAACTCACCATCGATGTGCGCAAGGAATTTCCGCACGTCTATATCAGCACCTTTGCCTATGCCAATCGGATGATTCCACCTCAAGGGATGAAGTTGGACGATCATCTGCTGGTGCAGTTTGCGTTGCTGCCGGTCTGCAAGCTGCATGATTACGAGAACCCTCGATGCTGGCACACGGTCCGCCAGGCACAATTGCTCAAACGCTGGTGTGAACTCTGCCCGGGGCGCGTCTGGATGTATGACTATTTGTACAAGTTGCAAATCACGGGTCTGACCCCGTTGCCGGAGACGCGAAAATTGAAGCGCAATTTTCCGGTGTGGAAGAAGTGGGGGATGATCGGTTTCCACGACGAGGGGCGTTTGGCCTGGGCCGAGCTCGGCATTGCCAGCCGGTATCTCCGCGCGAAGCTGGAATGGAACGCCAATGCCGACGTCGAGGCGATTCTCGAAGATTTCTACACTCACTGGTACGGCACGGCGGCCAAACCGATGCGCCGGTTCTACGATGCGATTGAGGACGCGATTGAAAAAGCGCCGTTGCATCTCCATGAAGACCAGATCATGCCTTTTGTTTACACCCCGGCAATGATGAAGATATTGAAGGAACAGATTTCCGCCGCGGAGAAACTGGCCGACAGCGACCGCACCAAACTTCACGTGCGCGCCGACCGTCTGATCTATGAACACCTTCGGGATTACCTGGGCCTGGACGCGGCGGCCGCGGCGGGCGATTGGACGGGTGCGGTCCGTCACGCCGAGCACACGATGGAGATGCGGAGGCAATTGCACGCCATCAATCCCATTTTCATCTGGCCGGATGAGAATCCCAAAGACGGTGTAAGGTCCGGAATTTTTGATTGGGGAGCCACCTATCGCGGCGCGTTCTATCAAAAGCTCGCGGACAAGACCTCGGGCAAGACGGGCGATTTGATCGCGCTCCTGCCCCAGAAGGCGATGGCTCGGACCGATGTGCACGATGATGGCTGGTTCGAGGAATGGTTTCGGCCCGACTGGAAGGAAAACGGCTGGGAGACAATCCTGACCACCCAGCCGTTCTACTATCAAAGCCATACCGACGAACAGGGCCATCCTTATGACGGGCTGATTTGGTACCGGTTGTCGGTGGATGTTCCCGCGTCCGCCAAGGGGAAGAAGATCATGGTCTATGCTCCCATTGTCGAATGCGAAGCGTGGGGCTGGTGCAACGGCCAGTTCGTCGGCCACCGACCGTTCCTGGAGGCCTGGAATCACCCAACGCCGATGGAGTTTGATGTCACCGACGCGATCAAACTGGGACAGAAAAACCAGTTTACGTTCCGCGTGAGCGCAGGTTCAATGAGAGCCTTTCCCGGGTCCGGATTCCAATCGCGGCTGATGCTCTATTCGCCCAAAGCAGAGACGACACCTGGCAATGCCAGCCCAACCTCCAAGGGCGGGCTCTACGAACCGAAAGCGGAGTGAACAATCGATTCGTAAATTGACATTGTCAGCCGTCTTGCGTCCAAGCCATGCAGAATGGGCTGTGCGCCATTCCCGCCGAACGCATCGCCATCATTGTCGAGGGTTGACACGGTTTCGGAACCCGGCGCGGCAGCGAGATGTTGGCGAAACGAAATCTGATATTGCGCTCCGACTGCGATTGTTTTGCAAAGTGAAACGTGATCAATCCGACGGGTTTGTCAACACACGGCAACCGAACACACGGCAACCGGGGTCGGAACACACGGCAACCGGGGTCGAACACACGGCAACCGGGGTCACATCTTTTTATTTTTCATTTAGGCACCGGGGCGGTTTGAGAGACGCGTGTTGCGGGAGAAGAAAGATGCGCGGATTGATCGCCAAGGTGCAAAAGGCAATTGGAAAATGGAAAGATGTGACCCTGTGCCCCGGCGTATCCCCTGTGCCCCGGCGTATCACCCTGTGCCCCGGCGTATCCTCTTGCGCATGACGATGCCGTCCTCCACGTCTTCCAGTCCAACGCCTCGCGTGTGAACGGATCGGCACTGTGCCAGTCGGCTTGATAGACGAAAATGCCGTCGGCGCCTTCGCGGAAGAATCGCGTGATGTCCTCGCGAATGTCCCACGGTTCCGGTTCAACTGAAGCTGGAAATGGGAAAACTCCGCGACGTAGGTCAGCCAGCCATCGATCAGGCCGAACATCTGGCAACCGTGGTCCTTCCACTTTAGGTACGGCTTCAATGAAAAGAGCGGCGCGCGCATTCAAAATGGTGTTACCGGGGCTTGCGTTGATACACCCTCCGAAGTAGGATGTGCTTGTTCGAAGGCTCGTATGATCACCTCTGCGCGAATCAGAGAGTTACTGAACCGGAAACCTTTCCGTCCAATCCGACTTTTCTTGTCCGACGGCTCCCACCATGACGTGCCGCACCCGGAGTTCGCGTGGGTCATCGGCGGGCGCGTCTTTCTTGGTGTCCCTCTGGATGGCGACCCCGATGCCGATGTCAGAATCAAAGAACTGGCCGTCTTGCACCTGACGCGCGTCGAGGAAGTGGGCCAGCGCAAGCCGAAGAAGTGACCGCTGCGCAGTTCAACAGCTCACCTCCACGCAGTACAGCGTTGCCTGCCGCATGGAAATCCGCAGTTCCACCGTTTGCCGACAAGGCTTTTCAAATCGCCATCTCCCTTCCACTTGATCTCGCCGGCCAGCACGTCGCCAGTTGCTGGGATGAACTCCGTCGCGCTCGGGCAGGGCGGCGAGCAATTCCCAACAAGTGGGCCCGATCGCGGTCGCTGTGGAAAATGGGATGGCGTTCATACCGAGACCGCGGCGGCCCGGGGCAAGCTAAATGAAAAATGGAAAGGGCGTGTTGCCGAAATACCTTTCGCGTTGAACGCGACGGCGACGACGGTGTCTGAGTTCGCATCATGATGGCCACCCACCAGCCCCAGAAGGATTTGTTCGCCTTCCACGTCGATCTTGAC
>Ga0187892_10011726_pt1 | contig 10627 bp, 8 predicted proteins | sample MA1701073metaG_FD_139345 | JGI IMG/M metagenome (GOLD analysis project Ga0187892, IMG submission 139345) | Bio-ooze microbial communities from a basaltic lava cave in the Kipuka Kanohina Cave System on the Island of Hawaii, USA - MA170107-3 metaG ...
ATCATGGATTCATCGACGGAGCTTCTTCCTTCCAGGACTGTTCCATCGACCGGAATCTTTTCTCCCGGGCGAACGCGAAGTTTATCTCCAATACCCACTTCTTCCAGTGCAATGTCTTCTTCGGTTCCGTCCACGCGAACCCTGCGAGCCGTTTTTGCCGCCAGTCCCAAAAGTTTTTTGATCGCCGCGCTGGTTTGGCTTCTGGCGCGAAGTTCGAGCACCTGCCCAAGCAATATCAATGTGACAATGACACCAGCCGCTTCAAAATAAACCGCCACATGCCCCGTTTCATCCCGAAAGGAATCCGGAAAAATATTTGGGAACAGCGCTGCGATCAAGCTGTATAGGTATGCAACGCTCACCCCCAATCCTATCAGTGTGAACATATTCAAATGGCGACTCATGACCGATTGCACTCCCCGCACAAAAAATGGCCATGCGGCCCAGAGACAAACCGGAGTCGCCAAGAATAACTCACTCCATGCACGTGCTTCGGGTGACACTAGTTTGGAGATGGGTTTGCCCGGCACTACCAGATCCCCCATGGACACAATAACCAGCGGAACCGTAAGCAAAACGGCCAGGAGAAATCGCCTGCTCATGTCCTCAAGCTCGGGGTTGTGTTCTTCTTTTGAGACAGCCGGCTCCAGCGCCATTCCGCAAATGGGGCAATTGCCTGGCTTGTCTTTGACGATCTCAGGGTGCATGGGGCAGGTGAAATCGCCGGTTTTTGCGACCTGTTCGTGCTTCGCGCAGTGCATAGTACCTAAATTTTTCAAAGCCCCCAAAAAATCATGATGTATATCGGAGTAACAACGGCAAGAAACAGGTTCAATGGCCCTCCGACTTTCAGATAATCCAAAAACCGGTACCCTCCAGGGCCATAAACCATTGTGTTCGTTTGGTAACCAACGGGGGTACAGAAACTGGTCGAAGCAGCAAACATAACGGCCAGGATGAGGGCTTTTGGCTGGATCCCAATCGTTTTTGCCGTTGCGACAGCGACGGGGACTAACACGACCACGGATGCATTGTTTGACAAAAGTTCCGTGAGAATGGTGGTGGTGAGATAGAAGATCCCGACGACAACAATCGGGGGAACATGAACCCCAATCCGTGCCACAAAATCCGCAATCAGTTGTGCGGCCCCGGTTTTTTGCATCGCAAGCCCCATGGGAATCACGCCAGCCAGTAGCAAAATGACGTCCCACCTAATGGAAGACAAAAACTCGTCCATGTCCAGACAACCCGTCAGCCGCATCAGCACGCACCCAACCACCGAAGTCACGAGGATCGGCACTCCCAGTGAAGCCACGCCGACCACGCCGACCACAATGCTGATGGCTGTCAGCATCTTTGCTTTTCTAAAGGCCTTATGCGCAACTTCCTCAGTCAAAATAAAACCCCTGTCTCTCGCCAGTTTTTCAAAAGACGATAAGGGCCCCTTAAGGAGCAGCGAATCGCCAAACCGCAAACGAATGTTATCAAAACGCTCTTTAATAAGATGGCCCTTCTTTTGTACTCCAATGACAATGCAGTGGTATCTATCGCGAAAATTTGCTTCTTCAATCGTGTCCCCTATGAGTCTCGATGTGGGACCGATAACCACTTCCCAGATGCGACTATCCTTTTCCTTTTCTTTTTCCGGATCCAATTCATAGCCAAAGCGCCATTCACGCTCGATGGCTAATCCCTGAATATTTTCCAGTTCAACAATCTGTTTCAGCTTCGCCCTCACAAGCAGAACGTCCCCCGTCTCCAGGACGAACTCTCCGGTAGGTTTTAATTTGCGATCGTCCCTTCTGATCTCCACGATCTCAAGCCCCATTTTTTCCCTGAGCCCTGCCTTCTCGAGGGGTTTCGCGACTCCCTGAAAGTTTGCCTTAACGATAATCTCACAAAGATATTCTTGGTTTTTTAGATTTTCCTCCCAAGCTTCTTTTGTTTTTCTTTCGGGAAGCATTTTTCTCCCGATAAGAAGGATATACAAGGCGCCCGTGAAAAAAACGAATACTCCAATTTTTGAAAATTCAAACATGCTAAAGGGCCCATAACCCATCTCATCCGCGAGAGAGCTCGCGAGTATGTTGGTGGAAGTGCCAATTAACGTGACCACGCCGCCCAGCTGCGAAAAAAAAGAAAGCGGCATCAATAATTTCGACGGGGAGCGTTTGTATTTTCTCGCTAATGCAATGACAAGCGGAATGAGGATGGCAACCGCCGCCGTATTGTTAATAAACATCGACATGGGACCCACGCTCAGCATGATCGCAATCAGCTGCCGCACCTCGCCTTTTCCCGCAAGACGAATGACGTGGCGGGCGAGTATTTCAATCAGCCCGCTTCGATAGATTCCATAACTCAAAACAAACATCGCCATCACGGTAATCGTAGCGGTATTGCTGAAGCCTGAAATTGCCTCTTGGGGGGTCACACCCAGAACCGAGCCCAGAGCCAGGATTGAGGCGAGAATACACAGTGCAACAAACTCAATTCTGAATATTTCACTGGCAAACGCCGCCAGTGCTAGGATGAGAATCGCAAATGAAAGTACGATAGGAAAAGTCATGGAACTTGTGTTTAGTGCATCTTAGCCGTTATAGTTGATAATCAACGGTTTAGTAAACAATGTTGAAGAAAATTATCTGGGCCATCGATGCGATGGAAAAAAATCAAGCGCTGAAGAGAAAAACCGTCCAGACTCTTCGGCATCTCACCTCCGGGACAAACGCGTCAATCGAACCTGTTTATGTTCTTGGCCCCGACAGGGGAAGCGTTTATGACATCGAGCCTCCTAAAGAGCAAAATGATTTCAAAACTCTCGCAACGAAAAAACTGCTCACAAACTTGAAAAGCGTCAGGCTCAGGGGAATGACCGCCCCCACGATTGTTGAGTCGAAAACGCCATTAACACGGGAGGTTACGCGCGCCCTCATATCCTATGCAAAGCAAAAAAAGGCCGATCTGATTGTAGTAAGCACGCATGGCCGAAAAGGCATCAGTCGATTTTTCCTGGGCAGTTTTGCTGAAACACTTGTCCTCCAATCACGAATCCCACTGCTTTTGATAAGCCCTAAAATAGCGGTGAAAAACAAACTAAGCCCGATACTGTTCCCGACTGATTTAGGCGCTTCTTCCAAAGACGCTTTGAAAATGGTAAGCGAATTTGCTTTTTCCGTTGGAGCCAAGCTAATCGTTTTTCATCAGGTAGAGCCCATCGCCGCAGCCGATCCCTTTACTTCTCCTTTGAGTCTCAGTGCTCGCCTGCGCTCAGATAATGTGGACAGGCGAGAAAAAGAAGCTAAATCGATAGTGGATTCTCTAAAGACCAAACGCGTACAAACTCATCTCGTTGTAGTTCGTAGGCCGAACTACCCTCTGGACGGAATATTAGCTTCCGCGAAAAAATTTAAGGCCGGCATGATAGCCATCGCCTCTCAGTCAAGCAGTCTGGAAACGGTACTTACGGGAAGCATTGCGAGGCAAGTCATTCGCGAGGCTACCTGCCCCGTTTGGATTGTGCGCCCCGCTCTGGGTTAAACCGTTTCATTTGTCATTCATATCGAAGCCATTGCGCTCCGCATTTTGACAATATTTTTCATGGGGTTTGTAATCAGTTTTTATCGTTAACCTCCACCAACAAGGAGCGAGATATGCGCATGATGTTAAAGGTCACCCTGCCACACGAACCCTTTAATGCCGCCGTCAAGTCGGGAAAGGCCGGGCAAACGATCAGCAAAATCCTGGAAAAAACAAAGCCCGAGGCCGTTTATTTCACGGAAGACAAAGGCCACCGCTGTGGAATTTTTATTCTGAATGTGGAAAGGCCATCATCCGTACCCGCTCTGGCCGAACCCTGGTTTCTCAATTTCAATGCGGATTGTGAGTTTCATATCGTGATGTCCCCTCAAGATCTCGCTGAATCAGGACTGGAAAAGTTAGGACAGGAATGGAAATAAAAAGACATTAAGTTGCACCTGCTTGATTTCCCGCATCAATCGTTTGGTGGTTGTGAGTTGTGTCTTTCTTTCGTGCGCTTACCCCCATCCCGATGCGATGGCTTTGGATACGTCGGAGGTTTTCGCCCCAGGGCTCTCGGACATTGAGGTTTATTATCGCAATCGTGGCGGGCAAAATCACATTATTACCAATATCGTTGGATATGGAGCGTCGCGATGGTGGAATCCGTACGTGAGCTTTGAGTTGAACTTTGAAAATCAAAAAACAACCTACACGCTCGGTCTGGCGAATTTCTCAACGGTGTATTCAGCCGATATTGACGTGGACATTTCTGTGGGCCTAGTGACTCAATTTAAGAGTTTTATCTTGGAGATTGGAACGGAAGTAACCTATCCAATGAAAGTTGTGGTGCCCTATTTTCAATCAGTGTTAACTAGACCTTTTCACCCCAATACGGATTTAAACTTTCGAATAAATGCTGGGGCCCTGTTCAAATTAAAAAGTGGACACGAATTATTGGCTCAGGTCTCTGTCGTTCATGTTCAAAAAACAGTGGCAGGATACGCGGCAGGATATAATGTGCAGCTTTCAAAATTGATGGAGCTCATAACCGAAATTGGATATCGCTCGGTATTATATGGGGAAATCGGGTTTATTTGGACGCTGGGCGCATGAGAGCTTTCGAAATGGCTGGCTGCTTCTTCGGAAAATGCTAAAGTACGGTTATTTGTTCGTGATTTGCTACGGAGGTGCCCATGTTTACTCTGCCTAAGTTACGTTACCAGCGGCACGAGTTATCGCCGTTTCTTTCCCAGGAAACGGGCGATCTCTTCGCGGCGGAAGAGGTCTTTAAGGCTAACCGACTCCCCAATTTCACGGCTTTGATGTCGATGGAAGGAAAACGTTCTATCCGCCCTTCCTTCTCGAAACATCCCGTTACATCGATGGACTAGAAAGTATCCATGAGCGTCGCAAGAAAACTCATCGAAAGCCACTTAGTCGGCGGAAAAGTAACGCCGGGAGAGGAAATCGCACTTCGGATTGATCAAACACTCACGCAGGACGCCACGGGGACCCTCGTGATGCTCGAGCTTGAGGCGATGGGGCTCGATCGCGTAAAAACGGAGCTCTCGGCCCAATACATCGACCACAACCTGCTGCAGGAGGATCATAAGAACGCAGACGATCATCTTTTTCTCTTTAGTGCGTGCCAGCGGTTAGGCGTCTGGTACAGCAAAGCGGGAAACGGTGTCAGCCACGTAGTACACCAGGAGAATTTTGGAAAGCCCGGTAAAACGTTGCTCGGGGCGGATAGCCACACTCCCGCCGCGGGTTCCATCGGAATGCTGGCCGTCGGAGCTGGGGGTCTCGAAGTCGCGCTCGCCATGGCTGGTGAACCTTTTTTCGTGAAGATGCCACGGATATGGGGCGTAAAACTTGTTGGAAAATTGCCCCCCTGGGTCAGTGCCAAGGACGTCATTTTGGAAATGCTCCGGCGCCACGGAGTAAGCGGAGGAGCGGGAAAAATTATTGAGTACTGGGGCCCAGGCCTTGAATGTTTGACCGTCATGGATAGGCACGTCATCGCGAATATGGGCACCGAATTGGGCGCGACAACGACGGTTTTTCCTTCCGATCGTGAAGTAAAAAGGTTTTTTGATCAGCAGGGACGCCCAGGGGATTGGCGGGAAATATTGCCTGATAAAAATCCGGCTTATGACCTCGAAGAGCAAATCGATCTCTCGTCATTGGAGCCACTGACTGCGCTGCCGTCAAGCCCGGGCAAGGTCGTGCCCGTAAAAGAAGTCGAGGGACGAGAAATTTACCAGAGCTATCTTGGCTCATCGGCAAATCCCGGTTACAGAGACTTGGCAGTTTGTGCCGAAATGGTGAAAGGGCGGACCATTCCGGCTCAGGTCTCCTTCGACATTAATCCTGCGTCTCAACGAATTCTTCTCAGTCTGATCGAGGAGGGTTCCTGGCAGCATCTTCTCGCGGCTGGCGCGAGGTTTCATCAGACGGGATGCAACGGCTGTATCGGAATGGGCCAAGCACCGGCAACAAACAAAATCAGTCTAAGAACCGTACCTAGAAACTTTCCAGGGCGATCGGGCACACCCGATGATCAAGTGTATTTAGTAAGCCCGGAGACAGCAACCGCTTCGGCTCTTAAAGGCGTCATTACGGATCCTAGAAAGCTCGACATAAGTTATCCGGTAATTCGAGAGCCTGAGAAATTCCGCCAGAGCCAGGCAATGCTCGTTTCACCGCTCGACCCGGCCGCTGCCTCCCGGGTAATGCTTCGGAAAGGCCCGAATATCGTCTCTATTCCGGAGCTCGACCCACTTCCCGATGAAATTGAGTTACCCGTCTTGTTGAAAGTAAAAGATGATATTTCCACCGATGAAATCTTGCCAGCGGGGGCAAAGATTTTGCCTTTGAGGAGCAACATTCCCAAAATCAGCGAGTATGTTTTTCACTACCTGGATCCCACCTATGCGGAGCGAACAGAAGCTGTCCGAGGCAACGGCGGCCATGCCATTGTCGGCGGACTCAATTATGGACAAGGCTCCAGCCGTGAACATGCCGCCCTGGCTCCCCGTTATCTGGGCCTTCGAATGGTGATTGCCAAAGGGTTTGCAAGGATTCACTGGCAGAACCTCATCAATTTTGGCGTATTACCCCTCGTGTTTGTGGAGCCCGCAGGTTACGATCTCGTCCAACAAGGAGATGTTTTGAAGCTGGCGGAACTAAAAAAACAGCTTTCCGAATCAACGAAGGTACACATTGAAAATGTCACCCAGCGAAAAAGTATGCTGGCTTCTCACACGCTGTCCAAGCGCCAGGTAGAGATACTGCTGAAAGGTGGATTGATTCAATGGATGAAGCGAAAATTAACTAAACGGCGTGATAAGTAGCAAGCCGATGGGATTTATTCACCCGCCAGAGTTTACGCTATATCATCTTAAAAAAAGAGAACAGCGGCGCGGCCGGGTACCTCTTTGGGAACCGTGGTCGGACGAAAAACTTCTGGATATGCGAATGTGCGATCTGGCGGTTGAAATAGATGGCACCGGGCTTGAGCCTTATATCGAGCAATTGTATCAAGAACTGGAAGCCAAGGGGATTCGATTCCGGCCACATTTTTGGCTTTCCTACGAATGGTTTGTTCCCGACGGCGTGCCCGGCATCGCTATTCCGTTTTATCTGGCCCATCCGAGTCTTGCCCGGCTTGAGCTCAATCAAATGCTCGAAATCGAAGGGGGAAACCCCGAAGAATGCATGAAAATCATGAGACACGAAGCGGGCCATGCGTTTGAAAATGCGTATGCCCTACGACGCGTTAAGAGTCTTCAAACACTTTTTGGGCCGTCCACCCGGACAAAATACCCGACCCATTATTTTCCAAAGCCCTACAGCAGAAGCTTTGTCAGACACATCGAGCCTTTTTATGCTCAAAGCCACCCCGACGAGGATTTTGCGGAAACCTTTGCCGTATGGTTGACCCCCGACTCAAACTGGCAAAAAAAATATAGGACCTGGCCCGTGTTCGAGAAGTTACAATATATGGACAAGCTGATTAAATCTCTGGGCATTCAACAACCGATTATCAAATCTCATCGTCAGGTGGATTCTCTTTCTAAAATACGAAAAACTCTACGACAGCATTACAGAAAGCGCCGAAAACATTTTGGCTTGGAACACTCTCCTTATTATGATCACGATCTGCTGCGGCTTTTTTCTTTGGATCGCTCCTCCCCGGACTCCTTTTTTGCGGCGGATTTTTTGCAAACGATCCGAAGAGAAGCCAGGAAAAAGGTGGCCGAATGGACAGGCGAGTATCAGTACCTTATCGACCGTGTCATTAAGGAAATGGTCCAGCGGTGCGAGGAGCTGAGTCTCTATGTGAGTGTTTCACCGACTCAGCTCAAATGGGATTTCATGATCGTTTTGACCGTGCAAACAATGAATTGCATTCACAGCGGACGGCACCGTGTCGCACTCTAAAAAGCTAAGAATACTCATTCTGATCGAAAAGGGAATGCGTCCTCCCGAGGAGATCAAGGGAATCGATCTGCAGACGGTTGACTGGAATGTCGAATATGATGTCATCCGCACGCTGCAGGGGGAGGGTCACGAACTCAACGTGATTGAAGTCGAAGAAGACCTGATCGAAATCCACAAAATCGTGGACACCTGGAAGCCGCACGTCGCTTTCAATCTTCTTGAAGCCTTTAGAGGAATCTCACTTTTCGATCAGAATGTTGTGAGTTATCTGGAGCTTCTCGATGTGCCTTATACCGGATGTAATCCCCGCGGACTTATGGTGGCGAGACACAAGGCGCTGGCTAAAAAGATTCTTGCCTATCACGGAGTGCTGACCCCCCCATTTGAGCTCTTCCGGAAAAACCTGCAGGTGAGCCGCCCCAAGGACTTTCCCTTTCCCATTTTCGTGAAATCAGTAAGAGAGGAAGCCTCTTTGGGAATCTCGGAAAAATCGATTGTCACAAGCGACAAGGAGCTCGAGGAGCGTGTTCATTATATTCACGAAAAAATTGGAACCAATGCCATCGCGGAGGCTTATATCGAGGGGCGCGAGCTTTACGTGGGGGTGCTTGGTAACCAAAGATTGGAAACGCTTCCCGTCTGGGAGCTTTATTTTCAGAAAGACTACAAACTTCCGAAAATCGCAACCGAAACGGTAAAATTCAATCCCAAGTTTCGCAAAAAGCACGGGATTGACTCAGGGGAAGCGAAAAATTTGCCTGAAGGCATCGGCTCCTCAGCGCAAGAGATCTCAAAACAAGCTTACCGCCTTTTAGGGCTCAATGGCTACGCACGGATAGATTTTCGGGTGTCGGAAGACGGCAAGCTTTATCTTCTTGAGGCCAACCCCAATCCGCATCTTGCCAAAAGCGAGGATTTCGCGAGGGCTGCGGAGAAGACCGGACTATCGTATGCTGATCTGCTTTGGAAAATTATTCTCTTAGGGGTAAGGTGGAAACCGGAAGAATTCTCAATGGCCATGTGAAAAAGCTTTATCCGCGGGGGGAACTGACCACTTCAATAAAACAGCGCCCCCCGAGCCATCGGTTTCCCTTCGAAATTTTGACATAAAGGATGTCACCTGAAACCCGTGTTCGGTCCAATTGCTCAAGCGAATATCCCAGAGCCTGCCATCCAACAGATTGCTCACATACCATTGCTCCGGAAGCTGACGGCTGTGACGTAAGCGACCGTCGCTCGAAACCCTTATGACCGCACGAATCTCTTCGAGCGACCTGTCCATGGCCAGCCGTTTGAACGGTTCGTGTAGGCGACAAGCGATTTCACTGAAAAGAGGGCCTTCCGAAGCGATTAGCCCCGTCCGAAACAACGTTCGGCCTTTTGTTTCATCATGGCTTTCGAATGTTCCGTCCGCCGTGAGATCTTCCCAGTGGTGACCGTGATAAGTTTTCCAGGGCAGGATGAGACTAAAGGCAACACCGACCACTTCGTTGGCGTCGGCACGAATCGCCACCCACTGTCCCTCTGGGAAAATCCGAAGGCGGCTTAAAAATTGACTTTTACTTGGAATTCCCGCAAAACCATTTCTTTTGTATAGGTCACAAACCGCGCCAAAATCCGATTCTATTGCCATTCTGACATAAATCCGCGCCATCAGCGCGAGACTCTGTTTGGAGAACGGTCTTACACGCATTCTCCTTTCTTGTGTGGATGCTGTCATCATGATGACCTCCTTACTCACAGTATAGCAGCGCTTCTACATATATTTTAAATATATAATATGTATTAGATACATATTAAAAATATATAGTAAAAAGTTTTCGGCGATAACTTGTTGGTTCACCATCGAATATGGTAGCTTCAAACAACGTATGGAGCGAATACGAGTTGCGGCATTGCAGTATTTCATCAGGCCGGTCGCAAGCCTGGATCAATTTCGTGACCAAGTGGAAGGCTTGGTGGAAACGGCTGCCGACTACGACTGTCATTTGGTCGTGTTTCCAGAATATTTTACAGCCCAATTGCTAACGCTGGGAAACACCAAGCGCCCGATGCAGGAGCAGGTTCGGGAGTTGGCAAAGCAGCGGCAAAACTTTATGGAGCTCATGGGAGGGCTTGCAAAAAAGTTTCGCGTCTACATTGCCGCAGGCACGATTCCCACCCTGGGTGACGGTGAAAACATTGTCCACAATGACAGTTATTTTTTTGGCCCCACGGGAAAATTTGGGGTTCAGGGCAAGCTTCACATGACCCGCTTCGAAAAAGAGGAGTGGCTTATTTCGCCAAGATCGGGACTAAAAGTTTTTCAAACAGAGTTCGGCCGGGTGTCCATTTTGTTATGTTACGACGTTGAGTTTCCAGAGCTCGCCAGAGCGGCCGCAAAGAGCGGCTCACAGATATTGCTCGTTCCGAGCTGCACGGATGAGCGCCAGGGGTTTTTGAGGGTCCGATACTGCGCCCATGCTCGTGCCATTGAGAACCAAGTCTATGTTATTCACGCAACCACGGTGGGCTCGCTTCCCATGGTTCCCGCCGTTTCGCTTAACTATGGGCAGGCCGCCATTCTTACCCCCAGTGATTTTCCATTTGCAAGAGACGGGATCTTGGCGGAGGGGATCCCGAATCAGGAAAGCATGGTGATTGGAGAGCTTAATTTAAA
>Ga0187892_10011728_pt1 | contig 10623 bp, 13 predicted proteins | sample MA1701073metaG_FD_139345 | JGI IMG/M metagenome (GOLD analysis project Ga0187892, IMG submission 139345) | Bio-ooze microbial communities from a basaltic lava cave in the Kipuka Kanohina Cave System on the Island of Hawaii, USA - MA170107-3 metaG ...
ACAAGGGACGCCAGACGATCAATGCCATTCTCTCGGCTCACGCGGTTACCCTCGAGCAACTTCGAAAGGCGGCCGCGTGAAATCCTTGCCCAAAAACCACGAACCTGACGGATAGTAGAACAGGGGGATGGGGGGCGGTCTGGCGCTTGCACCTGATGGGCGCACCCTGTTTACGGGCAACTACGACGGTGGAGGTATCGCGGCTTACGATGCACACTCCGGAGGGCTCAAGTGGATTCGGGAGAACATACGACGTGTGTTGCAGGTGCGAGCGGCGTGGGCCGGCACTCTGTGTGTCGCGTGTGAGAACGGACCGCTGCACATGATCGACGGGCGCGCACTGGCTTGCACTCGTTTACAAACCGGACGGCGGAAACAGTGAGCTGCACGAGATCAGCCAGGCAGGTGAGGTCGTGAATCGAACCGCGCTGGAGCGCACGGAGGGCGCCTTCTCGCCCGACGGAAGCTATCGGGTGACCTCCGACGGCGCCGTCATCGAGTGTCCGTCTGGCAAGACGCTCTGGAAGGCCAGATGACCTCGCTGATGCGCGTGCTCGTCGAGGACCTGTGCTCGGAGAAGTGCGCGGGCCGCGCTCCGGGCACCGAGGGCGGCCTCGCCGCGCGCCAGCACATCGTCAAGGAGCTGAGCGCCGCGGGTTACGTGCCGGAGGCGCAGCTGATTCCCGGCTCGCACGGCGCGAACGTGATCGCGGACATGACGGGGACGGTCGACCGATGGGTGATCGTCGGCGCGCACTACGACCATCTCGGCGTGCAGGGCGGCGAGACGTACTGGGGCGCCGACGACAACGCGGCCGGCGTCGTGGTCATGCTCTTCGTGGCTCAGGCGCTGAAGCGGCGGCCGCCGAAGGGGCGCGGCGTGATCTTCGCCGCGTTCGACGCGGAGGAGCCGCCGCACTTCCTGACCCGCTCGATGGGATCGGAGTACTTCGCGGAGAACCCGTGGGTGCCGCTCGAGAAGGTCGACATGATGCTGTGCATGGACCTCGTCGGCCACGCCATCGGGCCGGAGGGGATGCCGGACGAGGTGCGGCAGACGCTCTTCGCGCTCGGGGCGGAGCGCAGCGCGGGCACGGCGGAGCACGTCGACCGCCTCGCGCGCGCGGTGCCGGGGCTCGTGGTCCGGCGGGCCGACGCGGAGGTCATCCCGCCGATGTCGGACTACGACGCGTTCTGGAAGCGGAAGGTGCCGTTCCTGTTCCTGTCGTGCGGGCGCAGCCGGATCTACCACACGCCGGACGACACGCCCGACAGGCTCGACTACGCCAAGATGTCGGCGACGGCGTCGTGGCTGGAGCGGTTCGTGCGGGAGACGTGCGAGCGGCCGGCCGCGCGCGTGCCGTTCCTCGACGGCGTGCGCGACGACCGCTCGACGCTGCTCTCGCTCATCGACGTGATGTCGGCGCTGCTGCGGGTGTCGCCGGTGGCGGCGCAGGGGCGGGCGCTGGCGCAGCGGCTGCTGGCGGCGTGCGACCGGGAAGGGAAGCTGGCGGAGGTGCACCGCGCGGAGATGCGGCTGCTCGCGTCGATGCTGGAGCACGGACTGTCGTGATCCGCTCGCCGGCGCGCGTGCTGTTCGTCCTGCTCCTGGTGGCGTACGGATACTTCTGGGCGCCGCGCGGGCCGGGGGCGCAGTCGCGGATGGCGCACGTCGTGTCGATCGTCGCGCACGGGACGAACACGATCGACCGCTACCGCAACATCACGCCCGACTGGTCGGTCCGCGACGGGCGGTATTACTCGAACAAGGCGCCGGGGATGGCGCTGCTGTGCGTGCCGGTTTACCTCCCGCTCTATCACGTCGAGCGCTGGATCGGGCGCGATCCGCTCGACAGCGACTCGGAGCTGTGGTGGAGCAACCAGATGCTGGTGAACGGCGCGGTGAACGGGCCGATCACGGCGCTGGGGGCGCTCGCGCTGCTGGCGGTGCTGATGCGTCTGGGGGCGCCGGAGCCGCGGGCGACTCTGGCCGCGGTCGCGTATGGGCTGGCGACGCCGGTGCTGCCGTTCACGACGAGCCTGCACTCGCACGGCATGGTCGCGGCGTTCCTGGCTTTCGCGCTCTACTTTCTGCTGGTCCGGCCGCGGCTGGAGGTCGCCGGGCTCTTCTGCGGGCTGGCGACGCTGTCGGAGTACGTCGCCGTCGTGCCGACGGTGCTCATCGCGGCGTGGGTGGCGGTCGAGCGGCGGTCGTGGCGGGACGTGGCGCGGTTCTGCGCGGGCGGGCTGCCGATGCTCGCCATTTACGCGGCGTACCATGCGGTGTGCTTCGGGAATCCGCTGACGACGGCGTATGCGTTCCAGGATCCGTCCGGGATGCGGCCGGGGGGCGAGGGGCTGTCCGGATTCCTCGAAGTGCCGGGCGTGGGGCGGCCGCTGCAGATGCTCTTCGGGCCGCACCGAGGACTCTTCTTCCATTGTCCGCTGCTGCTGCTGGCGGTGCCGGGGCTGGCGATGCTGTGGCGGCGGGGCGAGCGGCGGCTGGCCGCGCTCTCGGCGGCGGTGCCGCTCGGGTTCCTCGCGGTGACCGGATTCTGGCTGATGTGGGCGGGCGGCACGACGATCGGGCCGCGGTTCCTGATCCCGTCGATCCCGTTCCTGATGCTCGGCGTGAGCGAGGCGATGGGGCGGTGGCCGCGGGCGGCGCTCGGGCTGGCGGCGGTGTCGTTCGCGAACGCGTTCGCGATGGCGGCCGTGCAGCTGCTGGTGCTGCAGTCGGTCGCGAGCCCGATGACGGCGGTGGTGTGGCCGCAGTTCGCGCGGGGCGTTCTCGACCACGACAGCCTGGGGAAGCGGCTCGGGCTGCCGGGGTTGCTGTCGCTGGTGCCGCTGCTGGCGATCGGCGGGGTGCTCGCGCACCGGTTGCGGAAGATGGTGCGTCCGAAGAGTCCTCAGTCGTCAGTCCTCAGTCCTCAGTCGGGCCCGCCGTGACGCTGGCGGTCGCATCCAATCAGCGCACCATTCCGAGCATCCGTACGAAGAGGGCGAGGCTGGTTGCGAGGCTGATCAGGAGCAGGAGCATCTGCTGCAGCGACAGCTGCGGCGAGCGGCAGATCCACAGGGCTCCTCCCCAGGCGGCCGCGGCGGCGGCCGAACATCCGAGCGCGGCGGCCAGCAGCATTGCGTCGCCCCTGGCGGCCGCCCCGATCGCGGCCAGCGGAGCGATGCTCAGCATCACACCGGCCGGCACCATCACCAGCGATGCGTACAGCGCGCGAACGGAGTCTCTCAATCTACCCTTCTGACGCACCGGGGAGCGGGATCTCACATGCCGAAGTCGTGCAGCCCGGGCAGGAGGCGGCTGAGCAGTGCCAGCGCCGCCGCGACGGCGTTCAGAATGAGCACGAGGCCGCCGAGAGTCAGGCGCTCCTTCGCGCAGATTCGGAGAGCGGTGCCGTAGGCGACGGCGATCGCGGCGGCGCTCCCGGTGCAGAGCCATGGGGCGGCCGCCCATCCGTGCTTCTGGCACGCTTCGAAACCGACGAGCGTGAGGTGCCCGAGGGCGACGGCCGTCGGCGACGCGAGAAGCATCAGCGCCGCTCCCATCTCGTCGTAGCGCGAGCGGGAGGTCATAGAGCAGGGAAGGGGCGAGGCAGCCGCGATGCAAGGGCCTGCTACCAGATCCCCAGCAGCTCCAGCGGCACGCGCGAGAGGAGCGCCAGCCCCGCCGCCAGGCACGCGATCGCCACGAACAGCGCGCGCGCCGGCATGCGCCCCTCTTCGCACTTCTGCATGACGATGCCGTACGAAGCGAACAGCGCGCTCCCGCCGCCCAGCGCGCAGAGGAAGTGCCACGGCCGCCCGTTCATCTGCCACACGAAGAACGTGATTACCGGCAGGTAGAGCAGGCACGCCGCGATCGGGACGAAGAGGAGCGTGAGCGCGTACTCCGCGATGCGCCGGCCCGCTCCGCGCCCCTCCACGTCAGGCCCGGGGCCAGTCCGTCAGCCCGAAGACGCGGAACAGCGCCAGCGCGAGAGCGCAACTGCTCACCGCGATCAGCAGCCCGCGCCGCGTCAACCGCCCCTCCGCGCCGATGCGCGCGACCGCGACGGACGCCATCGCGAGCGCGGCCGCGGAGCCGAGCGCGCACAGGAACGCGACAGGACGGCCGTGCTTCTGCCAGAGCCCCAGCCCGACGAGCGGCAGATAGACGACGAGCGTCGTGACCGGCAGCGCCAGCGAAGCCAGCACGCATTGCACCGCCCCGCACGGCCGCTCCATCCGCGGCGCGCCCGGCCCCTGTGCCCTCATCTACGGCTCCATCCGCGGCGCGCCCGGCCCCGCCGGCGCCACCGCGTCGACCGGCACGTCCGCCTCCGTCTCGGCGTGCGCCGTCTCCGACGCGCCCATCCCGCGCGGCCAGATCATGAAGCCGCCGCGCGAGTGCTCGCCGATCTCCCACGTGCCCCAGATGCCGCGCCCCTCGCGGAACCCGCGGTACCACACGTCGTGCGTCGCGTACTTCTTGTGCCACGTCACCTCGAACGTCCGCGCGTCGTAGTAGCCGCGGATCGTGAACGGCGCGATGTCGTCGATCCCGGTGCCGTCGACGAACCCCTCGCGGAACCGCAGGTCGAGGTCCATGCGGTGGCGGTCCCGCGCATCCCCGTAGAGGTAGTAGCCCATCCACGGCCCGCTCGGGAACAGCGTGTCGTCCGCCGCGACCGTCTCCTCGGGCTTCATAAGGGTAAGACGCCGTCAGTCCCTGGTGATTTCAAGGAGCTGGCGGTACTCCTTCGTCGACGACTTGACCCAGCGCACCACGCCCGCCTTGGTGACGACGTGCATGCCGTCCGCGTGGTTGAGCGACTCGCAGCAGCCGATCACCGCGTTCTCGCCGAGGAAGTTGACGTCGGTCTTCGGCCCGCGGTAGCTGCAGATTCCCGGCGCCGGCTTGGTGCCGGTCGCAGGACAGATCAGCACCCGCAGCTCCTTCCCGGGGATGATCGGCGTGCCGCCCGCCGCGAGCGCGAGCCAGAACTTCTTGCCCGTCTCCGAGCACCACGACTTGTCGGGCCCCCCGAACTTCGCCGCCCACGCGCGCTGCAGCAGCGCCAGCGTGCGCAGGTTCGCCTCGCAGACGAGCACGTCCGGGTTGTAGCCCGCCGAGGCCGCGGCGCGCGTCTCGAAGAGCACCGCGGCTCCGAATCCGCGCCCCTCCATGCCGCAGAGCATGCCCTTGTCGGTCCAGAGCTCGATCGGCGTCCGGTTGGCGACGACGTACTTCACGCCGACGAACTTGACCTTCGACCCCGGCATCTCCATCTCCCCCTCGCACGCGATCCGCGTGTCGCTCACCTCGAGCGTCTCGAGGTCGAGGAACTTCAGCTTGCGCTCGAAGCCCGCCGTGCGCGGCAGGACGCAGACGAGCCGCGCGAGCGTGTGGAGCGTCACCGTGTCGGGCGTGATCTCCACCTCCTTCTCCCTGCCGTCGATCTTCGCCGACGCGCGCCCGTCCTGGACCGCGAGCGTGTACTCCAGCTCGCGCGACTTGACCTCGATCCGGCGCGGCGTCAGGCGTCCGTCCTTCGAGCAGCGCGTGGTGACGGTCATCTCGCGCTCCGGCGCCCCCGCCACGAGCACGTACTTGTCCTCGAGGACGATCTCGCCGTCGGCCGACTTCGTCTCGAACACGCCGTACCCGACGCGGCGGTTCTGCGCGATGAACCCGAACCAGCGCTCGCCGACCCAGACGTCATGGAGCCGGTCGGCGCGCTGCTGCGCCTCGTCCTGGGGAGCGGCCGCGCAGGCCGCGCACGCGAGGAGAAGCAGCGTGACAGTGCGCATCTTCGATATTGTACGCCGCGCGCGGGGGTTTGCTAGAATCCGCGCCATCCTCCTTCGCCGACCCCGGTGCGGGAGGTTTCAGGAAAGGCTACGGAGGACAAGTGTCGCGGGAACTGGCGCTGTATCCCCTCCGTTTCCGCGAGATCTACAAGGACAAGATCTGGGGCGGACCCGAGCTGCGGAAGGTGCTCAAGAAGAAAGGCGCGGGCGCCCGGACCGGCGAATCGTGGGAGATCGCCCAGCGCGGACGCGACACGAGCGTCGTGGCGGACGGCCCGCTCAAGGGCTGGTCGCTCGGCAAGCTCATGCAGACGTGGCCGAAGCCGATCCTCGGCGACGAGCACGCGATGCGGTTCTCGCAGCGCTTCCCGCTGCTCGTGAAGTTCATCGCCGCGCACGAGCGGCTGTCGCTGCAGGTGCACCCGTCGGACGACTACGCCCAGCGCTACGAGATGGAGGGCGTCGGCAAGATGGAGGCGTGGTACATCGTGCACGCGCCCAAGAGCGCGCGGGTCATTCGCGGCGTCCTGCCGGGCACGACCGTCGCCGAGTTCCGCCAGCACCTGGCGAAGGGGACGGTCGAGCAGTGCCTGAACCAGATGCAGGTGGCCGAGGGGGACGTGATCTTCATCCCGCCGGGGACGATCCATACGGCGTTCGGCGGCGTGATCGCGCTCGAGGTCCAGCAGAACTCCGACGTCACGTACCGCCTGTGCGACTGGGGGCGGCCGGACAAGAACGGCAAGCGCCCGCTGGACGTCGAGAAGGCGATGACGGTGACGGACTTCTACTCGATGGGGGTCTCCAAGTACAAGCCGGCGCGCATCCCGGGCTTCGCCTACCGGCGCAACCTCCTCATCAAGTGCGAGAAGTTCACGATGGAGTCGCTGGTGCTCGACCGCAAGCGGATCAAGGACACGGTCCCGCGGTCGCGCTTCCAGATGATGACGGTGACGCGCGGCAGGGGGAAGTTCTTCTACGGCGAGAAGAAGAAGCAGTCGACGGCCTGGAAGACGGGCGACACGTTCCTCATCCCGGCGCACCTGGGCGAGTACGACATCGCCAGCGGCGGGGCGAGCGAGATCGTGTGCACATTCGTCGAGTAGTCAGAACCCAGCCAGAGCATCCAGAATCCCGCGCGCCGGGTTATACTCCACTCCGGAGAGAGAGTTGCGGAAAGGCCGGTACGCTCCCCTGGTCGGTCTGCTCGCCGTCGCGTGGTGCGCGTTCTTCATCCACGCGTGCTCGGCCGGCCCGGCGTTCCGCGACCCGTCGGCGATCGGCGACATCACCGCCGCCCCGCGCGTCCAGGTCGGCCTCTCGAAGGCGATGCGGGCGGAAAGCGCGGCGTTCGCCGTGCGCGGCCCGTACGCCATCACCACGGAGCGCGGCGTCGTCGAGAAGGGGGACGCGCTGGAGGCGAAGGCGACGTCCGCGGGCGGCATCACGATCAACGAGCGGGCCTTCCAGGACGCGGCGGTGCGCGTCACGTGCGCGCGCGACGGCGACCTCGAGATCGGCGGCGTGCGGTACCACGGCGACCTGCTCCTCGTGGCGGACGAGGACCGGCAGACGCGGGCGCCGCGGATCACGCTGGTGAACGAGGTGGACCTCGAGAGCTACCTGAAGGGCGTCGTGGGGAAGGAGATGTCGCTCTCGGTCGGCGTCGAGGCGCTCAAGGCGCAGGTCATCGCCGCGCGGTCGTACGCGATGTACGAGGCGCGCCACCGGACGCTGCGAAGCCGCGGGGAGCGCAGCGAGAAGTTCGACCTCTACGACGACGAGCGTTCGCAGGTGTACGGCGGCATGGAGCGCGAGACCGACCTGGCGAGGAAGCTCGTCGACGAGACGCGCGGGCAGTTCGCGATCTGGAACGGGCGGCTCTTCAAGACGTTCTACTCGTCGACCTGCGGCGGGCACACGGAGCCGGCGACGCTCATCCTCGGCGAGGGGGAGGACGTGCCGCCGCTGCGGGGGACGGCCTGCCCGTACTGCGAGGGGTCGAGGCACTATCGATGGACCGAGTCGTTCGGGAAGGCGGACGTCGCGAAAAAGCTCTTCCCGGAGAGCGCGAACGCGAGGCTGAAGTCGGTGCGGATCACGAAGACGCTGCCGGGCGGGCACGCGTCGGAGGTCGCGGTGGCGCTCGAGGGGCAGTCGCGCGAGGTGCTGCTGCACGCGAACACGGAGTTCCGGCGGAAGATCGACCCGCGGAAGATCAAGAGCACGCTGTGGGAGAAGATCGAGGACGGCGGGGACAAGATCGTGATCACGGGGCGCGGATGGGGGCATGGGGCGGGGCTCTGCCAGGTCGGGGCGTACAAGATGGCGGAGCTGGGGAGGAGCGCCGCGGAGATCCTGGAGCATTATTACCCGTCGGCGAAGGTGCAGAAACTCTACTAGGCCGATCCCAGATTCCAGATTCCGGATTCCAGATCCCAGCGACCGTGCCGCCAGAAGGTCAGCCGGCGAGCTGGGCAACCAGCATCCACAGCAGGCCCAAGAGTGACAGGCCGCCCGGCGCGCTGAGGGCCAGGGGGATGGAGAGGCGGTACGGGGCTTTCACGTACAGCAGGCGCCACAGGAACCACCAGGTCGCAGCAGAGCACTCCGGCACAGACCATGGGCGCCGGATTCGGAATGCCGCGCCCGCTGATAGACGCGAGGAACCAGGCGACGGATGAGAGGCTGCACAGCGACAGAGCTACGGCGAGGACGTATTCGCGCTTCGCCTGGGCTGGCGTCATGGTTTTCATCGCCACAGTCCCATCCTGCCCCCTTCCGGCCACGAGTGCAACGAGCAAACCCTTGGTGTCTTGGTGCCTTGGTGGTTCCATTTCCGAGCGTGAACGAAATACGAAATACGAAATGCGAAATGCGAAATGCGAAACGCAACCCAGGTACTAAACTCCACCCAGATGCGTTTCCTGGGATGGCTTCGGTATGTCTGACCAGGACCTTGTCGAGGCCCTCCGCCAGGGGCAGAACGCCGCCTGGCAGGAGCTGGTGAACCGCTACATCAAGCTGGTGTACCACGTGGTTCGGCGGACGCTCTCTGCATACGGACGGGGCGCCGCCGAGGCGGACGTCGAGGACGTGACCTTCGACCTCTTCCAGTCGCTCGTGCGCGACGGATACCGCGCGCTCGCCGCGATCGGCGCCCCCTGGGACCTCAAGGCGTGGCTCGCCATCTCCGCGCGCCGCCGGGCGATCGATTTCGTGCGGCGCCGGCGGGTGGCGAACGTCTCCCTGGACGAATCCCGAGAGGACGAGGACGTGACGCTCGGCAACGTGGTGGCGGCGAAGACGGTGGAGGAGGACGCGCTCCTCGACCCCGCGCGCCAGCGCGCCGTCCGCGAGTCGATGGTCGCCCTCTCCGCCAAGGAGCGCCTCGTCGTCCAGCTCTTCTACCTCAAAGGCCGCAAGTACCGCGACATCGCGAAGGTGACCGGCATGAACGCCAACAGCATCAGCCCGACGCTCATGCGCGCGGTCGAGAAGATGCAGAAGTTCCTCGCGGAGAAGAACGTGCTATGACGTGCCCGGACCGCGTCCGCCTGCTCGACGTCATCAACGGCGTCGCCGACGAGGCCGCCTCGCGCGGCGTCGAGGCCCACCTCAAGCTCTGCGCCGCGTGCCGCGGCTCGTACGACTCCATGATGTCGGCGACGGAGGCGTTCGCGCGCGCGACGTTCGAGAAGCCGCGCGGGCAGTGCCTGAACGAGCAGCAGATCACCGCCTACCTGAACCGCGCGCTCCTCCCGGACATCGAGACCGACGTCGAAGAGCACCTCTCGAGCTGCCCGACGTGCCTGGACGACCTCGTCCGCACGCAGGAGTCGCTCGACACGTACGCCAGCGGCGCGATCCCGGCGGCGCTCGTCTCGCGCGTCAAGGGGCTCAACACGCCGTCGACGATCGAACGCGCGCTCAAGACGGCCCGCGCGACCGCGCGCGTCACGCGGATGCGCCGGAGCGAGGCGACGACCGCGTTCTGGCCGATCGCGGCCGCGGCGGCGGTGCTCTTCGCGGTGCTCGTGGTCGTCGTCGCGAAGAGCGGGGGTGGGGAGGAGAAGCGCGACGTCGTCAAAAAGACCGAGACGCCGACGCCCGTGCCGGTGCCGGCGCCCGAACCGCCCAGGCCGGAACCGCCGAAGCCCGTGCCCGTGCCGGCGCCGCCGAAGCCGGAGCCGCCGGGCCCGACGCCGACGCCGGAGCCTCCGAAGCCGGGACCGCCGAAGCCCGGGCCGACGCCCGAGCCGCCCAAGCCGGAGCCGCCGAAGCCGCCGCCGACGAAGACGGAGAAGAAGTACGTCGAGATGCAGGTCGCGTCGGTGCGCGGGCGCCTCACCCTGGACGGGCAGCCGGCGGGCGGCGGGGCCGTCGTGCGCAAGGACTCCGTGCTGGCGACCGACGGCCGCTATCCCGCGAGCTTCGTCGTGAGCGGCGAGTTCACGGTCTACATGCGGCCCGGCACGCAGGCGCGCGTCGAGAAGGTCGATTCGGGCGACACGCTCGTCGCGCTCGAGAAGGGCGAGGCGCTCTTCGACGTCGAGAAGCGGACGGCTCCGTTCGTCGTGCGCAGCCCGCACGCGGAGGCGGCGGTCGTCGGGACCGTCTTCAGCGTCGCGGTCGAGGGCAAGTCGACCGTGCTGACGGTGATGGAGGGGCGCATCGACTTCCGCAACGAGAAGGGGAGCGTGCAGGTGCACGCGAACCAGCGCGCGGTGTGCGCGGCGGGCGGGCGTCCCGGCGGGCCGGCCGGCGTGCAGGCGGCGGCGGCGCGCGAGTGGACGAAGAAGCCCGAGCTCG
>Ga0187892_10011729_pt1 | contig 10623 bp, 15 predicted proteins | sample MA1701073metaG_FD_139345 | JGI IMG/M metagenome (GOLD analysis project Ga0187892, IMG submission 139345) | Bio-ooze microbial communities from a basaltic lava cave in the Kipuka Kanohina Cave System on the Island of Hawaii, USA - MA170107-3 metaG ...
ACGCCATTTCGAGATAAAAAGAAAACATCATTATCAACGGGAACAACTGATGCAGGCGCGATACAACCTATAGAACCGGTTATTAACTTTAAAATAGGCGTTGTTACAAAAAAGTTTCCTACCTGCTCGCTTGTTAATCTTATTTCCCAGATTGATCGTTCTTTGAAAACAACGATTCTATCAGCAAACGTTTCAACCTGAACAATATCATCTCCTGCGTCCGGCTCTATCTCGATAAAGTTCCCGCCATTTGCAAGATCAAATTTCTCGTGATTAGGGACTTTACCTGAAATCAAAACTTTTGATGGTTCGTTATTAAGTCCCGCAAAGATTAATCTGTCTTGAAATCTCTTAACATACTTTGCAACAGGTCCTCCTGTTGAATCAGCCGTTGGTGGAAATGTAAATTCTCTAGGAATCGCGTCCCCATTATCAAAATAAATAGTTGCGTTTCCCGGAAGTGATGCTATAAAACGTTCACTTCCCGAAGACCTTCCATAAATGTTGTAACCTCTTAAAACTCCTGACGCTGTTGATACTCCCGCCCACGTAAGTCTTATTATTCCGCCCGCCGGATCCCCTAGATCGCTTGGTTGGTTACCAAGTTCAAAGGCGCTAGACGGCAAGGTCTCACCAACTTGTGAGATTGCGGTTAATCTATACGATTTAGTCGTTGATCCCGAAGCATTAGAAATATTACTCGCTCCAAGAATTACGGGTATTGCAATAGTTGGGAAAGAGACAAGCGTTGGATTTGAATATCGAACCAATTCCCGTCTTCCGTTGACTATATACATCGAGTCATCAAGTTGTGCCATATATACTTGCACGCCTGATGGTCCCGATGCCCAGCTTACTCCTGTTAATGTGCTATAACTTGCCCCCGATTTTCTTGTTAAGAATCCGTCGTCTGTTAGAGCAAGTAACTCGATTGTCGAGTTAGATTTATAAAAACCTTGTAACCCTCTTACCGAACCTGTAGCATTACCCGCTTGGTGGTAAAGCAGCGAGCCCCAACGCTTTGTTGGAACCCCCGCACCAACAAGCAGGATGTTATCTGCTTGTGCAAGCTCATCTTTCTTAATTTCTGTATCCTGTAAATAAATATTGAGTCCACCCTTAAAGGTAGGCCAATCAAAGATAAGATCTTTGCCTGGCTTATACGGTGGTATATTTTCGCTAAACTGTGCCATAGCATATTATTTTCCCCATCTGAAACCATACTTTGACTCATCCCAAGTCTTTACTCGAAAATAGTCTGATGCCCGGTTATAAGTATTTTCCCTTTCCATCATATTTCTTAAAATCCTCTCGGCCTCTGCTTTTGCTTGAGGGAAACGCGGATCCTCTCTTGACTCCCAAATTAATGAAACTGTTCTCTGAACTAAATAGTCAGTATTTGGAATATCAGGAATATTCGCAGGAGATACTAAAGAAATAGGTGAGGCAAAGTACGGAACTTTAACGGAAGCCCCCGACGCAAGAGTTGAACCAAATATCCTTAATATATATCCTGAATTAGGGTTTCCAAGAATCCAAACTCTTTTCTCAGAATCCTCGTACCTATCTTCTTGGGGTAAGACCTCTGGATATTCCTCGGTACTTATCCCGTCAAACGTTATTCTTGGAAAAGACGCTAACTTTCTGAAATCGTTTGGAAGAACAACTGAGGCGTTCCCAACAGACGTTGAAATAAGCGAGTTATGCTCCTTAAATAAGACCTGCCAATCTTGAATCTCCGAATATTCAAGCAATGCTTTATTAATGTACGTTAACCTAAGCGAATAGTCAGTCGCGTCAATACTTGCCGTATTCTCGTCCTGGTCTACGATTGACGCGATTCTGCTTTGGATCGAATCTACATTTTCTCTAGCCATAACCTAGCCCCCAAGAAGTGCTTTGAGAGCTAGAATCTGGCTAGAAGGCCGCACCACCAATAAGCGCAGCTGCCTTGTACACCGGGATATACCTCGTCTCCAATCCAACTTGAACTGGAATCGCGTAGTCCGTATTAGCAACAGTTGTTAAAACTGTAGATGTAATTGAAATAAACGATTTGTTCGTAAATTCAAGAACAGCACCGGATGCAACTGAATTTCCCTGAAGTCTTAAGACTCCAACGGATTGTGCTCCAACATCAGCTCGTCTTACTAATAGACCTTCGCCTCGTGGTTCAAGAATTCCTGCTCGAAGATCAGCACCTGTTGAAGAATTATTAAGAGTAAGAGTTGGTTGTGTATCATCACCGATCATGTCGGCGTCTTGTTCTGCGTATAAATTAACAATATTTGGCATATATAATCACCCCTTCCTAAGGATAGGTTCCATTAATCGTGAAATCGTGTTCTAACTTATCTGCTCGGTTACCCGTTCCGCCTCCATTTGCTGAGGCAAATCTAACCCATGCATCAGACCGTCTAGTTTCAGTTCCTACGAATTTAACAAAGTCGTTATTTCCACCGCGCCCACCGTATAGAGCGGCTTTTTGATCTGAAAGGTATATAGAGGTACAACCAGAACCGTTTTTAGCGGCTAATCGTTCAATGTGTCCTTGGTTTTTATAGAAAATGGCCATAAAAAAACTCCTCTTACCAAAATGGTTTGAGGAGCTATATCTTTTGCAAAGATTTTAACTCGTTATGGTATCAACATTACACAATTTAAAGACTATTGTCAAACATTCGTTAACGCTACTTTTTTCCAAGCGCTTCCCGTATATATTTCAAGTTGATTTAATTCTGTATTATATCCGGCAGCGCCCTTAACTGGTGAAGCGGGTCTTCCTGCGGTAGTCCATAAAGCAACTCTTTGTTGTCCTAACATAATAGATAAATCCTCAGTTATTAAAAGGTAAAGCGGAGCATTATTCGTGTATTCAAACGCTGCTGATGGCGAGGCGGAAGGGGAAACTGAAGGACTCGCGGATGGCGAGACTGAAGCGGAGGGGCTTTGTGAGGGAGACGAGGAAGGACTAACAGACGGAGAAGCAGAAGGACTAGAAGAAGGCGAGACCGAGGCACTAGGAGATTGGGAAGGTGAGGAACTTGGAATAACAGATGGTGAGACTGATGGGGAGACAGAAGGTGAAACCGACGCACTAGGAGAGACTGATGCTGAGGGGGATTGTGAGGGGCTAACGCTAGGTGAAACGCTTGGCGAGACCGAGGGCGAAACCGAGGCACTAGGACTTTGAGAGGGGGAGGCAGATGGGGAGACAGAAGGACTTACTGAGGGAGAGACACTTGCACTAGGAGATTGTGACGGGCTTGCCGAGGGACTAACAGAGGCAGAGGGCGATTGTGAAGGAGATGCACTTGGCGAGGCACTAGCGGATGGTGAGGCCGAAGGACTAGCACTAGGAGAGACCGATGCGGAGGGGCTTACCGAAGGACTAACAGAAGCAGACGGTGAGACTGAAGCCGATGGAGATTGAGAAGGACTAGCAGACGGTGAGGCGGAAGGGCTAACAGAAGGAGAAGCTGAAGGAGATACGGAAGCCGATGGGGAAACTGAAGCACTAGGTGAGACCGAGGCGGAAGGAGATTGGCTAGGTGAGGCAGAAGGGGATACGCTTGGTGAGGCAGAAGGACTTGCAGATGGTGAAACTGAGGCCGAGGGGCTTGCGCTTGGTGATGCAGAAGGTGAGGCAGAAGGTGATGCACTTCCCGCTGTAGCCTCTCTTAAGGCAACCATTATTGCCATCCAGCTATTGCCTTCGTCTTGAGTAACTGTTTTATTTCCTGAGGCCCCCGCCGCAGCTTGAACACCCGCAGCCCAGGCAAATTGAGTAGTATCAATGATTTCAACTAAAGGAGAGCTATAAGTTGCCCAGTCACCTGTTGCTGACCAGTTAGGAAAAAAGGCTATTAATCCCGCGCCTGCGTTATCAGTCGTCACGGATAAGGCCGTACCTGTTGTCGAACTCCCTTGATTAGTTGTAACAGATGAATCTAGAGGGTCTGAATTATGAACACCCGTCACTCGTTGAATACCAGCCTGTGAATAAGCAGACGCGTGAGTAACCTGATAAGACGACCCTTCTGATGAGGCGACCTTATAATACATCCAACAATCCATTAGGTCAGTAGTTGATGAGACTGTTCCTAGTTGAGTCCATCCCGATGGCCATGCACTAGGGACAATATTATCTTCAATATAGAACATCAAGACCATTACGTCACCATCAACTACGTTTGACGGCTTATTAATCGTGGTATTAGTACGAACAGCAGCCGTTGTTATAACGTGATTTGTATTTGTGCCTGTGGGAAATGCAACTGCCATATTATGCTATTAAGTCAACTCCTTCTATTCTTTCTTTTCCGGAATCTATTGTTTTTTCGATTAGTGGTCTTTTTAAAATGGGGATTGTTTCGGATTTCTCGCCAGTCCCTGAGGGTTCGTAGGCAACATATTTTCCATCATTCTCTTTTACTAAGAAGCTAAATTTCTTATTATCACTACTTGTTGCACCAACATTGGTTAATGTTCCCAATACGTCATCATACTCATACCAAAGGGTTTCTTTTCCACCCGCAACTTCGCACCAATTATTTCGTATTGTAGCCATATAAGCATATTCTAAATAATGCTAATAATTTGTTCTGCCCTTTTTTTTCTATAATATGTTCTTTGATACGCCTTTAAATAATACTTTCCTTTAGAGCTTAATCTATACATCTTTCCCCAGTAGGCGTTGTGGCATTTAAACGAACACGCCTTGTAACTACTTTGTGTTTGTATAAACCATTCACGGCAAGGCGTATAAATACATCTTATTTCCTTTGGTATAAATGTTCTTAAGCATAATTTACATCTAGTCGTTTTACCCGACTTTGTATATTTATCATTTCTAAATTCGTCTAAATTCCTCCAGACTTTACACTTAGAACATTTCTTAGTTTCCATCTATGAATAAGAAAAACTTGCTCTTGAATCCCATATCTGATTAAAATTGTCTGAGCCTGCCGCGTATTTGATTGAAGTTATGTTTCCTGAGGCATCATAAGCAAGTTTCTTTATTTGCCATAAAGCACTAGACGTTGCGCTTCCAGGGGATGCTCGACCTATATAGATAGGATTTGAACCACTTTCAAAATCAAACTGAGTTGTATAAGTAGTGGCATCACCAAACGCCACAATCTGGTTTCCCTCATGATCAAAAACAAATACTTTTTTCCCGTCAATTCCACCAATACGCGCGTGTTCCTCATAATCTATCGCGGGTTGAACGTTACCAAAATGTGTATTACTCAAAAGCTTTTTCCTCCCCTTCACTTAAGATTTCTATCTGTCTTTTCAAAGCCTGAATGTCAAGCTTTATATTCTCTTGTTCTTGACTCTTTTCCTCAGGTGTTTCTTTATACAATTCCATTTCATTTTCAAGATCTCTTTTTTCCTCGTCTAACCTAACGTATCTATTCAATCTATCTAGAAGGTCTATACCAACATTTGATATTCCTAAATCTTTTAATAAGCCCTTAACGAGTCTTAAGTGGGTTATCTCGTTATTACTTTTTGAAACTCCCCTTGCCCATTCGGTAACAGAGTTTATCTTTTCGGCGATCTTGTGATCCTTTCTGTCAATATCATTAATTCGCAAAAAATCACACATTCGGTGGTACGAGGAATAATCAAGAAACGATAAGCCTTCTTCTCGATTTATCGATACGGGTTTTGATGTTAATTCAGGCTCAGAATCTGGTGTAAAAGGCACTCTATCACTCATAAAAAAACCGCCTAGGCAAAACATGCTTTGGCGGATTCCTCCTTTTGCAAAGGTTAAAATCTTGTTACTAAATATATATCAACTCTTGGATAAATATTCAAGTTTAAGGCGTTTTCCCTCCTGGATATCCTTGTAACACTTTTGAAAATAAGCAACACTTTCAGGATATTTCTTATCCCACTCCTCGTTTAATCGTGGGTGATATATAGCCCTATATTCAATTGATTGATCCAAGAAACATTTGTATCCAGCCTTATTCATTCGGCAAGCAAGCTCCTTCTCACCCCAAGCAGGAAACTTATCAAACGTTTCATCAAATCCACCAACGTCCTTAACTCCCTCTATTGGTAATGACGCAATACAAAGTTCTAAATCAACAGGCGATATCTCATAAAAAGTGTTAATCCTTTTCCTCGGATCAATCCATACCTTATTCTCGGGTTTACCATTTTCAATCTTTGAATATTGATCCCCAACTAAGCCTATACAGCTTAATGGATCCGCTTCGTAATGATTCCATAGTCTTTCAAGGGTCTCGGGTGGAAACCATAAACCATCAACTATTGAAACAAATAACTCACCTTGCGCTTTCTTAAGACCCGCGTTCCATGCTTTATTAAGACCGTAGAAATCACCTTCCTTCTTAGGTGGTTCCGGTACAAATTCATAGTAGAACTCATGTCCAATCTGCCGATCTATCTTAAGAAAAAGGTTTTGGGGCGCAACAACAATCCATTCCCAATCTGTTTCAGTTTGCCATTCCAAACATTTGGCAACAATTGGTAATAACTCAGGTCTAACCGTTGGCGTAATTATGGATATCGATATAGGATTTGTTTTCTGCATATTTCGCAATATTTTTGATGTGGGCTTTCTGGAATAATTTCTATCTTGCAAACACTACAGTTAATTTTCTTTCGCCCTTTTAAATAACTTTTCCTTCCTCCAAAATCTCCTTGAGTATTATGTACTTTGGCATGTTTACTTTGAGACGCATATAATTTTAAGTTTTCTATTCTGTTATCATCTTTTACTCTATTAATGTGATGAACACGTTCCTGATCTGTTAAGTATCTCCCTAAATATTCTTCCATTATTAACCTATGTTCTTGAACGTATCCTTTAACATTGGCTCTTGGATGATCTGGTCGCAATAAGAATCTGTATCCCAAAGCATATCTTATTCCACCTTTCCACCATGGGTTTTTTTCTCTCTTTCTATCAACCCTTCTTGAGATTTCAACTGCTTCTTTTAAAGAACATTTAGAGCTACAAAATCTAAACTTTGAATCAGAACGTTTAAATCTAATTATCTGCTTACCGCAATTTTCACAACCAAACGTAATGCTGATCTTTTTTGAAGCCGACATACCTCAATGTTTTATCAAAACGTACTGACGGTGTCAACTAATATTTTTCATATTTATAAACTATGTTTCCCGTATTCTCGCAAGCACTTCTTGTCGGAAGAATTAAGGAAACCCCATGCGCGATATTGGGAGTGTTGATATAGAGCTCTCCGCCTTTAGTTAATAGCTCCTGACATCTTCTAATAAATTTTGGCGTTAGAAATCTCAAGGGAAAGTTGTCTCCATCAAAAATATCGACGATAATTAAATCAAAGACTTTACTATGTTCAAATACGTAAGAATAGGCATCATTAAGTACAATATCTATACTAAATTTATCTAAATCAAAGTGTTTTAATGCAACACCTACTACATCGGATGAGACTTCAACTCCTGTTATTTTTACTTGCGGAAACTTCTCAAGTAACATTCGGGCAACCGTACCTGCGCCTAAGCCTAGAAGAAGAACGGTATCAGGCTTTTTATTAGGTATTACCATATGATAATAGCTTGATTTATCGGGGGGCCATGACGATTGTGGAACGCCATTTACAATTAGTGTCTTAGTGTTATCCACTTCACTTACCTTTATATTCATATATCTCAAACTCCGGTAGAGGAAAGATTAATTTCCCTCCATTCTTTAAATAATCTTCTTCTCGTTTAATAAACTCCTCTTTAAAAAACCATGGAAGCACTAAGAAGTAATCGGGGTTATCCGCTCTTGCTTCCTCCTCTGAAATTATTGGTATTCCTAAAAACTTCTTTCCATACTTAATAGGATTTCTCTCAACTGCTTTTGAAATTAATTTATCATCTAGTCCGCAGGCTTGAAGTAGAGTATTTCCCCTAGTTGACGCGCCGTATATATATACTTTCTTACCACGAGATACTACATCTTCTACAAAGTCGTGCACTTGTTTTGCGGACTTTTTAATTTTCATCTTGAACAAAACGTATGTAAATTGATTATCAAGTTTCATGTTTTTTTCGATTATCCTCATCTTGTCTACATTATTCATATGCTTTACATATGTTCTAAGGCTCCACCATTAATTCCATTTACTTTAACGTCAACAATTTCAAGGAAATGTTTATTTAATAAATGCTCTAAGGATTTTAGAGTGTAGTACTCAACATGTTCATGGACGATATTGTCATACGCAAGATTTTCAATCATCGTTGCTAAATAGTTTTGCTCAATTATGAATAAGCCTTGAGGATGTAGTATTTCCCTAATATCCTCGATAAATTTATTAGGATCTTCTAAGTCATAGAAGCAAGATATAGCGGTAATAACCTTAGGCTTTCTCCCCTTATAGTTCTTAAGAAACGCGGCTTTATTAAAGAAATCATTAATGAAAATCTCTCCATTCTTATAAAAGTCGGCAAACTTACTAACAGGATCAAAACCAATTCGCGTTAACTCTTTTGGGTAGAAAGACAAAAGCGTACCATCGTTGCTTCCTATATCAATAACCGTATCATCCTCATATAGTTGAATATACTTTGGTATAGATAGTACTATATCTTTAAGGTCTTCTCGAACCGTATTATTAATGCCCGAATAGTACCCATAGTTATCGGTATACAACAATTCAACGGGAGTGCTTTCTTTCAATTGAACGAGTGTACATTCCTTACACATCACCATATTAACGGGGTATGTCTTTTTAGGCTTTCCTTCGCTTCGAAACTCTGAGAGATATTGATCTCCCAAAGAAATAATTTCGGTTATCTTGTCTCCTTTACAACTTCTACACAACATATTCAATAAAGTAGTTAGGACTTCCTCCTTCATTTTCTAGCACTTTAATTTCGGCGTTTGGCATTAGTTCCTTAATTCTCTTTTCACTAAACGCGTGTAAGTGCTCGTGATCTTCAATAGGAGCTTTTAGGCGACTATCATGTTCTCCTTGCGGATGAGGAAGATTAATAAATATTCTTCCTCCGTCTTTAACCGCCTTATTAACGCTTCTTAAAGCAAGCTCAGGATCAAATACATGTTCTAAAACGTCAAACAGTATTGCTCCACCAAAACGCTTTGGATACATATACCCAAGCTTTTGAATCGGTAAGAATTCAAATGTCGCAAGAGTTCCGGCGGATTTAAACGCGGCAATCTGCATAATCATCGGGTGAACGTCTATTCCATGTACCTTAACGCCTATTATTGATAGTTCTCTACCCATCCAACCCGAGTAGCAACCGACATCTACTAAGAAATCTATTCCTGTTTCAAGAAGCCTTCTTTGTAAATGTTGAAACGCAACAAGGTTTCTAATATCGGTAGGATTATGAAATGCAACATTAACAAGACCATCAACCGAGCCTTTATCTTGAAATTGTTTCATCCGATCAAGTTGGGTATACACCTCAGAACGAAGATTTAAAACTTGCTTATCTTCTTCAATGTATGCCGGAGGGGCAAGTAAGTATTGATACGCCTTCATAAGCTCGCCGTGTTCTGCCATATATCTAACTACTTTTAAGTACTCGTCTCTCATGGGAATGGTTTCCAGGAAATAGACATTTGTTCTGGAAATTTAACTATAAATTGTATATCGGGGTATTCTCCAAACCTCTTTCTATAAAGCTCTCTATTTCTAAAGACACGGGCTTGCCGATTATTATGCTTTCTATCAAGTGCTTCATAGGTTGAGGAATCTTTATGTTGAAAAGCGGCTCTGTTAGTATATGCTTGAATCCATCCATTCACATCACGCATTCTATGAAAGAAGTCGTAGTCATCATACCCACCTTCTTTGTATTCTTCGAAGTATCCACCTGTCGGAATCGCTTGTTTTCTAATAACGTAGAAAGAGGCATGACACCACCTTTCTTTACCACCAATCCAAGTATCATAGGAAAGGTTAAAAGGCTCATCATACGGAATCATTTTAAAGTGAACACTTCCTACTTGAGGATTATCCATAAGTATTTCTTTCGCAACATACAACCAGTTAGGAGATACTCTAATATCGTTATTCGCAACCGCCACTGCATCACCTGTCGCTTTTGCAAACCCTTGATTAATAGCCGCGGGATACCCTAGATTAGTCCTATTCTTTATTTGTTTATCTCCCCAGTTGATTTCGCCTACACTTGAACCATTATCAATTAAGATACATTCATCAGCCTTTAGTGTTTCACACGCGGCTTTCGTTAATAAATAAAGCTCTTTATTAAAATCACATCTAAGTAGAATAAGAGATATTTTCATATTAGTTTCTGAGACCAAGTAGCAGGGGTATTATCATTGGTCAACTCAAGATTATTTAGATATACAGGCTCTTGATACCCTACTTCTTTTGCCCAATCAACCATATGCTTTATCCCTTGGGAAAAAGTGTTCTTAGTTTCATACCCAAGAAGTTCCTTGGCTAAATCATTCGTACACCAAGCATCCTTAACCTCTTGAGGGCGGGGGGGTAACTTGATTGGGTCAGACACACCTTTGAAGTGCTTCAACACTTCTTGTGCTAAATGATTTATGGAAAACTCCTCAGTTGGTCCAATATTTATTATTCTGCCGTGTTCCTTTAT
>Ga0187892_10011730_pt1 | contig 10622 bp, 6 predicted proteins | sample MA1701073metaG_FD_139345 | JGI IMG/M metagenome (GOLD analysis project Ga0187892, IMG submission 139345) | Bio-ooze microbial communities from a basaltic lava cave in the Kipuka Kanohina Cave System on the Island of Hawaii, USA - MA170107-3 metaG ...
GACTACCGCTGGCGGGCATCGCGTCGGGCGCTGGCCTCGCGATTGACGCGGCGGACCGCGCACGCGCGGAGGCGCTGACCACCGGACAGCTCGCGGCGATCGGGGACCGCTTGTTCGCGCACGGGGCGATCGAAACGCTCCGGCGCCGGATCGCGGAGACACTGCGCGAGTACCACGGCCAAACGCCCTGGCGCCGCGGCATGCCACGGGAGGACCTGAAGACACGACTGGCCGCCGGCGCGGCCGACCGTCTCTTCGACGTCGTCCTAGCGGGTCTTGAGGCATCGTCCTACGTCGCGACGCGTCGAGGATTGATCGCGGTGGGCGGTTTCGAGCCGGTGCGCTCCGATGCCGAACGCCGCGCCGGCGAAACGCTCCTACGCATGCTCGAGCAGGCCGGGATATCGCCGCCGCCCATCGAGAGCCTGGAACGGGCGGCCGATCCTGAAGTGGTGAGCCGCATGCTGCAGGCGCTGATCGACGACGGCCAGGTGATCCCGATAGGGCGGGATTTGAGGTTCGCGGCTTCAGTGCTCGAGGGCGTGCGTCAGCTGGTCGTGCAGCTGGCGGCAGCCGGACATGAGGTGACGGTCGCAACGCTCCGTGACCGACTGCGGACGAGCCGACGGTATGCGCTGGCGGTGCTGGAGTATCTGGATTCGGCTCGGGTCACACGGCGGGTGGGCGATCGCCGGGCGTTGGGGCCAAACGCAGGCGTACCGCTGACCCCGAGGGGTTAGTCGCGGATCCTGACCTCGCCGACCCGCGCGCTCGCGGCCCACTCGACAGCGATCCCCTCACACAGCCCGCCGGTAAGCGACAGCGGGAGCTGGACCGAGGCGCCGGGCGCGAGTTGCAGCACCGTCACGGTCGCGGTCCAGGTCTCTTGTGCAAAGCGCGGGGTGACACCGAACCGGCACGTGGCGTTGATCTCAACGGTGACCGAGGCGCTCGCCACCGCAAGCGAGCTCGCGTTCGTCACGACGGCCACAAAACCAGACCGGGCAGGCGTGGGCGACGTGGCCTGCACCTTGACCTGGAGCTGTCTGGCCACCACCGGGCCGAACAGCGCCAGGTTGCGCACTTCACCGCTGGACTCCGTGAGCATCGGTCCACCGTTGGCCGGCCGAATCGTCACGATATAGCGGCGCACCACGTCGGTCACATTCAGTCGCACATCGAAGGTTGAGACTCCACCGCTGGGTACGGGAGTGGGCACAAGCGGCGCATTGCCCTGGCCGACGCGGCGTCCTGCGGCGTCGAGCGCGCTGACCTCGGCATACGCGGCACGCGTCTGGCTTCGGTTCTCGACCGTACCGGAGACGACGAACTCCGCGTCGTCGAAGCGAACCGCCGTCGAGCGGACGCTCCACGCGCCGGCCGCCCCGGGGTCGGGGCGCGGCGACGGGGCCGCCTCAGGGGCCGCGGGTGGAACCCTGGTGACTCCGATAGGGTAGAATACCTCAATGCCGTCAACTTGGTTGCCGCGCAGGCGGAAACGCACGCCCAGGAACGGATACGAGAGGATGCTCCCATCCCGGACCGGCGTCGTCGCAATGACCTTGGCGCCGAAGTAGGCTTCGCGCACACTGACGGCCATGGCACCGACAGCGATGCCGCGGGTCGTCTGGCACTCGTGGGCCCGGGTTGCGATGCGCTGGACGAACCCATAGTCAGCTACGACCCCCGACCACGGGGCGGGCAGGTCGTATACGATCTCGGTGCCGGTTATCGATGACTCCCCTGTCCGTCCGGCCGCGGCAAACGCCTCCGGAACTGTCATGCCCAGGCGCACGCCGCCGATGCTGACGCCTTCGACCACTTGGCAGCCCGCCGGGGCGCCTCGCGTGGGTCCGGCAAAGAGGCAGAGGATCAGAAGGGCAACGAGCCCCCGACTACCGCTCATGAACCCCTCCTGCAGGATACTTTCCCTTCTGTAAGCATTTTCCCACTCGATTCGACCGCCAGACCCGGCCCCCCTGTAGAAACGAGTGGAGGAGGGTTAGTCGCCGAGCCGGATGTCGCCGACGCGGGGGGTGGCAGTCCAGGTGGCAAACTCGATGCAGATCCCAACGGAGAGGGGCAGGGGGAGCCGGGCCGATGCGCCCGGACGGAGTTGCTGGGTGAGGACGTTCCCTGTGCGCAGCTCCTGCACCGTGCGGGGCGCCGGAAGCACCACCCGACAGGTGGCCACAATTTCCACAACGACCGGGACGCTCGCCACCGGGAACTGGCTGGCGTTGGTCACGACAACCTCAAAGTCGTCGCGGGTCGGTGGGTTGGTCTTCACTTGCACGAGGGCTTGGATCTGGCGCGCGATGATCGCGGCGAACTGCTGAACGTCCTTGACCTCACCCACTTGCTCGACCAGCGACGCCGACAGCGACCCGATCGGTCGGACCACGACCACGTAGCGCCTGATGACATCGTCGATGGTCAGCCTGACCGCGAACGAGGCGACCGCGCCGCTCGGTACCGGAGTTGGGAAGACAGGGGCATCGCCCTGTGCCACCAACCGCCCGGCCGCATTGAACGCCCGGGCCTCGACGTAGACCGCGGCCAGCCGGCCGCGGTTTTCTACGATGCCGGCCACGACCAGCGCGGTGTCCGCCGCCTGTGCCGACGTGTTGCGAACGATCCAGGTGCCAGCCGCGGGGGAGGGGAGGGGTGTGACGCCGGGCTGCGGGACCTGCCCCGGTGGGGTCAGGCTGACCGGCGGGCGCGTTGGGGCGGGTCGGGCGAGCGCTTCAGGGCGGAACACTTCGACCGTGTCCACGATCCCTTCACGCAGGAGAAACCTCGTTCCCACGAACGGGAAACTGAGAATCTCGCCGCCTGCCACGGGCGTACGAAGGCTGACGGGGGTGCTTGTGTACGCCTGCCGGACCGCGCCGAGCGTGGCACCCGCGCCGATGCCTTGTGCCGTCCGGCAGGCGGGTGATCGCGTGCTGACCCGCTGCACAATGCCGTACGCGGTGGCGACGTGCGTCCACGGCGCGCGTAGCGCGAAGATGACCTCTGAGCCCGTGGTCTGCTGGTTGAGTGGGGGTCCAGTCACCCGCAGCGCGGCACGCGTCGTCATCCCGACCTGCAGCATACCGACCGCCGCGCCGTCGGCGATCAGGCACGACTTTGGCACGGCGGCGGTCGCAGGAGCGTTGAGTATGAGGACGACTCCGGCCAGAGCGAGGGAAACCAGGACCCGTGCAGTGGCGGTGGTGTTCATATGGCCCCGCCGATGGGTTCGACTGCCGCGCCTCCGCACCCTCTGCCGCGCCGCCTTGCGCCGGCCCGGAGGCCTCCGTACAATGCACCTGCAGCGCGAAAAAGTCGCGGAGGGCAGTGTCCGCTGGTGCGGGCCCCGGTCTTCAAAACCGGCCGCTGGGTCAGACCGGCCCAGGCTGGGTTCGATTCCCAGGGCCCTCCGCCAGGTTTCAGGCCCGATGTTTATATCCGCAGGTCGATGATTGCAGAGACGCCCACGCCCGGCACGCGGCGGAACGCCTCCCAGGGCTTGAGGTTGTCGACCGGTACGTAGGCTTTGATCCGAAACGCCGTCTGAAAGTCGGCTTCCAGGAGCGCCACCGCCTCGACCCGGGCGACCGCCGCGGCCGGCCCCGAGATCTGGGCTGCGCCAACGTAGGCCCCGCCGGGGGCCTGCACGCCGATCGAGATGCTCAACACCGGCACGACCTTCGTCTGATCGCGCACCGCGGCCCCGCGGTTCTGCAGCAGGTCGTTGATGAAGTTGTTGATCTGGGGCGCGAAGGTCCGGACGGCGTAAGCGACGCCCAGCGTCTTGATGATGCCAAAGACATCCTGCGCCTGCGTCCGAAAGGCGATGCCTCCGACGAAGAGGGCGACGGCGAGGATGAGGGCGATGACTCGCAGGCTGCGCATGTGTGCCTCCCTGAGCGAGGGTCTGTTCTGATCGGACTCCCGATAGTGTTCGTCAACCGCACACGGCGCCTTCGGCCGCGGAAGAGACCAGACGGGCGTACTTCGCGAGCGCACCCCAAGTGTACCGGGCCGGTGGCGCGGTCCATGTCGTGCGTCGGCGCGCGAGTTCATCGGTCGGGACCTCGAGGTCGATCCGGCGGGCGGCGATGTCGAGCGTGATCACATCGCCCTCGCGCACAAGCCCGATCGGCCCGCCGACCGCGGCCTCGGGCGCCACGTGCCCAACCATGAAACCGCGGGTGGCCCCGGAGAACCGTCCGTCCGTGACGAGCGCGACCGATTCGCCCAGCCCCCGGCCCACGATCGCGGAGGTCAGGCCCAGCATCTCGCGCATGCCCGGGCCGCCTTTCGGGCCCTCGTAGCGAAGGACCACGACGTCGCCGGGCACAATCCGGCCTTTGATCACAGCGGCGAACGCGTCCTCTTCGCGCTCGAAGACGCGCGCCGGCCCGCGATGCTGCGTCTGGGTCACGCCAGCCGTCTTGATGACTGCACCCTCAGGTGCCAGGTTGCCCCGCAGGATCGCCAGACCTCCCTCAGGCTCCAACGGCGCGTTCACCGGCATGACGACGGGCTGCCCGGAGGGGCTCGTCCCCTGGAGGTTTTCGCGCACGGTCTTGCCGGTCACCGTGAGGGCATCGCCGTGCAGCAACCCGGCGTCGAGCAGCGAACGCATGACCACGGGCACGCCCCCAACGCGGTCAAGGTCAGCCATGATGTATCGACCGCCGGGGCGCAGGTCGGCGATATGAGGGGTTTCGCGGCTGATTCGGTCAAAGTCGTCGAGGGCAAGGGTGACGCCGGCCTCGCGCGCGATGGCCAGCAGGTGCAGGCAGGCGTTCGTACTGCCGCCCATTGCGACGACGACACGGATCGCGTTCTCGAACGCCCGGCGCGTCAGGATGTCGCGCGGCCGGATGCCCTCGCGGAGCATCAGGAGCGCCGCCTGCCCCGTGCGGCGGCAGGAGTCCGGCCGCCGTGGATCCAGCGCCGGGATGGAGGCGACCCCGGGTAGCGACAGCCCGATCCCTTCAATCGCGCTCGACATCGTGTTGGCGGTGTAGAGCCCGCCGCACGACCCAGCGCCCGGACACGCGTGGTGCTCCAGTCGGTCCAGGGCCTCGTCGCTCATCCGACCCTGCGCGTGCATCCCGACCGCCTCATAGACGTCCTGGACCGTGACGTCCTTTCCATCCACGACGCCGGGCATGATCGTCCCGCCGTAGAGGAACACTCCGGGCAGGTTCAGACGGGCGAGGGCCATCACCGACCCCGGGAGGCTCTTGTCACAGCCGGCGAGCGCGATGACGGCGTCGAAGCACTGCGCGTGGGCCATCAACTCGATCGAATCCGCGATGATCTCGCGGCTGATCAGCGATGCCTTCATCCCCTCGTGACCCATGGCAATGGCGTCGCTGACGGCGATCGTGCCAAACTCCTGTGGCACGCCGCCCGCAGCGCGTACCCCGGCCTTGACGGCCTGCGCCTGCACGTTGAGGTTGAGGTTGCAGGGCGTGACCTCGTTCCAGGAGCTGGCGACACCCACCAGGGGCCGCCTGAGGTCCTCGTCGGACAAGCCGGTTGCACGGAGCATCGCGCGATGCGGCGCCCGTTCGACCCCTTCGGTGACCGTGCGGCTACGGTGCCGGAGGTCAACGGCGGTGACGGTCTTCACAGCAATCCTCCTCAGAGACCCGGCGCGGGAGTGGCGTGCGCCATTGGCCCCATGATAGGCGCGGCTGTGCGCTGAATCAACTGCGGCTGCTGGCTATGGTAGCATGAGGCCGTGACCCGCTCGACCTTGACCCCTATGCTCCGGCAGTACCAAGAGTTGAAAGGGCGCTATCCCGACGCGCTGCTCATGTTTCGGCTCGGGGACTTCTACGAGTTGTTCTTCGAAGACGCGCTGATCGCGTCGCGCGAACTAGAGATCGTGCTGACCTCCCGCGAACTCGGCAAGGGGCGGCGGGTCCCCATGTGTGGGGTACCACATCATGCCATCAATGGCTACGTGGCGCGCCTGGTCGAGCGCGGGCATCGCGTGGCCATCTGTGATCAGGTGGAGGATCCCCGCACGGCCCGTGGGCTGGTCCGCCGCGAGGTGACACGGGTGGTCACCCCTGGGACGATCATGGACGCAGGGCAGCTGCCGGCCCGTGAGCACCGCTACCTGGCCGCCGTGCTCGAAGGCGATGGCGCCTGGGGCGTCGCGGCCGCGGATCTTTCAACAGGCGACTTCCTGGCGACCGAGGTCGCGGGGCCAGAGGCCGCGCGGCGGGTGGCAGAGGAACTGGCGCGCCTGGACCCGCGCGAGGTCCTCGCTTCTGGCGATGACGTGCCGCCGTTTCTCGCGCGCTACCAGCGGACACCAATCGAGGCGTGGCGCTTCGAGCTGTCGGTGGCCCGGCGCACACTCATGCAGCAGTTCCGCGTCGTGTCCCTCGAGGGCTTCGGGTGTGAGGCGCTGCCCCTGGCCATCGGCGCAGCGGGCGCGCTCCTTCAGTACCTGCAGCAAACGCAACTCAGCCCGCTGGAGCACCTGCGCGGGCTGCGCGTCTACACCACGGATAAGATGCTCGCCTTAGACGAGACGACTCGCCGCAACCTCGAACTGACGCGCAACCTCCGCGATGGCGGGACCCCTCATACACTGCTTGCCGTCCTGGACGAGACCGTGACGCCGATGGGCGGGCGCTTGTTGCGGGAGTGGCTACTTCGGCCGCTGCTGGACATCCCGCGTATCAGCGGGCGGCAGCGCTCAGTGGACGCGGCGCTCGCCAATCGGAGCGAGCGCCGCGACCTTAGGCGGGCACTCGGCGGTCTGCCCGACCTTGCCCGCCTGATTGGGCGCGTAGGCAGCGGGACCGTGACGCCGCGGGACCTGGTGGCGCTGCGAACCGTCCTAGACCGGCTTCCCGAGGTCCGCGCAGGCCTAGGACATGTGCAAGACAGCCGCTTTGCCGAACTGGCCCACGCAGTCCACCCGCACCCCGAGATCGCGCACCGCATAGCCGCCGCCCTGGTGGACGACCCACCGCTCGCTGTCCGCGAGGGCGGGCTCATCCGCCCGGGGTTTGATACGGACCTGGACCAGCTCCGAGCGGGCGCGGCGGAGAGCCGTGCGTGGATCGCCGGCCTCGAGACAGCGGAGCGGGCCCGGACCGGCATCCGATCACTACGCGTGGGGTTCAACAAAGTCTTTGGCTACTACATCGAAGTGTCCAACGCCAACCACCACCTCGTGCCCGCGGACTACATCCGCAAGCAGACGCTGACCGGGGCCGAGCGCTACATCACCCCGGAGATGAAGGAGCGAGAGGCCGTCATCCTGGGGGCCGAGGAGCGCATGGCGGTGCGTGAGCACGAGCTCTTCATCGCCCTGTGGCAGACGATCGCCGACTCCGCCGTCACCCTGCTAGAAACTGCAGGCGCCCTCGCCGAGGCCGACGTGTTGCTGGGCCTGGCGGAGGCCGCGGAGCGCGGCGGGTACGTGCGGCCGGAGGTGGTGGAGGATCCGGTGCTTGAGATCACGGCCGGGCGCCATCCGGTGGTTGAGCGCCTGCTCGACGGCGAGCGCTTCGTGCCCAACGATCTCAGGCTCGATGTGCGCCACCGGGCGTTGTTGATCGTGACCGGTCCCAACATGGCCGGGAAGAGCACGCTGCTGCGCCAGGGGGCGCTCATCGCGATCATGGCGCAGGTGGGGTCGTTCGTGCCCGCGACATCGGCGCGTATCGGGATCGCCGACCGCATCTTCACGCGGGTCGGCGCAACCGATGATCTCGCGGCCGGACGGAGCACCCTTCTGGTCGAGATGCAGGAAGTCGCGCGCATCATCCTGGGCGCGTCGCGCCGCAGCCTCATCATCCTCGACGAGGTCGGGCGCGGGACGAGTACGTACGATGGCATGAGTCTGGCGTGGGCCGTGGTGGGCTATCTGCACGATCGGATCGGGGCACGCACGCTCTTCGCCACCCACTTCCATGAGCTGACAGAACTCGCCGACGCGCTGCCGCGCGTCCACAACATCAGCATGCGGGTGGAGGAGGAGGGGGACCGCATCGTGTTCTTGCATGCGGTCGCCGAAGGCCGCGCCAACCGATCCTACGGCATTCACGTCGCACGGCTGGCCGGGATCCCCGATGAGATCATCACCCAGGCCAAAGCGGTGCTCCAACAGTTGGAGTCTGCCTCCGCCCGGCCGGGCGAACCCGAGGCTCCGCTGGTGCCTTCACGGGCCCGCCACGTCCGGCAGATGCCTCTGGATCTGGAACTGACGTCTCCCCTCGAAGAGATCCTCCTCGGTCTGGCGGTGGAGTCGATGACCCCGCTGGAAGCCCTCCAAACGCTCGCCGATCTGCGTGAGCGGGCGCGTGGGCGGCGGGCCGGGAGCGAATCCCGCGAGGCGCGACGGCTGCAGTGAGCCGTATCCCGCCGTGAGCCGCATCCGCGTCCTGGAACGTTCGGTGGCCGAGCGCATCGCTGCCGGCGAGGTCGTGGAGCGCCCGGCCTCGGTCGTGAAGGAGCTGATCGAGAACAGTCTGGACGCCGGGACAACCTCGGTGACCGTGGAGGTTGAGGGGGCGGGCCTTCACCTCATCCGCGTTCTCGACGACGGCGAAGGCATCGCGGCCGGCGACGTGCCGCTGGCGTTGCAGCGTTTTGCGACCAGCAAGATCTCACACATCGAGGATCTTGACGGGGTGCGGAGTTACGGGTTCCGCGGCGAGGCGCTTGCCAGCATCGCGGCAGTGGCCCGGGTCACCATGGTCACCCGGACCGCCGACGCGGGTCGCGCGACGCGCGCTGTCGTCACCGGTGGCGAGCCCGAGCGAGTGGAGGCGCACGGCGCCCCGCAGGGTACCATGCTTGAGGTGCGCACGCTGTTTTACAACACGCCCGCCCGGTTGAAGTTCCTCAAGTCCCCGGCACGGGAGCAGGCGTTGATCGCCGACGTTGTGCAGCGCGCGGCGATGGCCGCGCCGAAGGTCGCTGTCCGGCTCGTGTTCGACGGCCGTGAAGCAATTCGATGGCCTCCAGCCGAGCCCGGACAGCGGGTGGCTGATGTCCTTTCCGGCGGTAAACCCGACGGGCTTGTATCGGTGACCGCCCGAGTACCGGCGGGAACCATCCGCGGATGGCTCGTTCGGCCGGAGGGCAGCCGTCCCACCCGGGCGGGTCAGTATCTCTTCGTCAACGGGCGGCCCATCCAGAGCGCCATGCTGCGACGGGCCGTCGAGCAAGGCTATGCGCAGCTCATCCCCGTCGGTCGGTTTCCGGTGTTCGCAGTGTTTCTGGATGTTGAGCCGGGGCAGGTAGACGTCAACGTCCACCCGCGCAAGGCAGAGGTGCGATTCAGCGATGAATCGCGGCTCTTTGGGGCGGTCGCGCGCGCTGTGCGTGAAGCACTGCTGGCCAGCCCGCTCGTGCGTCAGGTCGCGCCCACCGACATGGCCGCACCCTTCGCCGGCGTGTCCGCACCGCCTGCAGCGGGCGCGGTGTCCCTTGTGCTCGAGGCCCGCGAAGCTGCCGGCACATATGCGGTCGGCAGCGCGACGCGCCTGCCCGCGCTGCGACCGATCGGCCAGCTGCTGCGGACCTACATCCTCGCAGAAGGGCCCGACGGACTCTATCTTGTCGACCAACACGCTGCCCACGAGCGCGTACTCTACGAGCGTCTGCTAGCCGCTCGCCACAGGGGCGATGTGACCAGCCAGGGCCTGGCGATTCCCGCGGCAGTGGACCTGACGCCGGCGCAGATGACCCTGCTCGTTGGTCACAACGACCAACTCCGGCTGCTGGGGTTTGACGTCGAGCCGTTCGGCGCTCACACCGCGCTGGTCCGCGCGCTTCCGACGCTGATCCCAAACGGCGCCCCGGCAGCGCTGCTCCTGCTGGCGCTGGCGGCGCTCAACGGGGAGGAGGAGGGGGCCGGAGGTGATCCCCTCGAGCGTCTCACAATTGCGACCGCCTGCCACACGGCCATCCGCGCCGGCGATCCGTTGCGCCCCGCCGAGATCGACGCGCTGCTGGCCGACCTCGCCGCGACCGAAGATCCCTACACGTGCTTTCACGGCCGCCCCACGGTGATCGCCGTGTCGGGGGCGACACTGGAACGATGGTTTCTCCGGAGCTAGCCGGCCGCGGCGACTGCCTCGCTGTGCTGTGCGGGCCGACCGCGGTTGGAAAGACGGCGGTGGCCGTGGCGTTGGCGCGCCGCCTGAACGCTGAGATCATCTGCGCGGATTCCCGGACGGTCTACCGCGGACTCGATGTCGGCACGGCCAAGCCCGACGCGGCGCTGCGCGCGGCGGTGCCCCACCACCTGCTCGACGTTGTCGAGCCGACCGAACCCTTTACGGTGGCAGATTTCCAACGCCTGGCGCGCCGCGCGATCGAAGTCATCCGCGCGCGTGAGCGCCTGCCGTTGCTGGTCGGCGGGACCGGGCTCTACGTTCGGGCGGTCGTCGACGATCTCATGTTCCCCGAGGTCGCGCCCGACGCGCAGCTCAGAGCCATGTTGGAGGACGAGGCGCGCGACCGAGGGCCTGTCCACCTGCACCGGCGCCTGGCGCAAGTGGATTCAGCCGCGGCCGAGCGCATTCACCCGCAAAACGTCCGGCGCGTGATTCGTGCACTGGAGGTAGCGGCGGTCGCGGGGC
>Ga0187892_10011731_pt1 | contig 10621 bp, 3 predicted proteins | sample MA1701073metaG_FD_139345 | JGI IMG/M metagenome (GOLD analysis project Ga0187892, IMG submission 139345) | Bio-ooze microbial communities from a basaltic lava cave in the Kipuka Kanohina Cave System on the Island of Hawaii, USA - MA170107-3 metaG ...
TACACGACCCATCGCCGCCGTGACTTCGCCGATGGCATCCGTTCACTAGAGATCATCGCCCGGACTTGGGACGCTTGGCGCGCGCGCCGCCCTGGCGTCGCTCCGAGATGTCGCGAATGGCGATGATGTATCCGCACATGTTTCGCGCCGCCGACCTGTTGATTCTCAACAAGGTCGACCTGCTGCCGCACGTCCGCTTTGACGTAGCAGGCGGCCTCGCATACGCGCGTCAGACGAACCCGCGACTGCAGGTCTTGCAGGTATCGGCGCAGCGTGGCGACGGTCTTGACGATTGGTATGCCTGGCTGCGCAAGTGTACTGTCGGACGCGAAGCCGCGATGACCGAGGAGATCCGATAAGTGGGATCGTTATTGGTTCTTGGATTCGTCTTAGGGGTGCGTCACGCCCTCGATGCCACGCCAGCGAACGCCTCACGGTGGCAGTGATCCGTATTTGTCCTGAGCGCCGACGTAGCGGCGGAGGCATTCGTCGGACCAAAAGCTGTGCTCGACGCCTTCGAGTGACAAGCGCGCGGCAACATCTGTCTCGGCCAACTCCATGCCGCAGACCGGGTCGACAGACCGCCCGAAGAGCACGTCTTCGCGCAGCTTCGCTTCGAAGAGTTCCACGTCGTTAGGGCGAGCCCAGGATTCGGGCTGGCCGACATTGCCATACTCCGCGAGCAGGCGGGACGTCTCGCCGAGACCGCAGCACAACTCATGGCGACGCGTCCCGGTTTCACCGTCACGTCCTGGGCACGGACACAGCTCCGCAGCGACACCGAGCAATGGCCGCCGACATCGCCTCGCTGCGTGCGGAGTTCCCGACTAGCAGCGGCCGCTGACGCACCGCCAGTCGGGGTCCAATCATCAAAAAAGGCTGAGTCGTGTGCCGACCTTCCTGACGCGTGGTCAGGGTTGGTCTCAACCCGTTTGGACTTGCCCATGTACCCCGAGGGCCTGGGGCAAGCTGTGTCCGCCGGGGTCGAGGCCCGTTCAACAGTCTTGGTTTTTCCGGCACATCGTGCCGCGCTTTGTAACGCCTACCGACACGAGGGGAGCCGAAAGGTGCGCAGAGGTTTCTAGCGTCGCTCCGGCAACCTGCGATCTGAACCCACCGCTATGGAGTGAGTCGGCAGATGACAGAACGTCTGCGTTGGAACGAAATGATCCTGTTGTGTGCGCTCGGCTTATCGGTATTGCCGTCGGGCGTTGCACTGGCGACCTGCGTCGGCGACTGCGACGGCAGCGTAAGCGTCACGATCGAGGAGCTGATTCAAGGGACGAACATTGCGCTTGCGACGACGGGGGTTGAGGCGTGCCCGGAATTTGACGTCGACGGAAGCCGCACGGTCACGATCGAAGAGCTGGTTGCCGCGGTCGGCAACGCACTCGACGGATGTTCGCAGGAAACGCCGACGGCGACGCCGACATCGACACAGGCACCGAGCGCACCTCCCACAGTGACGCCGACACGCCCACAGGGATTGCTGCGATTGGAACCGATTGGCGACCAGACAGTTGCCCTCGGCAGTCTCCTCACATTGACGCTGCGTGCCGCGCAAGGCGGGGGCAAGCGGGTTACCTTCTCCGCGTCTCCGGTGCCGTTACCCTCTCACGCCGCACTCGACGCGATGAGCGGCTATTTCACCTTCGCGCCGGATGCCGATCAGGTTGGCACCACCGTGGTCACGTTCACTGTCAGCGACGGTGTCCAACACGACTCGGAAACCATCAGTATGACCGTGTCTCCCCCGGCTGGCGTCACGACGCTGGCCGGGCAGGTGTTGACGCTCGGCGGTGCGCCGCTGGCGGGCGTGCGCTTGGTGTGGGGAACCGCGATGCCGGTGGAAACGTTCAGTCAGGCGGACGGCGGTTTCTTCTTCGCCAATCTGCCGGTGGCGGGAGCGCAACGGTTGCTGATCGATGGCAGCACCGTCCCCAACGTTCCGGCGGGGACTTACGCCGTCGTGCCTGAGATCATCACCGCGATCGCCGGCGGCACGAACATCATCGACGCGCCCATCTTCCTGCTGCCGTTGGACGTCGCCAGCGCCGACCCCATCGTTCCGGGAGTGGAGTCGACGATTACTAGCGGTCCGGTGGTCCTCGACGGGACGATCTTCCCGCCGATCGAGCTGACGGTGCCAGCCGGCTCCGCCCGGATGGACGACACGGGGGCAGCCTTTGACGGCATGGTGCACATCAGCCGGATTCCCGATCCAACCCTCGGGCCGCGCCCGCTTCCCAAAGGGCTGGTGCTGTCGGTCTACATCGCGATCCAGCCGTTCGGTGTCACCTACGATCCGCCTGCCGACCTGGCCTTCCCCAACGTCGAGAAGTTCCCGCCCGGCGCGGTCGTCGACATCCTCGGCCTCAATCACGACACGGGCCGCATGGAGAAGGTGGGCGACGGGATCGTCGCCGACGACGGTCAGATGATCCTTTCCGGCACACTCAAGCCAGACGGATCGTTCACCCGTCACGGCGTCGTACGTGCCAACTCGTGGCACGGGTTCGTCCCACAGCCGCCGGCTCAGCGTTCCGACCCGTGCTCTGGCGGTGGCTGCGGTGACGGTCCGGCTTGCAAGACCGGTTCGACCGCTTGCCTAAGCACGGGGGACCTCGCCGTCGAGCATCTTCTTCCTTCGTATCGCTCCCACGGGATCGATCGCGCCCTTCAGTTCGAGTACCACAGCACGCACGTCCTTCCCCGGCCGCTGGTGTCCACGTTCTGGACCCCCGGCAACTTCACACCAGTACCGGAGTCGTTCTCGACCCGTGTGACCCTGGGAGGCGTCGAGCAAGGAACCGACATCTTCTTCTCGCCGGCGTTCTGCGGCTTTGCATGTCCGCAAGCGCGCTTCCCACGCCTACTCGACGCCGCGACGTTTCCGACTGGGCTTTACCAGGCTGCATTGACCCTGAGCTGCAACTTTCCGATCTCCCGGCGTGACGACACGCATATCGAGGTCGTACCCGTCATCAACGAAACCGGCAGTCCGTTGGGTGCAGGTTGGAGTCTGCGGGGTCTCGAACGTATTTATCGGTCGAGCGGCGCAGAGCTTCTGCTCGTCGATGGCAGCAAGCAAGGTCGGATCTTCAGCCGCGCACAGCGCGCCGTCGCCGCGATCAGCCGCGCGGGCGAGCGCGACAGTTACAGCTTTGCGGCCAACGTGGGGGATGTGGTGTCGTTGCGCCTGCGCCGGCGCTCGAACCAACGGGACGGCGGCAGCTCGCTCGATCCCGCACTCGAGGTGCACGATTCGCGCGGCTTCGTGGTGGCCGTCGACGACGACGGCAGCATCGCGCGCGTCGAAGGTCCCGGCAACGACGCCGCCATTCTCGAGCTCGCGTTGCCCGCCACCGATACCTATACCGTCATCGCCGACGGCCGCAGCGCGACCACCGGCCCCTACGAGCTCTTCCTTTCGAACGCCAGGGATCTCCCACTCGTCAACGTCAGTGATCCGACTACGGCGATCGCGCCAGCCATCGTCAGTCCACCGGGCGACACCTCGACACTGAGCCTCAATCTGGATGGTACGTTCACGCGTCGTGCCAAAGACGGCACGCTCTCCCACTACGACGCAACCGGCCGCCTCGAGCGATCAGTCGATCCGAACGGCAATACCACCCGCTACAACTATGCGGATGGACGACTCGCCACAATTGTCGATCCAGCGAACCGGACGACCCGGTTCATGTACACTGCAGGCCGGCTCAGCGCGGTCGTCGATCCGGCCGATCGGAGCACTCTCTTCGAGCACGACCCGCAGGGCAACCTCATCCGCATTACCGACCCAGACGGAGCGACTCGCCGGTTCGAGTACGACGACCGCCACCGGCTCGTGCAGCAAACCGGTCCGCGCGGCACAGCCACTGCCGACCCGAACGACTTCGTCACCACCTACGAGTACGGACGGGATGGCCGCTTCATGCGTGCCCTGCGACCCGATGACACCACCGCGACGATCGTCGCCAACCAGTCGCTTGGGTTCGTGGCGCCACCGATCGATTGCCAGAGCGGCACTCCCGATGTGGGATGCCCAAATAATCTCGCGCCGCCGATCATCGCACCGAACGTCCAAGCGCAATACGTCGACGCGAACAATCAGCGCACGCAGTTTGCCGAGCAGAACACCCTCGGTCAGCCCGGACGCATCATCGACCCGTTGAACCGCGTCACGACGACGACGCGCAACGGCGACGGCAATCCCACGCGCATTCTTCCGCCGAGCGGCGATGCGATTCGGATCACCTACGACGACCGCGGTAACGAGATCACGGTCAAGGACGAGGTGCTGGGCGGAACGACCACCTACGAGTACGACCCCGTGTTCAACCGCATCACGGCCGTCACCGACCCACGCGGCAACACCAGCCACTTCGACTACGACGAACGTGGCAATCTGCGGACCGTCCGCACCGCGCTCGAGCGCCGGACCTCGTTCACGTACACCGCGCAGGGTTTGCTGGAGACGGTAACCGATCCACTCGAGACGATGCACCGCGTCTCCTATGACGATAGCGGCAACGCCGCCGAAATCCGCAGAGGCAGTGGCGCCGACACACGCGTCACCACTGCCACACGCAACATGGCCGGGGCTGTAGTCGGTGTCACCGACCCGGAGAACCGCATCCGCACAAACGTACGAGATGCGGTCGGTCGACTGCGCCGCATCGACTTGCCGGGCGCGCGTACCATCGAACAAACCTTCGACCTCGCCGGAAACTCACTCACCCTGACCCCTCCGGGGCGACCGCTGCATCAGTTTACCTACGACGCCCGCGATCGTCGCTCGGCCTATATTCCCCCGGAGGCCTTCCCTGGAAACCGAGCGCTCGGGACCACGTACGACGCCGTCGGCCAACTGAGCGAGCTGACGTATCCGGACGGTCGCACTGCGCACATCATCTACGACCGCTCCGGCGAGCCGACTGACGTCCTCACCAGCGACGGTGACTACAAAATCGTCTATTCAGCCGACGGACTGCTCACCAGCATCACCGCCCCGGAAAGCGTGTTGGGTGTTGGCTACCGCGGATCGGTACCGACGTCGTACACTTGGAGCGGCGCGATTGCCGGTACAACATCCTGGACGCTCGGACGGGACGGCCTGGTCGAAACCCTGACCATCGGCAGCGAGCGGCCCGTCGCGTTCACGTACGACGCCGATCTCGACCTCATCCAAGCGGGCGACCTGCAAATCACTCGGCACCCCGCGAATGGACTGATCGCCGAAACCACCCTCGGTGGGCTGGCGATATCCTACGAGTACAACGACTTCGGCGAGCTTACCGGTGACGCAGCGACGTTCGCGGATGCGCCGCTTTACGCCACCCGGTACCAGCTCGACAAGCTCGGCCGGCTCACACGCAAAGTCGAGCACGTGGGCGATGACATGCGCACGTACGAATATTCTTACGACGCCGGCGGGCGCCTTGCCGAGGTCCGTCGGGATGGTGCGGTCGAGAGCACGTACGACTACGACCCGAACGGCAATCGGCGCATGCGTGTGGGCGAAGACGGGACGGTCAGCGCGACCTACGACGTGCAGGACCGCCTGCAGCAAGCCGGTGGCCTGACGTACACCTACACAGCCAATGGCGAGCTGCGCTCCAAGAACACGCCAACCGGCGGCGATCGGACGACATACACGTATGACCTGTACGGCGCGTTGCGCAGCGTCACGCTGCCCGATGGGCGCGAGATCGAGTACGTGGTCGACGGCACCGGCCGCCGCATCGGCAAGCGCATCGACGGGCGGATCGTTCAGGGTTTCCTCTACGCCACGCAAGGCAATCCCGTGGCCGAGCTCGACGAGCAGGGCAATGTCGTGGCGCGCTTCGTCTACGCCACGCGCGGTCACGTACCGGACTATCTCATCCGCGCCGATGGCATTTACCGCATCCTGGCCGACCGCCTCGGCAGCCCCCGGCTCGTTGTCAACGAAGCCACAGGCGCGATCGCGCAGCGCTTGGATTACGGTCCGTTCGGAGAGCTGCGAGAGGACACCAATCCGGGATTCCAACCCTTCGGCTTTGCCGGAGGTCTCTACGACGCGGACACCGGATTGCTCCGCTTCGAACGACGCGACTACGATCCTGAAACCGGGCGCTGGACCACCAAAGATCCCATCTTCTTCCATGGGGGCGATACGAATTTGTATGCGTACGTCGCCAACGATCCGGTCAATCACATCGATCCCACGGGGCTCTTCCTTGCCGGTGGTCTCGAGGAGGGGGTGGGGCTCGGGCTGGTGACCGGCGGCGGCGCGGCAGGGACCGGCACTGCCACGAGCGCGTTGGTTGCTGGTGGAGCCGTTACGCTGGCATTCGGTGTGGGCATCGGGATCGGTCTCGGCATCAACCACGTGGCCGGCAGTCGGATCCAGGATCTGTTGGACGCGATATTCGGTGATCCGTCGCTGCCGCGCGCACCAATCAACCCCAATCCGAGGCCGGAGCCGAAGACTCCACCGACCAAACCGTTGCCGGACCCCGATCCGAAGCCCGATCCAGGCCCTGGCGACAAACCTGGGGACTGTACCGATGGGGCACCGAGAGACCCGAACGATCCGTGCAAGAGTCCCAAGCTCGAGCAGGTCATCGGCGCCAACGGGTTCGGTCTGCAGTGCCGCTACAGATGCGGCGACGGCAAGGATCGTTGTGTGCGGACGGCGAAGAAGGCGTGTGCGCCAACACTTGTACCGGGTCCAGCACAGCGATGTCTCAAATGAACGATCGACAGAACAGACGCGATGGCAAGCACACTGCGACGCGGGAGATTTCGGTGCTGCGTTGCAGGGCAGGGCGCTCTCCGCTGACAATCCTCTTCGGTGCGGTGATCGGACTCGTCGCGCTTCAACCGGTCCGCGCCCTCGACTTCAGCGGAACCTGCACAGGGGTCGTCCCGGCGGCGGGCAGCCCGCATCGCCTCGTCGCGGCTTGTACCGTGCCCGCCGCGGCGACGTTCACGCTCGAACCGGGCGCGGTGCTCAACGGCCAATCGCAGTTTCTCATGGTAGAGGGCACGCTCGCGGCGGCAAGCGTGACATTCAACGACACCCTTCTCGCTGTGCGCAGTGGCGGCTCGCTCACCCTCGACAGCGTCAGTGTGCGCGGCGGCTACGTCGATTTCCGCACGGGCGGTGCTGGCCGCTTGAGCGGCTCCACAATCACGACCAGCCAGACGTGCGCGGTCTTCGTCACCGACGCCTCACCCACAATTAGCGACAACACCGTTACGGACACGCCCACCGCGATTTGCGTCGGCGGCACCTCCACTGCTGCGCGGGCAACTCCAATCATCAGCGGGAATACGCTTACCGTTCTTCGTACCGGAATCCGCTACAGCCCAGGGACCGCCGCGGGCGCAGTGAGCGACAATTCGATCGCCTTTACGGGCCGGGGTGTCCATACGGCGATCGACATCCAAGGGGCCAGCTCTCCCCGCGTCACCGGCAACCACATTCTGGATGCCGCCGACCACGTCGATGGCGGCATTCGCCTCGACGTCACCGCGGCCAGCACCGTGCAGGTCACGGGCAATGACATCTGCGCCACCGGGGACGATCTGCCTTTGCAACTCTCGGTGGGGGTGTTTGCCACCGGTTCGCCGGCAGTGATCACCGACAACGTCTTCAGCTGCGGGCGAGCTGCCGGCTTCGGGCTGTTCGGCACCACCGACGGCGAGACCATCTTGAGGCCCATCGAAGGACAACGGAGCTATCGGACAGAGGGAATCTTCGTTCGCGCAGGAGACCGTGCCCGAATTCCGAGCGGCTTCCGCATCGATGGGCGCTCGAATCCGCTCTCGGTCAGTGGGACATTGGAGGCAGCGGAAGCGATTTTCGATCGCACGTTCATGGTGGCGTCTGGTGGCGGCATGTTGCAATTGACGGATGCCAACCTGAACGGAGGCAACATCGACTACCGCGCCGGCGCCAGCGGCACCGTGACCGGCTGCACGCTCACCGGCACCTCGGTGTCTATCAGTGACGCGTCTCCCACGATCAGCAGCAACACGTTCACCGGCGCACAGACAGCCATCACGGTGTCCGGGAGCGCTGCGACGACGGCGCCGGTCATCGCCATGAATCACATGACCGTCCTCGGCGCCGGCGTGCGGTTCGTCAGCGGCACGGCCGCGGGGATGGTGCGCGACAACCGGATCGGGTTTGCAGGATCGTCCTCCTTCCGCATTGGCGTCGATGTGACCGGCGCCGCCTCTCCGGTGGTGACGGGCAACACGATTCTCGACGATCCCACGCGGACTGACATCGGGATCAAGGTTGACGTCATCGGCACCAGCTCCGCGCGTGTGACCGGCAACGACGTCTGCGCCACGCAGGCCGACATTCCCATGCAGTTGTCGACGGCGTTCTTCACGGTCGGCTCGCCGGCCGTCGTCATGGGCAACGCGTTCAATTGCGGCATGGGGAGCGGTTTCGCGCTGTCCGGCCAAACTACCGGCGAGACGGTGCTGCGCGCCGTCGAGGGCCAGCGATCCTATCAGCAGGTCGGCACGGTGAGCGTGTCGGCGGGCGATCGGATGGAGATCCCGAGCGGCTTCACGGTCGATGGCAGGGGGCTGATGCTGCTGGTCATCGGCAGGTTCAGGGCCGCGCAGGTGCAATTCATCAACCTGTTTCTCTTCGCGCAGAATGGCGGTGTGCTGGAGATCGCAGATACCGGCCTGAGCGGTGGTTACGTCGAGTTCCTGCCGAGTAGTACCGGGAGTGTGACCGGATGCACGTTCACCGGAAACGCCTCCTGCGGGGTGTTGGTTAGGGATGCGTCACCGACGCTGACGCAAAACACTTTCACCAATGTATTCACGGCCATCTGTGTTCACGGCTTCTCGTCGACCAATCCCGCGGCCCCGACGATCTCCGACAATGTGATGACGGTAACGTCGGCCGGCGTGCGATACGCCAGCGGAACGGCGCTTGGCACGGTGACCGGGAACACGATCGGCTTTGTCGGAGCGTCCAGCTTTCGCGTCGGTGTCAAAATCGACGGGGCAGCCTCACCGGCCGTGAGCGGCAACACGGTGTTGAATGATCCCATGCGCACCGACATCGGCATAGACGTCAATGTCACGGGTGCGAGCACGGCGCAGGTGACCGGCAACGACATCTGCGCAACCGGCAATGACATCCCTCTGCAGCTCTCGATGGGCCTCTTTGCATCGGGCTCGGGGGCGGTGGTCATGAACAACATCCTCAGCTGCGGCTTGGCGGGAGGCTTGGGCTTGTACGGCGCGGTCGACGGCACGGCCACGTTGCGAGCCGTCGAGGGACAGCGCCGATATCGACTGGCGGCCGCGCTCACCGTTCCGACCGGACAGCACCTGACCATTCCACCGGGTTTCATCTTCGACGGTGGATCGCAGATGGTCTTTGCCAACGGCAGATTCGATGCCGATGCGGTGGCGTTCCGCGACACCGTGTTCAACGTCGGGAACGGCGGCGTGGTGGAGCTGACCGATACGACGCTGCATGGCGGCTACTTCAATTTTCAGGCCGGCAGTGCGGGTGAGTTGAGAGGGTGCACCGTCGAGGGCATCCCGGGGACCGCGTTCTACGTTCGCGATGCCTCGCCCTCGTTCATCGAGACCAGCTTCACGGGCATGGACACCGCTATCGACATCTTGGCGGCGGCGAACGTCCGCATCGACGGTAACCGCTTCGAGTCAAACACGACAGCCGTCCGAATCGGCTCGGCCGGAACCCAATTGCAGGTGTCGAACAACCACTTCATCGACAACGTTCGATCGCTCGAGTTCGGCAATGCGGCGTCCTTGTTCGACGTCTTCCCTGAGCAATTTGATTCGAATCACTTCGAAGGAGCGAGCCACCGCAATTTGGTTCACTTGCCATCGACGCTCAACATCTCGGGCGTTCTTCCGGTGTCTCCGGTGGCGTACGAAAACTCCCTCGGGATCCGCATTCAAGACGGTGCCGAAGTGGTCATGCCGGCAGGCACGGCAATCGTATCGGGAGCCACCCGGCAAATCATCGTCGATGCCGGCAGTCGGCTGGTGACCGCCGGCACAACCGATCGCCCGGTCCTGTTCAGCACGGCGAACCCGAAGTCTGCCCCGCGCTGGAACGGCGTGGTGATTCACGGCCAGGACTCGACGCTCGAGGGCTGCGTCGTGGAGTTCAGCTCTGCACCCGGTGTCCTGCTCGAGGATGCCAGCGCGCCGATCACCACATGCCGAGTCAGTGACAACGCCAGGGGCATCGAGCTGCGTGGCGTCTCCGCGACGCAGATTGCTGACAGTGCGATTCTCAACAACTTCGGGGACGGCGTACGCGTCGATGTTGACCTGCCCGCACCCGATGGCGTTGCGATCGAGCACAGCTCGATCTTCGGCAATACGGGCCTCGGCGTGAACCAATTGAGCGACGGCTTCGTCGTGACAGCGGCACGCAACTATTGGGGTGACGACACCGGCCCGGCAGATTCATCCGACGATCGAGCCACCGGCGGGCTGCTCAACATAGCTGGGTTGGGTCAGCGGGTGAGCGATGGTGTCGACTACGATCCTTGGATCCGGCTGGGGCCGAGCGTCGCAGGCGTGATCGTTGCCGTCGGCGGCGATCAGCAGA
>Ga0187892_10011732_pt1 | contig 10621 bp, 8 predicted proteins | sample MA1701073metaG_FD_139345 | JGI IMG/M metagenome (GOLD analysis project Ga0187892, IMG submission 139345) | Bio-ooze microbial communities from a basaltic lava cave in the Kipuka Kanohina Cave System on the Island of Hawaii, USA - MA170107-3 metaG ...
GCCGCGGCGCACGGCGACGCTATGCGGCGGCAAGTTTGCTCTAGATGTAGTTGACAATGGTCTTCACCGTGAATAATTCAGACATCTTCGAAACGGTCGGGGACTGCTCAAACCTGGCAAAGTCCGCGTGGGGCATTGCGGACTTCAGCCGTTCCAGACCGAGGGCCGTCAAACGGTCTCCCTCCACATAGTCGGGATTGCTCAAGAGCTCATCGGGGAAGAGTTCTCCCTTAGGGATTTTGATCGAAAACGCCTTCTCCAGACGGAAGACGATGTCCAAAAAGTCAATGCTCTCAGCGCCGAGGTCCCCCTGCAGAGTGGCGTCGACGGAAACCTCCTCGTCATCCACTCCTAGGGCGTCGCTCAAAACGTCCTTGACTTTCAGGAAAACCTCATCGTGGTTTGGACCCATCAGCGCCAGACCTCCTCCATCGACAATGGAACCGACCGTTCGTCAACACCGCGCGCGGCCTCCGGCCGCAACATCTAAACGACCTAGAATCCCCTTATCCAGACCCTTTGCAAAGGGAATGGAGGTGTCGGGGCGACACTCTTATTGCCGCAAAAAGGCAAACCGTGCTCGTGCCTGGGCAACCAGCTGCTGATCCATCGCCGCCTGCTCCGCGCCATCCCGCCGGGGCGAAAAGTGCATCAGGCCGAATTTGGCCCGGACGGCCTCTTCCTGATTGCAGTACCCGATTCCCTCGAAGTCACTGTCGTCACGCGCCAGACGACGGCATAGGATTTCAACTCTAAGCAGATTGCCCGGTTTAACAAAACTCCTGTATGTTACGTTCCGGGCGTACCGAAGCAAGTTCACGCCCGAGGAGAAATCCTGGGCCTCCCTAACCAGCCACGCCGCGGCTTGAGTAAACGCCTCCAGCATTAGGACGCCCGGAAGGACAGGAAAGGTCGGAAAGTGGTCGGATAAGTACTCCTCCGCAAGCGACACGGCCTTGACCGCGACGATCCGCTCGCCGGAGGACAGCTCGAGGATTCTGTCGATGAGTTCAAATCGCATTAATGGTGGAGGTACGAACGCCGACTCGCGCCGACGGTTTGCCGCCCTTGCCTACAACCATCGATGGGCCGCCCGTGCGCTCAAGCATCCACGACGGACCCGGAATGAGGAGAAGCGCTACCAGTCCCAATTACCCGACAGGCCGCCGCGAAGCGGCTTCTTACGCTTCTTGACTGGTTTCGCCGGTGGCGCAGCAACCGCCGCCACCTCCGCGGCCGGGAGCGCTTGCGTAGGCTCTTTCACCTGTTTGATCGACAACGAGATGCGACGCTGCTCACGATCTACGCCGAGAACTCGAACTTCGACCTCCTGCCCCGGCGTTACAACCTCATGGCAGGAGTTTACACGGCGGTCGGAAAGCTCCGAAATGTGAATCAACCCCTCCACGCCGGGGCCGAGCTCCACAAACGCCCCAAAGGCAGCCAGATTACCTACCCGACCGTGCACCAACGACCCCACCGCGTAACTCTCAAATACGCCTTCCCACGGGTCCGGCTGAGACTGCTTCATACTCAGCGCGATCCGGCGCTTGTCCGCCTCGAGCCGAAGCACCTTCACATCCACCATGTCGCCTACGGCCGCCACATCGGAAGATCTTTTGGTCCGCGTCCATCCCATCTCGCTGATGGGAATCAAGCCCTCCACACCAGGCTCCAACTCCGCGAAAGCACCGAACTCCGCCAGACGAACGACGCGAGCCTTCAACGAGGTTCCTACTGGATAGCGCTCCGGCACGCCCTTCCACGGATCAGGCTGGGCTTGCTTGAGGCCGAGTGAAATCCGGCTCCGTTCGGCGTCAACCTTCAGGATGACGACCTCGACCTCTTGGCCCGGTGACAGCACGTCCGTCGCTTTCTCCACGGACGCCCAACTCATATCACGGATGTGGATCAGACCGTCAACGCCGCCTAGGTCGACGAACGCGCCGAACTCCACGACGTTGCCTACGATGCCGCGGCGCATCTGACCAGGCGCCAACTCCGCCTGGAGCTTCTCCCTGGCTGCCGCTCGCTCTTTTTCGATCACCCGCCGCCGGCTCAAGAGAACGTTCTTGTGCCGCCGGTCCAGCTCAATAACCTCGGCCTGAATCGTCTCGCCCAGCAGAACGGAGATGTCCTTCATGGGAACTGGATCGACCTGGGAGGCGGGCATGAACGCCCGAATGCCTTTAAGGTCGATTTCAAGGCCGCCCTTGTTTAGACCCGTCACCTTCCCTGACACAATCATTCCGACGGTGAGGTTCGTCCAGGTCGCACGTTGGATCGACCCCTTGCGATTCACGATCAACAGGTTGCCCTCGACGTCGAACCGGTCCACCACCACGTCGACTCGTCGGCCTATATCGATGAGCTCCTTCTTACCGAATTGAGACCTTGGGAGGACCCCTTGCGACTTGACGCCGAATTGCAGAAAGACCTCGTCGCCTGAGACGCCGACAACGGCACCCACGAGTTCGGTCCCCGGTTCGGCAGAATCGGCGTCACCCCGAATCGGTTCTCCGCTGAGTTCCGCCAGGTCGGTGGGGTCCATGGCCGCCATCGCCTCGGCGATCTCACGATCAAGCTCAGTCGTGGTCATGACCATCGATTCCGGCGCGGGCTGGGGATCGGTCCTGGGACCTAAGGGCATCCCCGGCGGCGAGCCTTCTAAGCGTTTCGACTCGCCGAACTGGGCAAACTCATTCATCGTTTGAACTCTCCGGTGCGCCGGCGCTTCGCCACTGGACGACAATCATTAGCCGGCGGTTCCGCTCGTCCGCGAAAACTATCCTTCAAAATCGGCCAGACACTCATCGCGCCGTTGGGGACGTAGCCGTTTCAATTTAGCAAGACCTGGACCAGAACAACCAAACAAGCGAAGAAGCGGACCACCTATCAACCGGCAGCGGCGCAACCAAGCGCCCATCGCTGGACCCGACCGCCCGACCCGCCTTGACGGGACTGGAAACATCCTTTGTAGCCGGTCACTGCCAACAAGTCAAGCTTCCGCACAGGTCAGTGCATGAAGCACCAATGTAGTCCTGTTTATCATGTCGAGTGGAGCCCGACCGCACGACTGCTTCCAAGATCGCCAGGATTGCGGACCTCGTGCCCGACGTTATGATGTGCCTCTTGGTCAAGCCGTATCGGACCTTCCGGTTGGGGTTTCGGGGGTGTGAGCGAAAGACTGGTCGTAGGTGGGTTTCCAGGGAATAATTGAACATACTAGTGGTCCGATTCACTTATTTGCGCGGGTAGGCGAACCGAGGCTCAAAGCTGCCGCGGCACCCCGATGAACATGCTCATCGCAAGCATGGGCAAACTCACGCATGCGTGAGAATGGAACCCGCGGAATCGACTGATTCGATGCACTAGGGAAGGGATCGAGAAGCATATGTTGCGTTGTCAGACCGCTAAGTTCACCGCGGTGTTTGCCTTCGCGGCTTGGTCGTGCGGAATCAGCCGAGCAGATGCAATCTGGGGCGTCGAAGGAGGCACAACCGTGGTCTCGTTCGATATCGCCGCGCTTTCTGGCCTCCAGCTCGGTGTGGTAGTGCATGCCGATGGATCGTCACGAGAGGCCGCGTCCGTCGTCCACCTCACGATCGACGTTGATTCGACGTTGAAGCTGTCAGTTTCCGAAGCCATGGCGATAAGTCCGGACGACGGTGGAATTCGTCACTACGAGTCGCTCACGTTCACCGCGTCGACCGGCAGCTGCACGTTGGAGAATGTCTTCATCTCAGCCAATGGTGACGGCTGGGTGGCGGGCAGCGCCCATGCCGACACGCGGCCCACGCTACTGCTGGCCGATGCGAAAGTCGGTTTTGACGGGCCGGGGCGACGACTTCTCCTGGAAAGCGGTGAACTGACGATATCCGCGCCGATGGCCGAATCGCTGGGCCGGCCGACGCTGGCGGGCGCCGTCATTGGCTCGATCGCCATGCAGTCTTCGATCCAGACCCTAAGCGGTCGGGTTTCGGCCGTTCGACCGATTGACGCCAGGCTGCCCGGTGAAGGAGGCGGCACCGCCGGCGGACCGCAAGGGCCGGATATCATCGTCGGTGAGCTCCACAATGTGATCAGCTACGGCGCTGTCAACGACGTATCAGCCTTCTCCGTCGGTACGATTTCCTGCAATCGCGGGAACCAGCCCGGATCGTGGATTGCCAACAGCAACCAGCACCCGGTCATCGGGGGGACGATGTATCGACTTAAAGATGGGCGTTTCGAACAGATTGGTCAGAGTTGGCTCAAACATGGCTTTCTGGCCCTTACCGAAAACACCTGCAATTTGGGATGCATACACCCTCCAAACGGCGGAGCACAACTCGGTATCGGCTGTTCAGATCCCTACGGCGCCAGCCTGAACGGGTCTCAGCCGAACTTGGGACCGAAGTATCAGGTGAACGCGAATACGGGGGCCTTTGTCTTCCCGCCGGCCAATCCCGCATGGAGCGGGATCCTCGCCCGCCGGCTGCAGGTGCACAATTCCGACCTCGACCCCGCCCGGAACGGCGGTGGAACGTATTTCGTCGAATCTCAGTATGTTACGGCCGACGACGCCGCGGCGGGCAACCAGGACAACAACGGCTCGTACCGCCGAATCAACGTAACCTATGCCGGAGGTCAAGGGTCCATTTCCCTGACCGGCCCTACGCAGCGGATGCAGTCGGCGATTCGCGCTTGGAAAGATAGCGATGATGCGGTCAACGAAGTGGATGTGGCGATTCCCGATGAGGGGTTATTGATTCTCGCCGCCAAGGCCACAGACCTGGGCGACGGCATGTGGCATTACGAATACGCGGTCCAGAACGTCAATTCCGATCGCAGCGCAGGGTCGTTCAGCGTTCCGGTCCACGCCGGCGTATCGGTTCAGAACATCGGCTTCCACGACGTTGCTTATCACAGCGGCGAACCGTTCGACATGACCGATTGGGTCGGCGTGCGGGCCCCAAGCGCCGTCACTTGGTCCACCGCGCCCTTTGCCGTCAATCCCAACGCCAACGCACTTCGATGGGGTACGCTCTACAACTTCCGTTTTGACGCCAACATCGGGCCGGAAGCCTCGACGATCACGATCGGCTTATTCAAACCGGGCGTGCCGCCCAGCATCGAGGTCGCGAGCCTAGGCCCCTTAGCCGGCCCGCCTGACTGCAATGGCAACAGCATCGACGATGCATGCGATTTGGCCTGCGGCGTCGCGGGCGGCCCCTGCGACGTGCCCGGTTGCGGTCGCGTTGCGGACTGCAACGGCAACAGGATCCCCGATAATTGCGAAGAGGATTGCAATGGCAATTATGTCCCCGACGACTGCGATCTCAGCGGCGGCGGCAGCGATTGCAACAACAACGACCGGCCCGATGAGTGCGACCCGGATCTTGATGACGATGACGTGACGGACGACTGCGATTCCGACATCGACGGCGACGGCGTGGCCAACGGCGCGGACGTGTGCGACCGCGTTCCGGTTCGCAGGACGCCGAGGCCCGATGGAAGGCCGATCGGCGACCTGACCGGCGACTGCAACGTGGACCTTGCGGATTATCGATTCTTCGATAATTGCCTCCTGCAAAGTGGCCCGGGAGATCCGCCTTCGCTGGGGGCGTGCATCAGCGCCTTCGATGCCGACTTCGATCAGGACGTTGATCTGAAGGACTTTGCCGCCTTCCAGGTGGGCTTCGCCGAACCGATCGAGTAGGGTTCTTTCTTCCGCATTAGGAGCAAGCGAGCCGGGGGCTTCAGGGCGGGCGCGCAGGGTGCCACGGGCAGCTTGCCTGCCCGTGCTTCTTCGCGGGCAGGGGGCCCATCAATTTGGGCGCCAGAAAAAGCCCTCCGGTTCTTGGCGTATTGGCGGTTAACGGTGCCCGCGCCGGGCCGGTAGAATACGCTGCTCTGGAGGATCCTCTGGGATGCCCCGAAGGGAACCGACCGTGACGCCGACCGCTGAATCGGAAGGACTGCTGCCTTCAGCGGCCGATTCTACCGAGCGCCGTCATCTCGGCCTCATCGCCCTTGTCGCCTTCTCCGTCCTTACGTGTTTCGTCGGACTTCACGAAGGGCCGCCGTTGGGCGACCACGAATCCATTAACGCTCTGTCGGCGCGCGAGTCGCTGCAATCCGGCGATTGGCTGATCCCGCGGCTGGCCGGCGCACCGCTGATTCGCAAGACTCCGCTGGGTGTATGGCTGATCGGGGCCGCTGCCAAGGTGACTGACCCACCGGGGACCGCTCCACCGGTCACGGAGTATTCGGCCCGCCTACCGTCGGCGCTCGCGGGGATCGGCACCGTGCTGGTTGTCTACTGGCTGGGCCGCATGCTCTTTGGGCTGCGGATCGGGCTGACCGCCGGCTTCATCACCGCCGCGTGCGCCGCAACGATCTTCTACGCCCGCAACGCACAGGTCGACATGCTTCTTACTTTCTTTACGGTGCTGGCCGTCGCGCTGTTTTGGCGCGGGGCCATCGATTCTCGCGGAAGCAAGCGCTGGTTGGCGGCTTTCTATGTCGCGGCGGCGCTGGCGATGATGGCCAAGGCGCCGCTTCCGCTGGCGACCGTCGGGCTGTTTCTTGCGGTCCATTGGTTTGTAACGATGCCGCTGCTGGAGGCGGTCGATGCGGCCGCCGGCGGCGAGCAACCTTTCTTCGTCCGAGCCGGCGCTGCCTGCCGTGAGCAGTTCAAACGGCTGCGATCCTTGTGGTTGGGCCCGGGCCTCCTTGTATTCCTGGCCGTCACGGTCGCCTGGCCTGTGTACGTGCTGACTCAGGTCGACGGCGCTTTATCATTGTGGCGAATCGAATACCTCGACCGCTTCACCGGTGAGATGGCCGAACGCACGCGGCCGATATGGTACTACGTCCCAATCATTTTCGGGCTTTCAGCGCCGTTCATGTTGTCGATCCCCGAAGCGATGGCCGCGCCGTTTCTTCAAAGGTACCGAAAGCATCGAGCCGGGCTTGCCTATGTGTTTACCTGGGCGATCGTGGCCACTGTCTTCCTGAGCGCGTCCTCATTCAAGCGACCGCATTATTTGCTATCCATCATGCCGGCTTATGCATTGCTGCTGGCCCCGGTCATTGATCGCTTATTCTTCTGCGCGATATCGGCCCGGCCGCGCACGGTGCGGACCATTTGCCTTGTCATCCCCTTGGTGTTGGCGGCGGCATTGATCGGCGGCGGCAGCGTCGCCTTTGGTCGTGTACCAGGCGCGCTTACGACATTTGGGTGGGCGGCCGCAGCCGCGGTCGTTGTTTGGACGTTGAGTTGCTTTTCGTACGTCCGCGGCCGCCGTCTTGCTGCCTTCGTCCTTCTGAATCTGGGCGTGGGGGTGCTGGTTGTTTTAGTCTGGCCAGCCCTGGGAAGGGCTGGGCTCTTCAATCGTGAGGGCCGAGCGTTAGCGGCCGCGCTTCGCGAACACGGCGTTCAGCCAGGCGACCGGATTCTCTGGGTCGACGGCCAACTGCACGCCTCTATCGAGTTCTATTCGGGTTATCGAATCCAACGGTTGATTGACGAAGTCGAGATGGCTGGTATTCGCCGTAGTCGGCGGCAAGAGCCAGTAGAAGCATATGCGGAAGTATTATCGCGAATACGACAATGCCTTGCCGGTGATGGTGCCGTTTACCTGATCCTTACTTCCGGCCGATACGCTTTGCTACATCAAAATGCGGCCATCCCGGTCCGAGAACTGTTTCAGTTGAGTGGTTTTCAAGATGACGGCGATGATGATCTGGTCGTCATCACCAAGCCGCTCGATCCGGGGGTAACGACGGATTAAGGCGCTTGCCACCTTTCCCTTTCCAGACGGGTATAAGACGCTGGTTGGGGTCGCCCCAGAGGGCTGGCGAGTCTTTCAGTTGTCGTCTGGGGATGTCTGGGTTAGTATTCCGCCGTGCCGATCGCACACAAAAACCTAAAGTGAGATCGTGCCGTTAGCGGTACTTGTTTGAGAATGTGTGTTAGCGTCAGTGCCGTGCGCGCACTAGCGACGCTGGGGCTAAGGCGCACTGATTAGTTAGGAGCTTCCATTTATGAGAATGTCACCCGGTTTGAAAACTCTAGTAGCGTTTTGTGCCGTACCGGCGCTGCTATGGGCGGCAGAGGATCCCGCCAAGGCACGTGAGGCCGGAAAGAATGCCCTCGGCAAGACGAAAGTCGCAATGTCTGCCGCGTTGGAAACCGCCCAGAAGGAGGCCAAGGACGGCAAGGCTATCGAATGCGAGCTGGAGCTGCAGGGTGACAAACCTGTCTTCGAAGTCGCGTTCATGACCGGCGACAAGCGCACGGAAGTGTTCATCGATGGTGTAACCGGGACGAAGGGCGCGACCGCCCCGACCGGCGAACACAAGCACGACGCCACCGAAATGGCGAACGCTAAGAAGGCGCTAGGGCTGGCCAAGGTCACGCTCTCGGCCGCGCTGGAGACAGCCGTCAAGGAGGCCAAGGACGGCAAGGCCTACAAGGGCGCGTTGACCATGGACGCCGACAAACCCATTTTCCATTTCGAGATGATGGTCGGCGACAAATTCATGTCCGCCCAGATCGACGCCGTGTCCGGCAAGGTCATTAAGGTGGAAGAGCAGAAGATGGAAACCAAGAAGCCCCCCGCTCCGGGCGGCTAATCCGCAAGGGCCGGGCTTCCGGCTCGCGCAAGGAGTTGATTCTTCGATCCCGCGGGTCCGACGCAGGTTCACCTGTGCCGGACCCGCCTTTATTACCCACCACCGCGTATCTTCGCCTCGGGCTGGGCTACTTGCCCAGGCGTGGACGCACGGGAATCGAAAACTTCAACATCCTTTAGACGTTTCGCGTCGAAGTTATCTTGAACCTCCGCAAGCAATTCCATGTCGGGCTTGGTCGACAGTTCGAGCACCGCGACATCCAAGACGTGGTGAACCGGAGGGAAGCTCAGCACCCCGCGCCGGGCCACGGAAACGCCGTCTTGTTCGAATCGCCCGCTGTTTTCTATGCGAAGGGACATTTCATCACCTCCCGACGGTCGGAATTCTGCCCTATGCACGATAAAGCGTCCTGCTTGTGTTCGCGCGGCCACATGAAGAGTCCATACGCCGTTAATATCCTGCTCGAATCCGCCTCTTCCGCGAAGTTCGATTAGCTCCTCATCGCCCACGCCCAAACTGAGGTTTCCTTCTAAGCGATTCGAGAATCCACGTCCCAGCGTGATCTGAAACTGATCGAATTCATAAAGGCTGTTCCACGTCTGCGGGTCATGTAAGAGCAGGAATGTCTTTACGGCGTACCGTGAAACGGAACCGCTCGGTGTGATCCGCAACAACTCTTGGGTATCCAAGAGCTGATCTGATTCACGAGAATGCAATGCTACCTTCCTCAAAGAGCGTGCAAGGAGCTGGTTACTTTCATCGTCGAATGAGCCCCACCGTGCCCCCGGCGCACGATACACGGGAACGTCCCTGTAGGACGTTTCCGTCACCAATATGCGCACCCCACCGGACGCGGTGTATCGGCAGAATTTGGTGTGCACACCGAGATCTTGTCCGCTTGCCATCGTTGAACTTTCAAGAACAACAATTCTGAAGGTCGCCGTCAAATCGTCCGCTAGTTTTGCGTCCTCGGTTCGCATCGAATCCGCCAAGACGTCGGCGCTCGGAGGAGACACCGGCGAATGCGCAGCCTCCGACTCGCTTTTCGGCTCCTGCCCGTACGCCAGCCCAGAAAGGCGCAGAAGGCCGCTGAGAGTGATACTTGCGAAGATCAGCGTCGTGCTACAGCACCGATGAATCCGAGATGGCATATTTGTCCTACAACCGAAAGTCATTGAGTCCTCCACAAGGAGTTTTTATGGTTCGCTGCAACCGCACACCTGCTTTCCCATGACAAAGATGGGGCCCGTCTGGATGCTGCCGCTACACTGCGGAATCACGCACGCCTCTTCGAACGGCGGTGACGCATTGCATTCGGTGCCGCAACCAACGTACTGCTGAAAAAAGGTGTTCCACTGCAGATTCTGTGCCGGGCACCCGCCGGGAGGCACTAAGTAGTACTGGACGTACTTCGGAAGGGTCACGTCGGTCCGTGTATCGCAATGAGGAGGACCAATACGATCAGGGTGAAAGACGCAGCTGGCCGTGAGAATCTGCGTGTGGATGCACAGGTTCGTGCTACATGGGGTGCCGTTGGGCCAGTTGTTTTCGTGATAGCATTCACCGAATGTGCGGCTGAATGTCTGGCAGTTGTCGCACTTGGGCATGCACAAATCCGACGGCGAGCAAACCGTCCCGTCGCCCTGATATTCACCGCCCTGCGCCAAACAGCAATACGCGGTCGTCTCGATGCACGCGCCGGTGGCGAAGATGCAGCACGCCCCGGTGAGGCCGCACTGTTCCTCACAGCAGATCTCCCCTGGAAGGCAGCAGTCGCTTCCTTTTCCGCAGCATTGGCGTCCCACCTGGCAGCAGTGCTGGGTGTCGGGGTCGCAGCAGAAATAGCCGTCCGCGCAGCAGCTTACGCCGCAACACGTGGCGGTCGGGTCTCCGCGGAGCCCGGAAGTGGGGCAGCAGTGATCGTCGCAGCAGGTCTCCCCCGGGTTACAGCAAGTGCTGCCGCAGCAGGTCTCATCGTCCGCGCAGCAATGATCCCCGC
>Ga0187892_10011733_pt1 | contig 10620 bp, 14 predicted proteins | sample MA1701073metaG_FD_139345 | JGI IMG/M metagenome (GOLD analysis project Ga0187892, IMG submission 139345) | Bio-ooze microbial communities from a basaltic lava cave in the Kipuka Kanohina Cave System on the Island of Hawaii, USA - MA170107-3 metaG ...
CATCATATTGAGAGAGAGGAGACTCCGACGTGGGCACTATACCACTGCCGCCGTTTTCCAATCTTTTCCAGCTACTGGCTACATCTAATCCCAAAGGTGTAACTGCGCCCATGCCGGTTATAATGATTCTTTGGTCGTCAGGAAGCTGTTCTCTTGTACTCATAAAAATGGTGGGCGGTACAGGATTCGAACCTGTGACCTCGTCTACGTCAAAGACGCGCTACTAGCCAGCTGAGCTAACCGCCCATTCATCTATAACTTTTTGGCAAAATAGATTATAAAGATGAATCAACTTTCTTTGAATAGCTATATTGCCACAGTTAATTATACAGACGCCTCTGTAACTCGGGTAAGTCGTTCTTCCGGCTGTCCTTTTATCAGCTACAACATATTTGAACCTATCTAGTGGGACATCCAGCTCTTTGGCCCAGTAATCCTTTATTTCCTCGGGGTCTTGGTCGATCCTTATGTGTAAGTCAAAGCGTATCTTTAAGGGATCTAGCTGATATTTTTTTACCAAAATCGCTAGGAAAAACCTCATAATTAAGGGGTTAGAATTGCCTATGGCTGTCGTTCCGCTTTTTGCTCCTTCACCCAAATAGAGCATGGCTAGCGCTAATTCAACAATATCGTCACTCATTTCTATATTGTTAAGGACTGTTTCAGCCTCTTCTTTTGCTTTCTGTAGCCTCAATTTTTTCTGATTCCTATGCCACTGGCTAGCCTTAATCCGTGCTTTTATCAACCCGTTACCAGTGCTTTGTTCTAGGCGGAGCTTTTGCCCCGGAGTAAGTTCTATATGTCTTAGCCAGTGCGATAGGGTGGAGCGAGGAACTGAGAGAGTCTGCTCTATCTCTCTGTAGGAAAAACCCTGTTTCCTCAGCGAGACTGCCCGGTCTTTATAATTGAACCAGCGAGACTTCATTACTTCTTATACTATCAGCTGTTCAATTGAAATTATAGGTTAATCTGAATAGGCTTTATAGAATCTCATATTCACCTGCTAGTGCTCATATTTGATATATTATTAGAAAATATAATATATGAAAAATCTAGCAAAAAAGTACTAGCCAAATATGGCTAGTATATATATACTCCGCATGTAGGTTGAGTTTTGCCGATGTGTTAACCCGCCAAAGTTTCTTTGAAATTTCAGGCGGGTGAACGTTGGGAAAACCGGGAAGCGACCCTCAAGCTTTTTTGCGAGATTGCTGGAGGGTCGTTTTATTTTACGACTCGTCGTAATGGGCTAAAGAGCCCGGGCAAACTATAAGCAGCTAAAGCTTTTTATAGTTCGCAAATGGGCTCACCGCCATTACTCCTCTCCCCACGGCTTATCCTCAAGCCGCGGGGACCCCTAATTCTACTCAGATTTTTAACTTCAAGGTGTTATGATAGGTGTCAGGATGGACGAAAATCATAAATTGGCCGAAAACGACCATCGCCGGCTGGGTGCCGAGCTGGATTTATATGTAACCAGCGATTTGGTGGGGTCGGGCCTGCCAATGCTGACACCTAGAGGTACCGTTTTACGAGAGGAATTAGCCACTTACTCAAATGAACTCCGCGAAAAGGTGGGATTTCGAAAGGTTTGGTCGCCCCATTTAACCAAGACTGACCTCTATAAAACCAGTGGCCACTGGGATAAGTTCGGGGCCGAGCTATTTTTGGTGAAAAGCCAGGAGACCTCTGACGAATTGGTTCTAAAACCCATGAATTGCCCGCATCATATCCAAATTTACACTAGTAAACCACGCAGCTACCGTGAAATGCCGATTAAGTACCTCGAGGTGGGCACAGTTTATAGGGATGAGAAGAGCGGTGAGCTGCAAGGATTAGCCCGGGTCCGCTCTTTAAGTATCGATGACAGCCATGTATTTTGCCGAGAGGACCAAATAGACCAGGTTGTTAAGGAGTTAATTGAGGCTTCCCAGGCGTTATATAAGACTATCAAGATGGATCTCAAGTTCCGCTTGTCATTTCGGGACGAAAGCGATGCCTACCTGGGGTCAGCCGACCTCTGGGAAAAAGCTCAAACAACCATGGAGCGGATAGCCAAAGAGGAAAATCTGGACTTTCACGTAGAGCCCGGCGACGCGGCATTTTACGGCCCGAAAATCGACTTTTTAGCAACCGACGTCCAAGGCCGGACATGGCAAGTCGCGACTGTTCAGTTGGACTTTGTGATTCCTGAACAATTCAAGCTAGCCTACACGAACGAGAATGGCAAAGACATTCGGCCGGTCATGGTTCATTGCGCTTTACTGGGTTCAATCGAGCGCTTTATGGCGGTCTATATCGAGCATACATCCGGCAAATTTCCGGTTTGGCTGGCGCCCGAGCAGCTCAGGGTGGCAACTCTAAAAGACGATGCTAACATCTTAAAAATGGCCAAGAGTGTTGTAGAAAATGCTAAAGCTCTGGGAATTAGGGCCGAGCTGGATGACAGCAATGAGTCAGTGGGTAAAAAAGTCGCCGAAGCTGAGGCCATGAAGGTTCCATACACGGTCGTGATTGGCGAAAAGGAAGTTAGCTCTGGCCAAATTGAGCCTCGGACTCGCGCAGATTTGCCGGCTGCCCAATCAGCTTCATTTGATGATTTCCTGCACCAAGTAGCCAACCAGGTTTCTAAACGAGCCTAGCCAATGATGCGGGTTGATGCGGAGTTTAGGGAGCGGGTTTATCGGGTAGTGGGAAGTATTCCAAAGGGTAAAGTAATGACCTATGGGCAGGTAGCCGCCCAAGCCGGAGCAGCTTGGGCGGCCTGGGAAGTCGGCCAGATAGCCAACAGAGGCCCCTCAGAGTTGCCCTGGCAAAGGGTAGTCAATAAGACTGGCGGGCTGGCAAGGGGCTATCCGGGCGGATTCTCAGGCCATAAGAAGGATTTGGAAGCTGAAGGCGTGGTCGTTGGCGACGATTACCGGGTAGACATCGAGAAGTTGCTATATCGTCCTCCATCTGTTGAACATTGAATTAATTTCGACGATCGTCTAAATTTAGTACAAGATGAGTAGAAATGTTCTTACCTCACGGATAGTCAATGAGCTACTTAAATACATGGTTTTTACAGCTATGGTGGGCGCAGTTTTGGTGGCACCTAATGCCGCTCAACTGGGAGATAAAGCCTTATCGTTCCTCGACAAGCGTGGCCGCAGACTTAAAACAGAAAAAGCCCTCACATACATGAAACGCAAGAACTTAATCTCGTACGATATAACTCCGAACGGGGAACTGAGCATCCGGATTACGCAGAAGGGTAAGCAACGGGCATCTAGGACCAAATTTGCCGATATGGAGCTAAAAAGGCCCAAGAAATGGGATAAACAGTGGCGGCTGGTAACATTTGACATTCCGGAGAAGCAGCGCAGGCTCAGAAACCAGCTGAGCAGTAAACTGAAATTACTAGGCTTCTATCAGCTTCAAAGGAATATTTGGATACACCCATACCCTTGTGAACTGGAAATTGAAGTAATAAAACAGGTGTTTGGTATACCGGATAGCTATGTGGTCTTTGCGAAGATCAGCTCACTTAACCGACAAAAAACGCTGACACAACACTTTAATCTGCATGCTTAATTTGTACGAACGTCGAAATAAAGACAAAGATAGGTTACTGGTTATTGTGGGTACTACTGCTAGCGGCAAATCAGCCCTGGCGATACGGATTGCCAAGGAATTTGGTGGCGAAATTATCTCGGCCGACTCCTGGCAGGTTTACCGTGGTTTTGATATCGGGACTTCCAAACCTTCTGCGCAGGAACGAAAAGAGATAAAACATCATCTTATGGATGTCACAGATGCTGAATCTGGCTTCAACGCCCCCAAGTTTAAGGAATTGGCGACTGCTGCCATTAAAGACATTCAAAACAGAGACAAATTGCCAATTTTAGCTGGCGGGACAGGGCTATATATAGACAGCGTGCTTTACGATTTCGGCTTTTTGCCGAACCTGGGACCTGAAGCCCGGGCAGAGCTAGACGCTATGAGCCTGGATGAGTTGCTAAAGCTGGCCAAACGCTCAAAGATTAGCTTATCGGGGGTAGATAAGCGTAATAAACGCCGGGTTGTCCGGGCGATAGAAGCGATGGGCGAGAAACCGATGAAGCAGAAATTAAGAGCCGGGACTATGGTCATAGGTATCAAGTCCAGCCCTGATGAACTTCGCAAGCGTGTGGAGCAGAGGGCGGAGCGGATGCTAAAAGACGGCTTAGAGCAAGAAGTGAAAGATTTATCCCAGCGATACGGATGGGAAATAGAGCCGATGAAAGGCATCGGTTATAAGGAGTGGCAGGGCTATTTTAAAGGAACGCGAAGCCTAGAGGATACCAAGGCTAAAATTATAAAAAATACCCTAGATCTAGCAAAGCGCCAGATGACTTGGTTTAAGCGCAATCCCGATATCAAGTGGTTTTCTAGCCCGGACAAGGCCTATGCCTTTTTGACTAATTTTTGATTATATCTAGTGTTCAACGAGCAACCCCGGACCTAAATCGAACAAAAAATTGGACTAGACTCGGATTTAAACTGGCCTTCTGATACAATTAGAACAGGGAGAAAAAGGTGTTTGAACAACTGTTTGGGTCCAAGACGCGGGTGAAGCTGCTACAGCTATTCTATTCCAACCCAAATCGCGCATTTTATGTGCGCGAAATCACCCGAAAAATCGACGAGCAAATAAATTCAGTCCGCCGTGAGCTGTCCAATTTGCTAAGCATCGGCATTATCACAAGCGACGCTAACAACAACCGGCTTTATTACGAGGTCAGCCAGGACTATGAATACTACCAGCCGTTGGCCGTGATTTTTGGCGGCGGCCCAGCGCCGGCGCAGCCCAAAAAAACAACCGCTAAAACGCTACCCAAGGCCGCTAAGCCGGCTCAAACCGCCGATGTAGCGCCGGAACACCCCATGGCCAAAGCCGTCCGAGGGACCGGAAAAGTGGATTTGGCAATCCTAACCGGCCAATTTACCCGGGATGATGGCGCCGGCGTGGATGTGCTACTGGTAGGTGACCTCAATCAGGCTAAAGCCGGTAAATTTATGGACGAGCTAGAAAAAAGCGAGAATAAAGAACTTCGTTGGGTATCTATGACCATGGGTGATTTTAATTACCGCCAACAGATTAACGACCGCTTTATCAACGACGTTTTGGCCGCCAAAAAACAGGTCATCATTAATAGCCAGGACATCCCGGTTAATCAATAGATGGAATTACAGTACTTTGGCGCTAATTGCGTACGTATAACCACTAAAAAAGCCAGTGTGGTGATAGACGATAACCTCGATAAACTAGGCCTAAAATCAGTCACCAAGCCTACTGATATCAGCTTGCATACCTTCAAAGGCTTACCAGCTGCCACCTCCCAATTTATGGCTGATATGCCCGGCGAATACGAGATTGCCGACGTGGTGATTCACGGCATCGCCGCTCGCGGCCATATGGAGGATAAAGGCAAGGCTTCAGCAACTATCTTTACAATCAGCTCCGGAAATCTCAGCGCGGTGGTACTGGGGCATATTTACCCCGAACTGTCAGATGAGCAGGTGGAGCAGATCGGTCCGGTCGACATCGCCATCGTACCGGTGGGCGGCAATGGCTACACCACGGACGGGGTAGGGGCGCTGTCAGTCATCAAAAAACTCGAGCCTAAGGTGGTGATACCGGCTCATTACGCTGATAAAGGTATTAAGTACGAGGTAGCTCAGGCCGAGTTAGAGCAAGCTCTTAAAAATATGGGTATGGAAGCCGCCGAAACCACCGATAAGTACAAAGCCAAACCTGGCGAGCTATCCGACACCACCCAGCTTATCGTCTTACAGCGACAGTAATCTGCTCATGCTTGCATTGGGTGGCGGTCTGCTTTTGAATATACTTGGATGCCAAGACATACATCAGAAGCAGCCCCACAGAGCATTGAAAGATTTAGTGATAAGGATGCCCTGGAAATCCTTGCTGGAATGCGGGATCTTACTTGGGCCGTTGACCCCAAAGCAGTGACAGATTTGCATAGAAGCCCAGTAGTTGCTAGCGTTGTGGATCCGTTAGACGGAGTTGAATACGCACTCCATACTGACCAAAAGTATTTAGATATCAAAGACCCATATTCTCACAGAGACATCTTGCCATACACGTACCCAGACGGACCAAAGCGTAGTTGGCAGGTCATTCCTCTTCTCACAGTATTAGAAGCTGAGAGCCCCGGGGGTGCTTACCACCTGTTTCCAAATTTTGATCCCAGATTGAGCTATCAGGTGGGCCCAGGTCTTGTACCTCGCTATGTCGGCCATGCTCGAGCTCATGATGGCGATAAAGAAGTTGGGCTTGAAATACATAGAAGACCTTACGGCTCCGAAGAGACGGAGCTCAGGTCAAGAATATATAGATTGCTAGGTCTATAAAAATTCTATTTTGGCTGAATTAGGCCTTTTTTCTTCAAGCTTCTTAGGGCAGAGGTGCTGATTTTGACTTTGATCTTTTTGCCATCTACCACTAGAGTTTTGGTCTGCAAATTAGGCTTCCACACCTTCTTGGTGTGGCGCTGCGAAAAGCTGACGTTATGGCCGTGCTGCTTGCCTTTTTTATCAAAATCGAGTCGCTGCATGTCAAGGTGTAATTCTACAGCTTATAACAGATAAAATCAACTCGTTAAAAAGCTACCAAAAACTAAAAGTTTCCAAAAATAATGCTATAGCACGATTTTTGGAAGAGTATGGGAGTTAGCGTGAGTTAGCATAAGGCTGTTAGACTATTGAGAATGGGAATAGACCTAACGGATATTGCGATACTGCTGGTCGTGCTGCTGTTCTCTATGTCTATTCACGAAATGCTGCACGCCTACACCAGCAAGTGGCTGGGTGACGACACGGCTTATCACATGGGGCGGGTGACCCTGAACCCGATACCCCACATTGATCCATTTTTGACAGTCGCCTTACCTCTGTTACTGCTGATTTCCGGCAGCCCCATCCTGTTCGGTGCCGCCAAACCGGTCCAGGTCAATTTTAGTCGATTGCGCTACGGGGAATATGGTGGGGCCTTAGTTGGCATGATTGGCCCGGCCTCTAATCTGGTTTTAGCCCTGATTGCTTCACTTTTTTATAATCTGTTGGACCCCAGCCCAGGGACCACCCTCAACACCGTCTTAGGCTATGCTGTGGCCCTGAACGTTGGCCTGGCAATCTTTAATAGCATCCCCTGGCCGCCGCTTGACGGCTCCCGGTTGCTCTATGCCTTCGCACCTAAGCCAGTCCAGGAGTTTATGCAGTCCATCGAGCGGATGGGGATAATCGGTTTGGTGCTATTTATCTTCTTGTTTTACCAGCTGGGCGGCCCAATTTTCAATCTGATACGCAACCTAACTGAGTTTTTGGCTCCCGGCCTAATCCTCTAACTCTTACCAGAGCTATCTGCTTGGATGTAGTGCAAGGAAGCAACGAGCAGTGAGCGAGGCGTATTTTAGTGATACGTTGAGCGAGCAGCGCAGGCAGATGACGCCGCAATACGCCAATAGCTCCAACGCTGCAGCCGGCTTCGCCGGTTGGCAGGTTGAAGCGGCAGATAGTTCTGGATGCTATAATGGTAGTAGGTCGGTTTAGGCCAGCACAATAAATTTTCTGAACATTGAAACGATCTTAGGGAGTCCTATATGCTTATCCCGCCGTGGCGGGGAGGTGCGGGCACCCACTTTGCGGACGCAGAGTAAATTGAGTGCTACGAACCGACCCACAAAAGCCCGGATTAAAAATCCGGACTTTTTTTGCTTCCAAATCTGGTCGGGGTGACAGGACTTGAACCTGCGACCTCACGGCCCCCAGCCGTACGCGCTACCAGCTGCGCCACACCCCGTCGTCGGAACCGAGGCAACGGCTTACGTAAGCGCGTTGCACTTGCTTACCTCCAGCCTCGGCTCGCTTCCTCCTCTCAATTTTGCAAAAACCTGCACTGCGTGTTTTTACAAAATTGGTAGAAGCTACAGGTTAATTATATCTGATAAGATAGAGGAATGTCGTGGCAAGACAAAAACGGGGAGCTATACCGTAAGTTTGAGTTCAAAGACTTCGCTCAAGCCTTTGATTTTATGAAGGAGGTGTCCGAGTCCGCCGAGGCCCAAAATCACCACCCCAGGTGGCAAAACGAATACAACAAGGTAGAAATCTGGCTCAGCACCCACAGCGCCGGCAATAAGGTAACCGAAAAAGATTATCAACTGGCTCGCGTGATAGACCAAATTCACAACAAAATGCTTGACTAACACCTTAATATGTATATACTTGTATATACATAATGGAATTTAGGTATGCAAATAACGCAGAAAACTGATGAGTGGGGAAACAGTATTGGCATTCGCTTACCACGTAAAGTACTCAAAGCCGCTAAATGGCGCCCAGATCAAGAGGTCAAAATTGATGTTCGCGGTCAAACCGTCGTCTTGACACCTGTTAAGGATGAAAAAACCATGGTCCAGCCGCGCACCTTAGAAGCATTAGTTGCCAAAATCACCCCTGAGAATGTTCATAGCGAGATTGATTGGGGTACGCCGGTTGGTAAAGAAGTATGGTAGCTTCGTACGTGCCCAAAAGAGGCGACGTAGTCTGGATTGACTTTAGTCCAACTGCCGGACATGAGCAGGCTGGTAGAAGGCCGGCGCTGGTATTATCGTCAGAATTATATAATCAGGCCTCCAGCCTGATGCTAGCTTGTCCTATTACAGCAAAAGTCAAAAAATACCCGTTTGAAGTGCCCATAAAGGCCGGAAGAATAAGCGGTGTAATCTTAGCTGATCAGGTTAAAAACCTGGATTGGTCGGCTAGGCCGGTAAAGTTCGAGACCGCGGCCGCAGCTGAAATAGTTGAGCGTACCCAGGGACTGATAGAAGCTCTGGTAAAGGGCTGATTACCGTTGAAAACGCTTAAATTCGACCACGATTCGTCCGAACTTATCACGACCGGTAAGAAGTTCTCGACCTGGCGGATGTTTGACGACAAGGAGTTGTCGGTTGACGATACTATTAAGATTATCGATAAGGTTAAGCCCGATGATGAAAAGAGCTGGAAAATTATAGGTGAAGCCAAAGTAACAGAGGTGACCGAGAAAAAGCTTGGGCGAGTCACCACCGAAGACACAGAGGCCCACGAAGCCTTTCCCAGCCACGAAGCAATGCTCGACAAATATCGTTCTTACTACGGTGACCGTGTAACTTTTGATACGCCGGTTAAGATAATACAGTTCGAATTTACGCCCAGTTCGGGCGATGTCCCATCCGGAGCGATGCTATTGGAAGAGGCAAAACTTTATACCGACGGCGGCTCGCGCGGTAACCCCGGGGATTCCGCTTGTGCATTTGTAATCTGTAAAATGGACGATACTGTTGTAGAAAAGTCTGGATACTACATGGGTATAGCGACCAATAATCAGGCCGAATACTACGGCATGAAGAAAGGCTTGGAACGGGCCCGGGATCTTGGCATCGACCGCGTGACATTATTTTCCGACAGCCAGTTAGTGGTCAATCAAATGAATGGTCTATATAAGGTTAAGAATCAGGAGCTAGCCCCATTAAATGCCGAGCTTAAGGAGTTAGCCGCTAGTTTCTTAAAAATCCAGTTCATATATATACCGCGCGAGCTCAACAAAACGGCCGACACCGAAGTAAACCGTATCCTAGACGAACAAGAACGGAGTAGGAGGCGCTCTAAAAAGCGCTAAAAAGTTCTTTTCTAAAGAACTAAATTTTCACACTTTGAACGGCAAAGTGTGGCAAACCGCTGGGCTGCGTTAAAACCGGAGCGGTCTTGTCTTGCCGCCAAGCAGGCCAAGCCGAACTCCTCGCTTCGCTCGTCTAACATGCGTTTGGCCGCGTCTTGGCGGCTTCAACAATCCCTTCTGTTTTAGCCGATGCCCAGACCCTAAAGCTCCAAGTTAATTTATCAACCTTGGCGAATTTTTTCGGTTTTGCCTCGTTCTAGTAGGTCTTGGTACCTTTTGATGTCATTGTGTAGAGCATGCGTATCCTCCAGCGAAAGATTTTCTCCGTTGAAACCAAGTATTTCTGTCTCATCGTCTATTCCACTCGAAGGATAAATGTAAGCTAAAGTGACTGGAACATCATTAAGATTTAATCCATCCGAATGGGGATAGTAAACAAAATTTATTTCACGTACACGACTATACTGGACAGCCTCGCGTACATCCACCAGATTGTCTTCGCTGATTTCAAAGCCTTGGGAGTCTTTAAGTCGAAGATGGGCAAGCTCTTTTCCATCCTCGGACCACTCGACTACTGGAATCTCAAAGAACCTTTCATCTTCTTGGTGATCATAAGATTGAGAAGCATATCTTCTTATTAAATCAACACACGTACTCCAAACAGCATCCGTTGCATCTCTCAGAACACGCTCTGCTTGTATTTCAGCTTGTCTCAGCTCCAGGTATCCCTTTTCAGGCATGTATTTATTGTTCTATCTATTTAGGCCATTTGCAAGCATAAGCGGTCTTGCTAACAGGGGTAGATACGATCTTTTGGTACAAATTCTGACGATCGTCTAAAAACGGATAATGGTTGAGACAAACCAAAAAACACCTACAGAGAGGTGTTTTTTGGTGGTCGGGCTGACGTAAGC
>Ga0187892_10011734_pt1 | contig 10620 bp, 7 predicted proteins | sample MA1701073metaG_FD_139345 | JGI IMG/M metagenome (GOLD analysis project Ga0187892, IMG submission 139345) | Bio-ooze microbial communities from a basaltic lava cave in the Kipuka Kanohina Cave System on the Island of Hawaii, USA - MA170107-3 metaG ...
CACCGGGCTGGTCACGGAACTGGCGCAGGATGCGGCGGATCGCGGTCGCGAGGGCTGCGCCGTCGGTTCCGTCCGCCAGCAATCCGGGGTCCACGCGAGCGAGTACTTCGGGGATTGCTCCGACCGGCGTGCCCAAGACTGGGGTTCCGCAGGCAAGCGCTTCGACTGTGACCAGTCCGAAGCCCTCCAGTTGATGCGTCGGTATCAGGACGAGGTCGGCAGCCTGGTAGTATCGCGACAGGTCATCTTCAGCGATGAAGCCCACGAGTCTGGCGCGATCGCTAAGGCCGAGGTCTCGGATCAATTGTTCGAGAGTGGATCGTAAGGGTCCTTCCCCTCCGATCACGAGCAAGAGGTCCCGCCCTTCCTTCCCCAAGGTCGCGATCGCCCGCAGGAGATTTTCCAGTCCCATCCGAGGCACGAGGTTGCGCACCGTAAAGAGCACGACGCGGTTCAGTGGAAGCTTGAGCTGTTCCCGGACTGCAACCGGGTCGTCAGGAGGTCGAAACCGGTCTGGGTCGGCTGCACCAGTAACCATCCTGAGCTTGTCTTTCGGTATTCGATGGACGGCCAAGACTCGTTCCCACATGAACTGGCTCAGGACCGCCACCCGCACGCAACGGTTCATGACAACTCGCTCAATCCATCGGCGTACCTTTGCATTGAGGGTTCGGCGCAGGGAATCCAGGGATGTGATGGGGGGAGGAGTGCGTGACAGATATTCTTCGTGCGCCAACGACAGGCACATATAGACCCATGTGCGGGCTTGCGCTCGACGACGCAGGATTGCCCCGAATCCGGCCAGGGATTGATGGATGATTACGGCATCCAGTGAGAGGAGGGCCCTCGCTTGATCGAAGGCCTTGACCGACCTCACGAGGGATGACAACACAAAGGCCGGCTCATTTCGCCGCGACACGGCATAGCGATGTTCTATCAGGTCGCTCACCGCGACCTGAGGCCGAAGATCGCTGGCTGGCGCGCGCGCCACGATCCTGACGTCATGGCCGCGCTTCCGTAATCCAAGCGCCTGTTCCCGCAAGACTCGCTCAGCCCCTCCGAGCACGGCTGCGGCTGAGACTTCGGCGAGAAGCAAGAGGTTCATTGGAGAATAGACGAGTGGTTCAATGCCGATTGATTTCTTGTCTTGATAGTTCAATCACTCAATGCTCCGATCGTTGCATGACTCAATCGCTCAATTGTTCGAGATGTTCTGGTGCCACAGCTCCAGCACCAGCAACGCATAGAGCTGATCAGCGAAATTGCGTGCACCGGATTCGTGTTCCCGTACCAGCCAGCGCACGTAGTCCGGTCGGACGTAACCCCGTCGCGTCACCGCGTTATCCGACAGCAGATCATGGACCATGTCCCGCAGATCCTCCCGGAGCCACCGTGCCAGCGGAACCTGAAAACCGAACTTCGCCCGAGCCAGGATGGTGGATGGCAACACGTAACGCAGTGCCTTGCGCATGAATCCCTTCAACCTCCAGCCTGCGAATCTCGCCGAGGCGGGAAGGGCAAGCGCGAAGGAGAGCAGCCGGTGGTCGCAAAACGGGACCCGTAGCTCGAGCGAATGGGCCATGCTCATTCGGTCGCCCATCCGAAGGAGGTCGTCCGGAAGATAGGTTTGCAAATCCAGCCCCATCGCGCGGTCGGCCGGCTCCTCGGACGGCCATTGGTGAAACAGTGATTGGTACGAATTGTCCTGGACTGCCGAGCCAGCCCGCTCGAGAAATTCTGATGTGAAAGCCTTTGTGCCCCACTCCGGCGGTAGAAAAGTGATCCACCGGATATATTGCTCTGTCACCGGCACATGACCATCTCGAAGGAATCGCTTGAGTCGGCCGAGCTGATCGCGGCTTCCGGTTCCTTCCGGCAGTCGAGGGGCGATTGACGCTGACACCCATGAACGTAGAGCCTCCGGCAACCATCCGTAACGCGCCGCCGCGCGCATGCCGAGATAACGAGGGTATCCACCGAAGAGTTCGTCCCCGCCGATCCCGGACAGGGCCACTGTCACCGAGCGTCGGGCTACCTCGGAGACCAGGTAGGTCGGGATCGCCGAAGAGTCCGCAAAGGGTTCACCCATGGCAGCGACGATCTTCGGTAGAAGCGTCACCACATCAGGGCTGAGTCTTTCCTCCCTGTGGTCGGTGCCAAAGCATCGAGCAAGCAGGCGTGCCGCTTCCAGTTCGTTATAAGAGTGGTCTGCGTCCGAGTCGTACCCGATCGAGAAACTTCGGATCGGCCCATTGGTCACAGCTCGCATCATCGCCAGGATCGCGCCGGAGTCGAGCCCGCCGGACAGGAACAGCCCCAGTGGCACGTCGCTCACGAGATGGGTCTGCACAGTGTCCCGCATGAGTTCCAAAAAACGGTCCGCCGCATCAGGGACTGACGACCAAGACGGCGTGGTGATGGAATGCTCAGGGCGAAAATATCGCTGTGACTCGATACACCCCTTCACTACCCGCAGCAGTTCACCAGGGAGCAGTTGTCGCACGCCCTCAAACACTGACTCTGGGCCAGGTATATAGAGAAGAGTCAGGTATTGAGCCACTGCCTGAGGCCGAAGAGAGCGAGGAGACAGGGCGGCCAGGAGAGCCGGCAGCTCCGACGAAAAGACCAGCCTGTGCTCTCCCTCTGCGTCGCTCGCCTGAACCGCGTAGTAGAGTGGCTTGATCCCTAACCGGTCGCGAACCAGCAACAGGGTTTGTCGCGCTCGGTCCCACAGCGCAAAGGCGAACATGCCGCGGAGCCGATGGACACCCTCCTCCCCGTCCTGTTCATAGAGATGAACCAGCACCTCGGTGTCGCAGTGTGAGACAAACCGATGTCCCTTCTGGATCAACTCCTCCCGTAACTCTCGGTAGTTGTAAATCTCTCCGTTCAGGGCCACCCAGACAGTGCCGGTCTCATTCGTCATGGGCTGATGGCCCAGCTCAGGATCAATCACGCGCAAGCGCCGGACTCCCAGGGCAACTCCTGACTCCTGATGCCGACCTTCTTCATCCGGACCGCGGTGAATTAATCGCCGCAGCATTTCGTCGAGGAGCGTCGGGTCCCCTTGCCCAGTGAAACCACAGATCCCACACATTCCTCAGTCCCTTGAATCCCGGGGCTCCCGCGATTCCTTATTGGTCTCGATCAGCTTGCCCCGCGGGATGTCCTTTGGCTCGTACCATCCCGGGTTCTGTACATAGACCGATTTGATCACCATGCTCACGCCCAGAGCGATCAAGGCAGTCAACAGAGCGAGGACCGCCGCTAGTTCCCAGAACTTGAGGCGTTCGCGCCACCGTCTCCAGGCCATTGGCTACCCTTTCATGTCACCGGGGGATCTTACGGGCCATCACTTCCAGGGACAGCCCCCAGGCCATTCGATCGAGTCCCAGATCCGCTAAGAGGCGATGGGCCAGACGGTTCATCCCCCGGAGGGAGCACCTCAAGGCGGCTACCAGCCGTCCCTTCTGTCCGTAGGGATCTCCCTGGCTTGGCGGCGCGGTTCGCAGGGCCTCGACAACAAATCCAAGACGCGGCAGATGATGAACAAAGGCCTCGCGCCCAAACGCGTAGAGATGCATCACAGCTAGATGGTCCAGGCCCACTACTGACAGGAGCGAGATGAATCTGGCATGTACCGGTCCATTCGGAACCCTAATGTACAGCAGTCCTCCCGGCCGCAGCACTCGCCAGGCCTCTGTCAAGGCGGCAAAGGGAGCCCGCAGATGATCCAAGACATTGATGAAGGTGATGGCATCGGCTGTTTCATCCGCGAGGGAGCACGGCGGCCAGGACAGCCTAGAGACGTCTAGTCCACTCGCCTGGGCATAGGCCACGGCGGCACTGGACGGATCAAACCCGATTCCTTTCCAGCCCCATTGCGGACAGAATGCAAGCAGGGTTCCTGCCCCGCAGCCGACGTCCACGAGAGTTCCTGGATGTGGAGCCAGAGCGCGCAACCATTCCAACACATGAATGTAGAGATTGTGACGAGATGGGCCGATCTGCTCATCCTGGAATCGTTTCCAATAGTCCTCTTGGTACCATTTGATCAGTTCGACTTCCGGCGGTATGTGATCTTTGGCCAGAAGTCCGCATCGCTGGCATCGGAGCAATTCCCGCCACAGACCGCGGCGACCCCTCGAAGCAGTGGCGCTTCCACACGGGCATGTCACCGGTTCAAGCGCTTGCGCGGAGATCGAGTTCACCGTTCTCACGAACGTACGCGGATCTGCATCGCCACATGACCACTACACGTGAACAGTACGGGCAATTGCGCAGAAGGTCAAGGAGTTCGCCTTGTTTGGTGCCGTCCCTCGCTGACCTCTTGAAGTAGCGTCAGGACACGGCCAGCAGTCCGGTTCGGTGAAAACTCTTTCGCCCTCATGAGTCCCTGGCGCCTGAGCGTCGTTCCGAGCTCTGGCTGAGTGAGCACATCGGTCATCGCCTTGGTCATCGCGGCGACGTCATCGGGGTCGAACAGGATGGCCGCCTTCCCGACCACCTCAGGAATGGCCGCTCGATTGGCGGCGATGACCGGCGCGCCGCAGGCCATGGCTTCCAGCGCCGGGAGTCCGAAGCCTTCCTCAAGGGAAGGAAGCACGAAGAGCGCGCACCCACTATAGAGCGCTGGCAGATCTGGATCCGCGATCTGACCAGGGAACAGGATCCGATTGGTCAGGCCGAGGGTGCGGGCCAGTTCGTGGAGCCCTGGTCGATGCTGCTGGTTGCAGCCCGCCAGGACTAACTGGAATCTGTTGCGGAGTGACTCGCCGAGTCTGGAAAAGGCCTGGAGCAGACGGGGCAAATTCTTGTGTGGCCTGAAATTTCCAACATAGAGAATGTAGGGAGCTGTCATCCCGTAGCGGAGCTTCACCTCATCAGTCAAGTGTGTTTCGTGGAACTCGTTGCCCAGGGGAACAGAAATCACTGTGATCTTCTCAGGACTGATGCCGAGCCGTGCCACAATGGCCTGCTTTGAGTATTCAGAGTCTGCGATGATGGCCGTGGCTCGTGTCGCGTACAATCGCGCTAGCCTGGCCATCAGGCCATCATGGAACAGCCTCCTCTGCCCGAGATAGGTAATGAAGAAGAGGTCGTGGATGGTGAGGACGACCGGACAGGGGGCAAGCAGCGGCCCTTTGTAGTAGGGAGAGAGAAACACCGAGGTGCGATCCTGGGCGAGTTGGCGAGGCAAGATGATCTGATCCCACCACTGGGTCCATCGTCGGTCCAGGATGCGAAGGGTAACGCCCGGCAGCATGACGCCGAGGCTGGTCGAACGATCTCCATAGACCGTGCAATGCCATCCCTCCTGCGAGGCGGCGCGTAGGACCTCGATCACGTACCGGCCGATCCCGGTACGGGCGTCTGTGACAAGCTCGCGACCATCCACGCCGAGTCGGATCATGCTTGTCCCGCTTTCAACGTCGTCGTCTTCCGCGTCTTGAATATCATTTCGCAGAACCCCACGTACCGGCAGTCCAGAATCTCGTAGCCTGCCGCCTGCAGCCTGGCGGCGAGTTCCTCTCGTGTGAAGTGCATGATGTGCTCCTCGGCATAGCCGCCGGGATGCACGGTTCCGTAGAGCCACTCCAAGATCAACCAGAGCCAGCGGCCGTAGTCCGGAGTTCCTAGGATCAGGATTCCGCCAGGCCGAAGGACTCGCCACATCTCGGTCAGGATCTCCGGCCTATCAGGGACGTGCTCGATAACCTCCGAGTTGATGAGAGTGGTAAAGCTGCCATCGCGGAACGGGAGGCGCTCGCAGCTTCCTCTGACTAAGAGGCGATGGCGTTGTCGCAGCCAGCGCAGTTTATTCTGAAGAATATCCAGTCCCACTGCGGCTGGCAGGTCCACGATGATTCGGCTGGAGCCACACCCAATGTCCAAAAGGTCCTCACGCTTCTCGAGGTATCCCAGGATGATCCGATGGCGGGTCCTCTGCCAGTAGCGCTGCAGCCAGATCGGGCTATTGAAGGCCCGGTAGTCGTAGTCCGCAGAGGCGATCGAGTTGCGCAATTTCCACATGTGCCACAAGGTCCGTAGGAACGCCAGTCCGAACTTGAACAGCCGGACGTGAGACCGACCCGACCCGCGAGCCATGTAATGGAAAGGAATTTCCACAATCCGCCATCCCTCAGCGTGCACACGGATCAGGATTTCCTCCAGGATGTCGAAATCCCGTGCGACCAGCCGCAACCCAGTCAGCGCATTGCGGTGATACATCCGAAACCCACTGGACAGATCGCGGAGTGGCAGCGACAAGGCCCGACGATAGATACGGTTCAAGAGGCGGCTCAGCAGGCGACGAACGGTCCCCATGTCCGCTCGGCCTCCCTCGACGTAACGGGATGCGATCAGGACTTCTGCCTCATTCCGCCGGCGCCAAAATTCCTCCAGGAACACTGGCCGGTGGGACAGATCCGCATCCATCGTCACAATGTAGGGTGCCGAAGTGGATGCAAAACCGGCAAGGAGCGCCCCTCCGTAGCCCCGTTCTTGTTGGACCACGACGCGGGCCTCTCTCCGTTCCACAGCCTCACGTGTTCCATCGTGAGATCCGCCGTCGGCTATCACGATCTCCGCCGTTAGATTGAGATCGGCAAGCACTTCCTTCACAGCCGGAAGCAACAGCTCGAGATTCTCCCGCTCGTTCCAGGCCGGGATGACAATCGCTAAGTCGGAATGAGCCGCAGGCTTGACGGTCGAAGCGGTCACGGGGCGAGTCTCCTGATGTCTCGAAGGCAGCGGATGAGGAGCCAGGACAAGACCCCTACCCCCACCAGTTTGCCCGTCGAGAGAAGGGACGGCCATCCTTGATGGAACGCAGGAAATTGCTCCAACGAATAGCGGCTTCCAAGCAGCAGCGCGGCGACGATGAACAGAACGAGATGGCTCGGTTTCATCGGCGCGGTGGGCGCGGCGAGCAGGAGAAGCGTCAAGGGAAGGAGCAAGACAACCAGATGATGCTCAGAGGCCATGGGAGACAACAGGAACACAGCCGTCAGACCGAGCCCCCACGACCAGTCCGACGCGGGAGACCCAGGCGGAGTGGACCGTGGGAGTACTCGTGCGAAGAGGAACAGAAGTCCTGCATCCACGACAAGCCACAGGCCTTCCGCAAGAAGATGTCCTTCGCTGGAGGCGCCGAGCCAACGATGTAGCGTCGCCCGGGGAGAGAGGTTCGCGGTCCAGGTCGTAATGTAGTCCGGCATCGAAAGCAGGTATCGGAAGTAGTTGAGGTGCTGGACAGGACCCAGCAGGATCAGACCAACTCCCAGCCCCAGGCCGGCGAGAAGTAATGAACGGGTGGCGATGCGTCCCTGCCCGGTCCACCAGAGCAGCGGAATCAGCAGGCCATACTGCACCTTGATGTGAACGGTCGTCGCCACAGTTGCGGCGGCGATCCAGGGGTGTCCGGTACGCAAGCTCCACCAGGCGAGCGTGACGAGGAACAGCAGGAGCACATTGGCCTGCCCCAATGCGACGTTCTCCATCAGGGGCTGGTAGTTCAGTAGGATGAACAGAACCGCAGCAGCTCTGACTGGCGAAGGGGGGGGAGAAAGTTGGAAGCAGAACAGAAGCGCTACAAGAAGGCAAAGCTGATTGACCACGGTCCAGATGACCGCTGCCGGGCGAAACGGAAGCAGCACCCACGGTTGCATGAACAGATAAAACAGCGGGGGGTAATTCGCTGCTGCTCCTGCACGGCGAATCTTAAGGAGATCATCCATGCGCGCCACGGCTTGGGGATCAAATGGGTCCTGGCCAAGCGAAACCATGGTGGCGTAGCTGTAATAATGGGCGAAATCAATGAATGGAGATTCAACAAGAAGTTTAACAATCTCGTGGAAATAGCTAAAAAGACTGAACAGAACTACGAGCATAAGAAGCATGGTGAGCGCGTCGGTCTTGAAGGGCAACTGTCCCTCGTCTCGAAGAACAGGGAATTCCCGCAGCGTCTGCAGACAGGAAGCGTTTGCCCCGGCCCGGTCCAGCCAGGTCTGCTGGCGACTCGAAGGAACGAGAGCCAAGAAAGTAAAGGTGATGAGTCGGATTTTCAGTTCAGCGGACGCTAGCCGGTGTGCAAGAGAACCACCCCAGCCAGGAAAATGCTTCTCGAAGTAGTAGTTTCGGCTTTGGTATGCCTCTCGGAGCATGGCCGCCGGTTGTTGTGCCATGGTCTTACCCCAATGATGGATTGCAGAAGGACCAGGCAAGTAGCGGAGGCGGAAGCCTGCGTCACGGAGTCGCTTGCAGAGATCCATATCCTCGCAATAGACAAAGAACTGCTCGTCAAAGCCGCCGATGGCTTCAAAAGCCTCTCGTCTGAGGAGCATGCAAGCTCCCCCGCCCCATGCCACATCATGGTCTTGCTGATGGGCCCTGACCGTCGAACGGATCAACCATCGGTGCAGGGACGGCCGACGGTACAGCGCATAGCGGATCGATGAAAAAAAGAACAGGTCGCCGATCAGGCTCCAAGGAGATGGAAAGGATCGGTGGATGGAGGGTTGCAGAGAGCCGTCGGGATTCAACAGCCGGCAGAATAGGCCGCCAAGGGAAACGTCTTGATCGAGTGCTTGGAGCATGGTAGTGAGCGCACCTGGCGCCAGCTCGCAATCGCTATTGAGCAACAAGAGGGTTCGGCCCCTGCTGGCCCGAGCCCCGATATTATTGGCTCGCCCGAACCCGAGGTTCTCCCGATTCTGAATAAGCAGGACCTGGGAGAACTGTTCTGCCACCATGGCCTGAGTGCCGTCGCTGGACCCGTTGTCCACCACGATGATTTCGATGCCCTCATCCTTTGCTGCTGAAGCGATCGCTGCGAGGCACCGCTCCAAATAATGTTTGGTGTTCAGGCTGACAATGATGATGGAGATGTCCGGACGATTCATGAATTGCCAACCGTCTCGAACCTTGGTTCAGGAAAAGGAGCATGTCCGCAGAGAGCGAACAGACTGTAAGCCTTGTCGGTTTCCGGCGAGAGAGGGAAGCTGTGAAGCGCCATGCGCTGAGGCGGCGTCAGCCGATTCAACTTGGCTATCGCAAGGACCGCCAACGAGATTAGCCTGCGAGGCAGGAGTCGCTTGAGTCCCAGCACATCCCAGCGGCGAACTTGCTGACAGGCTTGCTCCAGGAGATAGACTTCAGCCGGGCGCCGCTGCCCTGCCAGCGAGACGAAGGTGAAGTGGCGACCGAGGAGCCTCTTGAGTTCCTCTGGCATGAACTCGTGGACATGGTATGGATTTCTGGGCCCCTGATGGGTCAGGGCGTTTGGGGTGGACAGGATCACGAGGCCGGATGGACGCAGGATACGGGCCAACTCAGCGAGGAACCGATCCGCATCAGACACGTGCTCGAGAACCTGAAAGGCGCAGGCCAGGTCCACGCTCGCGCTCCTGACGCCAAGGTACATCCCATCCATGCAGGCAAACGACAGGCCTCGACGCTGGTGGTGACGAGTCGCTGACTGGACGACCGCTGGTTCGTCATCGATGCCGAGCACTAGCCGACCATCTGACGCAAGATGATCCGCCCCGTAGCCTGCACCGCAGCCGATGTCCAGTACCACGCCGTCCTGGAGCAGTTTCCGTGCGGTCTCGTAGGCTGAAAGCAACTCGAGGTAGAGTGTGTTGTGTGACTCAGCGGGAACTCGTTCGCCGGAATCCCACAAGCGAGGCTGCTTGGTCACGACAGAACCTTCCGAGCTTCTATGTGCATGGCACTTCCTTGCCCGAGGACTCTCCGTAGCGGAGAACAGATCGCGAGCGCGACTTCGAGGTACCAGATCCCTCGCGTTAGGAGTCTGTAGGGACGTGGTGACTTACACTCACTCAGAAGGTACAGGAGGCTCCGAGAGCAGTCAACGAAATGGTACTGATAGTGCAACCGGGTTATCACGAATCCGCTTCGCTCTAACAGGGCCCTGATCGTGTCGGGAGAGAGGACGAACAAGTGGCGCGGCGGGTCGAGGCCGTACCAATAACCTCTGAACAGCCTGGCCTCCCAACTCTCCACGTTTGGTGTTCTCAACAGGATGATCCCATCTGGTTTCAGGATGCGCCGGATCTCCTGAAGAGTTCCACAGGGATCAGGTAGGTGTTCGATGACATGCCACATCGTGATCACATCGAAGAACGAATCGGGGAATCGACAGGATTCGAGTGGGCCTTGGTGGACCGTCACACCCAGGACTTCCTGGGCATAGGCTCGACTCTTCGGTCCCGGTTCGATGCCGTGGCAGGTCCAGCCGAGCCTTGTCAGAAAGGCAAGGTAGCCTCCGCTGCCGCACCCGATATCCAGCACCCGCCCTCCTGATCGTTGGCGTGGTATTTGGCGCAAGAATGGACGAAAGGGGAACCCCATGATTTTCCGCAGCAAGCGAACGTGCGATGCGCCGATGACGCTGGGCTGAGGACGATATCCATACCATTCTTCTGCAACGATCTGCTTCAGCCTCTGTCTAGCTTGCTCAAGCCAAGTACCCTCCCCGTCTCTCCGCACGACTGTCACATGGTCTGGATAATACTGGGCCAGCTCCTGGGCAGAGGGGCGAGGGTGGAGAAATACAAGCCCGCATTCATGACACTTGACGTAAGTGAAGCGCCCTGG
>Ga0187892_10011735_pt1 | contig 10619 bp, 8 predicted proteins | sample MA1701073metaG_FD_139345 | JGI IMG/M metagenome (GOLD analysis project Ga0187892, IMG submission 139345) | Bio-ooze microbial communities from a basaltic lava cave in the Kipuka Kanohina Cave System on the Island of Hawaii, USA - MA170107-3 metaG ...
AAAAAGGAGCCCGCGACCTCATCAAGCGGTTTGGGTCGCTGGACAAGCTCCTGGCCAGCGCTTCCGAAGTTGAGCGCAAAGCTTATCGCGAGTCGCTGCAGAATCACCGCGATCAGATCCTGCAAAGCAAGGAACTGGTGACCATCGATACCAAAGTTCCGCTGCAGGTGGACTGGAACGCTTTGCGGGTTCAGCAGCCCGATCTCGAGAAGATGAGAGTGTTGCTCACCGAGTTGGGGTTCCAATCGTTGCTGAAGGAGTTTGAATCAGAAGCGCCAAAGGCGAAGACCACTCTGGCCTTCACACCTGTTGAAACTCCACAGCAACTTCAGGAAGCGCTTCAAAAACTAAAAAATGACGAGCGCATCTTTTGTTATTTCGATTTCGATGAGGATGCTTCCACGCAAGCCAGAATTCGCAGTCTGGCTCTGGCTGGCGCGAACAGCGGATGGATTGCACGGTTTCAAAACGGAGAGACTACGGGACTGGACAGCTTTCGCGAGGTGCTGGAAAGCTCCAGTCCCCCGAAAGTGTTGCACAACACAAAAGCAGCCCTGGTAGCACTTGCTCAAGCGGGCATCACGCTTCGAGGCGCAGATTGGGACACGATGCTGATGTCCTACCTCGTGCAGCCGAATCGCAGCAATCACCAGTTTGCCGAGATTGCTTTCGCTCAACTGGAAAAGGCTCCAGGGCCGGAACCTGACGAGCGCTGCACGCTGGTGCGCGAACTGTTTCAGGCTCTCTACCCGAAGCTTCAAGAAATGCAACTGGAACCGGTTTACCGAGACATCGAGCTTCCGTTGGCGGAAGTGCTGGCCCAGATGGAGACGAACGGCATCCGCATCGATCCTGCCCTTTTGATGGTCATGTCCGGAGACTTCGAAAAACAAATTCACCTGCTCACACAGCGCGCCTATGAGCTGGCCGGGATGGAGTTCAATATCAACTCACCGAGACAACTGGGAGAGATCCTCTTCGAGAAACTGAATCTTCCAGCTCCAAAAAAGCTCAAGAAATCCGGCCAATACTCGACTTCAGTCGAAATTCTGGAGCAATTGGCTCAGCAGTACGAGCTGCCGCGAATGATGCTCGAGTACCGTCAGATTGCCAAGTTGAAGACCGGCTATGTTGACGCTCTTCCGAGGTTGATCAATCCCAAGACGGGGCGGGTGCACACTTCCTTCAATCAAACCGTTGCGGCGACTGGCCGGCTTTCCAGCAGCAATCCCAATCTGCAGAACATTCCCATCCGAAGCGAACTGGGCACAAAGATCCGCTCGGCGTTCATCCCGAGTGAAGGCTGCGTGTTGCTCGCTGCCGATTACTCTCAAATTGAACTGCGGGTGTTGGCGCATCTTTCTGAAGATCCGGTTCTGCTGGACGCCTTTCGCAAAGGTGAGGACATTCATACCCGCACTGCAGCGGAAGTTTTCGGGATGCATCCGGGAATGCAGACCAGTGAAGTGCGGCGGCGGGCCAAGGCCATTAACTTTGGCATCGTCTACGGGCAGACTCCTTTTGGCTTGGCGAAGGAATTGGAAATTTCGCAAAAGGAAGCTCAGGAATTTATCCGCCGGTATTTTGAACGCTACCAGGGTGTGAAGCAGTTTATTGATGCCACGATTGCCGAAACCCGCAAGACTCAAGAGACGCGCACGATGTTTGGGCGCTTGCGGCAGATTCCAGAGATCAACAGCAGGAACCCGGCGCTGCGGAATTTTGCAGAACGCACAGCCGTCAACTCTCCCATTCAAGGCACCGCCGCTGACCTGATCAAGCTGGCCATGATTCGCATTCACGCGCGACTGGCACAGGAAGGGCTCAACGCGAAGATGCTGCTCCAGGTACACGACGAGCTCGTTTTCGATGTGCCCCATGCCGAGGTGGAGGCTGCTCAGGCGCTGGTCCAATCCGAGATGGAAAAGGTCCTCGAGCTGCGCGTGCCGCTGGTAGTTGCGATAGGGACGGGGAAGAACTGGATGGAAACCTAAAAACAGGGGTTCGTGGCCCGTGGTTCGTGAGGCAGGGCGGTACGCTTCGAACCCCGGACCACGAACCACTGGTCACGGACTTATGAACCGCGATTCTGCCTTTGAGCTGCTGCAGCAACACACCAAAAGTGACAGCCTGATCAAACACATGCTCGCGGTTGAAGCCTGCATGCGGGCTTACGCCGTGAAGTTTGGAGAAGACGAGACAAGGTGGGGCGTCGTTGGCCTGCTGCACGATTTCGATTACGAGATGTATCCCAATCCGCCGGATCATCCCGAGAAAGGTGCTGTGATTCTGAAAGCTCACGGTTATCCAGACGACGTGATCTATGCGATCAGATCTCATGCCGAGTACACCGGATGCCCTAGGAACAGCCTGATGGACAAGACGCTGTTTGCGTGCGATGAACTTGCCGGCCTCATTACTGCGGTCACGCTGGTGCGCCCCGACAAGAAGATTCGCGGGTTGGAGCTGCGCTCGGTTCGGAAAAAGATGAAGGACAAGGCATTCGCGCGGTCGGTGAGCCGCGACGATATCGTGAACGGAGCGAAAGAACTTGGAGTCGATTTGGACGAACACATCGGCTTTTGCATCCAAGTGATGGAGAAGGTCGCAAGTTCTCTCGGTCTTTAGATGAGGTGCCGCAGGCCATGATTGAAAAAGTGATCACAATCGTGTCCCTCCAGGAGGACAACGATTCTCGAGACGTTGCTTACTGGTTGAGTCGCCCTCATGCAGAGCGCCTCGCAGCAGTTCAGATCCTCAGGCAGCGTCTGTTCGACGTCCCGAAGCCAATGGAGAAGATTCTTGAGGTCTCAGACTTAACCGTCAACCGTGCTAAGCGGCTCACCTGAGAAAAGTCCCTTCCTGGGATGGGTGGCTGGCGCAGCGAGAGCGCAGCCAGACGAGGTGGGTCGTCGCTTCGAGTCCACAACCACCCCAGGGGCCTGACGGCCCTTTCCGAAGAGGGATTTCGCTGTCATTTTCTTTCTCACTTCGCACCGCGCACGCTAGCGGTGTTGGGCCCACCCATGAGAGTCGAGAATGATTTTGAGGAATTGATCCGCTGCTTCAACGATCACTCCGTTGAGTTCCTGCTGGTTGGCGCTTACGCGCTCGCCTACCACGGGATCCCTAGAGCCACTCAGGACCTTGACCTCTATGTTCGCCCTACTCTAGAAAATGCCGGCCGGGTCGTACGGGCTCTTCAGACGTTTGGGTTTGCAGGGCTCGAAGAAGCGGAAGTGGCGACTCCAGGGAGAGTGATCATGATGGGCCGTCCGCCGATGCGCATTGACCTGCTGACTCAGATCAGTGGCCTGACTTGGGAAGAAGCTTGGAACGGGCGGAAGACGGCGAATTATGGACAGCAGAGTTTGTTTGTTCGTGAGCGACGTGAACTGCTACTGAACAAAGCGGTAGCCGGACGCCTCAAGGATAAAGCCGACTTTGAGCTTCTCAACACAACTCCACAGGATCGGGATGAGACGTGAGTTCGACTGCACCCAAGCGAGTTTCTGAAAGATGGGTCAGCTACTGGCCCAAGTCGGAGCGGCCGCGTGAACGGTTGATGTCCGAGGGGCCGGATCGGCTAACCGATGCCGAGCTGTTGGCCATCTTTCTCCGAGTGGGCGTCCGAGGAATGAGTGTCGTTGAACTCGCACGCAAGCTGCTGGCTGACTTCAAGGGTTTGCGTGGCGTGTTCAAGGCCAGCGACCAGGAGCTTCGAAAAGTCAAAGGCATGGGAACCGCCAAGATTGCCACGCTGCGCGCGATCCGAGAAATCAGCGAGCGCTGGCTGCAAGAGAAGGCGCAGCAGGGAAACTTTATCGAATGTTCCAAGGACGTACTGGACCTGCTGGCTCACAAGTTCCGGGATCTTCAGCAGGAAGTCTTCAGCGTCATCTTTCTCGACACCAAACATCGTGTTCTCGCCATCGAGGAACTGTTTCACGGCACCATCAACACAGCCAGCGTCTTTCCCAGAGAAGTGGTACGAAGAGCCCTGGATTTGGGAGCTGCGGCGGTTGTGGCCGTGCACAATCACCCGAGCGGAAATCCGGAGCCAAGCGCTGAAGACCGGCGCGTGACGGAAGACCTAAAAAAGGCGTGTGCGCTTATGGAGATTTCCCTATTGGACCACATCGTGGTGGGAAACGAAAATCATTTCAGCTTTGCCGACAAGCGGATGATGTGAATGGAAAGCGAAAGGGGCAAGAGGCAATGACGAATGTCGAAGTTCGAATGACGAACAAAAACGCCATCCGATATTCGTCATCCTTGCTTGTTCCCTTTCGCCTGATTACGCAGCGGGTTGCTTCTTCATGAATTTCTGAGCTTCTTCCCAGTCGGTTTGAGTCTCTGTGCCGCCCATTCCCAGGGTCGACATCGCCCCGCAGGCGTTGGCCAGCGTAAGAGATTTTCTGAGGTCAAAGCCGTTAAGATGCGCGTAGAGAAATCCTGCATCGAATGAGTCTCCCGCGCCGGTTGTATCAACGGTTCTCACCCTGAAAGCCGGCAGCTGGATGACTTGGCCTCGGCTCTTGGCGAGCGCACCCTTGGATCCCAGTTTGATTACCACTGTAGGAACTTTCTGAGCAAACAGGTCGAGCGCTCGATTCAAGCTCTTGGCTTTGGCGATGTTGATGGCCTCCATTTCGTTCAGCAAGAGCACGTCGAGATACTCCAGGCACTTCCAGATTCCCGAGTTCCACTGGTTTTTGTTGTCGCTGTTGGGATCGAGCGAGGTGGTCATGCCAATCTGTTTGGCGTTCTGGAACAGTTGTGGAAACGAAGGCAGCAGTCCTTCCTGCAGGAAGTAGGATGAGATGTGCAGGTGATCGTGATCGCGAAACACCTTTTGCGAGATATCCTTGAGGTAGAGATGAGGAATCGCTCCGGGGTAGGTGATCTGGGCCTTGTCGTTGCGGAAGTTGAGTGAAACTTTCAGACCGGTGCGCAGCTTGCCATCGCGCAGAATGTTGTCTGTTTTAACCTTCTTGGCTTCAAGAGCGTCCAGACAGAACTTGCCGAACTCGTCTCGCCCCACCTTGCTGATGAAGGTTACCGGCACCCCTAGTTTGGCCAATCCGCAAGCCAGAATTGCGGAAGCACTTCCCAGGCTGAGCACCATTTCTTGGGCAGTAATCTCGCGCCCCAGCACTGGAAATGTCTGCAGTCCGACCCCAATAATGTCAACGTTCAGTTCCCCTACGATCAGCACCTTTTTCTTTCGTTTCAAGTTCAACTCGCCATCCCTCCATAACATCCCCTCCGCTGAGAGGATAAAGACTTACAAAGAATCTGCGGTTAACGCAGCCGATAGTGTCGGGCTTCCCAACTCAAGGCCCCATGCGGCCTGATGTCCTCATAGCTATCTAGATCAAGGGTCACGCGCAGGGTCGAACCCAGAATACTGGCTGAAGATCGCTTGCTTCGGGCTTAGCGAGTATCAAGAGACCGAAAGCAAACGGGATTGTATATCCTCTTTTCCCCTTATCTGTCAAGGAGTTATTGGAACTGTGAGGCGTCTTGAATGGCTCTGGCACCCCTCTATCTCCAATGTTTGCAGCACGATGAAAAATGCTTAGACTTTTGCCAACACTCATAATAACTTTACGGCCCTCAGAGACACTGATGACGGAAAGGAAGCCCACACGGTGATGAAGCAATCTGCAAATCCGAGTCGCGGAATTGGAGCACTGCCGGTGCTCTTAATCCTCTTTGTCCTCATGTTGATCGTGGGCTTCACAGTAAGTTTCAAGCGCTGGGAAGGGCAGCCTCCAACGGTTCGTTTTGACCGGGAGTTTAAGTCTTTGGGACGCAAGCCGGCCTTGTCATTGCAGATTGAGGACACTGGAAACGGTCTGAGCAAGATTGAGGTTTCATTGAAACAAAAAGACCAGGTGGTCTCTTTGGTTGAGCAATCCTATCCGGGACCGTCGCTGGTTACTTTCTGGCGGACGGGGGAACAGAAGTCGGCGACGATTGATCTCGGGAAATTGATCGCAGAGAAGTACAAAGTTCAGGATGGGCCGGCCAGCCTTGTGATCAATGCCTCGGACCATTCATGGCGAGGATTTTTCGGGGGCAACCAGACGCAACAGCAACGCGAATTCGTCTTTGACATTTATCCCCCGCGCCTCGAAGTTCTCTCCAGCCAGCACTACATCAACCAAGGCGGCTCCGAGTGCGTGGTTTACCGCGTTTCTCCCGATGCTGAAGTGACAGGCGTCCAGGCCGGACCGAATTTTTTCCCCGGGTACCCGGCAGGTAGCGACCCCAACCTCCGGTTTGCGCTCTTTGCCTTTGCGTATAACATTCCCGACAACAGCCCTCTGAAAGTCGTGGCGCGTGACGGCGCAGGCAACGAAGCGGTCGCCGGTTTTTGGAACAAAGTCTTCCCAAAGAAGTTTCGGAGCCGGCAGATTCCGTTAGATGATGGCTTCTTGCAGAAAGTGGTCCCTGAGGTCATGTCGCACACTTCCTCCATCCAGGATCAGGGAGAGTTGATCAAGACGTTTCTGGAGATCAACGGCAAGGTGCGAAAGGCCAACCACGACCAGATCAGCGAGCTGAGCCGAAAGTCTGCTCCTCGGTTTTTGTGGGACGGCGCCTTTCTGCAGTTGAGTAATTCACAGGTCGAATCGCTGTTTGCCGATCATCGAACCTATCTCTACCAGGGCAAGGAAGTCGATCGGCAGGACCACGTCGGTTTCGACCTTTCTGTGACGCAGCAGTATCCCATCGAAGCGGCGAACGATGGCGTGGTTCTGCTGGCCGACTATTTCGGCATTTACGGGAATACGGTGTTGATCGATCATGGCTGCGGATTGATTTCCCTGTATGGACATCTGAGTTCCATCGGTGTGCAGGCTGGCCAGCAGGTGAAGAAGAAGGACGTGGTGGGGCGGAGTGGCGCCACCGGCCTGGCCGGAGGGGACCACTTGCACTTTGGCTTATTCTTGCAGGGCGTGCCCGTCAACCCGACGGAATGGTGGGACGGCAAGTGGATTAAAGACCACGTGCTGGATCGGATCAACGGTGGTTCACAGCCACAGAAGACGAATTGACCGCTTATGTTGGTTGGAACAAGAATGTTGGTCTCGTTTTTATCGTGCTCGTCCTCGTAGTCGTCCTCGGCTTTTGGATTCGAAGACGAGAACGAGGATGACCACGAGTACGATTGTTGCCGGATATCAAGGGCGAAGCCCTTGGCCAATTAGCCGCGAAACTGCGGAAAGAACGAAGGCCGTCGGCTCAGATACTCTTTTCATATTTTCCTCGATCCTTAGATTCTTACCGTCAAAATCATTTACAGAACCAGTACAACAATTTCTCAAAGGGCTGGTCAGAGGCCTTGGGCAGCCGGTTCCAGTCAATGTAACGTCGTGTAACGTTAGGAAAAGGCGCAGAGGCCAAATTTCAAATATGTTTGGCTAGTACTGCTATTCATAATCACGGTGAGGTATTTTGATGGCGTTCCATGGGTCATGCCCGCGCAGGCGGGCATCCAGAGACCCAGCGTTGCCGTCGTTGGGATCCAAAACATTCTGGATTCCCGCTGTCGCGGGAATGACGGAATTCGAAGTCGGTCGCTGTGAAATACATCACGGTAATTGCGAACGGCAGCATTAAGTGACTCTGTGGCCAATTTTACGTTGAAGAAATAAAGGACATCCCAATGAAACAAACCCGAAAGTTTCTCGAAAGCCTCGGCTTTCCGACAACGGACGGTTACGACCTGCCAACTTCAGCGAAGCGGTTCCCTGACGGCGCGCAATATCGGTTTGAAATTCCCAGCGTTGAAGGGCCGCGCTGTCTGCAGACGGTGATTGATGAAGCGAAGAAACACAAGCTCACCATTCATCGTGTCAGCCAGGGCAGTGGCATCCTGCTGCAGACTGACGATGAGATCAAAGAAATGCTCCGAATCGCCAAAGACCAGCAGATGGAGGTCAGCCTCTTTGTGGGACCGCGTGCCACCTGGGACATTGGCGCGCAGCCGCTCACACCGGCCGGGAAGAACATCGGACTGGGTTTGCGCGGGATGGATCAGGTGGTTTATGCCATTGAAGACATCAAGCGGGGATGCGACCTCGGACTGCGCGGCATCCTAATTGCGGATTTAGGTCTGCTTTGGCTGGTCAATGAAATGAAGAAAGCGGGCAAACTGCCGGCGAATCTCGTGGTCAAGATTTCCGTGCAACTGAGCGCGACCAATCCAATCGCGGTCAAGATTCTCGAAGACTTCGGTGCGGGAACATTCAATGTCTCATCGGACCAGCCGCTGCCGCTGCTGGCTGCCATCCGCCAGGCGGTCTCCATCCCGTTGGATTTCTACGTCGAGTCTCCCGACAACTTCGGCGGGTTCATCCGCCACTTTGAGATCCCAGAATTCATTCGAGTCCTCTCTCCGCTGTATGTCAAGCTGGGCCTGCGCAACGCGCCGGATATCTATCCCAGTGGCACCCACATTGAAACAACGGCCATCGCCCTCACCAAAGAACGCGTCCGTCGCGCCAAGATCGCCTTTGACATGATTCAGCGGTACTGCCCTGAGGCCGTGATGTCAAAGGTTGGAGCGAAAGACCTGGCTGTGCCTGAAGTCTAGCGGAACGCGGACGATTTCTGCTCAACGATCAAAACCAAAACGACGATTGGCGGAGGCTGGAATGTCCCGGCCGCTGTGCTAGAATCCCTAGCTGTGAAGATTCGCACTGTGGACGGTTTGGATGCGTTACTGGATGACGAACACCGGGAGACACACGCTTCTGGTCATCCGGAGATGCAGGGAAACTTTGGTCTTGTCATCGATACTCTACAGAATGCGACAGCTGTCTTCCGAAGTAAGCGACCCAGAAACAAGGATCTATTTGAAAGAGCATGCGAGCGTGACACTTGGAAATCGATTGATTGAACAGATTACGCTGCGCGTGTATGTTCGGGAAAACGATAGGTTCGTGGTCACTGCGTTCTTTGCTTCCGCATGGTCGCGGGGCCTTGGGGAAAGAATATGGCCTTCGTAGTTGAGCAGGAATTCGCTGAGACAGAACACAGCTACGACCGTGAGGGTGACGTACTGTATTTGTCATTTGGTCCTCCCGTGCCTGCCGTGTCACTAGTCGTTGAGGATTGGGTGGTTCTTCGCGTCTCTGCGAGTGTTCCACCGAGATTCGTTGGAATGACACTCATTGGCTTTAAGCAGCTGTTTTCCAAGGTACGCCCCGATCTGATCGAAGAGCTACCTTCGAGAGTCGAGCGACTGAAAACGGCGCGTCTTGTAGTAGATTATTCAGACGAGAGCGATACTTGCACCTTCCGTTTTGAGGCCGACGAGCCAGCTTATTATGAGCGTTTCGGAGAGAATATGTACCTCGAGCGGGCCATTCTCGACAATCACATAACGGGCTTGAAAATCACCCACTATACATCACGCGGACAGGCAGCCATAGAAGAGGTGCTCGCTGCTATGCTTGACAGTCTCTTCTCGCTCTCTGGTCCCAATTCTCCAGCTGATGCTTTGACACGAGCCTTTCTGGAGCACTTCGACCTGCGATATCTTTTGACGCTAGCAGCCTAGAGTTTCCCTGCCCCATTACAGAATCCCGGATGCAGTCTTGTTCGGAGAGCCACTGGGCGGAAATCGACCATTAGCTCTTGGTGACAGCCTCACCAAAGGGGGCAAAGCGGATCCCGTGTGCCGGCAGCGTGTGCGTTGAGGTCAACAAGCACACAAATCAAGCATACCGGATGGACAGCATCCAGTATTTCCGATTGAACACCTGTCAACTCCCGTTTCTCAAACAGACAACTGGCGAAAGCTCTGCTGCTTGGCACTCGAAATCTGACACCTACCTCACCCCGTAAAATAAAGATAAGCAATCACGATGAGGCCCAAGACAACGCCAGAGCTGGCAACATCCCAGCGGTTCCAGCTCAAGCGCGATTCTCGCCGGTGCTCTTCGGTTACCGTCGCGTAGGTTAATCCCTCGGTCTGTTTGTCCTGCGGGGCTTCGCTCAGATAGCTGACTCCAATCATCACTCCAACCGAAACGAGAAAGATCAGCAGGCTGTAATACTGGAAGTAAATGTTGTTCACGATCCAGAGAAACGAACCTTCGGAATAACCTTGCTCAAACCCGGCCATCCGCAGGCTGACGGGAGTATCCACCCCGAGACGAAATGCGCCGAGCAGGAATCCCGTAATGAGAGCAGCCAGGCAGCCCTTCGCATTCAACCGCTTCATGAACACTCCGAAGAAGAAGACCACAAAAATCGGCGGAGCCAGATAGCCTTGGACGCCTTGCAAATAGTCGTAGAGCCCCTTGCTTCCACGAATCACGGGTATCCAAAAGAGACCGATCAAAATCATGGCCACAGTCGCGGCACGTCCGACCCAGACCAGTTGGTGCTCTGTCGCTTTCGGTCTGAGTTTTTGATAGAAGTCGATGGTGAACAACGTCGAGCAGGCGTTGAAGGCCCCGGCCAGCGAGCTCATCAGGGCTGCCAGGAGACCGGCAACCACCAGCCCCCGGACTCCCGCCGGCATGACATACTTGACCATCAGGGCAAAGGCGGCCTGTGCCTGATCGGAGATGGCTTTGCCGTTGCCGTCTACCATC
>Ga0187892_10011736_pt1 | contig 10619 bp, 13 predicted proteins | sample MA1701073metaG_FD_139345 | JGI IMG/M metagenome (GOLD analysis project Ga0187892, IMG submission 139345) | Bio-ooze microbial communities from a basaltic lava cave in the Kipuka Kanohina Cave System on the Island of Hawaii, USA - MA170107-3 metaG ...
CTTCCGCACATGGCCGCCGATCATTGCCGACATTGGTACAGGGTCTGGGTGTATCGCCGTCGCGTTGGCCCGTGCCCTGCCGACGGCGGTGCTCTATGCGACGGATCGATCGCCGGCTGCCCTGCGCGTCGCGGAGCACAATGCTGTGCGACAGGGGGTCAAGGGTCGGGTGCAGTTTCTTGTTGGTGATCTGCTTGAGCCCCTTCGGGCTCATGGGCTGGTGGGCAAGGTTGCGGCAGTCGTTTCGAATCCGCCCTACATCCCCGATCGCGAACTCCTCGAGCTTCAACCAGAGGTCCGAATGTTTGAGCCGCGGCTCGCCCTGGCGGGCGGGATGGATGGTCTGGACTTCCACCGTCGACTTCTCGGAGACGCGATGGAATTTCTAGCGCCGGGAGGACTGTTGGTCTTGGAGGTCGGTCAGGATCAGGCCGGACGACTCGCTGAGATTGCAATGGCACAGGGCGGGTATGCTCAAGCTGGTCTGGTGCGAGATGCCGCTGGAATTGATCGGGCGGTCTGCTTCGAACGAAAAGACGGTGCGAAGTGATGGATCGCATCATCATCACTGGTGGCAACCCTCTGCGGGGAGAAGTCATGGTCAGTGGGGCCAAGAACGCGGCTCTGCCGATCCTCGCCTCCACCATCTTGGGAGGGGGAGACTGTGTCCTGTCCAATGTGCCCAGGGTGAGGGATGTGGTCACCATGGGCAAGCTGTTGGGCATGTTGGGGGCGTCCGTGAAGAGCGAGGGAAACCGCATCGCAGTTGGTGCGGGGCTCCTCCGGTCCACCGAAGCTCCCTACGAGCTGGTCAAGACCATGCGAGCGTCGGTTCTCGTGTTAGGGCCTCTGGTGGCGCGCTGGGGCGAGGCCGCTGTGTCGCTGCCAGGGGGGTGCGCCATTGGAACCAGGCCGGTGAATTTGCACCTGGCCGGTCTGGCGAAACTCGGTGCGGACGTCAGTATCGAGCACGGGTACATCAGGGCCAGGGCAAGACGCCTGCATGGGGCACGGATTTATCTGGACCAGCCAACCGTCACCGGGACGGAAAATTTGATGATGGCGGCCTGCTTGGCTGAGGGGACCACCGTGATCGAAAATGCGGCCAGAGAGCCGGAGATCGCGGATCTGGCTTCGTTCTTGACCAAACGGGGCGCCAGGATCGCGGGCGCCGGATCGGATGTCATTACGGTGGAAGGCGTCTCGGCGCTGCATGGGGCTGATCACGAGGTGATTCCGGACCGGATTGAAGCCGGCACCTACCTGGTTGCCGGAGCGATCACCGGCGGCGATGTCTGTGTCGAGGGGTGTCTGCCCGGTCACCTGGAAGCGGTCATCATGAAGCTGCGCGAAAGCGGGGCTGAAGTGACAGAGGGCAAGGAACATGTCCGTCTCAAAGCCACTCGTCGGCCTCGAGGAGTGGATGTCAAGACGTTGGCGTATCCGGGTTTTCCGACCGATATGCAGGCCCAGATGATGGCTCTGATGTCTGTGGCGGAGGGCACCAGCGTCATCACGGAAACGGTATTTGAGAGCCGGTTCATCCATGTGCCGGAGCTACGTCGCATGGGTGCCGAGATCAAAGTGGAAGGGAGTCACGCCGTCGTGAATGGCATCGGGAAGCTGACTGGCGCCCCGGTCATGGCGTCGGACCTTCGGGCCAGCGCAGGCTTGATTCTCGCCGGGCTTGCAGCGGAAGGGGACACTCAAGTCTCCCGGGTGTATCATCTGGACCGCGGCTATGAGCGGATCGAAGAAAAGTTGTACAGTTTGGGGGCGGTGATCCGGCGCGTAAAAGACGGCGCCGGTGTCGCTGGAACCGGTTGAGTGGTATGGTCACCATTGCGCTGTCCAAGGGTAAGTTGCTCGAACCCACCCTCGAATTGTTCAAACGGGCTGGGTACACGAGCGAAGGGTTGTCGGCCGAGAGCCCACGACTGGTGTTCACTTGTCCTGCCACCGACACGACCTTGCTCATCGTAAGGCCCAGTGATGTGCCGACCTACGTGGAGTACGGAGCGGCCGATGCGGGGGTGGTGGGCAAGGACGTCCTCTTGGAGCAGGACCGGGATGTCTATGAGCCGCTTGACCTCCGGTTGGGGGCCTGCAAGATTGCGGTGGCTGCGCTCAGGGGGCAGGAATTGCGGGACCGCCTGTCGTCGAAGCTTCGGGTTGCGACCAAATATCCGAACATCACGGAACGGTATTTCAACCAGAAGGGCATTCCGGTCGAGATCATCAAGCTGTATGGATCCATCGAGCTTGCACCGATCGTCGGGCTGGCTGACCGCATCGTGGACCTCGTGTCCAGCGGTAGGACGCTCAAGGCCCATAATCTTGTGGAAGTGGACGTCATCGCGACATCCACCGCAAGGCTCATCGTCAATCGGGCCAGCCTGAAGATGAAACATCAAAGCCTGACGGAGCTCATCGCCAGGCTGAGGGACAGCCGATTGCAAAACCGCGGGAGAAACGGTAAGGAAGAGGTCGGCAGGACGCGGCGGGTGTCAGCCAAGCGGATGGTGAGAGGGTAAGGTGTCGAGGAACCGGCGATGAAGGTGATTGCGAGCACGGATCGGGCCTTCAAGGGAGCGCTCAGACGCATCACGTCTCGATCAAACCGCCAGGGCGGCTCCGTCGAGACCGTCGCGAGGACCATCCTCAAGGCCGTCGAGCGGGGAGGAGATGGCGCGCTCATCCGATACACCAAGAAGTTTGACAGGGTCGCGCTCAAGCCGACCCAGTTCCGCATCAGTCCGGAACAGGTGAAGGAGGCCTACTACCGGATCAGGAAAGAGGAAGGGGACGCGCTTCGCTATGCCGCCCAGCGGATCATGGCGTTCCACGAACGGCAGCGGACCAAGACCTGGATGTACCAGGACGGCGGCGCCACGCTGGGGCAGGTAGTGATGCCGCTCGATTCGGTCGGCCTCTACGTGCCGGGCGGGAAGGCTGTCTACCCTTCCTCCGTCCTCATGAGCGCGATTCCTGCGAAGGTGGCGGGCGTGAAACGGGTCGTCATGTGCACGCCCGTGCCGAAGGGCGGGGTCAGTCCGTACCTGCTCGTGGCTGCCGACATCGCCGGGGTGGACGAAGTCTATCGCATCGGCGGTGTGCAGGCGATTGCCGCGATGGCCTATGGAACCAAGACAATCGCGCGGGTGGATAAGATCATCGGTCCCGGCAATGTCTATGTGGCGACGGCTAAACGTCTGCTCTATGGTACGGTGGGCCTCGACATGATTGCCGGTCCCAGCGAGTTACTGGTGATCGCGGACGAGGCAGCGAACGCCGTTCACATCGCCGCGGATCTGCTGTGCGAGGCGGAGCATGACGAGGAGGCGCAGGTCTGCTTCGTCACCACCTCGGACCGTCTGGCCAGAGAGGTCGCTCGTCAGGTTCAGGAGCAACTCAAGGGACTCAAGCGCCAGAAGATTCTCGCCAAGTCGATTGCCCATCACGCGGTTGCGTTCGTGGTCGGCAGTATGGAGGAAGCGATTGATCTGGCCAACCAGATCGCTCCGGAGCATCTCGAGCTTTCAGTGGACCGACCGTTCGACTACCTGGAAAAATTCCGACACGCCGGCGCCCTGTTCCTGGGTCGGTACACTCCCCCGGCTGTGGCGGACTATGTGGCTGGCCCCAATCACATCTTGCCCACGGCGGGCACAGCGCGGTTCTTTTCGTCCCTCTCGATCCATGACTATGTCAGGAGCCGCAACATCATTGCCTATAGCAAAGAGGAGCTGTCGAAGGTCAAGGACCATGTGGCTCGCATTGCGCAGATGGAAGGGCTCGACGCGCATGCGAAATCAGTCGAGAGTCGGCATTCATGAGGAAAGCGCAGACAAACCGACGCGCCGCGATCGAACGGACCACCACCGAAACGCAGGTTAAAGTCGAGTTGGTTCTGGACGGAACGGGCCGCGGCCAGATTCAGACCACGATCCCATTCTTGGATCACATGCTGACGCTGTTGGCGAAGCACGGCTTTTTTGATCTGACGGTTCACGCCAAGGGCGATACGGACATCGATGACCATCACACGGTCGAGGATATCGGGATCGTGATCGGCGATGCCCTCAAGCAAGCCCTCGGGAGCAAGGAGGGGATCCGCCGATTCGGATGGGCGTCAGTCCCGCTTGACGAGGCGCTGGCGCAGGTCACGGTGGATCTCAGCGGTCGGCCGTATCTGGTCTATCGTATCGAGCTGCCTCAGCGTCGGATCAAGACGTTCGATCTCGGCCTCATTGAGGACTTCTTCCAGGCATTTGTGACCCACGCCGCGCTGAATCTGCACGTGAACGTCCTCTATGGCCGCAATCCGCACCATATTATAGAGGCCGTGTTCAAGGCTTTGGCGAAAGCGCTGGATCAGGCCACGGGCCTCGATGGGCGCGCGTCCGGAGTGCCCTCGACAAAAGGCAAACTCTAAGCGCGCCAAGCGTCGTTCGTGAAGCGGGTTTCGCACCTTGCACCTCGTGAAGCGTATCTCGTTCCGGAATTCAGACGCTTCACGCTTCACAAGCGACGAGATACGGTCGTCCTGATACGCTTCATGAGGAACGGACTCGAATGATCGCCATTGTTGATTACGGCATGGGCAATCTCAGGAGTGTCCAGAAAGCCTTCGAGGTTGTGGGGCACGAGGCGGTGGTCACGCGCGAGCCTCGGGTCATTAAGGATGCCAGCCACGTCGTGCTGCCGGGGGTGGGAGCCTTTGCTGATTGTATGGCGAACCTGGAACGGTATGGGCTGGTCGAGCCGATCCGACGCTCGATCGCGGGCGGCAAACCGTTCCTGGGCATCTGCCTCGGCCTTCAGCTTCTGTTCAGCGAGAGCGAGGAGTTCGGCATCCACAAGGGGCTCGACATCGTGCCGGGCAGGGTCAGGAAATTTCCGGCCGGAGACGGGTCGTCGAGGTCGAATGGATCGGTCACCCGCCTCAAGATTCCTCACATGGGGTGGAACGCGCTGACTATTCAACGCGAAGCGCCGCCTCTGCACGGGATCGCGGCGGGCGCCCACGTGTATTTCGTGCACTCGTATTATGTCGAGCCGCTCGATCCTTCAGTTATCAGCACCGTGACGGACTACGGGACTCCGTTCGTGTCGAGCATCTGGCGTGACAATATCTTCGCCTGCCAGTTTCATCCGGAGAAGAGCCAGTCGGTTGGCCTCCGCATCGTCCGCAATTTCGGGGAGTGGGGATAAGGAAGACGTGAGACTGTCTCGCGCCTCTCGGTGCCTCCCGCTTGCCGCGGCGCTGTTCGTTGTTGCGGGCTGTGCCCCCTTCAAAGTCCAGGTCGAAACCTTCCCCTCGGTCGAAAAGTATCGCGTCAAGACGGTCGTGGTCATGCCGTTTGAGGTGCTGTCCACTCCGCAAATCGCCGACCCGCTGACCCATGAGTTTCTTGTTCCGGGTGGAGCCAAAAAGTCTGATATCTCCGTAAGTACTCCCCCTTCTCCAGACAGGCGGGACCGACCCACGGTCACCGTTCCTGCGTACGCGGGCGAAAAAGTCGCAGGGATCGTGTATACGAAATTGGTGAACTGGGAAGGGATTCGAGCATTGTCACCGGACGAGGCGGCCCAAGCGATCAAGGGACTCGGGCCGGCGACGAAAGAACTGGCGGCGAACCAGGTAGCTCGCCAAGTGGCGCAACGACTGTCGGCCGATGCCGTCTTGCTGGGGAAAGTGCTGGTGTATCAGGAACGGGTTGGAAGCAAACTAGGTGCTGATCCAGCGGCGGTCGGGTTCGAGGTCAAGCTGATCGCAGCCGACGGTGAAACCTTGTGGGTCGGCAATTACTATGAGAAGCAGAGACCGATGAACGAAGACCTTCTCGGATTCGTCCAGCGATGGGGGTTTGTCACGGCCGAGGAGTTGGCCGAGTACGGGGCTGAGCGGGTGATCCAGAAATTCCCGTTCGGGGGGCCTTCACCTCGTCGCCTTCAGTAGCCGCAATCAGACTCATGCTTGTGATCCCAGCCATTGACCTGAAGGATGGACGGTGCGTCCGTCTCCGGCAAGGGGACATGAGTGAGGAGATCGTCTATTCCGAGGATCCTGCGGCAACGGCCTTGCGGTGGGAAGGACTTGGGGCCCGACTGCTCCACGTCGTGGACCTGAACGGGGCGATTGAAGGGCAACCCAGGAACTTGCCTCAGATTGAGGCCATCCTCAAAGCTGTTTCGATTCCCATTCAGGTTGGCGGCGGCATTCGCAGGCTCGAGACGGTCCGGATGTATTTCTCGCGCGGTGTGAAACGGGTTGTGATGGGCACCGCTGTACTGGAGGATCGTACGGTGCTCGAGCAGGCCTGCAAGGAATTTCCCGGGCGCATTCTGATCGGCATTGACGCGAAGAACGGGCTGGTTGCGGTCAAAGGTTGGACGTCTGTCTCCAACACAACCGTCCGTGAGTTGGTCGAGACGCTTAAAGGCCTACCGCTGGCCGGGGTCATCTATACCGATATTGCCAGGGATGGGATGCTGGAAGGGCCCAACCTCTCGTCACTGAAAGTCATCGTGGACACCTCGCCTGTGCCGGTGATTGCTTCCGGCGGCATCACCAGGATCGAGGATATCCGTGCCATCAAAGCACTCGGCGCGCGCATTGAGGGGGCCATCGTAGGCAAGGCGCTCTATGACGGAAAGCTCGACCTCAAACAGGCCATCGCCGCTTTCGCCTGACCACTTCTCACCATCGCGAGACCAGAGTATACTCCCACTCGCGCACCTTGTACCCAGAGCCTCCAGGATGTTCAATAGGTGCCCAAAACAAGGCTGTTTCAATATCCTGCCATGTTGACCAAGCGTATTATTCCGTGCCTGGATGTCAAGGACGGCCGTGTCGTCAAAGGCGTGTCGTTCGTGAATTTGCGCGACGCCGGCGATCCGGTTGAGATCGCCAAGGTCTATGACCAGGATGGCGCCGACGAACTCTGTTTCCTGGACATCACCGCTTCTCATGAAAATCGGAAGACCATTCTGGATGTGGTAACCAGGACAGCGGAGCAAGTCTTCATGCCGTTGACGGTCGGGGGCGGCATCAAGACGCTCGAAGACATCCGAGCACTGCTGAAGGCTGGGTCAGACAAGGTCAGTATCAACACGGCGGCGGTGGAGCAGCCGGAGTTCGTCAAGGCAGCGGCGGAACGGTTCGGTACCCAGTGCATCGTGGTCGCCATCGACGCGAAGCGTCGTGTGATGGATGCGAAACGGCGGGCCGCTCCGTCACCCGGCTGGGAAGTCTTCACGCATGGAGGCCGCAGGGCCACCGGTATTGACGCGGTGGAGTGGGCTCAGAGGATGGAAGCATTCGGCGCCGGAGAGATTCTGCTCACAAGCATGGACCAAGACGGAACGAAGAAGGGCTATGACCTGGAACTGACGGCGGCAGTGGCTGATGCGGTGTCTATTCCCGTGATCGCATCGGGCGGAGTGGGGACGCTGGAACATCTCTACGAGGGATTCGTGAAGGGCAAGGCGGACGCAGTACTGGCAGCCTCCGTCTTCCACTATCGAACCTATACGATTCCGGAAGCGAAGACCTATTTGCGCGAGCGCGGCATCCCAGTCAGAAACTGAGGCTCTGAGGCAGCCCATGGATGTGAGTCAACTGAAATTTGACGAACAAGGCCTGATCCCGGCGGTCGTTCAGGATTGGCGGGACGGCACGGTCTTGATGCTCGGCTTTATGAACAAGGAGGCCTTGCAAAAGACGCTGGAAACCAAGTCAGTCCACTTCTGGAGCCGGTCGCGGAACAAACTCTGGGAGAAGGGCGAAACCTCCGGCCACAAGCTGATCTTGAAGGACCTCTTCGTGGACTGTGACGGGGATACAGTCCTGGTCAAGGCCGAACCGGTCGGCCCGACCTGCCACACGGGTGAGAAGGCCTGCTTCTTTACCCGCCTGCAGTCGGACGGAAAACCTGAGGGGCACAAGACGCCCGATGCTTTCGGCGGCATCCTCGAGCGGCTCTATCAGACGATTCAGGATCGCAAGAAGTCACCCAAGTCTGATTCCTATGTCTCGTCGCTGCTCCAAGGAGGCGCGGACAAGGTGCTCAAGAAGGTGGTGGAGGAAGCAGGCGAGGTGGTGCTAGCCGCCAAGGGGGGAAAGAAAGAGGAGATCATTTACGAAACGGCCGATTTGCTGTTTCATACCCTGGTCGCCCTCGGCTATCACGACATCAAGCCGGAGGAAGTCTATCAGGAACTGGCGGGCCGGTTCGGGAAATCCGGGCTTAAAAAAGGAAAGGGCCAGAAATGAGCGACTGCATCTTTTGCAAGATCGCGGACAAGAAAATTCCCTCCAAGATCATCCACGAAGATGACAAGACGGTGGCCTTCGAGGATATCAACCCTCAGGCGCCGGTCCACGTGCTGGTCGTGCCGAAACGGCACGCGCAGTCCATCGCCGAGTTGAACGCGGCGGACGCCGGCTTGCTGGGCCACCTCATGCTCACCGGTGCCGCGCTCGCGAAGCAAAAGGGTGTCGCGGAGTCAGGTTACCGGCTGGTGCTCAACACGGGTCGAAACGGCGGCCAGACAGTCTTTCATCTCCACGTCCACGTCCTCGGCGGCCGCCCCATGCACTGGCCCCCAGGGTAATGACTTTCTGTCCACATGAAAAGAAGCTATACTGTGCGCACCGCGAAAGGGCATGCTCAACGATCTGAGGAGGACCCCATGGGGCGGGAAAAGATAGAGGCATTGGAGCTTATTCGCAAGTTGCCTGACGATGTGACCACAGACGCCATTATGGAGGAGCTGTACTTCAAGCAACAGGTGGATAAAGGATTGCGAGATGTGGCTGAGGGAAGAGTCCTAACCCACCAGGAGCTGAAAGAAAGGCTCGCTCGATGGCGGAAGTCCGCTGGTCGCTGACAGCCAGCAGCGATCTGCAGCAGATTGAGGACTTCATCGCTCGCGATTCCGTTCTTCACGCCATTAGCTTTATCGATCGGCTCGTCGAATCAGCAGGGAAACTGCAGAAATCTCCACAGATCGGTCGGGTTGTGCCGGAGTTCGGACGATCGGACCTCCGTGAGGTTCTATTCAGAGGGTATCGGCTTGTCTACCTGCTCAAAAAAGATGGGACGGTCACGATCCTCAGGGTCGTCCACGGCGCGCGCAATCTCGCTGCGCTGGCTGAACGTGAGCCCTGGGTGATCGAGGAATGACCGAGATATTCTTGGTGGCTGCCCCATGCACTGGCCCCCAGGGTGAAGACGTGGCCACGCGCTCTTCGCTTCCGCGCCTCCCGCAATAACAGAATCAGAGGATGACGGCCGCAAGAAGGGGAATGTAGGGGTAGCCTGATCGTCCTTGTGCTCGCAGAGCCCGCACGATCAGAATGGGAAGCGCGGGGTGGTGGGAATGATTCCGTGCTCCCGCAACGCGCACGATCGGAATGTGCTCGTTGGACGGCCGCAATAGGAATCACCCCCACCACCCCGCACAGAGAAGGGACGGGGTCAGGTCGATTGAAGTGCTCGCTCGATGCGCGCAGTAAAGGACGATCAGGCCACCCCCTTAGCGGAACTGATGGAGTGGGACGCGCAGTCAAGGACTAGCCGTCACCCAGCCTTGGCTACCCTTTAGGCAGGCTGGCCGGCCATCTGCTTGAAGAACGCGCCGGCGCGGCCGTGGAGTTCCTCGACCGGGACGTCCTCCTTGTGGGTCGCCAGAGTCCATTGATGCCCGAAGGGATCGGCGATCGTGCCGGCCCGATCTCCCCAAAACATGTCGGCTACCGCCATCTTTGTGGTCGCACCGGCCTTCATAGCGCGAGCGAAGGCCTTGTCCACGTCCTTGACGTAGAGGTACAGCGCGACGGTCGTGCCTCCCGTCTTGAGCGGGCTCGGACAGCCCCGCTCGGGATTCTCTTCGCCCAGAAAGATGATGGAATTGCCGATCTTGAGTTCGGCATGCATGATCGTTTTACCATCCGGCGCCATGAATCGCATCCGTTCCTTCGCGCCGAGCGCCTTCTTGTAAAAGGTGATGGCCTTGTCGGCCTCCCGGATCGAGAGGTGGGGAGTCACCGTGCGGAACCCTTTGGGAATGGCTTTCACTGGTGTCGTCGTGGTCGTCATAAGTCCTCCTATGAAGTAAGGGGAGTGGCGGGGTCGTCTGAGACATAAAACGCTACCGCGTCGCCCTATCTCGTTTCAAGAGGGTTTTTACCCTAGCGGCTCGGGCTTTCTTTCGTGTGCGTAGAAGGTACGCACGCAGAAGAACAGCGGCTGACGAAGGGCGAACTGCTCCGGCGTCGGCATGATGCGTTGACCCCTCACGGCCGTTCACGTCGTACTGTTGGCCGCCTCGCCTCATCGGACCACCGGAACGGCTCGCGGCACCCCCACGGCTCCCGACATCCCGATCCCACCATGCTGAACGCCTCCGAGTTCATCCCTTCCAGCCGCTACTAAACAATAGAACGGTGACAGACCGCTTGAAAGTCTGTCACCGTTAACGCTTCACCACGTTTCGCAGGCTACCCCTATAGAGACTGCCTCACAAAGCCAACATCATCCTTATGCGTGGAGGAAGTTGGACCCCCAACCCGAAGATCCCTAGTCTGATGCTCTATCCATTGAGCTACGGGC
>Ga0187892_10011737_pt1 | contig 10618 bp, 5 predicted proteins | sample MA1701073metaG_FD_139345 | JGI IMG/M metagenome (GOLD analysis project Ga0187892, IMG submission 139345) | Bio-ooze microbial communities from a basaltic lava cave in the Kipuka Kanohina Cave System on the Island of Hawaii, USA - MA170107-3 metaG ...
CGGAGGCGGAAGCACACCAGGCTAAGGCGGACAGGGATGCGGACAGGCGTAGATGCCGGCGAAGCTATCCAGGGCAGCCAGCACATCGCCTACGTCACAGAATCCGTCCCCGCCGCAAGGAGAGATATCCCCCACGTCGGAGCAAGGCGGCACTCCCGAGAAGCAGTCGAGCGAGCACAGAATATCACCCACATCAACGTTGCAGTCTCCGCCCGGAGGTGAGAGGTCCGCGTAAAGCTGACAACTCGTGCAGGTGTCGCACGTGTCGTCGATACCGTCGCCATTGGAGTCCTGGTTCGCGCAGAGCGACCCGGCGCCGGCTGAAGTTCCATTCTGGGCCATACACTGGCATCGCTCGAGATCCTGGCAGCTCCCGTCGGAGAAACAGCAGGCCTCAATCACGGCGCAAACCGATCCCGGCCCCTGCGGCGTTCCGCTTAGGTCGGCACAGCAAAGCACGTCAAGCAACTGGCAGGTGCCGTCGGGCAGACAGCAGGCCTGGGCCGCGGCGCACGTCGTGCCGACTCCCTCCGGTACGCCACCGGCACCCAGGCAGCACTCCGGCTCCCGTAGAGCGCAAACGCCGCCCGGAAGACAACAGGCCTGGACCGGATCGCACGTCCCCGCGCCGCTTGTTCCGTCTTGTTCCACACAGCAAAGCGGGTCGAGTGATTGGCAGGTGTTATCCGGCAGACAGCAGGCTGTCAGAGGCATACACGCGCTGCCGCCGCCTTGTGGAACTCCGCTGCCATCCAGGCAGCACTCAGGGGTCATGTCTTGGCACCTATCGTCGGGCAGGCAACACGCTTCCGTGGCGGTGCAGGCTGTCTCCGCTCCCAGGGCCGCGCCACCCGCGTCGGCGCAGCAAAGGGAATCAAGCAATTCACAGGTGTCGTCCGGGAGACAACACGCCTCCGCGGCGGTGCAGGCTGAACCATCCCCCTGAGCCGCTCCGCCGACCAACGCGCAACAGAGCGGATCGAGGTCCGCGCAAGTTCCATCCGCAAGACAACACGCCCTCAGTTCCGCGCACATCCCTCCCGGAATGGAGGTACCGCCGCTTTGTTGGCAGCACGTAGCGTCGGTAATCTGGCAGATGTCTCCGGGCAGGCAGCAGGCCTCAAAACCGCATTCACCCGGTACGGGCGTACCCCCAGAGGACAAACAGCTCACCGGTCCGAAGTCGTTGCAGTTGCTTCCGAAACAACACTGACAGGAATCGGGCGGGGAGCCCGTGCTGGCTACCGTGATCACCACCATGTCCGTCGCGGTCCGGCAGTTGTTGTCCGTCACCGTCAGCACAATGGTGTGAACGCCCACGGCAAGGCTTATCGCCGGCATGGCCCCAGTAGCGATCGTCGTCGTGTCTTCCGTCCATGTGTAATTTACCACCATGCCGTCGACGTCCATGGCTGATCCGGAAAGCGTCACGTCGGCAAAACAATTGCCGTCGGCATCGAAGACCATCTGATCCGGCCCCGCGTTGGCCGATGGGGCTTGGTTGTGCTCGAAGTGTGCCCTTACGGCCAACGCCGTATCGTATGCCTCGCCGTCCCACGAACCGTCCATGTCCTGCTGGTTGAATAGGGCCGTGATAGCCTCTTCCGTGTCCGCGTCGAAGGGGTACGATTGCGAACGAATCAGAGTGAGAGCCCCGAGGGCAGTGACGTAAGGAATCGGCGTCCCGGTGAATCCAAATGAACCATCTCCCAACTGTTGTGACCGAACGTAAGCCGTCCCTTGCGCCACATCACCCGAGAATTCGTAGGCAAGGTATCGAAGCAACGTCAGGATCGCGTGAAGCGTTGTGTAAAATTCCGTAGGCTGACCGCGCTGGATTCCCCAGCCGCCGTCACCGTTTTGGGACTGGCGAAGGTACTCTAACGCTTCGTCGAGGGAACGCGTGTCGAAGCTCGGCGTCTGATAGGAGGCCGTCATGGTATAGGTCGCGGCCGCGCCGGTGACGTTCTGGACCGTGACAAAGTTATGTCCTGGCGTGAAGGGATTGGGCGGGAACTGGAGCAACCAGGAACCGGGCGGCAGGTTGAAGAAGGGGTCGCCTGGTCCCGGCGGAGTCCCCTGTTTCATTCGCACGCGAACCGTGGAACCCGCCACGGTAATGATGATTCGAACTGTTGTGGCGGCCGATGCGATATCCCATTCATGGGTATTCGTCGTACCGGGAGCCACAGAGCGGTTGATCACTTTGAATCCGCCGTTGAGGCCGGCGGCATCCAGAGCCGTCAGCGCCAGCGCCGTCGTTAGGCAATCCGTTTCGTATCCCGCCGCAAGCCCCCAACCGCCTTCGGGCCAGTTGGGCAGGGTCGTGTTCGTCGTAGCCGGGTTGCGAGCCGCCAAAAGCTGCGCCGTCAGACTAGACACCAGCCCGCCGTACTCCGGAATGCCCGACAAGGCGATGATCTGACGTGCAAGAAACTCGTGATTGGCGGCCGTCTCACCGGCCAGCCAATCGGCCCCGCCGGAAAGAACCGGCGAATCCGGCTTTACGGCCACCAGAGTCTCTACCACCGTCCCGGTGACGATCAGCGGTAAGCTTGCTCCCCAAGAGCCGTCAGGGTTTTGGTTCGCTTCGAGCCAGCCGGTTCCGTCACAAACGGGACCCGTCGAAGCCCCCAAGGTGCTTGAGCCTGTGACCCCCAGTTGCTCATTACGGAACCCATTGGTTGCCGGCGACGTGTATTTCGCTTTCCAGCGTGACGTGCCAATAAAGTCGGACACCGTTCGTCGTTTGCCATCATCGCCCTTCGAGACAGTCGACGCCTCTGACCACGCAATGACAACTAGCGCAAAAAAGAGCCACTTTCCAGAAACACGAATTAGAGTCATAAGCGGCCCCAATCTATTCTTGTTTGTCCCGTGTATTCCGTGCTACAGCTTCCAAGACATCCGCTTTGCTCATCGCGTCACTCTCGCCTGTAGACTGGTTGTTATGAGAGTTCGCACCTGAGCGAAATCATCTACCGTAAAATGCGTAGCCCCCGCTCCCCAAGGGGTGGTCTCCACATTCAATCCGGTAGGAGGGGGGTTGGATCCCGGAACCGGTCCGCCGTCGAGCCCTCCGTCCTCAAGTATGGCCCCTACCTGGTACTGATTGAGGTGGAAGAGGCTGCCAGGCGGGAAGCGCCGTTCCTGGTGGATATCGAAATCAGAGTCGTTCTCAACGGCATCCACATAGGAGGTAAACGGTATCGTGTATCCCCCGAGGCCAGACCCTGCAAGGCGAGTGGCCAAGGAAAACGTCGAGCCTCCTCCGTGGCTGAAGCCGAAGATCGCCACTTGGCTGACTGCCCGCCGCTGAATCGCCGTGCTCACTTCGTTGAAAGTTGCCCCGGCTCCGTTGGCCGCGACGTTGTCCTCGTCGTACATGAACACATCGTATCCTTGATTGTAGAGGCCTATCGCGACGACAAAGGTTCCATGATTGGGATCGACAGGGTTGGTGGGGACTTGATCCTCGCCGCCCAGGGCCACGACGATACTTTGAAAAGAGTGGAACTTGAGCGTATCACCGGGGCGCTCTTCGTCGAGCGGCTCGATGATCAAGTCAGCCGGACCGTGGCTCGTGACATTCCATTCGATCCAGACGGTGAGGTTCGTGCCGCCGGCCGCAAACGGCAGTTCATCGGTTTTCTTACCGTTAAAGGCGATCTCATTGGTTTTGTTACGGTTTTGCCAAGCGGCCAGGTTGTTGGGATCACGCCGCAGCGCGAATTTCAGATCAGCCGGGGCGATCTGGAACTCCACTTCTATGAGATCGTCCTCGCCATTTGGATCGGTATCGCCGGGATTGTTGATTCGAATGCCGGGACCAAGGGTTGGACTTTCCTCATCGGCATCCGAGACGGCTGTTCGTGCAAACGGCGCATAGCCGGCCCCGTGTTGCGGGCGATAGGCCGTCGCCTTCGCCTCGAAAACGGTCATCTTGTGCTTCTCATCCGGCTCTGCGTTATTGAAGATAAGCTTGGCATAACCCTGCTGCGTGGTTCCGGGAATCGTGACCACGACTTCAACCTTTTGATCGTCCTTGGCGCCGCTGGGCATCTGGCCTGCGGCCAACACGTTCGTAATCTGCGCCGAGGGAGCTTCGAAGCTAAGCTTATTGTCACCGGACCATGCATAGGCGCTGGCCAATACGTTTCCGGCAGGATCTTTCTCGGGAAAAACAAGGGCAATGATCTGCGCCTTGTACGGCATCTCGGGAGGCGGCGGTTGAACCGGCACTGTCTTGGGCGGATCCTTCACTTGGTGGCCCTGGATTTCCGTACACCCGTCGAGATTCGGCGCCTGGCATTTCTCCTTGATCAGTACGCCGACGATGCTTACATCGCGGAACTCGTAGGCCAGAATACCCCACCAGAAATACCTGGCGATCCAAACATGGAACCGGTAGTTGCTGGGCCGGAACGTCTTGGTTGTGTTCTGGGTAGTTTTCGTGAACGGACCCAACTCGGCCATCGTGCCATCGTCATAGGTCACGTGTACCTTATATTCAAACACGAGCTTCTGCTTGCTGTCGCGTGAAAAAACCGCTTCCTGATTGGGTGAGTCGTCGACCGGTTTGGTGATCTCAATCGTGACACTCACGACGGTCCGGTCGCCTTCCCCAAGATCGATGTACTCAGGCGGCCAGACTTCGTATGTCGCTCCGCCGTTGTTGTTGCCGGAGATGATGTACCCTGCCGCGCCGTCGGTGGGGTCCATGTCGATCCAGCCGGTCCCGGTCCATTGCCCGGTGCCCACGTTGCCGATGGTCAGGGGGTCGGCTGGGAAAGTCACCTCGTGCCCGTTGTTGATCGCGGCGGTCAGGGCGTTTCGCACGGAGGTAGGCTGCGTATTGGCCGGCAGCGGAAGCGTGTTCCAGCGTTGGTAAACCGTAACTCCGGTGTCGATGGCGTACTGCAAAATCTTCATCGTGCTCACGGAATCCTGCGCAAAGCTGCGTTCAAAAATGAAATTCTCCCAGGAGGAGCCATTTGCCCCGGCAATCACCAGAAAGTCCTTGGGCTCTTCATCGGGACCATCCAGCCGGTCCACCGGCCAATAGCCGGCGATGGCCCGGTCGGCGTCCACCAGCAAGCCCACCCAATCGAAAGTCTGTGGGACACCGAAACCGTTGTAGGTCACTTTGACGACGTTGTGCAGAATGGCAGTGGTCACGTCCGTGGTGACAAAGGCGTGCATCAATTCTCCTAGTTCCAACTCGTCGTTGCGGACGTTCGAGAGATAGTCCACGCCCGTGTCGTAATTCAGCGAAAGCGTTCCCTCGGTGTCGTCGGCCGGTGGTGGGATCAAAAGCCGATCGGCCGACCCTTCAATTCCAATGGCAATCGCCTGCGAAGCGCCACAGATGTTCACGTTATAGATAGCGGGCACCACGTTCTGGGGCAGCCCCTGAGCATTCGCAGGCGCCAGAAAGTAGATATCGGAGTAGTGGTACAGCCCCATGCCCACGCCAGACGCGCCGACTGCGACCTGCTGGCCGTCGATTCGAAGCACGGGCTTCAAATCCACCGAAGAAGGCGGCGTCTGATAGATGCCGCCGTTGGCCTCGATAAGGTCCACATCGGCCTGCGTCGCGCCAACGTAGTCAAGGGTCACGCGCTTCCCGGCTGTCGTCGGGAGGTCGGCCGTGTAATTGATCAACGTGTTCAAACTGGCATCCAGCATTTCGAAGCGAATCTGGTAGCGGCGGCTGGCGGGAATCTCGGAAAACACGGAGTCCCGCGACCGAACCGTGTAAGGAAGCGAGCCGGGTAGAATTCCGAGAGTCTCGGGCATGATCTCGCGAGTGCGCGACACGTCCTCAAGAGTCATGCCCGGATGGTTCGCATCGAGATACGCTGTCAGTACACCCTTGAAGACTTCCAGCGGAGTCTGCGTTCGCGGCAGGATCACGCCGGGATCGGCCGGGTCGTAGTATTCGTCAATGAAGTCGATCGCATTCAGGGCCATTTCTTCGGGAATGTCGAGCCCGCTGGTCACATTGTGCAGATGAAACGCCGGGTCCAGCGGCACCCAGACCGATGAACCAAACCCGCGCGGGACGTAAGCCTCCACCCATACGCGGCGGGCGCGCACGGCCACGACATTGGGGCCACTCACGATCGCGGTGCCCTCCATTCCGTTGGTGAAAAGGATGCTACCGGCCACAATGCCGTCATCCACGCCCAGCCAGCTATTCACGCGACTTACCGGCATCTCCACCATGCCCACCGCGTAGCGGGCGGAGATTCCGGAGGCCCGGAGCAGGGCGATCAAGAGGCTGGCGAGGTCGTAATCGTTGCCCGCTCGCTGTCGCAGCGTTTCTACGGAACCCTTCTGCGATCCGTAATACGGCTGAAACACGCACTCGTTCCGCACGAACTCGTACATCGCCTGCGGGGAGCCCAGTTCGCTGGCCTTGTCGATAATCTCTTGCGTAATCTGCACGTCGATGGTCGGATCCAAGTCTCCACCACGAGGAGGAGTTCGAGCCGCTTCGCTTGCAACATTGACCACCGGTGCGTTGGGGTCCTCGGCCACTTGCGGGGGGGGCAAGGCGGGACGCAACTGCCATAACGGCGGCTGATGCCGAGGGGACACCGGCAGAGGTACCCGCGACGCGAGACCGGACTCGCCCGCTCGCCCGAGGGCGCCGGTTTCGAGTTGCGTGTTCGATTTCGGCCTTTGATCTGGGCCGGCCGCGCGTTGGCCAAATGCGCCGCACGGCCAAACCACCATCGAAAGCAGCAACCAAGCCGTGATCTGATGCGAAATCCGTGTCGTCAGCATTCTTGTCGAACTCCTTCTTCTTTACTTCGTTGAAGTCGCCTTAGGCGTTGAATCTTAGAGCCGTGTGGGCTTGAAGCATCTTAAACGGCCTCATGCGACCATCTGGAGCATGAAGCTCCCTCCGGTGCCAATAAGTGACACACATCGCTCGCCCCGCGCACACTCTATCACGCCTCACGCACGCGCAGACTATCTGAATACCGGATCTGACCGGTCCTTGCAATGACTTTAAGGCGTGGCGTGCCTTCCATCGTGTCTTTTCTTTGTAACGAAGTTGGCAAAGGAGGGGAACCGAGAACTTCTGTCGTGCGATGGTTTAGGCTGATTCTGTTTGGCCGCCGATCATGTTTGGCTCGTCAGCGGACAAAGTAGCGTCTGACTTAAAGGTGGCGCCGAGAAGTTCGGCCCTGATGCGCCAAAAAAAACCGGTCGTAGGCAAAGTCAGGATGGGCGGACACGACTTGCCCGGCAAACCACCGGCTCAACAAATGCCTTGACAGCACACAAGATCTTCGCGTCGATCTTATCCGTCTTGCGACGGCTCTCGGCGATCAACTTGACCTTCGTTGGATTCACCACCGTCACCTTCGCACCCATTCCCACCAGGGCCTCATGGACCCACGCCGTTTGATTCCCCGCCTCAATCGCCACCGAAAGGCCATCCTTCACGAGTGGCTTCAGACGCCGCTCGAACGCTTCCTTCTTCGTGTCCACCGCCCCGGCCCAAAGCTTGCGGCCCTTCTCATCCGTGACGTAGACGTAACTGGACCCGCCAAATCCACGCCACAATAGTTCACGAGCCAACCTCCCTTTCGTTATGGTGTTTCGGATACTCAAACCGTCCCGGCATGCGCCGAAACGAGCATCCTAACGACCAAGCCGAAGTTGGCTCACTTCATAGCTTCTCCTTTTGGAGGTGGGGCCACCGTGATCGATCCTTCTACCGATGCCGTCTCATTTGCGTCGATACGACCAGCCGGGTCACACAATGCCGGCAATGGGCCTGGAGCAGCCTTCGCTTTGATGAACAAAACAATCCGTCGATCCTGTGCCTGAATTGGGACGGGGCGCGGCCCATTATCTGGTGACCAGGGGGATCTCCCGTACGCCGATGCCGAGCTGTGCGACGAAGAACTGGACCGTTGCCGACCCGGGGCTTGAGAAGGTCATCTAACGCGGTTCTCAAATGGCGCCGACCGAGCGATACCACTGCGCGGTTTTGATGAGCCCGCTGCTGAGGGGCACTTGGGGTTCGTAGTGGAGGAGCTGGCGAGCTTTGGTGATGTCGGCCACGTAACGGGTTACTTCGCCGCGACGGCTGGGGGCGTAGGTCACTTTCGCCTCCTTGCCGACGGCCAGCGAGACGACGTTGACCACGTCCAACAGCGTGTTGCCCGCGCCGTAGGCGAGATTGATGGTCTGCCCGACCACGCGGCGGTCGGCTAGGGCGTTCACCCCGGCCAGGACACCGCTCACGCAGTCATCCACGTAGGTGAAATCAAGGACTTTCTCCCGGCCGTAGACGACGATGGGCTGCTCCTTGGCGATCCGATCAATGAACAAGGGGATGACTCGCTCCATGCGCGCAAGGTCGTTGTCGTAGCGGCCATAGACATTGCTGAAGCGAAAGACCAGAAACGGTAAATTGTAACACTGTGCATAGGAATAAATGAGCGCCTCTCCGGCGATCTTGCCGGCGCTGTAAGGGCTTTCGGCCACCACGAAATCGGCCGCGGACTCGTCGGTCACGTGGCGGTGAATGTCGCCATACACTTCCCGCGAGCTTGCGAAGATGATGGGCAGAGCGTGCTTGCGGCAGTACTCCAGCACGGTGAAGAGCATGGTGATGTTCTCCATGGCCCGATGCGGCTGTTGGACCAGCTCGAAGACCTTGGCATGGGCGGCGAAGTGCAAAACGAGATCGAAACTGCCGCCGGGAAGGGCGTCTGCGTCGGCCTTGGCTAGGTCAAGCTTGATGGTTTGGACTTCGCGCGTCCAAGGGTTGTCGCGCTGATCCACGCCGGTCACGCGGTCGTTGCGGGCGAGCAACGCCAGGGCCACGTTGGTGCCGATCTGGCCACTGGAGCCGGTGATCAGGACATTTAGCAAAGAGTAACTCTAGCCTTTCCGCCAACATGCCTGCCGAGTTTAGAGGGCATAGTGCGCATCAATGTGATCGCAGATCAGATGGTAGGCGAGCCGATGAACCTCCTGCACGCGGTCGGCGCGATCGTGATCGGCCTGAAAACAAAGGTCACACAAGGCCTTCAGTGGCTGGCCGTTTCGCCCCGTGAAGCCGATGCAAAAGGCGCCGATCGCTCTTGCGGCTTCGAATGCCCGCAGCACGTTGGGCGACCGTCCGGATACGCTCAGTGCCCACAGGATGTCATTGCGTGTCACCAATGCTTCGACCTGCCGGGCGAAGACCCGATCGCTGCCGTAGTCATTGCCCACCGCCGTGAGGATCGACGTATCCGTCGTCAGGGCCGCCGCCGGCAGGCCCTTGCGGTCGCGACGGTAGCGGCCCACGAGTTCCGCGGCGATGTGCTGCGCATCCGCCGCGCTGCCCCCGTTGCCGCAAAGGTACAGCCGTCCGCCCGCTCGAAAGCAATCCGCCATCCGATCGGCCATGCGAGCAAGTAGGTCCAAGTGCCGACCCGCGGCGGCCACCACACGCTGATGTTCCTCAAGCTGATCGGCCATGGACCCGAGTTGCGGCAATGTCTCGCGCTCCGTTGGAAATCAGCCCTACTGCACGGTTTCTAACCGGTGTTTTCACCGCTAAAAAGCCGGGAGCACAAACTCCAAAGAAACCCTTGCGAAGGAGTGCTATGCTCCGTTTCGTATCCGTTCGATCATCGTCGTGGTGCTTCGACCTTCCAGCAGCGGCAGCAGCACCACTCGGCCGCCGTTGGACTCCACAAGATTCCGGCCTTTCACGCCCGCCTCCGCCCAATCCTGCCCCTTGATGAGCACGTCCGGGCGAATTTGTCGAATCAGATTCTCCGGGTCCGGTTCGTCGAAGGCCACGACGTAGTCGACGCTTTCCAGGGCGCCCAGCACGGCGGCACGATCCGCGAACGGGTTGATGGGGCGGCCCTTTCCTTTGCTCAAGCCCCGGACCGAAGCATCGCTGTTGAGGCCCACAACCAACGCCGATGCCTCCTGCCGGCACCGTTTCAGGAACTCGACGTGCCCGGCGTGCAAGAGGTCGAAGCAGCCATTGGTGAAGGCGATGGTCTCGCCTCGATCGCGCCGCACGGCCAGCTCGGCCAGCAAGTCCTCGACGCCGCGCAGCTTGCCGTTGCGCATGCGGTCGGCCAGCCGCAAGTCGGCCAAGACCTCGTCGGCCGTAATGGGCACGCAGCCGAATCTCTCGACCTCCAGCCCGCCGGCGACGTTGGCCAGGCGCGTAGCACTTTCCAGGTCCGCCCCCGTCGCCACGCAGGCAGCCAGCATGGCCAGGACGGCGTCGCCGGCGCCGGTGTTGTCATAGACCGCCCTCGGAACCGTGGGAACGTGAAGCCAGTGCGGGTCCCGCCGAACCAAGACGGCGCCCTCGCGATCGAGGGTGGCCACGACCGCACGCAGCCCGAGGGCCTCAACCAGTTCGCGGGCCGCGGTGGCCAGCTCAGCCAAAGAGTCGAACGTCCGGCCGGAGACGACGGCGAGCTCGTCGCGGTTGGGCGTCAGGATATCGACATCGCGGTACCGGCCGTAATCGCGACGCCGGGCCGGATCGACCAAGACCGGGCGGCTGTAACGGCGCGCCTCGCGCACCACGGCCTGCACGACCCGATCGGAAATCAGACCTTTTTCGTAGTCC
>Ga0187892_10011738_pt1 | contig 10618 bp, 13 predicted proteins | sample MA1701073metaG_FD_139345 | JGI IMG/M metagenome (GOLD analysis project Ga0187892, IMG submission 139345) | Bio-ooze microbial communities from a basaltic lava cave in the Kipuka Kanohina Cave System on the Island of Hawaii, USA - MA170107-3 metaG ...
AAGTTGAAGGGCCATGCCATCGACCCTGATGTCCTCCGGCAGGAGGTGGCGCCGGCCTATCGGGAACGCGGGGGCAAACGCACCGATGTCGTGGTGCTGGGTTGCACCCACTACCCATTGCTTCTCGATGATATCGCCGCGGTGGCGCCCTGGCGGGTGAGCTATATCGACCCCGCCCCGGCCATCGCCCGGCGGGCCGCCGATGTTCTTGATGAGACAGCGCTGCACGAAGTTAATCGTGAGATAACAAGACAAGGCGCGGCGTTGTTCACCTCGGAGCGGGGCGTTGCAGAGTCTCTTATGGCTTATAAAACGATGGGATTCCCGATCCATGAACTCGTGGAGATGCCGGTTTGACAGGGTTAGCCCGCTTGCTCTATAGACCGCGCAACACGGAGCCGCCTATCCGCGCGCTCCGTGTTTGCTTGCCCATGGGCCTCTGGCCCTGTCGGCCGGGAAACCGGCGTCAAGGAGGGTGGGTTCCAACTTAACTATTGGAGACCGTAAATGACAAAGCGTCTGACCGCCAGGCACAAGATCGACCGCCGGATGGGCGAAAATATCTGGGGCCGCCCCAAGAGTCCCGTCAACAAGCGCGAGTACGGCCCCGGCCAGCACGGCCAGCGCCGCAAAGGCAAACTCTCCGATTTCGGCATTCAGCTCAAGGCCAAGCAGAAGCTGAAGGGATATTACGCCAATATCTCCGAACGCCAGTTCCGCAGCATCTATGAAGAAGCCTCGCGCATGGCGGGCGACTCATCGGAAAATCTCATCGGCCTGCTGGAGCGCCGCCTCGATGCCGTCATCTATCGCGCCAAATTCGTGCCCACCATATTCGCCGCGCGCCAGTTCGTCAGCCACGGTCATGTGAAGGTCAATGGCAAGCGGGTGACCATTCCATCCATGCGCATCAAGGCCGGCGACCAGCTTGAACTGACGCCGAAGGCGAAGGAACTTGCCATTGTTCTCGAAGCCACCCAGCTTGCCGAGCGCGATGTTCCCGATTACGTGCAGGTGAGTCACACCGCCATGACAGCGAAGCTCGTGCGCGTACCGTCACTCACGGACGTGCCGTATCCCGTGCAGATGGAACCGCATTTCGTCGTCGAATATTATTCGCGCTAGTTTTTAGTGAAGGCGCCACTCGTAACCAACGTGGCGCAGTTCACGGGGGCCTACAATTCCCGTATGAGCCACGCGAACCGAGGCCACCGGTCCCTCCAGATTTTTTGACCAGAAATCGAGAAATTTGATGAGGCGCGGGAATTTGGGAGCGAGATCGTATTCCTGCCAGATGAAGGTCTGCAGTAAATCGCGGAAATCGGGCATGCGGTACATGATTTCCGCCGTTGTCAAACTCCAGCCACGCAACTGACGCTCAAAATCCCGATCGGCCATCGCAAGTCTCCTTGTTACGACAACGAATCCTCCAACCTTCAACTCGGATATTGTGGGACTCGTTCCTGAACGGATCCTTAATGACGTTGTGGCAGCCATGTGATGCGACTGCTACTAGGGTCCGAACATGTCCGCAGCCGTGGCATCGGCCAGCGCAAAGCATCCGGCAATCGTTGGGCTGATGGGCAATTCACGATAAGCGCCGATTGCGCCTTGCTCTCTCAGCCGTCCCGCCAGTCCCGCCTTTTCGCCCGCGACGATCCAGATAAAGCCGAAGGCGGTAGGACGCACCGGCCGTGCATCGGCGCGCGTGAGGCTCGCAAAAATAACGTCCTGCGATGTACCGGGATCGTACACCGCCAACATTGTTCCTGTTGCTTCCGGCGGGAGCGCCGCCGCGCGCATGACGGCGGCCATGACGCCAAGCCAGATCACGATCACGGAGACAAATAACCCGATGGCGAGCCGGTGGCCGGACCAGCGCATGTTAAGCGGCGGCGAATTGGGCAGCGCGCTGTTCGCGGATAGGCAGATGAACGAGAGCCGCGAATAGGCCGAGCACTATGCCCATCCACCAAACGACGTCGTAGGAACCGAACTGGTCATAGAGGCGTCCGCCCAGCCATACGCCGAAGAACGAGCCCACCTGATGGCTGAGGAACACAAAACCATAGAGCGTCGCCATGTAGCGCGTGCCGAACATGACAGTGACGAGGCCCATGGTGAGCGGCACGGTGGAAAGCCACAGGAATCCCATGGTGGCGGTAAAGAGGAATGTGGATGCGACGGTCACGGGCAGCAGAATGAATGCCGCAATGGCAATGGAACGCAAGAAGTAGATGAGGCTCAAGGGCAGGCGCTTGGGATATTTGCCGCCGATGATTCCCGATGCATAGGAGCCCGCCACATTGAACAGGCCGATGGCGCCCATGGCGAGGCCGGCGATTTCCGCGCTGATGCGATGTTCGGCCAGGTAGGGCGGCAGATGCACGGTGATGAAGGCCAGCTGGAAGCCGCAAACGAAGAAGCCGGAGACCAACAGCACATAGGAACGATGCCCGAAGGCGCGCGTGATTGCCGCGCGCATGGTGATATCGGCCTCGCCCGCCTGCGCTTTGCTCGCCGAGGTGTTCTGCACCATCAGCGGCAAGGCAAAGACGATAATCAGCAAGGTTGAGGCGGCGAGGAACAGCAGAGCGTTGTACCAGCCGAAGGCGGAGATGAGCGCTCCACCCAGCGGAGCAAAGATGAACTGTCCCATGGATCCCGAAGCGGTGGCGATGCCGAATGCCCAAGAGCGTTTTTCCGGCGGCACCATGCGGCCCAAGGCGGCCATGACGATACCGAAGGACGACATGGCAACGCCGATGCCGACCAGAATGCCGCCGCCGATTGAGAAAAGCAGCGGCGCTTCGGCGATTGCCATGATAACCGTGCCGATGGCGTAGAGCACCGCGCCCACCATGAGCACGCGAGCCGCGCCATAGCGGTCGGCCAAGGCGCCCGCCACAGGCGTTGCGACCCCCCATAACAAATTCTGCAAGGCCAGGGCAAAACTGAAAATTTCGCGCGGCCATTCATGTGCCGCGGAAATCGGCCCGGTAAACAGGCCGAAGCTTGAGCGCACGCCGAAATTCACCATGGCCACAAGACAGCCCGCGACGATGATCACGGATGGCGTGAAGTACCAGCGGGTGAAGATGGCTGTCATGGGCGCGGACACTAGATTATTCCCCGGGCTCTTCCAATTGCGTTCGGCGCATACGTGGGCCGTATTGTGCGATGGCCACTCCCAGCAGAATCAATGCACCGCCCGACAGCATCGCCCAAGTGATCGTTTCGTCAAGAAATGCAGCGCCGGCAAACACGCCGATGATGGGCATAAGATAGAGGAATGCTCCCGCTGTCGCCGCCGGAAGCCGTGAGGAACCATAGTTCCAGGTAATGGTGGAGATGAAGGTCGAAAGGATGACCACATAGGCCATGTCGAACCAGTTGCGAGGCGTCATATCCATAAGGGTGGGGATAACAGAAGGCCCCGCCAGCAACGTCAGCAGGAAAGCCGAGGACAAGCACGTTGAAATCGCGCTGACGCTGTAGGAGCCGTATTTCTGGGTGAGGGGCTTCGCCATGACGACATAAACCGCGAAGGCCACGGTGCTCAGCAGCACGAAAACACAGCCGCGAAGAAAATTCCTGGCGTCACCGGTCAAGCCCAAATCGCCGCCAGCCAGCAATATGGTGCCGCCAAAGGCAACGCAAAGGCCGATTATCGTTTCGACGGAGAGTTTCTCGCCAGCGATCATGACGCCGAGGAGGGCGATAAACAGCGGCTGGGCACCAAAAATCAGGCTGCCAACCCCGGCTGGCACCAGCTCAAAGCCGAAGGCCGCACCGAGGTTGTAACCGGCGAGGCCAACGATGGCGATGATGAGCAATCTTGGCCAGTCGCGCCGCTCGATCCGCCAGCCGCCGATCGCGGCCAGCCCCACGAGATAGGCGACGCTCACAAGCACATAACGGATGACCAGATGATTCGCGGGGCCAAGCTCGAGGGAGAGCGTGCGGATGAACACAGGCCCGATGCCCCACACCGTCACCGTGAAAAGAAGTGCCAGAATGGCGCTGCGGTTCATGGGAACTCTCTCCATCACCGGCCTTGAGCCGGTGATCCAGACTGGATGGCCGCCTCGGAGGGCGGCCATGGAGAGAAGGTGATCATTGAATTCATTTGGGTATAGTCGGAATCAAGCGACGCCCTTGTCCGCCAGCATCTGCTTCAGCTCGCCGGACTGGAACATCTCCATCACGATATCGCTGCCGCCCACGAACTCGCCCTTCACATAGAGCTGCGGAATGGTGGGCCAGTTTGTGTAATCCTTGATGCCCTGGCGGAGATCGTTCGACTCGAGCACGTTGACGCCCTTAAATGTTACGCCCAGGTGATTGAGGATCTGCGTGGTCCGCCCTGAGAAGCCGCACATGGGCGCTTCCGGCGTTCCCTTCATGAAGAGAACGACATCGTTGCTCTTCACTTCATTGTCGATCCATTTGGCTATGTCGGTCATGGTTGTTCCTGTGGAATGCTGGTTTGAAGGGCAAGCGCGTGTAGCTCGCCGCCCATGCGGCCCTTGAGGGCGCTGTAGACCATCTGATGCTGTTGCACGCGGGATTTTCCCTTGAAGGCGGCTGAGACGACATTGGCGGCGTAGTGATCGCCGTCGCCGGCGAGGTCGCGGATGTCGACCACCGCATCGGGCAGGGCTTCCTTGATGAAGCGTTCGATATCAGCCGCGCTCATGGCCATGCGGTTGCGCCCTTCAATTTGCGCCAGAGATAATGGGTGCGGGCATGAATTGCCAGTGGCGAGTTGACAGGCCTAGCGGCCCGGCAAAACCGGGATTGAAGATTTCTGGCGTGCGCGGAGGCGAAATTCAGGGCGGCGCCCTCTGGTGCTGAACCCTTCGAGGCGTGTCGCGGTGCGATGCGCACCTCAGGATGAGGGAAGAAGGTGGAGGGGAAGTTCCCGCCCCGGCTTCAAGCCTGCATATGCTGAGAAAAGGCAGATTTAGGATGGTGTGGCCCGAAGCCAGTTCATGGAACGCAGCGGTTTTGGCCTTAGCTTCGCTCTTGCAGAGCCCCAGATCGCACGGTTTCTGATGTTTGCCGCTGGGGTTGTTTAGCCATTTAAGGCGCTTGGGTCGTAATGCCCAAGGGTCTAGGCCGAGGCTCCCGGAAGATGTGGACGCGTTATTTCCCTCATCCTGCAGGCGCTGCACACGGTTCCGGCAATTACGAGACGCTGTCGACATTGTCCCCTCCTTTCCAGAACCGTCACCGAGGAATATAACCCCATAATGGGAACGTGTCAAGAGGGGTAGGAAAATAAATATTGCCGGATGCGGTTTCAGATCTCTCCCGTCATATAGGCCGGAAACCAGCCCTCATGGGCGGCGCGAAGCTCTGCCAGCGATATAGAGACTGCGCCTTCGACAATCAGCGTGGGCTCGGCGGTGACGGCGCCAATCTGGACAGCACCTTCAGAGATGATTGTCGCGGCCTCGGCGGTCTTACAGGTGAGGATGTAGCGGGCCTGGTCTTCGCCGAAAAGCTCGGCGTGATTCATGGCGGAAAGTTTTGCGCCGAGGTTTCCGGCGAGCGCCATCTCAACAACAGCCGTCAGCAGGCCGCCATCGGAAATGTCATGCACCGCGGTTAAGTGGCCGGAATGAATCAGGTTACGAACGAGATCGCCATTGTGCTTTTCCCGAGCCAGATCGACGGGCGGCGGCGCGCCTTCCTCGCGGCCCAAAATTTCGCGCAGATAAATTGATTGGCCGAGATGGCTGCCGCGACCGCCGATGAGGAGGATGGCATCATCGGAATTTTTGAAGGCGAGCGTCGTCATCTTCGAGAGATCGGGCAGAAGGCCCACACCGCCAATGGCCGGTGTCGGCAAAATGGCCTGGCCATTGGTCTCGTTGTACAGCGACACATTACCTGACACGACGGGAAAATCCAGCGCGCGGCAGGCATCGCCGATCCCCTGTATTGCTTTCACGAACTGCCCCATGATCTGAGCGCGCTCGGGATTGCCGAAGTTGAGATTGTCGGTGATGGCGATGGGCAGAGCGCCCACGCAGGTTAGGTTGCGCCAGCATTCGGCCACCGCTTGCTTGCCACCCTCGTAGGAGTCAGCCTCGACATACCGGGGCGTCACGTCAGTTGTGACCGCAATTGCTTTGTTGGGCCCGATGCGCACCACCCCTGCGTCGCCGCCGGGTATTTGCGCGCTGTTGGATTGGATCAGATGGTCATATTGCTCCCACACCCAGCGTCTTGAGCACATGTCGGGAGAGCCAATGATCTTGAGAATCGCCGCCTTGAGATCACGAGGCGCAGGCACATTTTTCAAAACTGGCAACTTCTTCGGCTCGATCCACGGCCGGTCATACTCCGGCGCCTCATCGCCCATCTGCTTGATCGGCAGATCGGCTTTCACTTCACCCTGATGCTTTACGATGAAGCGCAGCGTGTCCGTGGTTTTACCGACGATGGCGAAGTCGAGGCCCCATTTGTGGAAAATGGCGTCCGCCTGTTTTTCCATCTCGGGGCGCAGCACCATGAGCATGCGCTCCTGCGATTCCGACAGCATCATCTCGTAAGCCGTCATGTGCTCCTCGCGGCACGGCACCTTGTCCAAATCCAGTTCGATGCCAAGCCCGCCCTTGGCCCCCATCTCCACAGCCGATGATGTAAGGCCCGCGGCCCCCATATCCTGAATGGCGATCACCGCTCCCGACGCCATCAATTCAAGGCACGCCTCGAGCAGGCATTTCTCCGTGAAGGGATCGCCCACCTGAACCGTGGGCCGTTTTTCCTCGGCGTCCCCGGCGAATTCGGCCGAGGCCATGGTGGCCCCGTGGATGCCGTCGCGCCCGGTCTTGGCGCCGAGATAGACGACGGGTAGGCCCACGCCCTTTGCCTTGGAATAAAAAATCTTGTCCGTATCGGCCAATCCTACGGCCATGGCATTGACAAGAATGTTGCCGTTGTAGCGGGCATGGAAATTCACTTCGCCGCCAACCGTCGGCACGCCGAAGGAATTGCCATAACCCCCAATCCCCGCCACCACGCCCGACACAAGATGCCTTGTCCTGGCGTGATCGGGCGCGCCGAAACGCAGCGCGTTGAGGCAGGCGATGGGCCGCGCCCCCATGGTGAACACATCGCGCAAAATGCCGCCAACCCCCGTAGCCGCGCCCTGATAGGGCTCAATGAAGGAGGGATGGTTGTGGCTCTCCATCTTGAAGACGATGGCTTGCCCATCGCCTACGTCGATGACCCCGGCATTTTCGCCCGGCCCCTGAATGACCCGCGGGCCTTCGATAGGAAGGGTTCGCAGCCATTTCTTCGAGGATTTGTAGGAACAGTGCTCGTTCCACATGGCCGAGCAAATGCCAAGCTCGGTGAGGCTCGGCTCGCGGCCCAGCAGTTTTACGAAACGGTCGTATTCTTCGGGTTTAAGTCCGTGCTGCTTGACGAGATCGAGTGTGATTTGGGAACTGCGCGCGCTGCTCATGGACTGAGCGTTTACCGGCGGAAGAGCGGGCCGACAATCAAGATTTGGCGGCAAACCCTCGTGCGTCACGCCGCTTTCGGCGCAAGCCGCTTGACCTTAAGTTTTTCGTTGTGCAGCCGCGCCTGAGCGAGGTCGTAGGCCATTTGCATACGCAACCAGTGATCGGCTGTTCCTCCGATGCCACGTTCAAGCCTCAGAGCCATTTCCGGCGTGATGCAGCTGCGTCCAGTGATCACATTGTGAAGTTGTTGTCGGGTGACGCCCAGTGCGGCCGCAGCCTCGGCGGTCGAATGTCCCAAAGCCTCGAGATCGTCCCGTATCAAAAGGCCAGGATGAGCGGGGTTTTTCATCGGCATGTTTTCATTCCTTAGTGATAGTCGATAAAATCCACATCGCGTATGTTTTCACCGTCGAAACGGAATACGATCCGCCAGTTGGCGCGAACCGTGACCGCATAAAATCCTTTGAGGTCGCCCTTTAGCGGTGCAGCCGCAATGTGGGACGATCCAGTGGGTTGAGGTCCGTGGCATGGTCGAGAAGTGTGAGTATACTGCGAATGCGTTCGACCATATTAACTGGTAATTTGCTTGGATCATCGTTTTCATAAAACCGCTTCAGGCCTTTGTGGCGAAAATTGACGATCACCGATTGTAAAATGTCAATTTACATTTGTCAAGCTACGCCGCGAGCAGGCTTTCGAACAGCGGGCGGCAGTCGGTCTTGCCGTGCAACGGCTCGATCATGTTTTCAGGATGGGGCATCATGCCAATGACATTGCCTGCGTCGTTGACGATTCCCGCAATATCATTCATGGCGCCGTTGGGATTGGTGCCTTCGGCATAGCGGAACACCACTTGGCCTTCATCTTCGAGGCGTTTCAGCGTTGCCTCATCGCAGATATAGTTCCCTTCGCCATGGGCCACGGGGCAGGAGACGACGGCACCCTGGTTGAGCTGATTGGTGAACCAGGTGCGCGTATTTTCAACTCGCAACTTAACCTCCCGGCAGACAAAGCGGAGCCCCGCGTTGCGAACGAGCGCGCCGGGCAGCAAGCCCGCTTCGGTAAGAATCTGGAAGCCGTTGCAGACGCCCAGAACCTTGAGGCCCTTCAACGACTTGGCGCGAATGTCAGACATGATGGGTGAACGCGCTGCGATGGCGCCGCAGCGCAGATAATCGCCATAGGAGAAACCCCCGGGAATGACCACCAGATCGACATCCGGAAGCGTTGCCTCGGTGTGCCAGACCAAGGCAGGCTTGGCGCGGGTGACAGCCTCAAGGGCCATCATCATATCGGTTTCGCGGTTGAGGCCAGGGAAGAGGACGACGGCGGATTTCATGGACCGCACCTCAGCATGAGGATTGGGTCACGCGAGCTCGATATCATAGTTCTCGATCACCGTGTTGGCGATGAGCCTCTCGCACATGGCCTTGGCGCCCGCCAGCGCCTTGGCGCGATCGGTTTCGGCGAGGTCGATCTCGAAATACTTGCCTTGCCGCACATGCTCGACCCCGGCAAAGCCCAGCGATCCCAGGGCGCCTTCGATGGCCTTGCCCTGCGGGTCGAGCACGCCCTTCTTCAGCGTCACCTTGATCTTGGCCTTCATGCCATTCCACTCGATCTGTCATCGCCGGATTTATTCCGGCGACCCATTTCGCAACGCACTCAACCATCGCAGACGCGGCGCGATGGGTTGCCGGGACGAGCCCGGCAATGACATAAGTTAGTCCGTCTTCACCAGCTTCGGGCGCGAACGCTCGGGCTGCTCATTGGCCGCGATGATGCCGAGCCGGCGCGCCACTTCGTGATAGGCCTCGACCAGGCCCCCCATATCGCGGCGGAACCGGTCTTTGTCGAGCTTGTCGTTGGTCTTGATGTCCCACAGGCGGCAGCTATCGGGGCTGATCTCGTCGGCCAGCACGATCCGCATCATGTCGTTTTCATAAAGCCTGCCGAATTCCACCTTGAAGTCGATGAGTTTGATGCCGATGCCGAGGAAAAGGCCGGAGAGGAAATCATTGATGCGGATCGCCATGTGCATCATGTCGTCGATTTCCTGGGGACTGGCCCAGTTGAATGCCGTGATGTGCTCTTCGGAAACCATCGGGTCCCCGAGCTCATCGTTCTTGTGATAAAATTCGATGATCGAGCGGGGGAGGGCATGGCCTTCTTCGAGTCCCAAACGCTTGGACAGGGAGCCCGCCGCCACATTGCGCACCACGACCTCAAGCGGAATGATCTCCACCTCGCGGACCAGCTGTTCGCGCATGTTGAGGGTACGCATGAAATGGGTGGGCAGGCCCAGTTCGTTGAGCCTGGTGAAGATATATTCGGATATGCGCTGGTTGAGGACGCCCTTGCCCTCGATCACGGCTTTCTTCTGGGCGTTGAAGGCGGTGGCGTCGTCCTTGAAATGCACGATGACAGTGCCGGGTTCGGGGCCTTCGTAGAGGATCTTGGCCTTGCCTTCGTAGATGCGAGTGCGCCGGCTGTTCATCTGAATAATCCTCATCGAAACCCTCAGAATCGCCCCTCACGTCTTAAGCCGGAAAGGGAACGCGCACCATACATATGTCCCGGAAACCCATGGGGCCGGGCAGGACCCGCCGGGAGGGCTTCTTACAAGAGTCCGTTGCAGTGCACAATGTCCATTGCTTTGGGGCGGCCCACTAGCTATTTCAGTCCTAGCCTCACAGGAGATTTGCATGACGACATTCGACAAACGCCAGGAAGGCTTTGAAAAAAAGTTTGCCCTCGATGAGGAACAGCGGTTCAAGGCCATGGCGCGGCGCAACAAGCTGCTGGGCCTTTGGGCCGCCGAAAAGCTCGGGTTGTCGGGCGTTGAAGCGGAGGACTATGCCAAGGCCGTGGTGAGGGCGGATTTCGAGGAGGCGGGCGAGGAGGATGTGTTCCGCAAGGTCCGCGGCGATTTTGACGCCAAGAATATTTCCCAGTCCGACCATCAGATTCGCCGCACCATGGAAGAGCTGATGCAGAAAGCCGTGGACCAGGTGAAAGCCGGCAATTAGGTGGCGGCCGCGCACTACGATCTGCGGACAAGGCTTTCAGGCCCGAAGCCATTCCTGTTTTCCTGGATGACACTTGCGGGCGCCGGCTTGGCCGCGCAAATGGCGAGG
>Ga0187892_10011739_pt1 | contig 10617 bp, 12 predicted proteins | sample MA1701073metaG_FD_139345 | JGI IMG/M metagenome (GOLD analysis project Ga0187892, IMG submission 139345) | Bio-ooze microbial communities from a basaltic lava cave in the Kipuka Kanohina Cave System on the Island of Hawaii, USA - MA170107-3 metaG ...
CCGACGCGCCCATCACCAGCGCGTACGGCGGGAAATTCCGCGCCGTCGCCTACCGCAACGACGTCGATCCGCACGAGCACATGGCGTTGGTGAAGGGTCGGATCCGGCCCGGAGATGCGATGCCCGTCCGCATCCACTCGCAATGCCTCACGGGCGATGTGTTCGGGTCGGAACGCTGTGATTGTGGCGACCAGTTACGCGAAGCCATGGAGATGATCGACCACGCTGGCAAAGGTGTGCTCGTCTACATGCATCAGGAAGGTCGGGGCATTGGCTTGGCGAACAAGATCCGTGCCTATGCGTTGCAGGATCAAGGTCGCGACACGGTCGAGGCCAACATCGAGCTCGGTTTCAAGGACGATGGCCGCGACTATGGCCTCGCGGCCCAGATGCTGCGCGACCTGGGTGTGACCGTGGTACGCCTCATCACCAACAATCCAAAGAAGATCGATGGCTTGCAGCGTTACGGCATTGAGGTGGTCGAACGGCTGCCGATCGAGATTCCACCCCATCAGGGAAACATTCACTACTTGCGCACGAAACAGCAGAAGCTTGGCCACCTGTTGACGGGGCTCAAGCTGATCTCCTGAGCGTCCCCCATGGCCAAGGTTCACAAAGGGACGCTCGATGCCAAAGGCCTGCGGTTCGGCATCGTCGTCTCCCGCTTCAATAGTGTCGTCACGGAACGTTTGCTGCAGGGCACCGAGCGTGGGCTGCGTCAGTGCGGCGGTCGCGACGACGACATTGTGGTCGTGCATGTTCCGGGAGCGTTCGAAATACCACTGTTCGCCGAATCGCTCGCCAAGACAGGCAAGTTCGACGCCGTGATTTGCCTGGGCGCGATCGTACGCGGCGAGACCCAGCACCATCACTACCTGGCCCAAGCTGTCTTCCCGGCGTTGCAACAGTTGCAGACGACGCACCATGTTCCGGTCGTGCTCGGCATCTTGACCACCGAAAACATGGAACAGGCACTGGCGCGCGCCGCGGACGATCCGGGCAACAAGGGCTTCGAGGCGGCGATGACCGCTGTCGAGACCGCCAACTTGCTGCGGGAGCTCGGCTGACCGCGCCAAGTGCGGCGAACTGCCGAAGCAAACGAGATCTTTCATGGGTGCGCGACGCAAAGGACGCGAGCTCGCCGTACAGGCGCTCTACCAGATCGACATGCGCGGCGGCCTTTCGCCCGATGTGCTTCGTGCGTTCTGGGACACCTGCGACGCCGGGGATCGCGCCAAGGAGTTCGCGGCGGCTTTGGTGCAGGGGGTGTGCGAGCAGCGTGAAAGGATCGACGCGCTGATCGCCGACGTGACTGAGCATTGGCGCGTCGAGCGCCTTTCGCCCGTCGATCTGAACGTGCTGCGCGTCGGCACCTACGAGCTCCTGGAGAGTCGCAGCCTACCGGTCAGCGTCGTCATCGACGAAGCCATCGAAGTGGCGCGGCGGTTCGGCAGTGCCGATTCACCGGTATTCGTAAACGGCGTGATCGATCAGATCGCGAGTCGATTGGGCTTGAAGACGCCGGCGGTGGACGGAGGAGTCGGTGGCGATGGATGAACGGTACGATCCGGCGCGCGTCGAGGCCAAGTGGCGGCGCCTCTGGGAGGAACGCCGCGTGAGTGCCGTCGACCTGCGCGGCGCGCCGCGGCCCTATTACACGTTGATGATGTTCCCGTATCCGTCGGCTGAAGGGCTGCACGTCGGCAATGTCTTCGCCTTTACGGGCGCCGATATCCACGGACGTGCACAGCGCCTGCGCGGGTACGATGTGTTCGAACCGCTCGGCTTCGACGCCTTCGGCATTCACACGGAGAATTACGCCCTGGGCATCGGTCGCCATCCGCGCACGTTGATGACGGAGACGACCGCCAATTTCCGCCGGCAGTTGGACCGGCTGGGGCTGATGGTCGACTGGTCACACGTCGTCGACACCACCCAGCCCAATTATTATCGCTGGACGCAGTGGATCTTCGTGCAGCTCTACAAGAGCGGTCTCGCGTACCGCAAGAAGGCGCCGGTCAACTGGTGTCCGCGTTGCCAGACCGTGCTGGCCAACGAGCAAGTCATCGATGGGTATTGTGAACGGCACCACGATACCCGCGTCGAGCAACGCCTCACGGAACAATGGTTCTTCGCGATCACGCGCTACGCCGAGCGGCTCTTGCGGAATCTCGACTGGATCGACTGGTCGGAGGTTACCAAGATGGCCCAGCGTAATTGGATCGGACGCTCGGAGGGCGCCGAGATCGACTTTCCGCTGGCTGCCGACCCGCAGCGCGCGCTGCGGGTCTTCACGACGCGGCCGGACACCATCTTCGGCGCAACCTACATGGTCATCGCGCCTGAGCATGAGTGGGTCGACTCGCTGGCGACACCGGACCAGCGTGCGGCACTGCTGGCCTACCGCGATCGCGTGGCGAAGATGGACCTGATTTCGCGCAAAGCGGTGAAGGAGAAGACCGGGGTGTTCACCGGATCGTACGCTATCAATCCGGCGACCGGTTCTCGCATCCCGATTTGGATCGCCGACTACGTGCTCGCGGAGTACGGCACCGGCGCCATCATGGCGGTTCCAGCACACGACCAGCGTGACTTTGATTTCGCGCAGACCTTTGGTCTGCCCATCAGACGAGTCATTGCCGCGACCGGAGACTCTCCGGAAACACCGCTAGTGGAGGCGTACGATGGACCGGGTCGCCTCGTGAATAGCGGCCGCTTCGACGGCTTGGAAGTCGATGACGCGAAGCGCGCAATTACCGAGTGGCTGGCGGGGCAGGGCGCGGGCGTGGCGCGGGTCCAGTATCGGCTCCACGACTGGTGCATCTCGCGGCAACGGTACTGGGGCCCGCCGATCCCCATTATCTACTGCGACACCTGCGGCATCGTGCCGGTTCCCGAAGCGGATCTTCCGGTATTGCTGCCGGAGATCGAGGACTTCCGTCCCGATGCCAGTGGCGTTGCGCCGCTCGCACGCGTGCGGTCGTTCTATGAAGTCGCATGCCGACCTGTCACCGACCGGCGCGACGCGAGACCGACGTGTCGGACACCTTCCTCGACTCGGCCTGGTATTTCCTCCGGTACCCCTCGACGGAGCGCGACGATGTCCCCATGGATCCAGCGATCACCCGCCGCTGGTTACCCGTCGACATGTACATCGGCGGCAACGAGCACGCCGTGCTCCACCTCATGTACACGCGCTTCATCACCATGGCGCTGAAAGACCTCGGGGTGTTGCCGTTCGAGGAGCCATTCAAAAAGTTCCGGGCGCACGGTCTGATCATCAAAGACGGCGCGAAGATGTCGAAGTCACGTGGTAACGTCGTCACCCCCGATGTGTACTTGGATCAGCACGGTGCCGACGTATTTCGTATGTACATGATGTTTCTCGGCCCCTACGAGGAGGGCGGCGACTTTCGCGATGAGGGTATCGCGGGTATACGCCGTTTCCTCGACGGCGTGTGGCGGCTGGTGCGCGAGCGCCTGTCACCTGCGTCGACGGCTTCGCCCGCACTCGTACGGCCCACGCACCGAACGATCCGGAAGGTGCAGGAGGACCTCGAGAACCTGCGTTACAATACGGCGATTGCGGCGTTGATGACGCTGCTGAACGACATCCGCGCATTGGGTCCGGCTGATCGATGGGTCACCGAAACACTCGTGATTCTGCTGGCGCCCTTCGCGCCGCACATTGCGGAGGAGCTCTGGGAAGCACTGGGCCACACCGACGGCATCTTCGCTCGGCGGTGGCCCGAGTACGACCCCGCCATGCTCCTCGAGGCGATGGCGACCGTGGTGGTGCAGGTGAATGGGAAGGTACGTGGTCGCGTCGAGGTAGCGCACGACGCGCGCGAACAAGATGTCGTTGCGGCGGCACTAGCCGATCCGACCGTCCAGGTTCACGTGGGTGGCAAACCCATTCGCCGGCAGGTCGTGGTCCCAGGACGACTCGTCAATCTCGTCGTGTGACCACCGGGAAGCGCGCATGCGTAACGGCGTGGGGCTGACAAGTCACGTTGGAGGCATCGTCGTCCTCAGCCTGCTGGCCGCCTGCGGTTACCACGTGACGGGTACCCAAGTCGCATTGCCGGCGGACGTCCGCTCGCTCGGAGTCGGCACGATCAGCAACTTCTCCCTCGAGTATGGATTGGAGAAAACGGTCGAGTTTGCGATGGAGCGCGAGATCACACTGCGCCGCCAGTTTCAAGTCAGCGAAGAGTCCGGTGGCGCCGACGCGATCGTCAACGGCAGCATTCGTGAGGTGCGGACGCGACCCGTAGCGTTCGATGCGAATGACGAGGCGGTGCAGTACGAAATTGCGCTGACGCTCGACGTCTCGCTCACCCGACAACGCGACGGGCGCATTCTCTGGCAGGTGACCGGTTTGCAAGAGACCGACGAATACGCGGCGAGCCCGACGGTGGTCATCACGAGCTCGTCACAGTTTCAACAGGGAACTCTCGATGCGGTCGACATCCAAGATCCCCAGTTCAATAGCGTCCAATTGGCTGAGACGATGCGCCGCCGAGCGCTGACGCGCTTGGTCACTAACGCTGTGCGCGACGTCTACAACCAGATGGTCGAGGACTTTTGAAGCGACGATTTCCGAGAATTATCTGGCAGCGGGAACACGGAACACTGAATCACGGATTGCGTGCTTGAAAACTACACTCGCGGTCGTTGTTCAGTGTCGGAGTACGCGTCTTGCCTCCCGCTGCTGGGGTGGGGGCGGAGGGTGGTGTGGGGACCGAATTACGACGCCTTCTTGACGGCGGTGACCTGCTGGCTCAGGCGCGCAACGTAGCGCGACGCATTGTTGCGGTGGAGAACACCCTTGGTGACGGCCTTGTCGACCGTCTTCATCAGGTCGCGCAGCTGCTCTTCAATCGACTCGACCTTCCCGCCGGCTATCGTTTCTCGCAGCTCGCGAACGGCGTGACGGACGCGGGTGCGGACGGCACGGTTGCGCGCGGCGCGCTTGGTGTTTTGTCGGTGGCGCTTGATAGCGGACTTGTGACGCTGTGCCAAAGTATGACCTCCTTACGGGAACGAGAACGGCTAGCACAGGGTCTTGCAGCCGTCAACGCAAGCAGGCGCGATTCTATCCAGAACCCGGCTCATCCATGAGTGAGAATCGACAGATTGCGCGAGCCGCGGGACTGGTCGGTTTCTTCACGTTCCTCAGCCGCATTGGTGGTTTGATCCGCGATTCCGTAGTCGGCTACTACTTTGGGACCGGATTGGCAGCTGACGCGTTTTTTGTCGCGTTTCGCATCCCGAACCTTCTGCGTCGCTTCGTTGCGGAGGGGGCCATGAGCGTCGCCTTCATTCCGGTGTTCACCGACTATTTGACGAACCGATCGCGCCGCGAAGCGATCGAGGCCGCCTCGGCGGTGGCCACCTTGCTGACCCTCATGCTCGCCGTGCTGACGCTCGCGGGCATCGTCTTCGCGGCGCCCCTCACGGCACTGTTCGCCCCCGGCTTCATCGATGATCCCGGAAAGTTCGCGCTGACCGTGACGCTGACCCGCTGGGTCTTTCCGTACATCCTTCTCGTCAGCCTGGTGGCGTTGGCGTCCGGTATTCTCAACTCGACGCGGCACTTTGCGGCGCCGGCCATATCGCCCATTCTTCTCAACCTGGCGATGATCGCTACTGCCGTGCTGGTGAGCCCGCGTCTCAGCGTGCCCGTTCTGGGTTTGGCGTACGGTGTGCTGGTCGGCGGGGTCCTGCAACTGGCGTTGCAGATCGTGCCACTGCTGCGACGGGGAATCATCATCAAGCCGCGCTGGGCACCCCATCACGACGCGGTGCAGCGTTCGTTGCGGTTGCTGGCGCCGATGCTCTTCGGCTCGGCCGTCTATCAGATCAACATCATGGTCGGGACGATCATGGCGTCGCTGCTGCCCAGTGGCAGCGTGTCGTACCTGTGGTACGCCGATCGGGTCTTCGAATTTCCGCTGGGGATCTTTGCGGTCGCGCTGGGCACGGCGGCGCTCCCTAGCTTCTCGGCCCAAGCCTCACGTGGTGCCTACGACGAGATGCGCCAGAGTTTGACGTTCTCGATTCGGCTCATGAACTTCGTTGCTGTGCCGGCTGGCTTCGGGATCGTCGTTTTGGCCACGCCGATCACCTCCGTCTTGTTCCAGCGTGGTGCCTTCACGTCCGAGGAGGTGCGATTGACCGCGCAGGCGCTGACCACCTTTGCGGTGGGACTGTGGTCGGTCTCGATGGTGCGGCTCGTGGTGCCGGCGTTCTACGCGCTGCAGGATACGCGGACACCAGTCATCACCGCAGCATGGGCCTTTGTGGCCAACTGCGTCTTCAGCCTCCTGTTGATGGGCCCGGTGCCGCGCACGGGCGAATCCGCTCTCGGCGATACGATCGCAACGGTGACGCAGGCAGTCACCTTGTTTGACCTGCGGCATGCTGGCTTGGCGCTGTCCACCTCGCTCTCTGCAACGGTCAATCTCGTCCTACTCGTGGCCGTGTTGCAGCGCCGCCTTGGCTCGCTGCACGGGCGCGAGCTCGGGTTATCACTCGGACGCAGTCTGATCGCGTCCGCTGCGATGGTGCTTCCCGTGCGCGCCATTGCTGGGCTGGTCGATTGGGCCGGGGACGCGGGATTGCTCGAGCGCGCCGCCGCACTATTTGCGGCGATCGGCATCGGGATGGTGATATTTGTGTCGGTTGCGGTGCTCATGGGGGGAACTGAGGTGCGTGCCGTCCGCCGTTTGGTACGCGCGCGTTGGGCGGCGTCGCGGGGCACGGCAGGGACGCCGGCCGCGGATGGATGAACCTCTACGTACGGGTTTTCGCCTCTTCCCACAGACGATTCATCTCGTCGGCGTCGACGGTGTCAATCTGCTGCTGGCGTTCCGCGAGCCGCTCTTCGATGTAGCGGAAGCGGCGAATGAAGCGATCATTGGCGCGTTGCAGGGCATCCTCCGCGTGAATGTCGAGATGGCGGCCCAACGAGGTTAGCGCGAACAGCACGTCACCCAGCTCCGCTTCGACGTCCTTGGCGTCGCCGAGCTGCATCGCCGCCTGCAACTCATCCAGCTCCTCGCGCACTTTCTCCAAGACGTCGGCGGGCATGTCCCAATCGAAGCCGACGCGCCCCGCCTTCTCCCCGAGACGATGCGCTCGCAGCAGGCCGGGCAGAGCCCGGGGCACACCCGCCAGCACCGACGCGTCGCCCTTGTCCTTCCGCTCCTCTGCTTTGATGCGTGCCCAGTTGCGGAGGACCTCGTCGGCGGTATGCGCTTCGGCGTCGCCGAAGACGTGCGGATGGCGCCGGATCATCTTGTCGCGAATGCCCCGAATGACATCCTCGACGGTGAACAGCCCCTGCTCGCGTGCCAGTTGTGCGTGGAAGACGATCTGGAGTAACAAATCCCCCAGCTCAGCACGCAACTCGTCGACGTCATTGTCTTCGATCGCCTCGGCCACTTCGTACGCTTCCTCGATGACGTACGGCTTGATCGACTGACTCGTCTGTTCGCGGTCCCATGGACATCCACCCGGGGCCCGGAGCCGCTCCATGATGCGAACGAGCTCGACAAAGGCGTCAGCAGCACTCATGCGCGCCTCGCTACCCCACGGGGTGGCGGGAGTCAACGCGCCACAGAGCGGTTAGCCGTCAGCTCTCAGCGATCAGCTTCAGAAGGCCGTCAGCTGTCAGTCAGCAGCAGCCCTTCAGCTAAGCGCACCCCACTCCTTCTGTAGTCAATAGCTGATGGCTGAGAGCTGACGGCTCACTTGCGAGCGACCTGGACCATGGATACCTTGGGATGGGAGGAGTTGTCATCCAGGACATGGCTATGGTGGTGATGTATACGACCCAGTTCTGCCCGTTCTGTGTGCGCGCCAAAGCACTGTTGAAGCATAAGGGCGTATTGTTCGAAGAGATCGACGTCGGTGACGACGATGGATTGCGCCTGCGTATGGTCGAAGCGTCAGGAGGCCGGCGAACGGTGCCGCAGATCTTCATCGACGGAAAATCGATCGGCGGGTTCGAAGAGTTGGCGGCGCTGGATCGTGACGGCGAGCTCGATCGCCTCCTGGTGGCGTGACCCCGCCGAGCAGTCTCACATGAGCTGCTCGCCACCGACTTCCTCCTTCATCAGCGCCATGAACGCGGCCATGCCTTGCAGCACCGCGTAGGGCCACGGACCGCCTTGGGCCAGCGCCGACAGACACATCAACACGGCGCAGCGCACCAGCGGCTCTGCCTGTTCGTGCTCGAGCGCTTCACTCAAGACCGGTCCGTGAACCTCGAGGTCTGCGGTGATGCGCGCTTCCTGATCACAGACGAATAGCCGCGCCATGCTTGCCCCCTTTTCGACGATGAGTGCCGTTCCTGGGTTCGTGTGGTGTCACGTACCGTCTCGTTAGACGCAAGCGCGATGCCAGCGGAGCGAGGACAGCAAGGGCGTGTGATCTCCGGCTACCAAATGCGTGTTCGCGGTGCGCGATGCGACGAAGGGGGGACTCACTTCGAACACATCTGCGCCTGGCTCGCACGCGGGATGAAGGGTCTCGGGTACCGGACAGCGGTGCCAGCGCTCGCGCCAACCCGCAAATGTGTGCTCTAGTAACCCAGTCGCCTGTTGCCAGCGGATCGAGGAGGAATGCATGGATCTGAAGACCGTTGACCACTTGCTCACGACGACGCGATCGGTGCGCCGACGTCTCGACTTGAGCCGGCCGGTCCCGAGGGAGATTCTGAAGCAGTGTATCGAAATTGCGCTGCAAGCTCCGACGGGATCTAACAGTCAAGGCTGGAGCTTCATCGTGGTCACCGAACCGGAAAAACGTGCGGCCATCGCGAGGTACTATCTGCGCGCCTTCAACGCGTATCGCAGCATGCCGGACGCGCGTCCGCAGCTGCAGGAAGGCGACCCGCGTTACCGACAGACGCTGCGGATCATCGACTCGGCCGCGTATCTTGCGGAGCACCTGCACGAGGTGCCTGTGTTCGTACTGGCGTGCGTGGAGGGTCGCATCGAGAACGCCGGACCGTTGGCGCAAGCCTCCGTCTACGGCTCGATTCTGCCTGCCGTCTGGTCGCTCATGCTGGCGCTGCGGTCGCGTGGCCTCGGTTCGGCGTGGACGACACTGCACATCATGTACGAACAGGACATCGCCCAGCTCCTCGGCATCCCCGATATCGTCACTCAGGCTGCGCTGCTGCCGGTCGCCTACTATACCGGCGAGGGATTCAAACCGGCCAAGCGGCTGCCCTCGCGGAACTTCATTCACTGGGACAGATGGGGAGGCCACGGGGAGTAATGCTTCGGGTGTCAGTAATCAGTAAGCAGTAATCAGTGTAAGAAGTTGGTTACTGATCACTGATCACTGGTCACTGTTCACTGATTACTGATCACTGATTACTGATCACTGATTACTGATCACTAGGTACCTCCCAATGGCTGCAACGCTCACACTCCAGGCCGACCATCCACACGTCGCGGTGGTGACGATCGACAGGCCGGAACGAGCGAACTCGCTCGACCCACCGACGCTCTGCGATCTCGCGGAGGCGTGGAGACGCATTGCGGCTGACCCCGACATCCGGTGCGCCGTGCTCACGGGCTCGGGCGAACGCGTCTTCTGTGCCGGCATGGACATGCAGACCACCATTCCGCTGTCGCAACGGTTCGCGCGCGGGGAGCGCATTGACGATGCCAGTTTCCAGGGACTGCGCAACGTGTCGACCGCCTTGCTCGCCGGCTTCGATCTCCAGACACCGCTGGTGTGCGCGGTCAATGGGCACGCCCGCGCCGGAGGCTTCGACTTGATGCTGGCCGCGGAGATCCGCGTTGCCGTCCCACACGCCACCTTTGCGCTCGAAGAAGTCGCACTGGGCTTGTACCCGACGGGCAATGCGACGGTGTTGCTGCCGCGCCAGATCGGCTGGGTTCATGCGCATGAGCTGCTCCTCACCGCCCGACCTTTCGACGCCCGCCGGGCTCTCGAAGTAGGGCTCATCAATCAAGTGGTCCCCGCCGACCGGCTGATGAGCGTCGCCTTTGATCTGGCTGACGCGATCGCCGCCAATGCGCCGCTGGCGGTACGCGAGACGCGCCGCGGTGTGCGGGAGATCGTGCATCTTGCCTTGGAGGATGCGTACCGCCGTCAGGAGGAGATTGGCAGCCCATTACGTCGGACGCAGGACGCGCGCGAAGCGCAACGAGCATTCGTGGAAAAACGCCGTCCGCTCTGGCAAGGGAAGTGACGAGAATGCAGAGCCCAGAACCCAGAGCCCAGAACACAAGCTGCCAGACGAGATCGACGCAGGTTACCCGCAACAGGGGCTTTGCCCAACAATGGGCGTTCGGCGGGAGCGCGCCCTTCGAGACGCCCGCTGAAAGGATGCGGGCTCCTCAGGGCGATCGGACGTTTTTTTGTTTGAAAACAATCAGCATACCCGTTCGTCCTGAGGAGCCGCCGTCTTTGTGGCGGCGTCTCGAAGGACGCGCTCAGGCCTGGCCACCCCCATTGTTGGGCAAAGCCCGCAACAGGTTTGAATCATGATCAAGGGGATCATTCTTGCCGGTGGATCGGGAACGCGTTTGTTTCCGCTGACGCGTGGCATCAGCAAGCAACTGCTGCCGA